>Ga0116158_10002256_pt1 | contig 17067 bp, 11 predicted proteins | sample AD_UKC052_MetaG_FD_89883 | JGI IMG/M metagenome (GOLD analysis project Ga0116158, IMG submission 89883) | Active sludge microbial communities of municipal wastewater-treating anaerobic digesters from USA - AD_UKC052_MetaG | ecosystem: Engineered > Bioreactor > Anaerobic > Digestate | place: USA... | reverse complement strand
CCCATAACCGGTCATGGCGACCAGCCTGGTATGCATCTCCGGGTCCTGACGCAGCGCCCGCGCGAGCGCGAAGCCGTCCATGCCCGGCAGGCCGATGTCGACGAGCGCGACGTCCGGCCGTGAGACGAGCACGCGCTCGAGCGCCTGCGGTCCATCCTCGGCGACCTCGACCTGGTGGCCCTGCATCTCGAGCAGGTCGTGCAGGGTCGCGCGGATGTCGGGGTTGTCGTCGACGACGAGGATCCGCAGGCGGCGTGGGACCATCACCGCCGCGGCATCGGTGGCGGGGGCATTGGGGATCGGCAGGACCCGGAATTCGCCGGTGACGTCGCGACGCGGCGGCGCCACGTAGGTCGCGGCCTGCAAGCGAGTGACGCCGGGCAGGCGCACGATGAACTCGCTGCCGGTGCCCTCGCCGGCGCTGCGCGCCATGATCGTGCCGCCGTGCAGCTCGACCAGGCGCTTGACCAGCGTGAGGCCGACGCCGAGGCCGCCCTGGGCCATGTCGAGGGTGCGGTCGGATTGTACGAACAGGCCGAACACCTGCGGCAGCATCTCCGGGCGGATGCCGCGGCCGTTGTCGCGCACGCGCAGCTCGACGAAGTCGCCGATCGAGGCGGCGCTCAGCTCGATGTGGCCGCCGTTGTCGGTGTACTTCGCGGCGTTGCTGAGCAGGTTGGAGACGATCTGCGCCAGCCGGGCCGGGTCGACGATCAGCTCGAGGCGGCCGGGCGGGAGCGACACGCTCAGCTCGTGCTGCTTCTCGGCCATCAGCGGCTGGCTGGTCTGCACCGCTTGCTGGACGATCAAGGCGACGTCGACCAGGTCCTTGCGCAGCTCGATCTTGCCGGCGGTGACGCGCGAGACGTCGAGCAGGTCGTCGACCAGACGGACCATGTGCCGGACCTGGCGCTCCATCGCGTCGCGGGCCCGCTGCAACTTCGGGCTCCCGGGCTCGACCATCTGGAAGGTCTTGAGCCCGGTCATGATCGGCACCAGCGGGTTACGCAGCTCGTGGGCCAGCATCGCCAGGAATTCGTCCTTGCGCCGGTCGGCCTCCGCGAGCGCCTCGGCCCGGCTCTGCAGCTCGGTCACCAGGCGCGAGCGCTCGAGCGCCATCGCCGACTGGTCACCGACAATGTGCAGCACGTCGATCTCGTCGTCCTCGAGGCGGGCCCGCAGGCGCGTGCCGAAGCCGAGGGTCCCGATCAGGCGGCCGTCGGCCATCATCGGGTAACACACGAACACCCGCAGTCCGGGCTTGCTCGGCTCTGCCGGCGGCAGGTCGCCGGCCGACTCGCCCTCGCGCACGATCAGCTCCTCGCGCAGCTGCGCGACCGTGCCGGGCACGCCCTCGCCGAAGTCGAGCCACTCCTTCGCCGGCGCCTCGCCCTCGGCCCCGGCGCTGGCCGACTCGAGGTGCAGGCGCGGCGCCTCATCGCCGGTGAGCAGGCCGTCACCGTCGCGGCGGTGGTCGACGAGGTAGCAGTTATAAACCTCGAGGCCGAGGTGGGCCGAGAGCTCGCCGTAGAGAGCGGAGAGGAAGCGGCGCGGCTCGGGGCTGAAGAGCAGCTGATTGGCGGTGTCGGCGAGCAGGCGCAGGCGGGCGTTGCTGAGGCGCAAGGCCTCCTCGGCGCGCTCGCGCTCGCGGATGGTCAGGGCCAGGGCTTGCGAGATCTGGCGCTCCTGCTCGACCTGCTGGCGCAGCAGCTCGGCCTCCCAGCGCTGCTTCTCCTCGGCGAGCCGGCGCTCGTGCTCGTGCTTCTCGACGTCGCGCAACAGCTCGGCCTGCTTCCGGACCTCCTCGGTCTTACGGAACAGGTCGACGAAGACGTGCACCTTCGAGCGCAGCACCTCGGGGAAGACCGGCTTGAACAGGAAGTCGACCGCGCCGAGTGCGTAGCCCTTGTACACCTGCGTGTCGCTGCGATTGAAGGCGGTGAGGAAGATGATCGGGATCCGTCGGCTGCGTTCGCGGCCGCGGATCATCTCCGCGGTCTCGAAGCCGTCCATGTCCGGCATCTGAATGTCCAGGATGATCAGCGCGAAGTCCTGATTGAGCAGGCACTTCAGCGCCTCGGCGCCCGAGCTGGCCTTGACGAAGCGACCGTTGATGTTCGCCAGGATCGCCTCGAGGGCGAGGAGATTGTTCGGGTTGTCGTCGACGATCAAGATGTCTACGGGTGATTCCAAACGGCTCCTCGACGCAAGTATCGACGATGCTTGCAAGATCGAATCCGGCCGTCAAAGAAAATCCGGGCGTGGCTTTCGGTGCTGCCTCGCATTGCTTTGACCTGGCACTTCGGACAGGTCGATGACTCGCTATCGAGTGCGGGGGAGGCGCCGGTTTTAAACCGCGGCGAGGCACCGATCTCAGCCGCGGCGACTCACCACGCAGCCATGAACGGATCACACGCCCGTGCAAACCCTGGTCAGCAGACCCCGCTAACGCCTGCTGGGCGTCGGCGACGAGCGAGCGACGCCGACCTGCAGATTCAGACCTGCCAGCGCGCCAAGCTCGCTGAGATCTGCGAGCAGCTTCATCTCGTCGACGTAGCGCTTGTCCGGGTCCTTCTGGTGGAGCCGGGTCACGATCTCTTGCAGCAGCGGCGGGCCGACCACGCCGTGACTGGCCAGCGGCGGCGGCACCTCGGAGAGGATGCGGTGCACGCCGGCGTAGAAGTCCTCGAACTTGAAGGCGGGCACGCCGGTCAGCATCTCGAAGAAGACGGTACCGAGCGAGAACTGGTCGGCCCGATAGTCGATGCCGCCGCCGCGAAAGCTCTCCGGCGCGAGATACCGCGGCGAGCCGACGAAGGTGCCGGGCCGCGTCAGCTCCGAGTCCGCGAGCTTGGCGATGCCGAAGTCGAGGATCTTGGCGACATCACCATCGGTGACGAGCACGTTCTCGGGCTTCACGTCGCGGTGCACGATGTGGCTGCGGTGCGCGTACTCGAGGGCGTCCATGATCTGAAACGCCATCAGCGTCGCGCGCGGCCACGGCAGCTTGCCGGCCTCGGCGACCACGGCCCCGAGCGAACGACCGGACACGTACTCCATCGCCAGGTACACCGAGCGAGTGCGCGGGTCCTCGTGATAGTCGTAGACCGTGACGATGTTGGGGTGGTTCAGCATGCCCGCGGCCTGGGCCTCGCGGGAGAACCGCTGCAGCAGCAGTTCGCGGTGCACGCGACGGATCGCGCCGGTGGTCACGACCTTGACCGCCACGGTGCGACGCAGCGCCGGATCGAAGCACTTGTACACGGTGCCCATACCGCCCGCGCCGAGCTCGCCGAGCACCTGATAGCGGCCGATCATCGTCGGGGTCTCCGACTCGTTGCCGGCGTCGGCATCGACGGGCTGCGACGGCGACGGCGACGGCGCCGGCGCCAGCGGCAGGCCGGTCTCGTGGTCGAGCACCAGCTGCGGCCTGGTCGGCTCGCCCGGCGGGTTGTCGAGCATGACGGTCGTATTGCTGGCGCTCTTTTGCAGGTCGCGGTGTCGGCGAGCCCGCATCACCGCGCGGACCTCGCTGGTCAGCTGATCGAGGTCGACCGGCTTGACGAGATAATTGACGGCGCCGAGTCGCATGGCCTCGACCGCCTTGCTGACGAGGCCGGTGGCCGAGAGCACGAGTACATCGGGGGTCAGCTTGTGGGTCTTGATCGCCGCGAGCAGCTCGAGGCCGCTGACGTAGGGCATGTTGAGGTCGGTGATGATCAGATCGATGTCTCGGTCCTGCACCTTGCGCAGGCCGTCGGCGCCATCGACCGCGATGTCGACGACGTAGCCGAACTCCTCGAGGTAATCGCGCAGCGTCTCGCGCGTGTCCTGGTGATCCTCGACGATGAGGATCGTGCCGGACTCTGGTTCGTCATCGACCATCGGGCCCACAAGTGACACATACCGAACCCCGGAAGGTCCGACAAGGTAGGCCCAGGGGTCGGCTCCGCGCCCGGCGCCCCGGGCGTCGCAGCAGCGGGTTCATTCGCGGCGATCGAGCGCCTCCCGCGGATATGGCGGCATCGGCGCCCAAATTCGGATCGGCCCTCGCCAAGCGATCTGTACAGCGACGGGCCGAGGAAGGCCGACGTATGATGCCGCGATGGCCAAGGCCGACAATGCCACCAAGGAGCTGCAGCGCCGCCTTGGCCGGCTCGCTCGCCTCGATGGCACCCTGCTGCACACCGCCGAGGGCCCTGTCCTGCTCGCCGGAGTCGAGGTCCGTGACCCCTTCGCCCTGCTCGCCGGAGTCGAGGCCTCGCGCCCCCGCACACCCACCGATTCACCCGCGCTCGCGGCCCTGCGCGCCGGACTCGTGCTGGCCGCCGAACCCGAACGCCTGACCCTCACCCGGGTGGCCCGCGCCCGCCGCGACCTCAAGGCCCTCGCCGCCCTGCCCTGGCTCACCCTCGTGCGCGCCGTTCCCCGCCACTTTCGCGGCCTCGGCCCGCTCGACGAGCGCTGGCTCGCCGCCCGCGAGGCCCGCGTCGACGCCCTCGCCCGCGCCCTCCACCCCGAGACCGAGCCGACCGAGCCGGACGAGCTGGAACTCGCGGACGGCCCCGTCGCCCCGGAATTTGCCCCGGTCCTCGCGCTGGTCGCCGACCTCCACGGCCCGCACGCAGGGCACACCCTGCGCGTCTGGCTGGCCCGCAGCGCCGCGCTCGGCGCCCGGCGCCGAACAGACGCCCAGCACCGAATCGACGCCCTCGTCTGCCGCCTCGAGGATCGCAGCCCCCTGCGCCGCGAGCCCCCGGCCCTGGCCGCGATGCTCGACGCCGCCGCCCTCGAGCTGGACCGCCTCGCCCGCCTGCCCGGCCGCGCCGCCGCCCGCCGGCTCGAGCCCCTGCTGCGCGGCGTGCTCGCCTGGCCCGCAGCCGCCGGCCACGCCCCACCCGCCGAGCCCATCGCGGACCCCGAGCTCGCCGAGCAACCTGTCCCTACAGCCAGCTCACCTGTCCCAACGACCAGCCCCGGCCAACCTGTCCCAACGACCAGCCCCGGCCGACCTGTCCCTACAGCCAGCCCACCTGTCCTGACGACCAGCCCCGGCCCACCTGTCCCTACAGCCAGCCCACCTGTCTCTACAGCCAGCCGACCTGTCCCGAGATCCGCCCCCCTCGCGGCGCGAACCGCCCTCGCCGCCCGCGTCCGTGCTCGCGGCGCGGCGCTGATCCAGGCACTCGGCTCTACCCGCAGCCCGGCCCGGCTCGCGGCGCTGCGGCGGGTCCTGGGCGCCTACGCCCTCGCCTTTCCGCAGCCGCCCGGCGCCCCCTCGCCACCGCCGCTGGCGATCGGCGAGCTCGAGCACGCCGAGCGCCGCCTGCGTGAGGCTGTTGCGGTCGGTCTGCCGAACGGCTTGACGCTGGCCCGCGGATTATGGCTGCTGCGCCTGCCGGTCGACCCCGCGATCCAGGTCACCCTCGCCCGCTGGATCGCCGACGGCCTGCCGCCCGCGCTGGTCGATCGCCTCGCGCAGCTCAAGCAACTGGATCGCCTCGCCGGCCTCGACGGTGACGCCGCGCTCGCCACCGCGTACGCCCGCTGGCTCGTCGAGCTCGTCCCCCACTACCAGCGCCTCGGCGTCACCCTCGACCTGCGGCCGGATCACTTCGCCCGCCTGCACGCCACCCATCGCGGCGGCCTCGCCCTGCTCGCGCACTGCCTGATCGTGCATCACGTGCCCGACGAGCGGGCCGCCGATGCCCGCCTCGCCCGCCTGCGCGCCACGCTCGGCCTGTTCGCCGCCCGTCCGCGCCGGGCCGAGGCGCTGCTCGCCGACCTCTCCCGCGCGCCGCCCGGCCTCGGTCAACACCAGCTGCCGGACTTCGCCGCCTGGCTCGACGACGCCGCGCTGCTCGACCGCTACTGCCACCTCTGCGCCCTCGCCGACGAGCCCGTCGCCCTCTCGAGCCAATTGCGCCGCGACTTCGACCGCCGCGATCGCCTGCTTCGCCAGCACGAATTCTTATCGACCCTGACCGACCCCGGCCCGGCCCAGCGCGCCCGCCTCATCGCCTGCGCGGCCGAGCTCGCAAGGCCCGACCTCACCGATCGCGGCTGGACCCGGCGACGCCTCGCGGAGCGCTGCGAGGGGCTGCAGGCCCGCGCCTTCGCGCTGCGCCTCGACCACCTGCTGCTCGAGGTCCTCGCCGAGGCGATCGGCGCCGCACCGCCCGCGCTCAGCCCCGCGTGGCGCGACGCGCTGCGATTTTATCTCGGCGCCGCCGCGCGCAACCGCGGCCTGCTCGGCGAGGTCCTGCGCTTCGCCGCCCAGAACCCCGGCCGCCCGATCGCGCCCACTCTGGCAAAAAATCAATCGTGGCTGACCCGCAACGCCGCGCGGCTGCGGGCCGACGCCTGGCTCGCGCCGCGTCGCCGCGTGCTCGACCTCGACGGCCAGCGCCACATCCTCACGATCGAGGACGACCCGCTCGAGGTCCTGCGCATGGGCATCCCCTTCGACACCTGCCTCGCGCTCGACGAGGGCTTCAACGCCGACTCCACGGTCCTCAACGCCGTCGACATCAACAAGCGCGTGCTCTACCTGCGCGACGCTCGCGGCAGCGTCGTCGCCCGCAAGCTGATCGCCATCTCCCGCGAGTTCGAGCTGCTGGGCTATCGCCTCTACACCGCTCGCGGCGCCGCGGAGCGCCCCGTCGTCGCCGCGGCCGTGCTCGCGCTGTGCCGCGAACTCGCCGACGACTGCGGCCTCGCCCTCGCCACTCACGGCGCCCCCGAGGTCATCCACACCGGCTTCTGGTACGACGACGGCACCGAGCCCTGGGACCACGAACCCGATCGCGCCATCGCCGATCTCGCCCCGCACTTCGCATCCCTCGGCGTGGCCCTGCCCGCGACGCTGACGTCATGGGCGCTCCGCCAGGCCCGCGCCTGGCAAGCCCACGCCGCCGGCGACCTCGAGGCCGCGCTCGCCCTGCTCCCCGAGCTGCACGGCCAGACGACGATCCGCAGCGCGCTGTGTGGCCTCGTCGCCGCCCGCCTCGGTCCGCGCGTCGTCGCCAGCCGCGCCCGCCGCGAGCCCACCCTCGCGCGCGTGCACCTGTGGCTGTGCGCCCGCGAGGGCCCGGTCGCGCTGCTGCGGGCCCTCGCCCTCTTGCCCGAGCCCTGCGATCTCGCCGACGAGGTCGGCGAGGCCCTCGAGCACGCGCCGCCCTCCGCCGAGCTCGCGCGCGCCTGGATCGCCGCCGCCGAGCACACCCGCCGTCACACCACCCGCTTCGACGATCACGGCCTCGAGCACCGCAGCTTCCACATCGGCCCGCACATCGCCTGCATGCCGCTCGCCAAGGGCTTTGCCAGCTGCGTCGCCCTCGACGCCCTGTGGACGTGGATCTGCGACGAGGCCAGCGGCTGCAGCGACTGCCGGGTGTGGGGCGAGCAGACGCTGTTCGACGGCCTGCGCGTCAGCTTCGTGCGCGCGCCCGACCCCGCCGCCGTGATCCTCGCCCTGCGCGGCCGCCACGGCCCGCTCGCCCGCCGCGCCGCCCTCGAGATCGCCGCCCGCTTCTCCCTGGCCCTTCGGCCATGTCCCTTGCGACCTGGCGCCGGGGACAGCTGGTTCACGCGCCTCGATCAGCGCCCCCTGCCCGCGCCGCAGGCCGTGCACGCGCTGCGCGAGTTGCAGCGCAGCTGCCCCGAGCTCGCCGACAGCGACGACCTGTTCGCCGCCCTGGTCCGCCAGGCCGGCCCAGCCGGCCCGCACGAGCGGCTCCCGACCCCGAAGAACCTGCGCTTCCACCTGCTCGGCGAATTCCTGCTGCACCTCCCGGACCCCGCCGCCCTGCTGGCCCCCTGGCTCGACCCCCGCGTCGACCCGGACGCCTGGAAGCCGGACTGCTGGGCGCTGTACCTGCACCGCCGCGGCCTGACCCCCTGGCGTCGCCGCCTCGCCCGCCTCGCCGCCGCCGACCCCGACGCCGACGCGCCGCGCCGCTGGCTCGCCCGCCTCGGTGACCTCGACGCGCTCACCCGCCAGGGCGGCCGCGCCTACCTCGCGCACGCCCGCGACCTCGCCTGGCAGCTCACGCTGCATGTCCCCAAGGACATGTCTCATGGGCCATCCACGACCTCCCCCGGCCGACGCCGCCGCGACATGTCCCCGGAGACAGCCACATCATCACCCGGGGCGCCGCGTCACGACCTGTCCCCGGAGACAGCAGCATCATCCCCCGGCGCATCGGACCCGACGTCCCCGCAAACAGCCGACCTCGCCCCACGCGGCGACCTGCGAGGCCGCGAGCCCGAGGGCATCGACCCGCTGCTGCTACACGCGGCCCTGCGCGCGCTCACGGCCAACCCCGGCGACATCCAGGCGCTCGAGGTGTGCCACGCCGCCGACCTGCATCCCACGGTCTGGCACGACCTGCTCGCCCGCACCCTGCCGCCGCGAGGCCTGCCCGCGCCCGGCGTCATCCCGGTGCTGCAAGCCCTGCTCACCCACGCCCCGCTGCGCGGCCTGCCCGTGGCCTCGATCGCCCGCCTCGCCGCCGTGCCGGCGCTGCACCCCGCGCTGCTCGACGTCCTCGCGCTCGAGCTCCGCATCTATCGCGTCCAGGTCCACACGCTGTACAGCCAGCTCGAACACATGCCCAGCGACGACCCCGCGGCACGCGACCTGTTCCTGCGCGCCTGGCTGGTCCGCGGCGGCGAGGAGGCCGCGAACATCAGCACCCTCATGGGCGCCCATGACGAGCCCCGCACGCTCGCCTGCCTCGCCGCCTGGACCGAGCAAGCCCCGCCCGCGACCTTGCTGGAAATTTACCGCCAGCTCGATCACCACCAGGGCGCCCTGTTGCTGCAACGCCTGCTCGCCCTGCCCGCCGAGCGCAACCAGGACCTGCTCGACCTGCACGCCCTCGCCCGCGACTGGTCACCCCACGGCGACGACGAGAACGTCATCCACACCTGGCTGCTCACCGCCCTGGACGCCCGCTTCCCACCGCCCGCGACTTGAGATGACCCAAAGGACATGCCCCAAAGGGCATGCCCCAAAAAACCTCACCCCCGCTCGAGCACACCGAGCAGCGCACTCAGCCCCTCGTGCAGCGCCAGCATCTGCGCCGGGCCGAGCTCCGCTGCCAGCTCCGCCTCGACACTTTTTAAATGCTTCACGCCATCGAGCAGCGTTCGACCGCCCTGCTTGGAGAACCGGATCAGCTTGGCGCGCCCGTCCTCGGGATCCGCGATCCGCTCGATGGCCCCCATTTGCTCGAGCTCATCGACCAGCTGCGCGACCGCCTGTTTGCTGATGCCGAGCCGCCTCGCCAGCTCGGTCAGGCGCGTGCCCGCGAGGTCGATGTGTGGGAACAGGCTGGTGTGCGCCGGTCGCAGACGCGGGGCCCCGGGCACCGGCTCGAGGCGCGCGACGGCTCGCTCGTTGAGCAGGCGCGCGGCCTTGAACAACAGCTGCGCGACGCTGCTGGCCTTGGCCGCCGCGACCTCCGCGGCATAGTCCCTCTCCTTCGTGGACCGACTCACCCCGCGATGCTGACGCGCATCATTAAATTAGTCAATCTCACTTGACCAAACTAGTCAAGCCTGCTTGACTAGTTCCATGACACTGCGCGCGCTCGATCGAGACATCTGGTGCCTGGACGCCGACTTGCGGGTCCAGGCCGGCTTTCACCTGCCGATCCGCATGACCGTGGTCCGCCTCGCCGACGGCGGGTTATGGTTGCACTCACCGATCGCTATCGACGAGGCCACCGCGGCGGCGATCGACGAGCTCGGCCCGGTCCGCCACATCGTCGCGCCGAACCTGCTGCACCACCTGTTCGCGGGCGCGGCCGCCGAGCGCTGGCCGGACGCGACCTTGCACGCGCCGGCCGGTCTCGCGGCGAAAAAGCCCGCCCTGAACATCTCCCGGCCGCTCGCCGAGGACACGCGCTGGCCGGAGCTCACCATCGTGAGGATCGCGGGCGCCGCGAAGATCGACGAGTACGTGTTCATTCACCGCGCGAGCGGCACGCTGATCGTCACCGACTTGCTGTTCAACGTGCACGAGGTGCCCGGCCTGATGAGCCCGCTGATCTTGCGAATGGTCGGTGCCTGGAAGCGGCTCGCGCAGAGCCGGATCTGGCGCTCGATGGTCAAGGACCGCGCGGCCGCGGCCGCCAGCGTGAAGCGCCTGCTGGCCCGCGAGTTCAGCCGCCTGGTGCCCGCCCATGGTGTGATCATTGCCGGCCCGGACACCCACGCGCGGGTCGCCGCCGCCCTGCAATGGATGCACGGCTGAGATTGTGCGTACTTCACCCGGCCGCGCGGATATCTACGCGGAAGCCGACGGCGAGCGGCGGGCCGCGGCCGCGAGCACCGCGACGATCTCGTCGTGCGCCACCTTCTCGGCCTCGGCACGCGGCAGCTTGCCGTCGAACTCGCAGATCGCCGCCCGCTCCTCGAAGCGCAGGTGCAGGTCGTCGCGCATCTCGTCGCCCTGCACCTTGCCGATCAGGACCTGGACCTGGCGGGCCCAGCGGGACATCGGGAGCTCGCGGGACGCCGTCACCGCGCGGTCATGCCGGGCCGCGGCACCGCGAGCAAGGCGCGGCACCGCTCGCGCCAATTGTCGCCTGTGAGCCCTCCACGCCCGCCAATTCCCGCGGCGCGCGTTCTCGTCCCTCGCGTGGTACAAGCGACCGGTATGTCACCGCGCGTCCGCGTCTGCTCGCTCTCGCCCCTGCTGCTCGTGCTCGCCTGCAAGGATGGCGCGCAAACGAGCGCCGCCACCGGTGACAGCGACTCGGCGACCGGCGCGAGCTCGGGCACCACGCCGACCGGCGGCGATGCTCCGCAGTTCCCCGGCATCGGCCCGCTCGCGGGCGCCGCGGGCAAGGGCAGCTTTCGCTTCGGAGCCGCGAGCGCGGCGACCCAGATCGAGGACCAGAACCTCGCCACCGACTGGTATGTATGGACCGCGCCCAAGCCGGAGGGACTCGGTTATGGCACCTTCGTCGGCGAGGCCGCGCGTGGCTACAGCCTCGCGGTCGAGGACGTCGCATTGCTCTCCGCGCTGCACCTCGACAGTTATCGCTTCTCGATCGAGTGGGCGCGCATCGAGCCGCAACGCGACCAGATCGACGAGGCCGCGCTCGCGCACTACGACGCCGTCATCGACGCGATGGTCGCCGCCGGCATCCGGCCGATGATCACCCTGCACCACTTCTCGAACCCGATCTGGATCGACGACCCGCGCGACACCGCCTGTACCTCGGGTCCGGGCGACAACAACCTGTGTGGCTGGGACCACCCCGTGGGCGGCCCGCTGGTCGCCGCCGAGTTCGCCGCCCACGCCAGCCTGCTCGCCGCGCGCTACGGCGACCGCGTCGACGAGTGGGCCACCGTCAACGAGCCGATGAACTACCTGCTCGCCGCCTACGGCCAGGACACCTACCCGCCCGGCAAAAACGCGATCCTCACCGGCATCGACACCGTCTTCATCCCCGCCCTGCGCAACTACATCGCCGCCCACGCGCTCGCCTACGACGCCGTGCACGCGGCCGACACGATCGACGCCGACGCCGACGGCCAGGCCGCGCTCGTCGGCTTCACCCAGGCCGTCGCCGAGTGGGTGCCCGCCCGCTTCAACGCCCTGAGCGAGGACCCGGCCGACCTCGCCGCGCGCGACCGCATCGTCTGGGTCTATCACCTGCTGTTCGTCGAGGCCCTGCGCCAGGGCGGCTTCGACCCGCAGCTCGACGGCAGCCTCGACGAGCCACGACCCGAGTGGCGCGGCAAGCTCGACTGGCTCGGCGTGCAGTATTACTTCCGGGCCGGCGTGACCGCCGAGCCCGGTGTGCTGCCCCTGATCGCCCTGACGCCCTGCTTCGGCGCGGTCGACCTCGGCGCCTGCGTGCCGCCCCTGGACCCGAGCTACAGGGTCCCGGCGATGAACTACGAGCACCACCCGCAGGGCCTCTACACCGTGCTCACGGACCTCGGCGCGCGCTGGCCGGACCTGGCGTTGACCGTCACCGAATCCGGCATCGCCACCGAGCTCGGCGCCCGCCGGGCCGAGGTCGTCGTGCGCGCGCTCGAGCAGATCCACCGCGCCCGCGAGCAGGGCGTCGACGTGCGCGGCTACTACCACTGGAGCCTCTACGACAACTTCGAGTGGGCCCTCGGCTTCACCCCGCGCTTCGGCCTCTATCGCGTCGACTACGGCGACTACTCGCGGACCCCCGACGAGGGCGCGACCGTCTACGGCCAGATCGCCCAGGAGCGGGAGATCGGCGCCGCCCGGGCCGCCCAGTACGGCGGCGACGGCCCGCTCAGCCCCGAGCCATGAGTGTCCCCAAGGACATGTCCACACAGACATGTCCCCAAGGACATGCCATCACTTCACGCAGGTCCACATCACCCACTTGCAGACGATCGGCCCGAGCGCGTCCTGCCCGCAGTTGCCCACGCCATTCCACGCGCCCTCGGTGAAGGTCTTGTTGCCGAGGTTCATGCAGCTGGTGTTGGCCTGGTTGACGCCGCACACCGACGCGGCCGTGCCGCCCCACTGCCCGACGGTCGTATACCCGAGGCTCTGGCAGATCTTCACCGGGTGATACAGGCCCTGGACGTTCGACGAGATCCACGCCGAGTTCGCGTCGGCGGTGCAGATCACCCACGGCGCGCCGGTGCCGGGGTCGTTGCCCTGGTCGCACTTCTTCGGCCCCGCCACGCACGCGGGTGAGCAGCCGTCGCCGTCGTTCACGTTGCCGTCGTCGCACTGCTCGCCCGCCTGCTGGTTCTTGATACCGTCGCCGCACACGACCTTGCTGCAATCCGCGTCGCAGCTGCCCGACTGCGCGCCCGTGTCACAGTCCTCGCCCGCCGCCCCGTTGACGACCCCGTCCCCGCACTTCGAGATCGTGCAATTGGCGTTGCACTGCTGCGAGGGCCCGCCCGTGTCGCACTGCTCGACCCCGCCGTACACCACCCCGTCGCCGCACTTGGCCGCCGTGCACGCGTTCAGGCAGGCGTCGAAGTTGTTGGCGTTGCCGTCGTCGCAGGCCTCGCCGACCTGCACCTTGCCGTCGCCGCAGCTGCCCACCTGACAGCCGTTGCCGCACCCGTCCGCGTCGTTCTGGTTGCCGTCGTCGCAGCCCTCCACTCCGACCTGCACCACCCCGTCCCCGCACTTCGCCACCTGACAATTGTTTCGACAGCCGTCGCCGTCGTTCATGTTGCCGTCGTCGCAACCCTCCACCCCGACATGCACCGCACCGTCCCCGCAGCTCGCCAGCGTGCAGTCGCTGCGGCAGCCGTCGTTGTCCGCGATGTTGCCGTCGTCGCAGTCCTCACCGCCGTCGACGACCCCGTCCCCGCAGCCCGGTGGCGGCGGCGGTGGCTCGCTGGCGTTGCTGAGCCCGGTGTCGCCGAGCCCGCTGTCGCCGTCGCTGTCGCCGTCGCCATCGCTCGCCCCGCTCGTCGGCGTCCCGCCCGAGCTCTCGCTGCTCACCGCGCCGGTCGCTTCGGCAGTGCCCGCCGCATCACTGTCCTCGGCCCCGAATTTTCCGCCGCCGAAGCCCTGAGTGACCGCATAGTCGCCAGCGCTACAGCCCGCGACGAGCACGAGTCCGAGGAGGGGGGTCGTCCGTGACCGCATTCGGCCACTTTCGCGCACGCGGGCCCCAGCGTCAAGCGCCACGCGCGCCGGGCTCCTCGCTCACGGCAGCGGCCCGGCGCAGATGAACGGCCGCTTGTCGTTGCAGCCGGCGTCGACCCACTGCGCCCCGATGTCCGGGGTGGTCATACGGATGCAGTCGGAACCCGGCACCAAATAGGGCGCGCCAGGGAACCACGGCTTGAAGACCCCGAGCTTGCTGCCGTCGCGCCACGCGAAGTTGGCGTGATTGCCGTCGGGCGTGCGCGCGCCCAGCCACCAGGTCCCGGTGTTCGCGGCGATCTCCGTCAGGCGGTCGCGCAGCCAGTCGTGCAGGCCCTGGCTGTCGTCCTTGACCAGCACCGCCATGCGGCCCTCGCAGGCCGTCACGGAGTCCTCCCAGCTCTTGTTCAGCGTGCAGAAGTGGTAGAGCGTCGCGTCGCGCACGAACATCTTGCAACCGCCGCAATCGACGTTGGCCGGCGGGTTGTACTCGTCGATCAGCCCGTCGCAGTCGTTGTCCCCGCCGCCGCACACCTCGTCGGCCCCGGGGTTGACCTTGTCGTCCGAATCCTTGCAGTCGGTGCTGTCCGCCACATAACCATCGGGGGCCTCACACCCCATCTTGGTCTGCCCGGGATCACCATAACCGTCCTGGTCGCCATCTTTAAAGAAGGTCTGCTCGACGCAGCCGGTGCTCGTCGAGGGATCGACGTTCGTGGTCGTCGAGGGGTCGACGCCCGTCGTCATCGTCATCGTCGTCATCGCCTCCCCCGTCGTCGGGTCGACCGGCCCGGTCGTATCGGTGGTCGTGCTGGTCCCGGTCATGCCGGTCATGCCGGTCATGCCGGTCATGCCGGTCATGCCGTTCGTGCCCTCGCCAGATCCCCCCGTATCACCGGTCGGGAGCGACGCCTCGCCGGTCGTCGTGCCGCCGGTCGTGCCGGTGCCGTTGCCCGTGCCCGTGCCCGTGACACTGGCCGCGGTCGCTCCGGGTTCTCCCTGCCCCGTCGCATCGAAAGAGCAGGCGCCCACAACAAGCACGATCCCGAGCAGACGAGCCGTCATGTCCTGCTCTTATCGCGGGCGCTGCAGTCCAGCAAGCACCTCGACGCTCGACTTTGACAAACTCGGGTACACTGCGGCCATGCGCACGATCCTTCGCAGCGGACTCCCCCTCGCCGTGACCATGGTGCTCGCCAGCTGCGGGCCGACGACGAACCAGGGCCCCGGCTCGAGCGCACCGCTGCCGAGCCTGCGCGCGACCGCAGGCCCGACCGCAGGCCCGACGCAGCCCGGCCAGGCCACGCCGGCCACCACGCCCGCGACAACCCCGGCCACCACGCCCGCAACGACGCCGGTGGCCACCGCCCCCGGGACCCTCGAGGAGCGGCATGTCTCGCAGTCCGCGGGCACGGTCGGCGGGGTGACCCTGTTGTGGCCGCGCATCATTCCGCGCGACATCGTCGACCAGAACCGCGATCTCGCGGCCGCCCTGCAGCAGCGCATGAAGGGCATCGTCGAGAAGCACCTGCCCGGCCGCGCGATCGACTTCCGCCCCGAGCCCGAGCGCGTGTGTCCGAAGACCGGCTGCAACGGCGTCTCGGTCGGCCTGCTGCTGTCACGCCAGGGCCAGGGCTGCCTGGTGCTCGCCCTGATCTCCGGACCCGGCGTGGCGCCGACCCGCATCGTGCCCTGGGTCGGCAAGGTCCAGCTGCGCGCCGACACCGTCGGGTTTCGCGAGTGGCCCGAGTCGCAGATCACCGTCGCCGACTACATCCCCTGCAACTCGCTGCTGACGACCATGGACTCGCAAGAGGCCAACGTCGCCGCAGCGCTGCAGGCCGCCGCCCGCTGAGCGCCCGGCGAGCGCCCCCTCAGGTCTCGTCGACGACCTTGTCCTGCGGGAGCAGGTACACCTCGACGTTGCCGCGGCCGTCGGGGCGCACGAGGTCGGCGCGCACGTTGGCCTCGCGCAGCTGCGCGCGCAGCCGCCGCATGTTGCGGTCCCAGTTCTGGCGCATGACGTTGCGGTCGCTCTCGTCGCCCCAAATTTCGCGGGCGACGGCCTCCCAGGAGATGAGCTTCCCGATCGTCACCAGCTCGCTGACGATCCGCGCCAGCAGGCCCGAGAGCACCGCCGGCGGGCGGCCGGGCGTGTGGATGTACACCGTGTCGTAGCGGGCCACGATCGTCAGCGGCGGGTCGTTCTGACCGATGCTGCGGGTGCTGAGCGCGCCATCACCGAGCGGCCGCGCGGTGACCCGCAGACGATGCTCCCCGAGGCTCCACTCGGTGCCGGCCTCGACCTCGACCGGGCTGGCGTCGCCGACCCGCAAGGTGAAGCCCTCGCCGTTGCCCCACAGATAGGCCTCGGCGCCGAGCACGAGCTCGGGCATGACCTTGAGCGCCCCGCCGCTGCGCAGCAGCGAGTACACCGATTCGGACAGCGTGCAGACCTCGCGGTCGTCGCAGCCGAGCACCAGCACATGGTCGGGCAGCTCGACGGCCTCGACCTCGAGCATCACCGTCTGCGACAGGAAGATCCGCTGGCCCGGCTTCAGCGCGATCACCGAGCAGCGCTCACCGTCGAGGATGATCCAGCGCCGCAGCGACAGCATGTGCAGCTGATGGCCGCGCAGGCTGATCAGCGCGTGCGCCTCGGAGACCTCCGGGTTGGCGATCTTGAGCTCGGCGCTGCGAGCCCGACCGATCAGGCCGCCGGGTGAGACCTGGGCGGTCGTCCCGTCGGCGAGGCGAAAACGGACGAAGGGGATGTAACCACCGGCGGTCATACAGGCCTCCTTCACGCTCAATCGGGCTTGAGACCGTTGACGCCGCCCGGCTGCCGGGTCAGCCACTTCATGAACAGCGAGCCGTCGTCCGCGCCCTGCGACGGCGGCTGCAGCTCCCCGCCACGGACGGGAATGACGCTCGAGCCATCACAGGCGGACAGGGCGGTCAACGCGACGACAGAGAGCAGAAACGAGGGGATGCGGCGGTTCATGGGGTCCTCCAACAAAGGTTCGGGGTCAATGCTTCTTCACAAATCGATCATCAATGCGCGAAGCTCGCGAGCACACGATCGCGGTAGGCGAGCGCCTCGGGGCCGAGTGCCTGGAAGTACTGGTCGGCGGCCTGCTGAAGGCCCTCTGCGCGCGCATCACCGCGGCGGCGATACAGCGTGGCGAGGCCGAGCTGGGCCTCCGCCGCGTCGCGGCACTCGCACGGTTCGGCCTGCCACAACGCGAGCGCCTGCGTGAACGCGGCCTCGGCCTCGGCCTCGTGACCGGCCCGCAGCTCGAGCAAACCAAGGGTGCGGCGCGCATACGCGGCCGGCTCGGCGCTGGCCATGCCGCCCTGCTCGAGGTGCTGGAAGGCCGTGGCCAGCCAGCTGCGCGCCGCGGCGTCGTCACCGAGCGCCGCGAGGGCCTCGGCGAGGTGGCCCT
>Ga0116158_10002249_pt1 | contig 17088 bp, 21 predicted proteins | sample AD_UKC052_MetaG_FD_89883 | JGI IMG/M metagenome (GOLD analysis project Ga0116158, IMG submission 89883) | Active sludge microbial communities of municipal wastewater-treating anaerobic digesters from USA - AD_UKC052_MetaG | ecosystem: Engineered > Bioreactor > Anaerobic > Digestate | place: USA... | reverse complement strand
CCTTGGCTCTAACCCAGCGGACCCACTGTTCGGGACCGAGCTGGCTTTCAAGGAGCTGGTGATAAACCCGGCTGGGCAGCGCGCGCTGATCCTGGCGCAGATCCTCCGAGACCCGGAAGTCGGGGCAGCCAAGGTGTCGCTGGATGTGTCCGATGGAGGAGTGGCCACCATTTTGGTAGTGGCCACCATGAAGGCTGGAGGGCAGCAGTCCACCACGTTCGTAGTGGACGAGGGCGGTGTGGCTGACTTAGCTAGTAGGGCGTCTGGATCTTTGGCGGTTGAACGATGCCCTCGTCCAGTGGGACCAGATCCTGACTCAACAAGGCCTCGACCTCAGCAAGAGTGTTGCGGTACATCTCCAGTAGTGGCGGTAGCAGAGGGTTTGCCTGCTGGCGTTCCTCGACTTCCCAAAGCCACTTGTCGTGCCACCCCTTGTGAAGGGTAGTGGTGGAGACCCCCAGCTTGAGACCGCTAGGGGCTTTTGCGAGGTAGGCTCCTGGCCAGCGGGGTGGTAGCACCATCATCACCGCCCGGTTGCGGTCGTTTTCATCCACTCCAACCACTTGCTCGTCAATCTTCTCGGCGATGTTGGCCGCCCAACCGATCTTGGCGTTCAACGCTCCGATCAAGAATGACAAAGTACGCGGTGGGTTGTTTTTCATGCTGTGAGGGGTTTCCATGTGGCTCCTTTGTGGGGTTAAAACTGCCTGCTCATAAAGCAAGAACCCACGACGCACTGCAATCCCGAACGTGTGTTCAGTCCGACTGCGGTAGGATGACGGTTCCATGGCCGACATCCCCAGTCGAGACGACCTGCGCCGTACCTTCGAGGTGGCGGCGCTTAATCCCCCAGGGGGTTCACCCCCTCAGATCACCCGTTCGGCTTTTGAGACGGCTGGCACCGACGCCAACTCGCTGAGAGAGGGAGCCGCCGCCTGCGGGGACGAGGTGGTCGGAGCGATCATCGCCAAAACCGCCAGCTGGTGGATAGACTCCGCGACCGGGGAGCAGCTCGACAAGCGAGTCCTGGACGTGATCGGTCTGGTCCGCAAGGACGCTGGGGTCTCGCGCGGGAGCGTCCAGTTCTACCTAGCTGCGCCGCTGGTGGCCGACTTCCTCATCCCCGGCCCACTTACCAACGGTGGGCAGGGCACGCTGGTTTCCACCCCCGACGGGATTCAGTTTCAGACCACCATCGACGCCACCTTCCCAGCCGGATCTGTGGGGCCTCTGTCCATCCCGGTCCGATCGCTCCGAGCTGGGAGCACGGTCCTTGCCGCGCCGCTCACCATCACCTCGATCAAGTCGTCCATTCCGGGCAACCCTCCAGGCCTCACGGTCACAAACCTGCTGGCGACTACCCCAGGGACTGACGCGGAGACTGACGACAGCCTACGAGCCGCCTACAAGAACTTCTTTCGCACCGCCACCAAGGGGACTCTTTCGGCGCTGGAGCAAGGAGCCCTGCGGTTTGTGGACCCGAGCAACGGCGGCGGTGTGGTGGCTGCCAAGGCCCTTGAGTACTACGACACGCTGGGGCGACAGTCTAAGCAAGTCCTGCTCGCCATCGCCGACACTTACACCGACCAGTTCGTGAACAGCAACACCGTCCCGCCCAGCTACGTCGCCAGAAGTCAGGCACTGGCCTCCGAGGTGCTGGCGTTCCTGCGCGATGTCCGGCCAGCCGGGATCTACGTCGGGGTCTTCGTCTGTCGCATCGTTCCGCTGGCTGTGCGCCTGAATCTCACCTTCACCGCCGGGGCGGACCCGTTCCAGGTGTCGGTGGCTGCGCGCTCTACGCTCTCAAACTACGTCAACTCCCTAAACCCCGGAGCCGCCTTTCGCCGAGCTGCCGCCTCCGAAGCGCTGAGGCAGGTTCCCGGCCTAGTCGTCACGGGCAACGAAGTGCTGTTTCCCTTCGGCGATGTCATCCCTCGGGTACTCGAAAAGTTTGGCACCGACTTGCGATTCGTGACGGCCAACAGCACCGCCGTGGACAAACCCCTGCCGACCCTGTACTCCAGCGACGGCTACTTGGTAGGAGGATAGCTCATGGCCGTCACCATCGTCGCAGCCCCAGATATCTCCGCCGCAACGAGGCAGCAAGACCTCCAGGTCTTCGTCACTGCCAACGCCCCAGCGCTAAAGCGCGCCGTGGTTCTAATCTACTTCGCGGGCCTTGGGGTCACGGAGCTGGTGTACACCGGACAGGTGTTTAAGCCTTCCTACACGGGGAGCCGAGCCGCGCCCTATACCGACATCTCGGGAACCGGGCTGCAACTGGTGATCCGCCGTGAAGGTGGCTGGCCGGACAACCCGTTTGTGCGGGTCCTGGCCTACGACATGGCGGGTGGGGAAGCGACCTTCCCTACTACGGGCTGGTGGAGCTAGGGGCTACTCCCCGGCGGCTATCAGCTCGCAATTCGCGCAGACAGACCTCGGAGCGCTGATCACTTCCTCGTAGACCTCTGAGCAGCAGCTATGGCACTCGGCAGCTCGGGCAGCAGCCAGGAGTCGCTCGGCCAAGAGGCGCGCTTGACCTGGGGTGTACGCGGGCTGTACTCGGTTGTCAGGGTCGAGGTCCGCGCCGATCCCCGAAACCAGCACCGGACCGCCTGGGGCCCGCACCACTCCGACATCCGAGAGGATCGGCAGCTGAGGGATGAGGAGCAGCCTCTGGTCTACCCGATCCGGCGCGGGCCGGGTGCCACCTTTGGGACGGCGGGCGTGGAAGCAGGCAATCGAGATAATGGGGGCGAGAGGTCTTTGGTCGTCGTCAGTCATTACCCGCCAAATAGAGGTGCCAAGGCTCCGTGTCCATCCCGAACGTGTGTTCAGTGCTCGCGGGCGGGATGAGGTAGGCTTGACCCATGCCGCAGCTACCCGTCCCCGCCCAGGCCCCGGTACCGCCACCGCTGACCGACCGCGACTTCATCCTGACCGCCGACTTCGGGGACTACCCCGCCTCACCGGACCAAAACTACTTCCTGGAGCTGCTGGACCGCGACTTGCCCACGGCCTACGTCGAGGGGCTTAAAAGCGGTGGTGGCTACGAGCTCCTGCGCGGGGAGGCTGCGGTCGGCGCGCGCCTAGCGCTAGCACTGGGGCGCTGGGATGCCGGAACCCTGGCCGGCTATGCCACGATCGGACAGAAGGCTCGGGGCTGGGTGTACCTGTACCGAGCCAAGGCGACAGCTGGCGGCGGCACCGTCAACCAAGGGACGCTGGTGGGAACCCGGGATCGTCGGCTGTTTCGGACACTCTCCGATGTGGTGTTCGGTCCCACGGAACTCGGGCCGCTGGCTGTACAGGTGGAGGCGGTGATCGTCGGCTACGACCACAACGTGGACGGAGAGCAGCCAACCGCCTTCGGGGACGCCATCCCCGGCCAGATCGACTCCGTGTGGCTGCTGCTGCAGACCCCTGCCTTTTTTGACGCCAGCATCCAGGTCCGAAACGTAGGGCCTACGGTCGGAGGACAAGACGCGCAGCTTGAGCAACTGGCTCGGGAGCGAGGGATCACCCCCAGGCTGCAGAGCGAGTCGGTAGACGCCTTCCGTATGCGGATAAAGGCCCTGGTTCGAGCGGTCACGCCGACGGGAATGGAGCAGAGCATCACAGCCATCCTGCGCCGCTGGTCCCCGTTTTTTAACTGCGCGGTCATCGACTCCTGGGACCCTCGGTACCAAGGCGGCTACGACGCGCCCATTCCGTCAGCCCCCAACTTCGACACGACGCTGTTTCGGTACGATCCCATCGACACTCCAGTCCTGGTCCAGAACCGCTGGCTGTCCTACGAAGGAGGCAACGGCGGGGAGGTCATCCTAGTCCTCCCGCAGCTCCCTTGTCTCCTAGAGCAGACCTTCTTCCTCGACGACACGGCAGCCAACGTCGCCCAGCACGCGACCCCCAATACCGACGGAGGAGTGCGCAGTTATTCGTACCTGGACTTGCCAGACAGTTTGCCGAGCGACGTGTTTCCTTGTGGGGTGGAAGGCGGGGACGGGGCAGCGCAGGGGACCTACGCAGCGTGTGTCGCCTTGGCCAACGATCTGAAGCCCGCCGGGGTGTCGGTTGTTCCGCTCCTCGACGGGCTGGACTAGCTAAGCGGCTGGTGGAGCAGGCAGCAGAAAGTCAGGTGGTAGGTTCTCCACGAAGTCGGGCAACTCCAGCGCGTGATCAGTCAGGTGCTGAAAGAGGGCCGAGCACAAAGCGGCGCGCACTTCCCCCTCCACCGAAAGAGTCAGCTCCCGTGGGCATCCAACATGCTCCAGGACCACTCGCGCGTAAGCGGAACTAGGCCCTTTCTCGAAAAGAGGGCTGATGTTGTTGACGACTCCCTGCACTCCGGCTTGCAGTGACTCCGCGCCCCCGACCAGCCTGCCGCGCTGGTGAGCCTGAAAAAGCCCAATCAAGTTGGTCTGCCCGTGTTTGATGCTGGTGTCCAAATACCAGCGAATCCAATCAACTGCCGGGTCTGTCAATTCTTGCTTCTCTGTGTTGTCGCCCATTCACACTTCCTCCATCGCGTCGATTAGAAATTGTTTGCGGCGTTTCGCAGCCCGCATTTCTTCTTTGGCTTGGTTAAGTACTTTACCGATCGGGTACTGTCGAGTCGTTATGACTCCGAACGTGAAAGGAATCCCGCTCTGATGCGTAATTTCCTCCAGGTTGCGTTGTAGGTACATCTCGGCCAGATGCAGCGGGTCCGGCTGTGGCTCTTGCGAAGCCAGCGACAAAGCGTCTGGGTAGCGAACCAAAGCAGGCATCACAACCACGAACTCGTCCCCGCCCTCACGGTAAACGGTGTCGCAAGAGCGTCGGAAGCGCGCCGCCAGAAACTTGGTGAACTCGACCAGTTGCTTGTCCCCAGCGGCTTGCCCGTGCTCTTTGTTGAGGCGACCAAACTTGTCCAGGTCAAGGTAGGCCACCGCGCAGGGGACTTGCCGCAGGGCTTCGTTGAGCCGCCGCTCCCCGCCACGCCTCGACCAGACTCCGGTGAGGTGATCGGTGTCCGCTTCAGTCTGGGCCTGGACTCTGGCCCGCTCCAGCTCCGCGATTCGCTTGAGTAGCTGCCGGACGAAGAAAGCGAGGATGCCGGAGGCAAGGACTATGCCCAGAAGGCAGACAAGGTGCGCAATAACGGTGATCGTCATGATCGCCATCCTGCGCTGTTTACGCCGGGGTCGGCAATCCTGAACGTGCGTTCCGGGGCAGCAGCGGAGTAGGATTGACCAAATGTCTAAACGCCCGTTTGACCGCGACGTTATCCGGCCCCTGGAAGGTCCCAAGTCTGTCGATTTCAACCGCATCACTGGTGAAGGAGCAAACGCGGGGCTTATGCACCTGCTCCGATCGGTCGGTGGTCCCGAGTCGAGCTTGTCCAACACGGACGCAGACGCCGACTTCTTTGGCTTCTACGGGGCAGGTTTCCTGGTCCTCCCTACTTCCCCAGCCTCGACAAGTGTCCGCATTTTAGCGGGTATGGGGGCCAAGCGAGATGCGCTCGACCAGCCATCAGGAATCGGTGGAGTCGATGGTCTGGACGAGATAAACGATGTCAAGCCGGTGGTACTGCGCACCGACATCCCGACAGTTGCCGTCCCGACTCCGCCAGCTTCCCCCGACCAGCGAATCGACATCATCGAGGTAGCGATCCGGCGGGACCTGTACGACACGACCGCCACCAACTTCCTGCAGCTCCCCTCAGCCACGCGGTCAGCGCTGTCGGTGACCAAAACCCTGTCCTACGCTGTGGACCCGTCCCAGGTGCCGATCACCTACGTGACCGATCCAGCAGCCAGCACCTCACCGATCAGCTACAAGATCGGGCAGCCTGGAAACCCCCCGACAGCTCCGACAGTCACCCCCGGCTACGTCAAGATCGCTCAGATCCTGCTGGACAACGTGGTCAATAACCCCGCAGGGACCGTGCGACAAGTTCACATCGCCGACCATCGCCGGATGCTGTTTTTGGGTGGCTCCGCGACGTTCTCCCTGACCGCCAGCTTTCCTCTGGCCGCTGGAGCGCCGACAGTCTTAAACGCGGCTGTCCCCCCAGGTATCCGGCTAGCCGTCTCTCGCTTGGCGGCAGCCAGCCCACAGTTTGAGGTCTACGTCCTCAACAACTTGAGGGACGCGGTGCTCACGGCGCACAGCCCCAAACAAGGAGCGTTCCCGACCACCACTTTCCAGGCAGTACGCGGGGAGCAGTCCAGCCTTGTCGCAATTGACGCCACAAGCCAAACCGCGATCGGTACCGCCGCCCGCACCGCACCAACGCAAGAAGTTCCTATAGGGCAACCCGCGCGCCAGCTGTTCGGAGTGGTCACCAACTGGAACGGGACCACGTTCGTAGACAGTGCTGACGCCACCCTCTTTTTCAACATCACTGGGGTACTTACCTGATGAATCCGTTTGACATGAAAATCTTGGCCCCTGCTAAAAAGCCAACCACCGACGACATCAACCAGGGGTTCTCTGCGGAGCGGGGCGCACTGTCCTTCTTCTACGAGCAGCTGCTCCGAGGGCGACTCAACGCCGGTACCGACGTGGGTGGGCTACAGACCGGCTTTATCGGGGAAGGCTTCAAGGTACGCCCGACCTCCCCCGCGTCGATGACCGTAACCGTGACTGCAGGCTTGGGGTGGTTTTACGACCCCACCGACCCGCTGGTTATCGCCCAGGACATCACGGGGCTCCGGTACCAGGGTACCAACGACGCTTCCCCTTTCCGCCCGCTGGTGCTTGGTGAAGCGGTCGAGCTGACGGTCCCCGCTGCTCCGGCTGTAGGCAACTCCCGGTACGACATCATCGAGGTGCGCCCCAAGCGTGAAGTCGCCGACTACGGGCCCGAGATCCGCTACGACAGCGGTGTGAATGACTGGCGACCACTAGGAGGGGGGACTTTCCTGCGCTACAGCAGCGACCAAACCGAGGTCGGAAGCGTGACCACCCCGGTCCTCAGCACCGCGCCGGTAAGCTACGTAAAAGGAGTCGAGGCCCCCACCGGTACCCAAGTAGAACCGCCGACTACTCCGGGCTACGTGCGGATCGCTCGGATTCTGGTCGCTGAGGGGGTCACTTCGGTGGACTCGGACGTAATCTGCAACCGCCGGCCACTGGTGTTTCCAAACGGTGTGGGGTTTGTGGCAGGGCGCGGCACTATCCGGTCAGAGCGTGGGCAGAAAGTTCGCCCGAACCTAACCCATGTGATCGCCCCACCTGGGGTGCAGGTCTTCGTGTTCAACCGCGATACGGTGCCCCTCGGCAGCGGCTTTCCAATAACCCCCAACATCGGAGTTTTTACAGGAGCCCCGCTCAAGTTTTTCACTGGCGGCTGTGAGCTGGTAAACCCCGTAGCCAGCATGACTCCGGCCACTGACAACGAGCGCCCGATCATTTCGCACGGGCCAGCAGTGGCTATGAATCGGTTTCTGCAAGTAGGCGATATTGACGGCGCGGAAATGGCGAACCCGCTTTTTGCGTCTCCCGCAGGGAAATACGCGGACGGCGAGTACTTTTCCAGCTTGCGCCCCTATTTTTGCGGCTGGTCTGGGACCAATTGGACCTTGGACATGGAAACCCAAGACCCCATCGAGTTTAGCTTCTGGGCGGCGCTGTCCTACTAAAGCACCAACCCCGCTCCGGCTCGGCTTAGAGGGGTGGGGTCTGAAACAAGGTAGAATCCCACCATGCCAGCAGCCATCCGGGTAAACGCTCTCGCACCTCCTCGCGCCGTAGCCGTCGGCTCCACAGTCAACCTGTCAGAAGCTAGTGGCGGGTGGGTCAGTTACGACTGGGCGCTGCTCGACCGGCCAGAAGGGTCCGCCGCCGCCATCACCGGCCCCACCACCCCGACGCCTACCGTAGTGGCTGACACTGAGGGAACCTACCTCATCTCCCTCACGGTGGACGCGGGGCTTACTACGGTCAACCGGACGACCGCGATCTTTTATGTGGCGCGGCTCCTGGACGGGCGACGAAACCCGGCAGCTGGTGAGACGATCGAGGACAACCCGGGTCGTGGGTGGGCTGAAAGCGCCAACCAGATCCTCGACGACGTGGCAGACCTGCGAAAAGACGCCGGGAGGATGGCCGGCATCATCAACTTCAATGGGGCCAGCGCCGATTTCACCATGCTGTACGTGGCTGGGACCCAAGTCATAAAGGTGGGCTTGCCAGGCGAAACCTCGCTGCCTGTCTTCGGTCAGGCCTTGGCCAACAATGCGGCCACTCTCAACGGCAACTTGTACATCCTGGAAAGAGGAGTCGTAAACGGGGCCTCTCCCGTAACTGGCGAGGTCATCTGGGCTCGCGTCCACGGGATCGCCTACGCGGTGCCGCTGACGCTTGCACCACTGGCTGCGCCCATCTACTTGACCGACGCGGGTGGAGTAGGGCTGACCGCCGGGACAATCTCCAAGCAAGTGGGTCAGGTCGTACAAGCCCGGGTCAATGACTGCGACATCGAGTTCGATGGCCACCGGCAGGGGTGGTAAGATGCCTGTTATCCGCCGCCACGCAGTACTCCAGACCGGCTCCTGCAACCTCCCCCAGGCTGTGATACCCGATCCCCGGCGCGCTATCGAGGTCCGGGGTGGGGAAGACTCCACCTTGATTTTCGAGGTGCTGGACGAAGCTGGAACGCCGGTCCCGTTCAACACTGGTGACCAGCTGCTCCTGGTGGTCCGCCCCACACCGACCTGCGACGACGAGCGGCTGATCCGTCAGTTCGCCGACCCGGTGCCACTGCAGGGCCCCAACATCTGGTCCTTGACCCTCACGGCCCAGCTCACCAAGAACAAGTCGGCGCAGTTCAGTCGAGGCTTCTACTCGCTGGCACTCATCACCCAGAGCGGAGCCAAGACCGATTTCGTCATTGAGCCGTCGCCGTTTAGGCTCTTGGGCTCCCCCGCCGCGCAGTAGCTAGTCGTCCTCATCCTCTTCTACCTGCCGCTTGCCAGACCCGGGATTCCCCCAGGGGCTGCGCATCACCTTGCTTACCGGGATGTCCAGGCCTGACAGCGTTAGCCCTTCACCGAAGGCGTTGATCGCGCGCATCTCCAGTTGCCGAATCCGCTCCCGCGTGAAAGGGAAGTAGTCCTCCAGCCCTCGGAGGATGACGGTCTTGTCGTCCATGTCCACCTGATCTGCCACGTCCAGGCTGCATGTGGCTGGCAGCTTCCGGGGGTCTTCGGCTGTCTCCCGCACCTCCATCGTGTCGCAGTCGATATCGACCAGGAGGCTGTGTCGGCAGCTGGAAAACGGACACGGGCGCTGGGCGTTGCTGCCACCTGGCAGGCACTCGCCACGGGTCAGTGGAAAAAGAGGCAGGTACTTCTTGGGTTTGGGCGGCGGTGCTGGGGCTTTGACAGGCGGCTTGGGTCGCGGAGCTGGTGGCTTTTCCGGCTCCTTCGGCAGCTCGACCAGCCCCGAGTCCACGAACCGTCGAATGTTGCGCCGATGGACGAGGATGTGGAGGGTCGGCGGCTTGGCGAGTGACATATCGAAAGGGCAGCATGCAACGCGCGTCCCTTGAGGTCAACCTGCGCGCTGAGTGCGCAGCTAGTCGGTGCCGCTGCCGACCCGAAGGATCTCCCACACCGGGGTTTTGGTAGAGCCCTTGTTCTTGACCAAGAAGAACCGGAAGGGGTGCCTCGACGCCGCTACCTTGAGTCGGACGATCGCGGCCTCTCTAGCGAAGCCGCCTTTGACCTCGTGGTGCTCGATCACACCATCCAGCGCAACCACCCGAAAATCCGGCGTGTACCAAGCCCCTTCGCCGAGCAGCAGCTTCTCTGGGTGGTTGTCGACCCGGAGTACTTCCCCATCACGGAGTCGCTGCTTGAGGTGCTGCCAGTACGCCAGTTCCAGCTTGGAATCAAACTTCGGGGTCTCTTCCACCAGAGCCTTGGCCAGCACGGACTTCTCGACGCTTTTGTCCGGGGCTAGCTTGGCGGCTTTCTCGGTTGACGAGGGCGCGGGTAGGGGCGCAGCCGCGCGCCGCTCTGCCCACTTCTTAGCTGTCCACCCGGCGATACAATTCTCGTGGGCAAATCCGTCTCCGAACTTGCGAACGCTATCCCCCGTGACAAACTTCGTCGGGCACAACGCACAGATCCGGGTTACCTCGGACACGGAGCCACCCGAGCTTTCACACCTTCGGCAAACAGCGCTAGGTCGTGGTAGATCACCGGGATACCGAGCTTGTTCGCTTCGGCTACTTCCCCCCGAGCCCCCTTGCTGTTCTCCCAGCCCTGCATGGCATACACCACATCGCAGCGGCGCATGAGTTCCAGGGTGGCCTCACACCAGTACTCGTAGTCGCCGATGTCCTCCATGTCGCGCCCGGTCTGGTGGGGGACCACCGGAAAGACAGTCGGCCCGCACTTGGCCAGCTCCTTCCCGACTAGACGCGCTCGGTGGCAGTTCTCCTCAATGCCGTCCAAGGTGTCTGCGGTGTACGGGCCAGCGACGTAAGCAAGCAACATTTTAGCCATCAGGTAGCCTCCAAAGTAACGATTTTGTCGAAAGAGACGCCCTGCGCGATGCGAGGGTCGTGGGCAATTATCACGACGAGGTTTTGCCGCGCTTCCTCGGCCAGCAACTCCGCGCACCCTGTCAGCCCCGCTTCGTCGAGGCCATCCAAGCACTCATCGACGACTAGGTACGGGAGGGCCAACCGGTTCTCGGTAGCCGCTGCCAGGACTTGCCTGCGGGCCAGTAGCAGCGGGAGGTCGATACGGCGCAACTGCCCGCGCGAGTAAGCCGCCACGGGGAGAAACTCGCTGTCCGCCGGGTACTGACCCAAGGCTGGGCGCATCCCGTTTACGCGGGTCACTTCGCGCACCTTTCCTCCGGCAGTCTCCGAGGTCCGAGCGATCTGGAGCTGCCAACCCGGCCACACTCGACCCAGGCGGCTTGCTGCCAACTGCTCGACCACGGAGAAAGCGCGCGCCAACAGCCCAGCTCGCGCGCCGCGAGGCCCCAGCATCCGGTCGGCCAGCTCGTAGGCTTGCTGCTCCAGCTCCTCTTCCTTCAGCGCGGCTTCGGCCTCGGCTAGATCCCCCTGCGACAGGTGGAGGTGCTCCAGTGCAGCAGGCAAGGTGGCCCCGAGCCGCTGCCGTTCCTCAGCTTGCGCCATGCGCCGGGCTAGGTCTTTGATGGCTGCGTCGGCGGTGTTCCAGCGCCTTCGTAGGCCCTCAATCTCCCCACCCAGCTCGACCTGCCTTGCGCGCTGGTCCGAGGCAGTCTGTTCGCGCAGCTTGCGCACCTCGTCGGAGACCTCTCCCAGCACGGCTTTAGCGTCGGTCCAAACTCGGTTCATCTCGTCCCGCGCTCGTAGTGCCTCATCGCGGTCTCCCAGGTCACGCTGGCAGGTAGGGCACACCCCGGTCCTTGCCCGCGCAAGCGTAAGACGAGCTTCGCGCTCGGTCTGCTCTGCCTCGCGGAGTCGGGTTTCAGCCTCAACAAGAGCAGGGTTTGGCACCGGGGAGCGCAGCTCTTGCTCCAGTACGCTGATCCGCTGTCCGATCGCATTGCGGCGTGTCTCCAGTGGTGCGATCTCTGTGCGTAGCTTCTCCGGGGCGTCGGCTACATCCGGCAGCGCGCGAACTCGGTCCAGGGCTGCCTGCGCCATTTGGGTTTTCTGCTGGGCCAAAGCCAGCGCCTGCCTAGCAGCGAAAAGTGGCCCATTGGCGTGGGCTTTCTGGCGCGCGCCGGCTTTCTCCCGAGCGGCGTCAAAGCCTGCCAAGGTGGGCACCAGAAGCTCGGTGGCCGACTTTCGTTCAGCATCTGTCCCGCAGCTGTAGGTGCTGCTGGTGTCCCACCGGAAGCCAAGCAGGCCTTCCCACAACTCCGCTGGCCCGAGTCGCTCCGCTAGGTAGGCGTCCGCTTTGGTGGCGGTGTCGCAGTCTACGGGGGTTCTACCGAGCCAGATCTGCACTTTGACGCTGGACCCAGCCCGAGCGCGGGAGCGCTTCACCCGCAAGTCACCCAGCTCGAACTCGACCTCGCCGCCGTTCTTCAGCGGGTCGCCCCGGCTGCCGGTCCAGCCCGTGACGGCGTAAAGCGGAGCGTCAGCCAGCAGACTCGTCTTGCCGCAGCCGTTACCTCCCGTCAGAAGGATCAGCCCTCGGTCGGGAAGTTCCAGCTCGCGGGTGATCTTCCCGCCGTAGTTCTTGGCGGAGATCCTCATAGCACTCGCTCGGCTTCGCTGACGGCAATGGTGACAAGCGCCAGCACAGCCTTATCCCACTCTTCATCCTCCTCGGTAGCTGACGGCTCCCAGCCAGCTATGACCTGTTTCAACAGGTCAAGGTTTGCCGCTTGCTCGGCGTGGTCTCGGTCAGAAGACCCACGCGCAGTTGAACGGACCGCACAGACGATATCTAGCAACCCTTCGTGACGGTTTTCGGGGATTAACTTCAAAGTGATCATCGCAAGCACTCCTCGGCGATCTGCGTCGCCCTCTGTTTCACCGCCTCGGGCACCGGCTGCGCGGCAGCCCACTCTCCGAGCGCCTCTTCTACCTGGACCGCCCCGCGAACAGCCTCGACCACTTCGCTGGCGGCTTTGGCGCTGGGCAGGATCTCGGTTTTCCATCCTCGCAGGGGCGGGTCGTCGTACTCAGCAAGATAAGCGGTCATATCCCGCTGTTCATCTTCGCTGACGCATTCAACACTCAGGAAGAAGTCACAGTCTTTGCGGTCAGGCTGCATGTCTTCCAGCCCTCGCGTATGACCTACCAAAGCATTAACGCTCATTGTCAAAAAACGAGGGCCGGGGACATGAAGAATCTTGGTAATCCCGGGGCCTGCCGTGTCGAGAACGCAGATCCGCCCTACTTCTGGTGGGTCGCCAAAGTTCGCTTGGCACAGCGCGCCGACTTGAACAATGTTGACCGCACCGAGGACGCCCTCGTGGATCACATGCTGGTGGAAGTCGCCCGAGGCCACCACCCGTAAGTTGCAGCCCTTCGGAGCGTGTAGCCCGAAAATCTGCTCGACGGTAATGATGTTCCGCCCGTTGGTCAGAAACTCCGAAGTTTCGGGACCGACAATGCCGACATGCCCGAGCAGCGACCAGCATCCTTTTCCGGCTCTCTCCAGTAGCTCAGTGAAGTACTCCACAGGAGGGCGCGGAGAGAACGGCGCGAAGATGATTCCGCCCGGCTGCAGGAACAAGGGTTCATCCACCACGCGACAGTTCTTGACCTTCCGCAGCGCGGCGAGAGCGTGATTCCCCACCTCGTCAGAGCTGCAGTCGTGATTGCCTGGGATGACGTAGACCGGGATCGGTGACGCAGCGATGGCGTCAGCCATGACCCCGATCACTTCGGGGCTGGGCTTCCCGTTGTCAAAGATGTCCCCGAGGATGGCGAAGTAGTCGCAGCCGTCGTCCGCCGCAATCTGGAAAGCGCGGCGCGCGGTCTCGCCAATAAGGCGGCAGCGCAGGTTGACCCCGGCGACTACGGGGCCTCCGAGCACGCGGTGATTGGCGATATGAAAATCAGCGGAAAGTCCGACCCTAGACACGGTTTCTCCTCCTCGGTGCGCGATCCTGTGAGGATCGCAAAGTGTCAGGACTGATGGTGATTAATGAAGGGCTAACATTCCAAACCCCGTCACCGGGACATCCCCGGGCACTACGCCCATCAGTCTTTGCCGGAGCGACGCTGACCCGCCGCCTACCTCCTGCTCGCGGGAGGATTAGCCTTACCGACCTGACCAAAGCGTTGCGCTAAACGCCTACGCTCATCTCTTCGGGCGGTGCGCCCTGCCACACCGGAACACCCTCGGTGGCCTTGGTCAGCTCGGCAGCCATCCCGGCGAACTCCTCGGCGACCAGTCGGTCTAGGTTGTGGATATCGACATGAAAGCCGAAACCTCCTCCCGTCTTTTCCAGCTTGAGCCGGATCTCCACGGTGCGCTCAGGGCGTCCGTCAAAGATCGGCATGGTCACGCAGAAGCGCGGGTAGACCGTGGTGTGCGCTGCAGCGCCTTCCTTGAGCTGTACCTGAAAGAGTCGGGTCTTGGGGTCGCGGCGGACCTTGATCACTCGGGTCTCTTCCATCTCCAGATCGTTGGCCATCTGGAGGAGGTTGGCGGCGGTGGCGTCTGGAGCACCAGGACACTCGACGACCAGATCCGCCCACTTGTCCACCAGTTCAGCGAAGGCGTCTTGGCTGTAGGTGTGCTCGTGCCATTCCCGAACTTGTCGAGACACGTTGCACCCGACAAACGCGCGGTGACGGTTCCAGCCCAGCTTGGTGGAGTCCTGGCTATAGTCGATGACCGCCGTGAATCCGCTTACCGTCTGTAGGCTTTTGGCCTCGGGGGACACGGCAAAGACCACCGTTCCCGGCTGCTTGAAACGAATGACAAAGCTGGCCAAGTCCTCAACCCGAGCGAGCTTCAGGCTTTGACGCGCAACCTTGGGAGTCTCTTCCGCCCGGCGCAGATAGTTGGTGATAGGCCCCGACATGAAGGGGCTACCGTCCTTGTCGACGACAAGGGCCACCGGCTCAAGCGCAGACCGATTTACAGAAACGCGGTTATCGACGCTGACGGAGGAGATACCCGCCGCGTGTAAGGCTTTGGCGGCTTCATCGCCAATTGGAGTACTGCTCATAAAGAACCTCTACTTTTCAATGGGTGTGGAACTACTCGTTAATGTTGTGGACAGGGGCCAGCTTGGCCTTTTTGCCGCCGCTGGGGATTCGCTCCCCGAACTCCGCGATGTCACCCGTCTCGGCAAAGACTGCGACAGGGCTGGAAGCTCCGGTGAGCTTGGGCAGCGCCACCGCGAACGTGCTCCCTAGCTCAGCTCGCGCTTGCTCCACGTTGGGGATGATCTCGATGGTGATAGACACCGAGGACTTGGAGTCGTTGCGCATGGCTTCACGGGTGGCGAGCTGGATGCGCTCGTCGAGCTGCTGCCGTCGGGCTGGGCTCATGGTGGACAACCAGATATAACTGGCGCTGTCCGTAGGTACGTGGTTCATAGGGACTCCTCTTTTGCGTGAAAGTGCCGCCGCTCCACCCTAGCTATAGACCCGATAGTCGGTACCCTGTAGGTCGGCCAGCGCGGCAGCTAAGGGGCTATTCTAGGCCGCTGTTGCCGCCATCGGAAACTGGAGGGGTGCGGCGCACTGTAGCCGCTTGGGGCGCGGTGCGCTGGGGAGCGCTGTGGGTTGCGTACGACGGCCCCTGGGGCTTCCCGCTCCCAGTGTGTCCTGCGGACTCAACGAGGCGCTGGTACTGCTTCTGCTGCGCTTCGTAGCTGGGTGGAGTCGCCTCCGTTTCCAGGTCCGGGGCCATCTCGATCCAAGCCTGTACTTGCGCGGGATCTGCGTGTAGCGCCGACGGTAGGAGAGCGTTTGTACTCCCAGCGCTCCCCGCTGCTCTTGCGCGGGACGTGGACCAGCATGTCGTAGCCGTTGGGGCGGACCTCAAAACTGTTCACTCCCTGAGCGAGCATGTCCTTGGAGTGCTTGTTGAAAGCCCAATTGGCCTCGTGAATCACGGGGCCACGATCGGGGTCATTTCGGAGAATGACGTTGAGCAGGTCAACCTCCTTAAACTGCATGCCCTTTAGAAGTTCGTCGTCGAGCGGGTTGTTGCGGGCCAAGTCTTTAGCCATCTCGCAAGAGAGGCAAGCGCCCCCTGGGACGCGCATTCCGATCGGGCAAAGATGTACGAAGTACTTGCCGTTTGGCAGCTGCCAGAAATGCTTGCACACTTTTACCTTGGCCTTGCGCCCTGGTAAGGCTGGTAGTGGGCGCACGATAAAGTCGTTCATGCCTGGGTAGTCTGCTTTCGCCCCTCCGGTGCGCCAGTACTGGCGATTGCGCTGCTGACTTGAAGACTCAAAATCCTCAGCGCTGGGCATTGCATAAGCGGTCAAATCGTTCGTGCTCATTCAGGTTCTCCTGTCCGTTTGGGTGCCGCGCTAAACGGCGGCGTTAAACCAGCCCCGCGTTGTCGGGACTAGTGGGTTGAAACTTGGGCGAGAGGCATTTTCCGGCGCACATCTGACAGTCTTTCGGGTCGCCGCCCTGTCCTTGCGCACAGTTGTTGATGACGCCGTTTTCGACCTCAACGGGGCCTGTGTAACCGTTGGCGGTGGTCACGGTCACCTTGTCTGGAGCGGCTAGTTCGATACCCATCTGCATCTGTCGGGTCAGAGCTGACTGTAGAGCCGGGGGGCTGCGCCCGATCTGTCCAAACCGCAGCGAAGGGTCTAGGTGCGCCATCTCGGCGCGGGCGTTCCGGCTGGCCTCGGCGATCATGTCGGCTTCCAGGCACACGGCCCGGTAGTCACTGCGCAAGGCTTCGTGACGAGCCTCGGCCAGCTCGGAAGCCACGTAGGCCGTGTGGTAGCGGTCCCACAACCCCGAGTCGGTCCGCATGTGCGCCTTGACCTGCGCCTCAGTAGGGTCTTTGTCCTGACCCTTGGAGTCCTTACCGCAAGCCCCCGTCAGTGCGATTCGCGCGGCTTGGTAGCAGAACGCCTCTTCCCGATCGAGGTGGGCTTTGGCTTCCGCCAGCTCGTACTGGCCTTGGGCCACTCGGCGACCGGCTTCGCTAATCTGACCAGGCACCCCGGCTAGGGCGGCGGAAAGGTGCGTCTGATCCAGCCACTGCGGCTGAGCTGGGAGATCTAGTTCGTGGCGGCTCATGGCGATCGGCTTCTCCTGTTGGTTCCTACGAGGCATGCCTACTAAAGGTGTTGCCTGTCCCCGTCCATCCTGAACATCTGTCTTTTTTGTTCAGGCTGTAAGCAGCCCCTGCCGACCGCGACGCGGGTCTTTCCGCGCCTCCAAAAAGCCAAGACGCTTGCTCTCCTCCAGCGCCTCACGCAGGGTGGCCGGAGGCTTGTACTTCTTGGCAAGCCCCAGGTTCTTCCCTGCTTTCCCGTCTGCTCGGAGAGGGAACTTGGAGCCGTCCTCCAGTCGCCCGATGTCCCAGCTTGTAAGCACTTCGGTGGTGATGTAAGCCGCCAAGGGCTTGACGCTCCGGTGGACGACGGCGATCACCGAGTCATACACGCAGGTGACGGGCCGCCAGAGGTGCTCTAGCTTCT
>Ga0116158_10002244_pt1 | contig 17098 bp, 11 predicted proteins | sample AD_UKC052_MetaG_FD_89883 | JGI IMG/M metagenome (GOLD analysis project Ga0116158, IMG submission 89883) | Active sludge microbial communities of municipal wastewater-treating anaerobic digesters from USA - AD_UKC052_MetaG | ecosystem: Engineered > Bioreactor > Anaerobic > Digestate | place: USA... | reverse complement strand
GGGCCAATTTGGGCCCACGACCCCACCCGTCTGCAAACCCCTGTGGAGAGCAGAACAGCGGCCTTTTGACAGTTAACAGGGGTTTTGAGGCGGGTGGCCGGCGGGTCAGAATTTATTCCACAGGTACTGATTGGTGATCTCGTGGTGGAACTGGACTTCTGCGGCTTTGATCAGGCTGCCGAGGGCGCGGGGGCAGCGTTCGGCGGAGGCTTGTTTGACCTCGGCGAAGCGGGTCTGGACGCCTTCGCCGAGCAGCTCGGCGACCACGCGGCTCGACTTGAACAGGCGGATGGCGTCGTTGATGTTGTCGGGCAAGAAGCGGGTGCGCGTGCGCTTGCTGGCGACCTCGGCGGCGTCCGGCTGCGGGCCCTCGAGGCCGGTGCGCAGCAGCGTATAGACGGACATGTAGGGATTGGCGTCGGGGGCGACGCTGCGGACCTCGATGCGAGCCGAGCGCTCGTTGCCGAGGGGAATGCGGATCATCGAGCCGCGATCGTTGGCGCTGGCCTTGATCTGGTTGGGCGCCTCGAAGTGGGGATCGAGGCGGCGATAAGCGTTGACGCTGCCGTTCAGGACCAGACAAATGTCCGGCGCGCAGTTGAGAATGCGCTCGAGGAACGACCAGCCCGGCGCCGACAGGCCGCTCTCGCCTTGCTGGTCCCAGAACAGGTTCTTCTTGTCGCGCAGTAGCGAGATGTTGGTGTGCATCCCGTTGCCGTTGATGCCGGTGACGGGCTTGGGCAGGAAGCTCGCGCTCATGTCCATGTTCTGCGCGACCTGCCGGCACAGCAGCTTGTAGAGCTGGACCTGGTCGGCGGCGATCACGGCCTCGGCGTGGGCGAAGTTCATCTCGAACTGCGAGGGCGCGACCTCGGGGTGGTCCTTCTCGTTGCCGAAGCCCATGGCGCGCTGGACCTCCGCGGCCGAGTCGATGAAGCGACGCAGCGGGTCGCCGGGCAGCGAGTGGTAATAACCGCCGGTCGAGATGAAGTCGAAATGTCCGGTCTCGTCGTAGCGGCGCTCGGCGTCGCGGCCCTTGAACAGGAAGCCCTCGATCTCGTGGGCGAACTGGGCGGTGGTGCCGTCCTTGAGATACATCGCCTCGGTGTAGGCCTTGAGGCGGGCCCGCAGGTCGGCGTGGTAGGGCGCGCCGTCCTGGCTGCGGACCTCCGCGAATACCAGCACCTTGCCGGGGCCGAACACGTCGGAGGGCAGCCAATAGAAGGCCGTCCAGTCGATCGCCAGGCGCAGGTCGGACTCGTGCTGCTGCGAGAAGCCGCGCACCGAGCTGCCGTCGAATGTGAGGTTGTCGGCCGAGCGCAGCAGGTACTTCTTGTCGTAATCGAGCATGTGCAGCCGGCCCTCGAGGTCGGTGAAGCACACGGTCACGGCCTTGATCCGCTTCTCGTCGGTGAGGTACTTGACCCGCTGCTCGCGGGCCTCGTCGCTCGTGATGCGCGCCAGTCGGGCGTTCTTGACCTCGGTGTTCATCTCCTCGAGCCGCTCGTAGGGGATCTCGAGGAAGTCACGGAGTAAAGACCGGTCGCTGGAGGGTTCTTTCGCGGACATGGGCGCTATCTGCCACGCCGGATAACCTAAAATCAACAAGAATTATCTCAAAGACTCGGTCCCTGGGAAACCGGAGGGGCCTCTACGAACTTCGCGCCCCTCGCGCACGCAGGTCCTGCGCGGCCCCCGGCCTCGCTCACCCGGCGGGTTCGCTCCAGGACGCGTCGGACTTGGAATCTCGGCCGCTCGCACGCACAAACGGTCATGGCTCGTCGCATCGCTTTATTCACCGCGCTGTTTGGATTCCTGTCGCTCGACTGCAAGCCCGGGGATCCCGCGGAGACGGACGGCAGCACCGGCGGCTCCACCTCGTCGACCAGCCTGACGACGACGACCCTGACGACCCTGACGGCCACCACCGCGGAGCCGACCACGGGCGGCGGCTCGGACACCTCCCTGGACCCCAGCACCGGCGGCAGCTCGGGCGGCGCGACGGCCTCGGGGACCACCGACGCGACCACCGGTCCGGTCGGCCCATGTATGCCGATCGCCTGTCCCGACGGCAAGACCTGGGCCTGCGGCGATTGCATGGACAACGACGGCGACGGCCTGGTCGACCTCGCCGACCCCGAGTGCATCTCGCCCTGCGACGACCGCGAGGACAACTTCTCGACCGGCCTGCCGGGCGACAACATGGACCCCTGCAAGCAGGACTGCTTCTTCGACGGCAACTCCGGCGGCGGCAAGGGCGACTGCGCCTGGGACCTCGGCTGCGACCCGATGAACCCCGGCGGCGACAGCTGCCCCTACAACCCGGACAAGGTCTGCAGCGACACCCAGTCGATGGAGTGCACCGAGACCTGCAACACGCCCAGCGGCTGCGACTGCTTCGGCTGCTGCACGGTCTCGGTCGACGGCATGAACTACGACATCTTCCTCGGCAGCGACAACTGCTCCGAGGACACCATCGAGCAATGCCAGATGTGCACCAAGAACGACGACTGCGACGACCCGTGCATGCCCGAGCTGTGCGAGCTGTGCTTCGGCGAGACCGAGCTGCCGGACGGCTGCGACATGCCGCTGTGCGAGGGCCTGGACCCGTGCACGATCGACAAGGAGGGCATGTCGAACTGCCCCGAGGGCACCTACTGCCAGACCGGCTGCTGCCAGCTGCTCATCCCGGGTTGATCGGGATGGTGGAGCGGCGGTCGATGACCGCCGCTCCCGCCCGCGGACGCTTCAGGTGCCCGCGGGCTTGCTCGTGTCGGGGGTGCCCGGTTCGGGCGTGACCGCCTCGGGCTTGTCGGGCGCGCCCGCGTCGGGCGTGGCCGCCTCGGGCTTCTGGACCTTACCGGTCGCGGTCTGGCGGCTGGCGGGGGTCTCGAGCCGGCGCTCCCAGCCCTTGAGGCGCTTGACCACCAGCGGCTTGAACACGCCCTCCGCGAGCGGCGGGATGCCGTGGCGTTCGCGGATCGCGTCGGGCAGCTGGCCCTGGATCGTGGTCGCGCACTTTTCGGTGTGGGCCTTCTCCTCGCGGCCGGTGTCGTACAGCAGCTTCTCGGGCACGTACCAGCCCTGGCGGGCGACGATGTCGGGGCCCGGCATCTTGTAGCTGATCTTGAACAGCTCGACCTTCTCCGGCATCACGCCGCGGTGGGTGCGGGCCCACTCGCGGCACAGATAACGCCCGTACCACTTCTGATAGATGTCGCCCTTGCCCGACTCGCCGCCGATGATGCGGCGATTCATCTTGCGCATGCGATCGTTCCAGATCCACGGGATCGGGCGGCGCTCCGGGGCATAGACATCGTTGCGCATGTCCCAGGTTTCGCCGTGCTCGTCGGTCAGCACGATCTTCATGAACACGTTGTGACGCGGGGGATTGGGCGCGAACATTCCCCACTGCTGATCGGTCTGGGTCGTCATCACCCAGGTGCTGAAGGCCTCGCGGGCCTTGACGCGGAAAGCCGACACCGAATCCTTGTCCGGCATCTCCCACAGCGCGATCGCGGTGATGTGATACACGACGATGAAGCCGACCAGCATACGCCCGCCGGGCCCGTAGGCCCAGGGCGCGAGCGGGTGCCCGCTCGTCGGGTCACGCAGCGGCAGCTGGGCGGCGTCGGCGGCGTTCTGCGGGGCGGTGAAGCCGAGGCCGATCGCCGCGAGACGTCGGTGGATACGCGGGAGCTGCTGGAGCAGCAGCACGGCGACGATGCCGAGGCTGACGGCGACGCGGATGAACTTGGCCCGCTCGGCCTCGGCCGGGTCGATGAAGTGCACGCCCATCAGCCAGCCGTAGGCGACCAGACCGGCGAGCACCGCCGCGACGCGCAGCCGCCAGCCGGGGGTGCCACGATGGCCCTGCGCGTAGGTGAAGACGATCAGGATCACGCCGATCAGGGCGACGGTCCACGCGAACGACAGGCCGCCGATCGCGGTCGGCAGGGCGAGCACTTCACGCTTGATCCACGGGACCAGCGGGCCGCCGTTGAGGAACACGCCGAGGCCGGCGAGCGCGATGAGGCCGTAGAGCAGCCCCGGCGGCAGGCGCCTGGTGTCGCGGATGTGCTGCGGGAGGGTGCGGTCCTCGGCCGGCAGCGGCGGCTCGCCGCGGCGCACGGAGGCCGGCATCGGCACGCCGACGCGGGCCAGGCCGCGCCCGAAGAAGCGCAGGATCCGGCCCGGCTCGTCGCCCTGCAGGCAGAACAAATAGGTGGACATCATGATCGGCGCGAACATGCCGATGTTCATCAGCACCTGCAGGTTGCCGTGGAACATCAGGCCGAGGGTCAGCCATACGCGGCGCCCGAGGAACCACCGACAAAACCACTCGCGGTCGAGCACGTAGCGGGTGCCGCGGATCGGGACGCGCATACGGCCGGTGCCGAGGCCCCACCACAGCAGGCCGACCGCGGCCATGGTCGCCAGCCACGCGGCCGCGAAGAACTGCTGGGTGTAGGCCAGCGAGGGGCCGCCCGGGACCGCCGCGTAATGCACCGGGTAGGCGACCTCGGCCACCGCCAGCGCCATCAGGCCGAGGCCGAGCCAGCAGGCGCGCACGGCCCACAGGCGCCAGCCCTGCAGCGGCGCGAGGCGCTCGCGGATGCCCCAGCGGGTGATGATGCCGACGATCATCAGCGGGAACAATGCCTCCCACCAGTGGGTGATCCAGGTCGCCAGGCGAAACAGGTTGGTGCCGAGGATGGACGACGCTTCCTGGGGATAGAAGCGATGGAAGTGATCCATGTTGAGCGCGTAATACAGCGCGTCGCCCTTGGACCAGACGGCGCCGTTCTTGACGACGCCGGTGTAACAATAGAGGACCCCGAGGTTCAGGACCATCAGCATGCGCGGCCAGGTCGGGATCAGGCGATAGACGGCGGCGAGGCCCTGCGGGTGCTCGGGGCTCGGGGCCAGGCCGGCGCCCCCGCCGGGGCCGTCACGCTCGCTGAGCAGGCCCTCGCGCCGGAGCTTGCGGGTCCGCAGCCAGTTATCGACGGAGTAGGCGTGGCCGCTGCGCGCGAGCAGCAGGTAGAAGAAGAACACGCGATAGACCAGCTCGGTGCCCTCCCAGAACAGCTGGTTGCGCAGGAAGAAGCTGTTCATCAGCATGAAGCTGAGCACGCCCATGACCCGGGTCTTCCAGCCGAGCATGAACGCGACGGTGACCGCGTAGAACGCGATCATCTGGATCCACATCGCCCGGGGGGTGTCGTAGAAGAACAGCAGCGAGTATTTGCTGCCCTTCAGGTACTCGAGCCAGCCGGCGGCGTCGAAGAAGCCGTAGGGCTCCTCGCCGCCCTCACCGAAGCCCTTGAACTGGCCCGACGCGAATTGCTGGCGCGAGGCGTCGCTGAGGAAGATGCCCTCGTCGGTGAACAGGAACTCGAAGTATTCCCACAGGTCGTTGATATTGCAGATGCAGAGGAACGCGAATACGATGCGAAACAGGGCGATCGGCCGCGGGTCCTCCTTGGTCAGCCAGAACCGGCGCCAGCGCTCGCTCTGCAGCGCGAACATCAAATACACGAAGGCCGCGCAGCCGAGCATCAGCCAGCCGATCGTCGGCGACAGGGCGATCGCGTCCTGATTGGGGATGCGGTCGTCGGCGAACGCGGAGACGGCCAGAGAGGCGGCCAGGGACAAGCCAAGCATGCGAGCGGCAGTGTCGACGCCGGCCCCGACGCGTGCAAGCAAAAACCCGCCTGCGCGGGCCGCCGGGCTCACGGCCGCGCCACCGGCTCCAGGCCGGAGCCCGCGCCTGGAGCCGCGAACAGGGCCGCGTGGCGCGGCTCAGGTCGGCGCCGGGGTCGTGACCCCGGGCAGCGCCGTCGCCGGCGTCGTGGCCGGCGTCGTGGCGCTTGTCGCCGCCTCGGGGGCTGCCCCGGGGGCCGCTGCGGCCGCCTCGGTGGTCGTGCCGGCCACGAAGGCGCGCCACTGCTGGACCACGCCCTTCGGGTCGTCCCAGTGCGGCCAATGGCTGACGTCGGGGAAGACGTGGGCGGTGCACTTGCCGGTCTCGACGTGTTTGCAGCTCTCGGCGGCCATCGCCCACATCAGATATTTGTCGTCCTGGCCCCACAGCACCAGCACGGGGATCTCCACCTTGGGCGCGGCGCGGGCCGTCTTGTCGTTGGCCTTGGCCTTGCGAAACTTCTGGCGATAGTAACGCAGCGGTCCGCGGGTCTCCCACAGCGAGTCGAAGGCGGCGCGGTACCAGATCAGCTCGACGTCGCCGAAGGCCTCCTTGCGCTTCAGATCTTCGCGATAGAGCTTGCTGCGCTTCTTGTCGGACATGCCGGCGATCACCGCGGGCACCCCCGGGAAGGTCAGCAATCGCATGTAGCGGCTGCGTTTGCGCTGCTCGGGGGAGCGCTCGAGGAATTGGCTGAAGGCCAGCGGGTGCGGCACGCTCAGCGCGGTGAAGCTGGTGAACCGCTGGGGCGACTTGATCACCGTCCACCAGCCGACCGCCGCGCCCCAGTCGTGGCCGATCAGGTGGGTCGGCGTGCCCGCGGGCGCTCCGTCGGCGCTCGCGCTGGCGTCGGCGAAGGCGAGGATATCGGCCGCGAGGTTGTCGAGGTCATAACCCTTGCGCGGCTTGGCGGTCGCGGCATAACCCCGCAGGTCCGGGGCGACCACCCGATACTCGCCGGACAGCAGCGGCACGATCTCCCGCCAGGTGTAGGAGAAGTCCGGGAAGCCGTGCAGCAGCAGCACCCGCGGCGCGTCCTTGGGGCCGGCGGCGAGGTAGTGCATCTGCAACGGGCCGTCGGCGGCCGGCACCTCGATGAAGAGGTTGTCCCAGCGCCCCGGCAGGTTGCCGAGCGCACCCTCGGCCGGCGGGACCCGCCGCGTCGAGCCCGCGCAGGCCAGCAGCGTGCTCGCCAGCACCAGGGCCGCGCCCACGCGCCACGTCGTTCGAGGTGCAACCGGAGATCCGCTGGAGGGGGCCATGGCCCGCGCCTTCTACCATGAAGCCGTCGCCGGATGCATCGGTCTGCCGGGGCCCTCACGAGCGCGCCGATATGATCGATCGGGCGGCAATCGTGACAGCCACGAGGGACGCGAAGAAGTCGAGGGTCGGCGCGTCGTCGTCGGCGGCGGCCTCGGCCTCGAGCGACGGGTAGCGGGGACGCAATCCGGGCGCCAGGCCGTAAAAACCGCGAGGACCATGAAGCCCCGGCCCCTGCCCGGTCGTCGGTCACTGCTTGACGACTGGCCGCGCGCAATACAGGCCGAGGGCGACGCGGCCTGCCGCGGCGCAGAGTCGCGCATAAGTCGGGGCAGGTAGGTGGCACGGGACCCCGGGAGGGGGAGCACCGACACGAGGGGTCCATTCTCAGCACCGCCGGCCCCCACTGTCGTCGCCAGGCCCCACGCAATGCATGCATATGTCGATACATGGCAAATATCGCCACGTATGCTGATTCGGCGAGCATACACAATCAAAGGTGCCACCCGCCCCCACAAGCATTCACCGCCGCTGCAGTGGGGCGTGAATCACAGCCGACTCCGCGCATAATGCATATTTTGCATACCAGAAAAATAAAACCATTAAAATGGTGGCGCGCGCAGGAACCGCCGATAGTATATCGATTCATGCAAGCCCACAAATCGCGCCATACATTCCTGCTCACCATTCCAGCGCTCACGCTCCTCGCCTGTGATCCCGCGGATTCGGCGGCCCTGCCCAGCGACGAGATCGTCGCCCTGGGCACCACCGGCGCGACCACGAAGGGCTCCGGCGAGCTCGAGGCCGACGAGGACCCGGTGCTCACGCCCGAGGAGGAGGCGGCCGAGGCCGCGGCCGACGAGGCCCGCCTCGACGTGCCCGACGGCGTGTTCTTCGACCCGGCCACGAGCATGGTCGGCGGCAAGCCGCCCGGCCCCGGCCCCGGCCCCGGCACTGGTCCCGACAAGGACCTGCTGGTGGCGCTGGTCGGCGACATGGGCACCGGAGGCGGACCGAAGGGCGTGTACAAGCTGATCAAGGACGAAAAGGCCGACTTTGTCATCATCACCGGCGACTTCGACTACAAGAATAACCCCGCCACCTTCCTGAGCGAGATGAACGCGGGCCTCGGCGCCGATTACCCGGCCTTCCCGGTGATCGGCAATCACGACAAGAGCAAGTGGACACAGTACCAGGCCGACTTCAAGGCCCGCCTGGCGAAGATCCCCGGGGCCGTCTGCACCGGCGACCTCGGCGTCGACGCCAGCTGCACCTACCGCGGCCTGCACTTCGTGCTGTCCGGCGTCGGCACCATCGGCTCGAAGCCCAAGCACGAGGATTACATCGCCTCCGCCCTGGCCGCGGACAACAGCCCGTGGAGCCTCTGCGTCTGGCACAAGAACATGCGCGACCTCCAGGCCGGCGACAAGCCCGACGAGGCCGGCTGGCAGGCGTTCAAGAACTGCCAGGACGCCGGAGCGATCGTCGTCATGGGCCACGAGCACTCATATGCCCGCACCCGCACCCTGACCGACATCGGCAACTCCGCCAAGGGGCACGGCGCGATCGGTATGCCGGAATTGCTCGAGGTCGGCCCGGGCAAGACCTTCTCCGTCGTCTCGGGACTCGGCGGCAAGAGCATCCGCTCCTGGGACTCCGGCATCCACAAGAGCGACACCTGGTGGGGCACGCTCTATACCTCGAACTACTACCGCAAGAACGGCGTCGACATGAAGAAGACCCCCTGCGAGCACGGCGCGCTGTTCCTGCGCTTCAACGTCGATGGCGACCCCTCGGCCGCCCAGGGCTACTTCAAGAGCGTCGACGGCGAGGTGATCGACGAGTTCGACGTCGTTCGCAAGTGACGCTGGTGCGTCGCGGGTAGATAGATATCCGTAACAAATGTGGCGAGTTCGAGGGCCAGATCCGCAAAGGGTCGCGGCGCGAGCATGGGCTGATTCGTCCCGTGATCGCAGTCACGGGTGATCATCGGAGTCACCCGTGACCCTCATCCGTGGACTCGCGGTCCGGGGCTCGATCCGCCGGCGAAATTATCGGTCGAGACGGCGAAGCGCGGCGACCACACGACCGACTTTTAACTACGCTGCGCGGATGAGCGACTCGAACGCACTGGTGCTCGGAGGCGGCGGCGTCACCGGCGTGGCATGGGAGATCGGCGTGCTCCTCGGGCTGCAGACGCGAGGGATCGATCTGACCACGGCCGGGCTGATGGTCGGCACCTCGGCGGGCTCGGTCGTGGCGGCGCAGATCGCCGGAGGCACCGCGCTGTCCGAGCTCTACGCGAAGCAGCTCGAGCCGGTGAAGAAGCGGCCGCATCGCACCCTGAGCAAGGTGACGTTGCTGCGCTACGGGTGGATCCTCTGGCGGGCGAAAGACGCCGCGGATCTCGGCGCGCGCATGGGCCGACTGGCGCTGGCGGCGAAGACCCAGACCGAGGCCGAGCGTAGACCGGTGTTCGAGGCGCTGCTCGGGGCGGGGCGTGGGTGGCCGGAGACGGATCTGCGGATCACCGCGATCAACGCGAACACCGGGGCCCTGCGTGTCTTCGACAAGAGCACCGGCGCGTCGCTCGTCGATGCGGTCTGTGCGAGCACGGCGGTGCCCGGCGTGTGGCCTCCGGTCACCATTCAAGGCGAGCGCTACATCGACGGCGGCATGCATTCGGGCACGCACGCGAACCTCGCGGAGGGCCGCAAGCACGTGGTGATCATTGCGCCGCTCAGCTTCGGCACGCGGGTGATGACCTCGCCGGTCGTGCACGCCGAACGGCTGCGGGCGGCCGGCGCACGGGTCGCGCTGGTCATGCCCGACGAGGCCGCGAAGAAGTCGATCGGCCGTGACGTGCTCGACCCGCAGGCCCGCGCGCAGTCGGCGAGGGCCGGCAATGAGCAGGCCGCCCGCATCTTCGACGCCGTGGCCGCGGCCTGGCGCGCGGCCGGTTAGACCGGCGAATGCGGCAGCGCGGCGATCAGGGCCAGGAAGGTCGGCGTCTTGATGCGATGCGCCCGCCCGGCCTCGTCGAACCATCCGCCACGCCAGCGCCACTCTTTCATGCCGGCGCGCACGCCCGGGATGCTGCTGGCATATGCACGCAGGCTGGTGAGCAGCGCCGCCTCGTCGAGATCGATGCCCAGCGCGGCGCGGCCGACCGCGCACAGCTCGCGGCTGAGGGCCGCGAGCTCGTCGGCGTGGGCCTCGAGCACGGCGCCGACGGTGACGCCGTGGCGCTCGCACAGCAGGCCGAAGGCGGTGTTCCAGATCAGCTTCTCCAGCATCACCGCCGTGAACGCGCGGCGACCGATCACCTCGGCGCGCAGGCCCAGGGTCTCGAGCCACAGCGCCATCGCGTTGGCGTGCGGACCGGTGAAGCGGCTGACCCCGCCGGGCTCGACCTGAGCGCCGCGCGAGGACACCGCGAAGAACAACAGGCCGCGGGTGTTGCCCTCGAGGCCGTGGTCCTCGAGCCAGGGGTCGATCATGCCGTTTTGCACGAACACGAGGTCGGGCCAGCGGTGCTTGGGCACCGAGGCCAGCACGGCGCCGAGGTCGTCGTTGCGCACGCACACGGCGATCGGGTCGCCGGCCGGCTCGTCGAGCACATACCAGCCGCGATTGCGGGTCACGAGCGCGCTGCCGGCGGCCTTGCTGAAGACCGTGCCGATGCGGCCCTCGCCGATGACGATGCGCCGCGGCGGCTGCTCCTCCTCGATGTCCAGGTCGGTGGAAGTCATGCGCGAGGCCGACCATATCAGGCGCGCGCCCGAGGGGCGATCCTCCGGTCGCTATCCGGTGGCCGTCAGGTGGCCATCAGGAGGTCAGATGGGCGGCGATCCGGCGGCTGGCCTCGGGCGTCCGCTCGTACACGCCGTGCCGCCCGGTGCGCCGCAGCACGCCCTCACGCAGCCAGGCGTCGATCGTCGGGGTCGGGATCCCGAGCTCGCGGAGGTAGTCGCGCCGGATCTCCGCCGGCCCCTGCGGCTCGAATTCCAGGATCGGGGTCTCCGGCGCGAGCGGGCCCTGCCCCGACTCGTCGGGCTCGAAGGACTGCGCCGGGACCCCGGCGTCGGGCGTCGCCGCGGGCGCCGGGCCCGGCTCCACCGCCGGCGACGACGCGGCCGGCGCGGCGAGCAGCTCGATCCCGAACAGCGCGGCCAGGTCGCCCACCAGGGCCTTCTCCGGGGCCAGGGGCGTGAGCGTGGGCCGGGCGACCGCGGTCGGTCCGTCGGGGCCGAGGCCGCGCAGCACCAGCAGTAACTCCGGCTCGCTGTCGAGGCGCACGCCGAGGCCGTACAGCGCGGCGCAGACGTGCTTGCAAAACGGCGCGGTGTCGAGGCACTGGCAAAACGGCACGATGTGGCGCGGCGCCGGCATCAGGGCCGCGAGCGGGCCGAGGATCACCTCGTGCAGCGCGGCGCCTCGCAGCGCCAGCGCGGGGCCGAGGCGCGTGCGCAGCTCGGCCAGCTGCGGCCCACCCGGCAAAGCGACGGCGATCTTGACGTGATAACGACTGGTGCCCTGGACCTCGGCGTGCACGATCCCGCGGTGCACCTGCAGGTCGAGCACGGCGCCCGCGCGCAGGTAGGCGCGCCCGCGGACCACGCGGCCGTGGGTGGTCTCGACGAAGCGATACCAGGTCCGGCCGAGCGCGGTGACGCCGATCGTCGGGCCGACGACGCCGACCGGATTCATGCCCTGATCTTCCCGCGGCGCGCCGAGCAGGTCGCGGATCGCCGTGAACTCGTCGGCGCCGGCGCCCACCTGCGCGAGCAGCTGCCGCGGGTCGGGCATCGGCTCATGCTGAGGTTCACGCGCGGGGTTTCGCGGCCCGCTCTTGCGACGGCGAGGCATCGTCAATCCTCCTCGCTCAGCGCGCTGCGCAGGTCGAGCGCCACGACCCGCATCAGCTCGTCGGTCGTCAGCTCGGTCAGGCGCAGCTCGCCGTCGTCGCCGAGCACGCCCTCGGCGAGGCCCTGCTTGCGGTGCAGCATCGCGTCGATGCGCTCCTCGAGGGTGCCGCGGCACACGAACTTGTGCACCAGCACGTTCTTGTGCTGACCGATGCGATAGGCGCGGTCGGTCGCCTGATTCTCGACCGCGGGGTTCCACCAGCGGTCGAAGTGCACGACATGGGCGGCCGCGGTCAGGTTCAATCCGGTGCCGCCGGCCTTGAGCGAGAGGACCATGAAAGGTGGACTATTCGCGCCGTCTTCGCGCTGAAACTCCGCGACCATCTCGGTGCGCTTGCCGACCGCGGTGCCGCCGTGCAGGACCAGGCCGGGTCGGCCGAAGATCTCGGCGAGCAGGGCCGCGAGCGGCTCGCAGATCTCGCGGAATTGCGTGAACACCAGCAGCTTCTCGCCGGCCTCGGCGATCGGGGCGACGAGCTCTTGCAAGCGCAAGAACTTGGCGCTGTCGGCCGCCCGGTAGCGACCGTCGCGGCTCAGCTGCGAGGGGTGATTGCAGATCTGCTTGAAGCGGGTGAGATACGCGAGGATGATGCCGCGACGACGGATGCCATCGGTGGCGGCCACCTCACGCGCGAGCGCCTCGACGGCCTTGGCATAGAGCGCCGCCTGCACCCGCGTGAGCCCGCAATAGACCTGCAGCTCGGTCTTGTCGGGCAGGTCGGCGATCACCCGCCGGTCGGTCTTCAGGCGCCGGAGAATGTAGGGTCGCACCAGCGCCCGCAGCGGCTCCATGGCGGCGCGCGCCGGGCCGAGGCGCTTGCAGAACTTCTTGAACTCGGCCGAACCACCGAGCAGGCCGGCGCTCGAGAAGTCGAACAGCGACCAGAGATCTTGCAACGAGTTCTCGACCGGCGTGCCGGTCAACACCAGGCGATGCCGGCTGTGCAGCTGCTTGACCGCGCGGGTCTGCTTGGCCTGCGGATTCTTGATCGCCTGGGCCTCGTCGAGGGCCACCAGACCCCAGCGCTGGGCCTGCAGCCAGGGCTGGCGCAGCAGCGTGCCGTAGGTGGTCAGCACGACGTCGATCTCGGCCAGCGCCGGCGCAGTCTCGGCGTCGCCGGCGCTGCGATGGGCGACGTGCACGCGCAGCTGCGGAGCGAAGCGCTCGAGCTCGGCCCGCCAGTTGCCGATCAGCGAGGCCGGCAGGACGATCAAGTTCGGTCCGGCGATCTGGTGGCGACGCAGCAGCAACAGCAGCGCGATCACCTGGATCGTCTTGCCGAGGCCCATGTCGTCGGCCAGGCAGCCCCCGAGGCCGAGCCGCGTCAACAACCATAACCAGGCCACGCCGTCGCGCTGATACGGCCGCAGCACCCCGAGCAGCGCCGAACCCGGGTCGGCCTCGGCGCTGCCGCTCGGGTTTTGCAGGTCCGCGAGCGTGCGCGCCAGCCACGGCCCCGGACGCGCCACCGTCCACGCCACCGGGGCCTCCTCGGCCAGCGAGTCGCGCGGCAGACCGGCGAGCAGGCGCATGCCCTCGGCGAAGCCGACCGCGCCCGCGCTGGCCGCCCCCTCGACGCTGCGCCAGTGCTCGCGGACCTCGGCCTGGGTCGCCGGGTCGAGCTCGACCCAGCGGCTGCCGAGGCGGTGCAGGCCGGCCGCGCCGTTGAGCAGGCGCTGCCACTCCTCGGGGCTCAGCTCGTCGTCGCCGATGAAGTAACGCAGCTTGAAGTCGAGCAGCGCCGCGAGGCCGAGGCCGGGCTCGGACGAGCCGATCTCCACGCGCAGCTGCAGCCGCGAGGGCGCGCCGCGCGACCACGCCGGCGCCCGCACCTGCACGCCCGCGGCCTCGAGCTCGGGCACCGCGCGCAGGAAGGCGTGGGCCTCCCCCGCGCTCCAGGCGACCGGATGAAACAGCTCGTGGCTGTCGAGCAGGCCCCGCAGGTGTGCGTTGCGATCGGCGGCCCGGTGCAGCGGCGCGAGCAGGCGATGACGCCGGTGCGGGTCCTCCGCCAGCTCGGCGAGGGCCGAGGACAATGGCAGGTGCTGGACCTGCCCGTCGGGGCCGCGGCTGCGCGCGAGGGTCGCCAGAAATGCAAACGGCCGCGCCGGCGCCTCGGGTCGCTCGACCAGATGCAGGCAGATCCTACCGAGCTCCGGGTCGACGCCGTGCCGGCGCAGCAGCTCCGCGAGCTCGAGGCCCGAGCGCCCGAGCTCGACCTCCACCGCGCGCGCCACGGCCCGCCAGGCGGCCGCCAGGCTGCGCTCGCCGAGGAAGTTGTGGCCCTCGAGCGGCGGGGCCGCGGCGAGCAGGCTGGTGAGCGCCTCGGGTTCGGGGCTGACGGTGCCGGGCTGGGCCGGGGCGGCGACGGCGAGCCCGCGCAGGACCCGACGCGTCAGCTCGCAGCCGAAGGCGAGGTCGGGCGTGAGCCCGGCGCCGGGCCGGCCGATGCCGGGCTGCTCGGGGGCCAGCCCGGCGTCGGAGGGACCGGCCGCGAGCGCGAGCAGGCGCTCACCGAGCCCGGCCTGGCCCATGCGGGCCTGCCAGATCAGCGCCTGGTCGAGGACCTGCCCGGCCGTCAGCACGATGAGGTCACCATACAGGGTGACCTTCAGCGCGGCCGGGACCGGCGTGTGCAACGGCGTGTCCATGGCGAGGTTTTCGGCGGGACCGCGGCATAGCACAGACCGCCCTCGCCGGGCAGCCGGCGCATGCGCCAGGGTCCGTCCGGAGGGGCGCGGAACCGATTCTCCGGCCGATTCGCGGCATCACAGCCCGAGCCGCGTGAGGATCTCCCGTGCGGTCGCCGGCGAGGAAAAGATTGGCGACCGGCGTGACCTGAGACGGACGCCAGGTCATCGCGCCGGCGTGGTCACCGAGACCGACGACTTTCACCTGGTCGCAAGGACCGCCTCGAGGCGCTTGTTTGGGCACTTGATGCGGGATACGTCTTGAGGTGTGCTGATAGGGTGCGCGGATGACGTCGCACGGGCCGGCGCGCGGCCGGCTGGAGCGCCCGCGTAACCTGGCGCAGCCGGGTGTCCGGCGGGCCGTGCGACGCTCGAACAGGGCGCGCTCGCTGCTGTGCCCGGGTGCTTCGAGGACGATATCCCTCGCGCTTGACTCGGTCGCACGGCCCGCCGGCCCCCCGGCACCGCGGTTTTCGCTGAAGGACGATACCGTTGGCTGCGCCAAGAGCCGGCCGCACACCGGCCCTGCACATACGCTTTGTGTGCGCGGCCAAGCACCGGCCATGAATATGCGATCTATATGCGCAGATAACTCAGACGATATGGCGCGAGTGTTCGATTGTTCCGGGGTTGTGGTCGTCGCCTGGGTCGAGCTCGCAGGCCGGACCCACGCCGGCCCGAGCGAAGATCTCGGCACGACCCGAACAAGGCGTGAAGAACCTCGGAACAAGCCCAGCCCGTGAACCGGGGTAGTTGCGCAGGGGGTCGTGGATGAGGCGGGCGAGCCCGTCTCATCCACGACCATGTCGTCCCGGCCGACCACAGCTTCGAGGCGCGACGGAGCCGGTGAACGCGCGCTTCACGGACTTTCCGTGCGAGGTGTGGTGCATGCGAGGGCCGCCAATCCGCAGCGCCGGCGCGACCGAAGGGAAGCGCCGACGCGAGGACTTGGCGGCCCTCGCATGCACCACACCTCGTAAGGCAAACTCCGGCAAAACGCCCGCATGCGCCCGGCCCACCTCCACGAGGCCCGTTTCCGCACACGCGCCCCACCCACCCGATCACCCGAACCCGCCCCCACAATGCTTTACTCGCCCCCATGCGCCGCCCCGCCCAGATCCTCCTCGCGCTGACACTCTGCGCCTGCACCCGGTCGGGCAAGCCATCGACTCCGCCGGGCGACACCGCCGATCACGTGATCGTGGTCAGCATCGACGGCCTGATGCCCGAGGTCTACCTGCGCCCCGACGAGCTCGGCCTCAAGGTGCCGACATTGCGCGCGCTCAAGGCCGCGGGCGCCCACTCGCCGGGCATGCGCGGCGTGTTCCCGACCGTCACCTATCCGACCCATACCACCATGGTCACCGGCGTCGAGCCTGGCACGCACGGCATCGTCGCCAACGTCCCGCTCGACCCGATGCAGACCAACGCCGAGGGCTGGTACTGGTATGCGCAGGACATTCGGAGCCCGACCCTGTGGGACGTGGCCGAGGCCGCGGGCCGGCGCACCGCGCTCGTGTTCTGGCCGGTCACCGTCGGCGCGCGGGTCTCGTGGCTGGTGCCGGAGTACTGGCGGGCGCGCACGGTCGACGACGACAAGCTGATCGCCGCACTGTCGACCCCCGGCCTGCTGCCGGCCGTGCAGGCCCGCTTCCCCGATTTCGCCCGCGAATATACGCCGACGCGGCGCTCGGACACCGGCCTGACCGATATCGCCGTGCATTTGATCGAGCATGAGCGGCCGGCGCTGGTGCTGCTGCATGTCTTCGATGTCGACAGCCGCCAGCACAGCTTCGGCCCGCGCAGCCCGGAGGCCTTCGCGGTCATCGAGACCGCCGATGCCCAGGTCGCGCGCCTGATCGCCGCGGCGAAGCAGGCCGGCACCTGGGCGCGCACGACCTTGATGGTCGTCTCGGACCATGGGTTTTTGCCGATCGCCCGACGGGTCAGGCCCGGCGTGCTGCTGCAGGGCCTCGGCCTGGTCGAGCTCGACGGCGAGCGCCTGCGCGACTGGCGGGTCGGAATGTCATTGTCGGGTGGTCAGGCCTATCTCTATCTAAAAAATCAGGGCGATGATGCGGCCCGTCGCGCGATCGTCGATGGGTTCACGGCGCTGGTCGGGCAGAAGGACTCAGGGATCTCGCGGGTGTATGGGCAGGAGGAGATCGTCGCCCGCGGCGGTGACCCGGAGGCCGCGCTGGCCCTCGAGGCCGCCACCGGCTTCTCCTTCGCCAATGGCTATACCGGGCCGGTGATCGATGATGCGCCCGCACAATACCGCGGTACCCACGGTTATGACCCCGAAAGGCCCGAGATGGCCGCCGCGCTGATCGTCGTCGGACCCGGGGTGCAGGCAGGCCGCGAGATCGCCGGGGCGCGCATGATCGACGTCGCGCCGACCATCGCGGGCCTGCTCGGCCTGAGCATGCCGGCCGCGCAGGGCAAGGCGCTCGCGCTGCGCTGAGATCGCCGGGATCAGGGCGCCGGTCGGCGTGCGTGCCAGTCGGCCAGG
>Ga0116158_10002242_pt1 | contig 17102 bp, 6 predicted proteins | sample AD_UKC052_MetaG_FD_89883 | JGI IMG/M metagenome (GOLD analysis project Ga0116158, IMG submission 89883) | Active sludge microbial communities of municipal wastewater-treating anaerobic digesters from USA - AD_UKC052_MetaG | ecosystem: Engineered > Bioreactor > Anaerobic > Digestate | place: USA... | reverse complement strand
GGCGTGCAGCGTGTGGAGACGGCCGAGGCGTCCGCTCTTGGCCAGTGACATGGCGGTCATAAAGTTGCCGACGGTGCGGCGCTGCACGCCGCCCTGATACACGCGGCGGTAGCGCGCGGCGGCGTTCACGACGGCGTCGCCCTCGTGGATCGAGAGCGAGATCGGTTTTTCGCAGTAGACGTCTTTGCCGGCCTGCATGGCGTAGATCGCGAGGCGCGCATGCCAGCGGTCGCCGGTCGCGATGTAGAGGGCATCGATATCCGTACGAGCGAGAAGGTCGCGGAAGTCGCGGTAGGCCGTGCAGTCGGCGTTGCCGTAAAAGGCATCGACTGTGGCCTTGGCGCGTTCGCGCCGTTCACGCACCGCGTCGCAGACCGCAAGGACGCGCGTGCCGGGCTGGCTCAGGAAAACCGGCAGCATCTGTGTGGCGCGGCCGCCGTTGCCGATGACGCCCAGGGTGACGGTGGCCGACGGCGCAGCCGGATTGGCGCGCGCGGCGGTGCCGGTGCCGGCGACGGTGGTGAATGCGGCGGCGCGCAGTAGGAATCCGCGCCGGTTGATCGGAGAGCACAACATACAAAAACCCCCTTTATAGGAACAGTATAGAAGAGGCAGAGGTTCGGGTCTTGTAAAACAGCGATTGAAATGTGTATCCGATGCGCATGGACATGCGACGACATTCGCGGATTGTCGGGGGTGGCCAGCAGGATGCTTTTTGTGGCCCGTTTTGCGGCGTACCCGGTCGGGGGTCACGCCTGAGATGCGGGAGGCTTGTGCAATCCGAGTGCATAGATCCGCAATCCGGGTGCATAGTTCCCGGGTTGTCTTTGTGCGGGCGTCCGGTTACCGTGTACAGCGTGGTCACTAGAGTTTTTTGGGGTGGTTGTCTTTACGGCGTTAGGAGGTCGAAATGTGCGCACGCGGGGTACGGATATCAGTCTGGAAGGCGGGTGGGCTGGTGGTCGGTTTCGGCAGTCTGCTCCAAGCGGCGGAAGTCGGATGGAACAAGGATGCCGACGGGGCGTGGACCGTCGCGGCGAACTGGACGCCGTCGACGGTGCCCGGAGCGGCAGATACTGCGCTTTTCAGCTTTCCTCTGACGGGTGGACGAACCGTCACGGTCGACGCGGGCCGAGGGATTTCGACGATCGCGTTTGGCAATCCGCAGGCTTTCGGCTACACGTTGACAGGCGGAGGCCTGCTGCTGGCCGATGGCGGTGTCATCAAGACGCTGGCCGATAACGGACCGCACGTCGATACGGTGGCCAGCCCGGTGCTGATCCAGGGTGATGGCGCCGCCGTGACGTTCAGCGGGGAGGCTGCTTCTGTCGAGAGTCCTCTGCGCGTCAGCGGTGCGGTCGCCGGGGTGTCCGGGGCCGGCATGACCACCACGCTGACCTTGACTGGCGCACTCGACAACCTGGCCACGAACGCCATTTCCGGTGCGATCGGCGACGGTGGCGGCGGCGGCCGGCTGGCTGTGGTCAAGAGCGGCATCACGAATCTCTGGGTGCTGAGCGGGGCGAATACCTTCAGCGGTGGTGTGTCCATCAAGGGAGGGGCGCTGGTGGCCGCCCATGATCAGGCGTTGGGTGGAGGCGGTTTGACGCAGGACCCCGGTGCCGGCCTGGCCCTGCAAGGGGGGGTGACGGTTACAGGCAAATCGCTGACCACGGGCGGCTCGACGCCGTCGACGCTCGGCTCGCTCGACAACTTTGGCGGCACAAATGTCTGGGCCGGCAACATCACGTTCGCGGGATCCGGGCCGCGGGTCAATTGCGCCAACGGCAAGCTGATCATCACCGGTGATGTCTATGTCAATTCAGCAAGCGGCAATCCGACGATCGGCGGGTACGGCGAGGGGGAGATCCGGGGCGTGATCAGCGGGAATTCGGCAAAAACTTTCTTTCGCAGTTCCACCGATACGGGCTCATGGGCCCTGCTGAACACCAACACGTTCGCTGGCAACGTGACCTGCGCCAACGGGTCCGTCATCGTCAACAACGATAAGAGTTTGGGTGCGCGCACGACGTTTGCAGCGGCGGGATTGACCTTGGGCGGCTCTGCCACGCGCGGCACGTTGCGGGCGATTGCAGACGTCACGCTGAGCGACAAGTACGGCGTCACGCTGCATGGCGGCGGCGGGAGGTTCGATGTCGACGAGGGGATGGCGCTGACCGTAAACGGCGTGATCGTCAACCGTGCCGCAAATCCGCAGGGGACATTGTATAAGACCGGCTCCGGCACGTTGGTGCTGGCCGCTGCGAACACCTTTTCAAACTTGTTGGATGTTGCCGAAGGTACGGTCAGGCTGGCGAACGGTGCCGCGCTCAAGGGGTTTGACGGTTCGAAGCCGACGGCGCGCGTGAATGTGGACGGTGTGCTGGACCTTGGGGGCTCGGCCCTGACGCTCCCGGTCCTGTCGGGAGCCGGCGGCGCCGTGTCGAACGGCACGCTGGCCGTTCTCACGGCCATTCAACTCGGAGGCGACGGGCGCACCGAACCGTTCGCGCTGCCGGCCACAGCGTTCTCCGGCGCGTTGACCGTGGACGTCACAGAAACGGGCGCGTGCGACACGCTTGAGGTCGCGGGCGATCTGGTTTTACACGACGTTTCGCTGACGATCGCGAATCCCGCAGCCCTGCGGGCCAGCAAGACCTACACGCTGATCCACTGCACCGGCGGAACAGTGGCCGGCAGCTTCACAGATGACAACCTTCCTGACAATTGGCACGTCCAGTCTGACGGCACCCGTCTGGCTCTCGCCTATTTCGCCGGGATGATCATGACGGTTCGCTAACGTAGGGTGATGACCGATTCCGTGCCGCGCAACACGCGCAGGACACCGGTGCCGTCAAAGCGGAGGGGGTCGATCACTTGCGCGCCGCTTGCGGCATCCGCGCTGTACGTGCCGCGCCGCATCAACGTGCCGCCGATGCGCAGCGTGCGCACGGTTTCCATGATGCCGGGTTCGAGATAGAGTTTGGCGCCGCTGCCCGCAAGGATCAGATCGCCGTCGTCCGAGATGCTGTCGGTATTGCCGAGTCGCAGGACGCCGCCCGAGACCGTGACGCGCGCGCTCTTGCCCAGGCTGGCGGTCGAGTAGACCCGCAACGTGCCCGCCTGCACCGTGGTGGCGCCGGTATAGGTGCTGTTGGTGCCCAGCAGATAGAGTGTTCCCGCGCCGGCTTTGACGAGGCTGAGCGCCCCGCTGAAGCTTGCATCGCAGTAATAGGTGCTGCTGATCTGATTGACTGTCAGTACGGCGGGTGTGGCACTGGTCACGGTCCGGGTCCCGGGCGTGGTCACGCCGCGCTTGAGCTGTGCGACCGTCTGGTCGTTGCCGTTCAGGTCCAGCGTGGCGTCGAGGGTGTCGATCGTTCCCATCGTGACGATGCTGTTGGCTGGCAAGGCGCCGGGAACGTCGAGCCGCACGGCCGCCCCGCCGATCTCCAGCGTGCTCCAGGTGTTGCCGGTGACGGCGATCGCGACGGTGCCTGCGCCGTGGGCACAGAGCTTCCGCGAACCCAGAAGCTGCGGCCGCTCAGCGAGCGCCACGCAGGCGCCCGCCTCGGGCGCGAGATACAAGTCGTAGCTCGGGGATGAAGGCGCTGCGAACAGCAGCGTGCCGCCCTCTTTGGCGAGGATGCGCGTGGGTGCGCTTTGCGTGATCGGGCCGCTCCAGAGGTTGCTGCCGCTGACGCCGCACAAGGCGCCGGCAGGGCCCGAGGTGTCGCCTTCCAGGATGACCGGTTCCGCCACCGCCGCGTTTCCGCCCACTTCCAGCCGGCCGCCGGCCTGAATGCGGGTCGGCGTGCCGGTGCTTCCCAGCCCATACGCATGCGCGACGCGCAGCACGCTGTTGGAACGAACGATGATCTCGCCGCCGTAAGCGCGGTTGTCGCCGGCCAGGGACAGGGTGCCGATGCCTTCTTTTTCCAGCGGAAAGCCGGCGCCGCCGTCGGAGAGCGTGCCGGTGACGATGACGGTGGTCTGCGCCGCGCCCGCATTGGTCACGCACCAGAGCTGGGGCACGGCCATCACGAGCGGTGCCGCAACCGTGTAGGTGAAGGGGATGTCGCCGGGCAGCGCGGCGCTGAGACCGCCCGCGCCGAGCGTGAGTGCGCCGCCGCCGGGAGCGAGCGTGAAATCGGCGGCGCGGTTGAGCAGGATGCCGTGGAAGTGGACATTCGTGTTCACCGCCGCCTGATGGCCGCCGACGCCGAAAGCCAATGTCCGCGAGCCGTCATAGAGGGCGGGCAGATCGTCGTAATCCCAGTTGAACGGCGCGTTGATGTCCGGGACAGGTGCGCCGCCGTCCCAGGCCGTGCTGCTGCCGGACGGGACGAGCACCATGCCGGCGCCCGCGAAGTGCGCGTCGTCTTTATTGTCAGCCGGGCTGAGCGAGGAGCCCCAAGTCCCCTGCCACTTGCGGCCGCCGTCAAGGACCAGCTCGCCGACGGTTTCGACGAGGCCTGCCGGGAGGTAGAGCTTTCCGGGCGACGTGATGCTGAGGCGGGCGCTGTCGGCGATGACTGGAAAGGCGTTGTAGAAACGGAGTGTGCCGTTGCTGACGGTGAAGTCGCCGCTGGTGTCATGGCCGGTGGCAAGCAGGGTGAGAGTTCCGCTGCCGGTTTTCGTCACGCTGACCGCGCCGTTCAATACACCGTCGTAGTAAATTGCCATCGAGCCGCTGTAATCGATGGTCAGCGTGGCGGGTGCGGCGCTGGTCACAATGCGGGTGCCGGGCGCGGTCGTGCCGCGCTTGAGCTGGGCGACCGTCTGGTCGAATCCGTTCAGGTCGAGTGTGGCGTCGAGAGCGTCGCTTCGCCCCATCAAGATGATCGAGCCGGGCGGGAAAACGTCGGTGGCGTCGGTGCGCACCGTGGTGCTGGCGATTTCCAGCGTGCCCCAGAGGTTGCTGGATGCTCCGAAGACGACGGTCCCGCCGCCCTGCGCTGTGACCTTTGCGGAACCGCCGGCCGTGAGCGGGACGCCGGTAACGGCGAGCGTTGCGCCGGGATCCGGCGCGAGCGTAAGCCCGGAAGGGGCGGCCACGCCGCCCGCGAAGGTCAGGCTGCCCTCGTTCAGCGCGCGCAGCGGAGGCGTTGCGGAAACGGTGAGCGGGCCGCTCCACGTGTTGGTGCCGTCGGTGGCGCGTAGGGCACCGTCCGGCGAACCGCCGCTGAGCGTCAGCGGCTCGGGCACGGTGACGCCGCCGCTGAGTTCGAGCCACGCGGATCCCTCTACCAGCGTGCCGCCGGCCGTGCTGCCGAAAGCGTGGTCATGCTGCACCCGCACGGAGCCGTCGGTGATGCGCGTCACGCCGTCGTAGGTGCTGTCACCGGCAAGGATCAGGCTTCCGTCTCCAGTCTTGGTGAAGCCGAAAGCCGCGTCGCTGTCTTGGACCGGTCCGGTGACAACCAGGGTGGTGAGCCCGGCGCCGTTGTTGGTCACGCCCCAGGCCTGGTCGGCCGCGAGCGTGATGTCCGAGGCGATCGTATAAAAAATCGATGTCTCGCTGTTCGGGTTGACGGCTCGGATGCCGTCTGCGCCGACGATCAGCGAGCCGTTGCCGTCGAGCAGCGTGAAGGATTCGCTGCTGTGCAGGCTGATGCCGCTGGCGCGCGCCTCGGTGTTGACCTGCGCCACGGTGCCGCTGGACGCGAAATTCAGCGGTGTGGTGCCGTCGAACGGCGGCGTCTGGTCAAGATCCCAGTTGAGGCCCCATGAGAAATAGGAGACCAAGCCGCCGGCATCCCAGACCGTGCCCCAGGCTTGGAAGGCACCTGGCGTCGCGAGCGTGGCAACCGACGACCAGGCGGACGTTCCGGCGGCGTTCACGGCGCACACACGGTAGGCGTAGGCCGTGTCCGGTTGGGTGGTGTCGTCAGTGAAGTTTGTCGTGCCGGACGGCAGCATCTGAATCTGGGCAAACTCGCCGCCGCCCGCGCTGCGTTCCAGCACGTAACCGGTTTCGTTGGTGGCGACGTCGGTCCAATCCAAATGGATGCTGAAGAGACGGCCCGGCGTGGCGGTCAGGAACGCGGGCCGCAGCGGGGCCGGATTCACGCAGGCGAACTCGAGCGCGGGCGGGGCGAGCGTCGCGTGGTCGCGCGACGCCCAGTCGGTGCTGGCGCCGTAATACTGATACAGCGCGAGCGTGACGCGGTTGTCGGCGCCGCGGTTGGCGAAAAGCGTGGCGGCATCCAGCGGCGCCCGGACGACCTCGCCGGCAGTGGGCAGCCGTTCTTCGTACAGGTTGCCGAGGTGGCGCACGGTCCCGGTGAACCCGTAGGAGTTGGTGGCGTTTTGCGGGGCATTGTCCCACGTGATGGACGCCTCGTCCCATGTGTCGGAGGAGTCGGCGAGCAACGCGGCGTTGATGTCAAAGTACCCGTACTGCTCAAACAGCCGCGCGTCGGCAAAGGTCATGGCCAACTGCGCACTGATCGGAGTCGGGAGCCCCGTGAGGTCGAAGCGCAGGTAGCTCTTGCAGGCGTTGCTCAGGACGGACCAGGAGAGGCCGTCGTCATAGAAGTATCCGGCGGTCGAGACGACGGCGCCGGTGCCGAGAGGGATCGACGACAGGTCGCGTTGCAACGTCGCGTCGGCACCGCCCGTGTCGGCGGTGGTGACTGTGAGCATGAGATAGGGGGGCGGGGTGGTCACGGTGACCGGTTCGCAAAAACCGCTGCTGCCCGAGCCGTTGTAGGCACGCACGCGATAGGCCAAGGCGGTGTCCGCACTGAGGCCGGTGTCGGTATAAGTCTGGCTCGCGCCGGTGGCCGCCGCGACATCGGCGAGCTGGGCAAAGTCCTCGGTTTCCGTCATCCGTTCAATCACATAACCCGAGGCGCCGGGCACGCTCGTCCAGGTCAGCGTGACTGCGGTCGGTGTGGGGGCGTTGGCGGCCAGGTTGGTGGGAACCTCTGGCAGGGGCAGATCCGCGAACGCGGCGGCGGAAGCGGAGGCGAGGTGGAAGTCATTGTTGTTGGAGGAGAGATGGAACACGCCCCACAACGCGGTGCCGGGCATGCCACTGAGCGTGGCGGTGCCGAGCACGGTCCAGGCGGCGCCATCTTTCGAGGCTTCGGCCGTGAAGAGCGGGCCGGCGCGGGTGAGCCGCAGCCAGCAGCCCAGATAAAGGCCGTTTGCGTTGGCGGGGATGGCGGTCGCGCTGCCGCCCGCCGAAACGCGGTAGGCCAGCTTGGTGCCGAAGGCGCTGGTGGCGCCGGCGACCGCGGACGCGCTGACGGCGTTGTTGGCGGTCGATGCGCGGATCATGACGCAAACCCGGGCGTTGGCGTCGTTCGGGATGCCGGCCGGGAAATAGGCCGTGAGGCTGCCGTCGCCGCTGCGGCTCTGGTAGATGAAGCGTCCGTTGTCAGAGGTGCCGGAGGTGACGCCCGAACCGCCGATCACGGTGCTGCTGAGGGTGCCGTCGATCAGCACGGCGGGCGAGGAGTCGGTGACGCCGCCGACGGTCGTCTGGCTCCACGGCGCGCCGAGCGTGGCGGTCGGGTCTTCGATCAGGATCGAGGCCTTCTGGCTCGCGGTCAGACCGGTCCCGGCGGAGTTGCCGCTCAGGGTGAGGGTGAACTGGCGCGCGGGCTGGGGCGTGGCGGTGTTGACGACGGGCACGGTGACGGTCTTGGAGCCGGCCGTGCCGTCCGCCCAAACGAGCGTCCCGCTCGTCGGCGAATAATGCGTGCCGGCCTGGGCGGAGGTGTCGGCGGTGGCGTAGTTCACCGAGCAGGAGCCGTTCATTCCGCCGAAACGGTCGGCATTGAGCATGGCGTTGCCGGTGGTCTTGCTGACCTTCAGGCGGGTTGCGGGAAGGGTGAAGTGTCCGGCGATCGCGTCGAACGAGGCTTCGGGCGAGGCGGCCGAATCGCCGGCGGCGTTCGTGGCGATCACGCGATAGGCATAGGCGCTGCCGTGCGTGAACGGGCCGGGGTCGAGGTATGCGGCGGTGTTGGCGGCGACCGTCGCGAGCAGGCTGAAGGTGCCCGCGGCATCGGTGCGGCGCTCGATGCGGAAGCCGGTTTCATTCGCGGCGGTGTCGGTCCACGTGAGTGTCGCCTGCGCGGCGCTGTCCGGCGTGACGGTCAGTGCGGTGGGGTTGGAGGGGACGGCGCTGGAAGCGGCGCGCGCGGTCAGCGTCAGCGCGGAGCCGACGCTGAGGTTGTAGTAGGAGCCGCCGGGGGCGGATTCGAGCTTCAGCGTGCGCGCGAGGTAGGTGTAGGTCTGGCCAGCGGTTACGGTTGCGTCTGTGTAGGTGGTGGCCGTCAAGGGGTCTTCGGTCAGCCGGGTAAAGGGGCCGGCGGGCGTGGGCGCGCGGTAGACGTGGTAGCCTTGAAGGGCCGGTTCGGACGAGGCATTCCACGCGAGGGTGATTTGCGAGTCGGCGCTGGCGGCGCGCAGATGGCGCGGCGGCTCCACCGCGTGCAGGCGCAGGGCGGGGTCGCCCATCAGGCCGCAGTGCACGCCGGCGTAGGTGCCGGGTTGATAGCGGACACTCCAGAAGCTGGAGTTATGCGAGACGAGGGTGGCGAAGCCCACGGTTTCGCCCATGCCGAGGTGGTGCATGAAACGGTTGGGGCGGCCGCCCCAGAAACAGGTCAGGCCGAGCGAATCGCCGGTGGCGTTGCCGGCCAGCGGCGCGCGCAGCAAAACGTTATTGGCGTCCCAGTCGCCGAAGTAACTGCCGAAGAGGCTGGTGAAGACCGCGCGGCTGGGACGCAGGCCGAAGTCGGTGGTGGTGCCGACCGAGCTGGCGCTCTCATAGCTGCCGCCGCCGTTGCCATAGGCCACGAGATAATCCTTGCCGCCGGCATAGGCGGCCGAAAACCACTGGCCGCTGGGGGCCTCGTCGACCGCCAGCCCGACGGCGGTGAAGGCCCAGCTCCAGCCGCCGATGGCGAAGGCCTCGCCGCTGAAGTACCCGAACCCGTCGCGGATCAGGCTGCGCCGCGGGATGGCGGCATAGGCGCCCTGTTTGTGGCGGTAGTCGTGAGCCTTGCGCAGGTAGCGTCGCAGCAGGAGAAGTTCAGTGGCGGCGGTGGAGGGGGCTCGGGTCATGCTGTGCAGGTCGACGCGCCCGACCATCAGTTCCGTGGCGCTGGGCAGGTGGTTTTGATCAAATTTGCCGTCGCCGGGGACGTTGTCGTTGGCCGGTCGCGAGGCGCTGGTGTTGTTCACGGTGGTGTCGGTCCAGATGCCGTCCATGTCGGCATAATAGCCGTCGGCGGGCCAGGCGCCGATGTGGTCGCCATGCCCGTCCGGCGCGATGTTGCCGGAGTAGGGGACCGGCACATGGCCCAGCAGGTAGACCATTTTGACCTGCGCGGGGTCGGCGGCGTAGGCCGACTGGATCAGCGCCTTGACGGCGGCGGGGGTGCCGGCGCGCGGCGCGGCGAGGGGCTGCACCGTCCAGCCGTCGGCGGCGAGGTCGGCCGAGAGCTGCGCGATCTCCGGCGCCAGCGGCGCGGCCAGGGTGTCGTCGACCACCAGCAGCAGAGTGCCGCGCGCATGAGTTTCGGGAACCTTCACGCCGGCGCTGAGGTAGCCGACAGCCGGGGAGGGGGAAAGGCCGGAGAACGTGCGCTGCAGCCAGTATTCATACTCGACGCCCGGCACGGCGCTGTCGTCGGCGTAGGCGGTGTCGTTGGTGGCAAGGGTCGCCTGGAGTTCCCACGGCAGCCCGACGGCGTTCTTGACGCGCCGATGGAGCGTCTGGGAGGAGATCTTCGCGGTCTGGCGTAACGACCAGGAGAGGGTGAGGCAAGGTGGGGTGTCGGAAGTCGCCGCGCGCAGGTCGATCGCGAAATCACGCGGGGTTTGCGCGATGGCCGTGAGGGCGGCGGCCGCGCAGACCCATGCGGCGCCGCGCAAGATTCTGATCGGGCGTGAGGGCGCGAGAGTGCGTGTCAGCATAGAGTGCTCCTGTCCGGACGCGTATTGCCAGATCGTCGTTGGTTAATAAAGTGGGGTGTTGTCGGGGGCACGGGCGGGCCGTTCACGCGGCGGTCTGACGGCGACGCCGGGTGTGCGGCACGGGGTTACATGGCTTTCAGCAATTCAAGTTCAGCGCGCCGCAGCGTGTGGTACATCTCGTCGGCCGTCGTGGCGGCGCGCAGGTCGGAAAGCAGCAGGGTGCCGTGCGCCAGCATGCAGAGCCGGGCCAGGACATGCAGGTGCAGGGCATCGTCGGTGCAGCAGATCAGAAAGAAAAGGTCGGTCTGGGCGCCGTCCTGCGCCCCATAGAAGATGTGCTGCACGGTCTTGCCGAGCACCACAAACGAGTCGGAGGCATAGTAGGGGTCGTGGTAGCGCGCGTGCAGAAAGGCGGCGCCGCCGCCGATCGCGGTGGAACCTGCGCTCTCGCGCTCTTCGATCTCGCGCTGCAGGGCGGCGTCATCGTAGAGCAGGCCGGTGGTGACGGCCAGGGCGACCATGTCGCGGATCACGCCCGGCTTGGTTTTCGCGGCCAGCGACGGGTTGATCCACTCAGGGCGGCAGAGGCGCTCGATGAGGATGTCGGTCGAATCCTTGCCGGTGCGGCCCGCGGTTTCCTGGCGGTGGTGTTCCGAGAGCGCGCGGCCGGGGAGGCCCAGAATCCGCCGCTGCGCCCAGTCGTCGAGCACACGGTGCTCGAAGACCACGTCGTCGCCCTGCCTGAGGAAGGGGATCTCGTCGCGCTGCACCAGATGGAACAGCTCGCGCTCCGGGATGCGGATATGGCGTGCGGCCTGCTGCAAGGATAGGATTCTGTGTGGCATAAAGCAACAGTATACCGGATTCGGCGCGGAGCGTCAAAGCGCAAACCGGTCCAGCGCGGCGGGCCGGGCGGCGGCCCGGTTTTCCGGTTTTCACGTTGGACAAAAATGCACTCAGCCGATATAATGCAGGCGTGAAAGCGGAACTGTACCGTGTACGGGCTTGTCACACCCGCCAGCGCAATCGGCAGGCGGAAGAAACGCAAAGTCAGGTGTCAATAACAAGAAGGGAGCGTTCGGTTATGAATGATCATGATCAACCGGGCAATGTGGCGCTGGATACCCATGTCGCTGACCTCACCATCTCGCAGGCGGAACGGGATGTTCTGCGGCGTCTGGGTGAGCGCGTCATGGCGTTATCCACGCGTCAAATCGAGGCGGAAAAGAAAGTTCTGTGGACGCGCACCAATCTGTTGCAGCCCGCGCGCCCGCTCATTCTGTGTGATCCCGAATTCAGTTGGCGCGAGATTATCCCCGAGGACTCGTTGGCGTGCACCCACGGCCTCGCGCGGCATTGGGAGCATCGGCTGCGCAAAGAGATTTTCTGGGGAGAGAAGATGGGGGACGACCGGGTGGTCGAGAGCCGGTTCCGGGTCGGATGGGTCTTCAAGCGGACCTATTGGGGCCCCGACACGTCGTCGGTGAATCCGCAGCCCTCCCTGACCGACCTGAACGATTTGAGCGGCCTCCAGTTCCAGACGATTACGGTGGACCGGGATGCGACGACGGAGATCGTCCATCTGGCGCGCGAAGTGTTCGACCGGGTGTTGCCGGTCAAGTTGCGCCAGCAGTGGTACTGGTCATTGGGCCTGACGCGCGAATTGATGAAACTGCGCGGTTTCGAGCGGTTCATGCGCGATATCAAGGAGAATCCCCAGGGTGTGCACAACCTGATGGCGTTTTTGCGGGACGGCACGCTGGATCTCATCACCTTTTTGGAGAATGCGGGCCTGTACAGTCTGAACAATGAGGGCGACTACATCGGGTCCGGCGGGTTTGGCTGGACTACGCAGTTGCCGGCCAAGGATTACCAGGGCACCGCGCGCGCCAAGGACCTCTGGGCGCTCTTTGAAAGCCAGGACACCAAAGCGTTGGCCCCGGAGCTTTTCGATGAGTTTGTGCTGCAGTACCAGAAGCCGGTGATGGAGCGCTTCGGCTTGGTGTGCTACGGCTGCTGCGAGCCGATGAGCGAGCGCTGGCACTTGCTCAAAAACATTCCGAATATCCGGCGCGTCAGCGTGTCGCCGACCTGCGACCGCGCCAAGATGGCGGCAGAGCTGCAGGATAAATACGTGTATTCCTGCCGTCCGAATCCCGCGATCCTCTCGGCCGGCACCTTTGACGAGGCGGCCGCCCGCAAGGATATCCGCGACATTCTCGAAAAGGCCAAAGGCTGCCCCCTCGAGATCATTATGAAAGATCACGATACGATCCATGATGATCCTTCGCGCGCGGTCGCCTGGTGCAAGATCGCCAAAGAGGAGATCGGGCGCTACTACAAGTAACCCGTAACCCGCCCCCCCGTTTATTCGCCGCGTGAATTGACGGGGCGGGCTCAGTCAGCGTATACTGCCACACGACTCAACATGTTAGCCTGTCACTCGGTTTCCGAGGACAGGCCGTGCGGTTTTGGAGTACGCGTGCAGCAGGATCATACAGCCAGAATTCAAGTGCCTCCGACAGAACGTCTTGTGCCGGATTCCCCCCAGGATCCGCCCACCGTGCGGATCGGGGCGGCCTCCGAGCCGACGTTCGACGAGCCGCGCAACGACAAGTTGTTTGACCAATACACGATCTACAGCAAGATCGGTAATGGCGGCATGGGGGTGGTCTACCTTGCCCGCGACCGCCGCCTCGGGCGCTTTGTGGCGATCAAGCGCCTCAATAGCCAGGCGCAGTCCATCCCCTCGCTGCGCCAACGCTTCCTGCACGAGGCGCGGGCGGTCGCCACGCTCAGCCACGTGCACATCGTCCATATCTACGCGCTGGGCGAGGATGAGGACGGCCCTTTCATCGTCATGGAGTACGTGGCCGGTCCGGACGAGACCGACGTCAAGAACGAGGCCTGTGCGGGTGGTCTGGTGCAGCCGAATCCGCCTCTCACGCTCGACCAGTACGTGTCGCGGCACGGCCAGCTCTCCGCCGATGAGGCGGTCGATCTCCTGCTGAAGATCGGTCGCGCCGTGGCCTACGCCCATGCCAGTGGCGTCATCCATCGCGACCTCAAGCCGAGCAATGTGCTGTTGGACAAGAGCAATGAACCCAAGATCGTGGATTTCGGCCTGGCTCGCCTGATGCGCAAGGAGGAGTCCAAACTCACCGTGCCGGGCGAGAAGCTGCTGTCGCTGGGCTACGGCGCGCCGGAGCAGGAGTCGGACGCCAGCCTCTCGGATGAGCGCGCCGATGTGTATGGGCTGGGCGCGCTGCTCTATTTCGCGATCACCGGTCAGAACCCGCGCTATTTCCGCGAACAGGATGTGCCGGTGCCGCTGCGCGACGTGGTGGTCAAGGCGTTGGCCACTGATCGCGAGCAGCGCTGGCAGTCGACCGTCGCCTTCAACGAAGCCCTGCACCATATCCAAACCAAAACGCACGTCGAGACGCCCACGGTCAAGACCACCTGGCGTTGCAAGTGGTGTGACGCTGTCAATCCGCTCGCGATCAAATTCTGCGCCGAATGCGGATGGGACGGCTCGGAAAGCTGCCCGGAATGCGGCGCCGAGACGTATGTCGGCGTGCAGTATTGCGGAAATTGCGGGGCTGACGCCCGCGCCTACGAGTCGGTCCTGCAGCTCCTGAAAAAAATGCGCGAGGCGAACGAGCTGCAGCGCTTTGAGCGGGTGGTCTCCATGTCCGGCCGCGTGCACGGGTTCGAGCCGGCCGGCCCCTCGGGGCGGCGCTTTCAGTCCGAGGTGGCCGACCTGCGCGATCAGGCCGAAAAGAGTATCCGTCGGCGCGAGCAGTTGAAGGAGCAGATCCCGATGGAACTGCGCGCCGAGAATTTTGAGCGCGCAACCGCATTCATCGATCAATACCGCGATCTCTCGGAGGACAAGCGCGCGTTTGAAGAGGAGAAGCGGCAGATCCCGGAACTGATGCTCAAGCGCGACCTGCTGCGCGCCCGTAAGGCGCTCAAGGAGCACGAGTGGTCTGCCGCCTCGCGGATCTGCGCCGATCTGTTGCGAGAGGTGGCTCCCGACCACCCGGATGTCCTCGCGATCCGCCGCGCCATCCGCCGCCACACCCTCTTGGCCGATGTGCGCATCGTCGCGGGTGCTGTCGCCGGCGTCGCACTGCTTTACCTGCTGAGCTTGCCGGGCGCGGCCCGCATCGCCAAGGGCGGCTTCGGGCCGGGTGCCCGCTTCTTTTTCCGTCCGGGCTTCTGGGTCTACGAAAACGGCGCGCTGGCCGCGCCGCTGCGGCGCTACGCGCGGCTCTGGCTGGACGAACCGGCGGCGCTGGCGGCCGCCTTCGCCTCGGGGCCTGCCCCTGACACCCTTCCGGCTGAGGCGCACCCCCTGCCGGAAGCGCTGAAGGCCAAGCAGGCCGAGTACGCGCGACAGCTTGCCGAGATCGAAAACGTGCAGATCGTTTTTCAGCGCGCCTGGCCGGTCGAGTATCTGCGCGAATTGGAACTTCTGATGGAGCGTCGGCGCATGGCCGGCGACTTTGAGGGCTGGGCGGTTGCGCAACAGGAACGCAAGCGCTTCGACGAGGCGCGCCAGATCGACGATCAAAGCGGCGGCGGCCTGGCCGAGCTGACGGCGCTCAAGAATAAATACCGACAGATGCTGTCGGACCAGAAGCTGCACCACAGCCGCAAGCTGGTCTCGCTCTGCAAACGGTATGTCAATGACCTGACCGACATGCAGACCGCCTACACGCAGCAGAGCCAGATGGATCTCGCGTCGGCCGTGAACGCCGAAATCCGGCGCGCGCGCGGTGCGCCGGGCCATCTTGCCGCAGAAGCCGTGATGGCCGCCTCGGCCAACGCCGGGCCGACCGAAACCGAAGCCCCCGCGCCGGTGCTGCTCGCCGCCACGATGGAAAACCGGGTCCAGGAACTGGCGACCATGCGCAGCGACTTCGAGGATGCCTTGCTCAAAGTGGAACAGGCCGCCGCCCAGAAACTGTCCGAGTGGCCGGAAAAGTATGTGGCGGCCTTGGCCGAGCTGATGGACACGTTTCAGCGCGCCGGCGACTATGGCGGATGGGAGAGCGTGCGCGACGAGTCCATGCGCTTTGAAGCCGACCGTGCGATCACGCCGCGTCACGTGGTGCTGCAGCCGGCGGGGCTCGCCGACCTGCAGAAAAAACACATGCTGATGAATGAGGAGCTGCGCCGCAGCCGTGCCGAGAGCGTGGTCGATACCACGTTGAAGCACATCAAGAAATTGGAGGAGCTGCAGAAAAAGCTGACGCAGGAGGGGCAGATGGAGACCGCCGCGATCGTCAACGCGGAGATCAAGCGCGTGCACGCGCGGGCGGATTTCATCGGCGCACAGAACGAGATCGCCCCCCAAGGACCGCCCGTGCCGCCGACCCTGCAGGAGGTGGTGGGCCCGGGCACGGGCGCGCAACAGTGAGACGGAGCGCTTCAATGATGAAGGATGTGACAGGCCGTGTGATCGGCCAGACGCCGCTGAAGGCGGGGTATTGGGCGTTGGACGTGGAGGCGCCGGGCGTGGCCGAAGCCGCGCAGCCCGGGCAGTTTGTGCACGTGCGCGTGCCCGGGCTGGAACCGGCCGCGCTGCGCCGCCCGTTCAGCATCTATGGCGCGCAGGGGTCGATCCTCAAGCTGCTTTACAAGACCGTCGGTCGCGGCACCGCCCAGATGAATCGGCTGGCACCCGGGGACCCGATGCAGGTGATCGGTCCGCTCGGCAACGGCTTTCCGCTCGCGCCGCAAGGCTCGCCGCTGCTGGTGGCCGGCGGGTACGGGGTTGCGCCGCTCTCCTTCTTGGCCGAACGCCTGCCCGTCAAGGGCGTCGCGCTCATCGGCGGACGCACCGCCGATGACGTGCTGGCCGTGGCGGATTTCGAACGGTTGGGCTGGTCGGTGCGCGTGGCGACTCAGGACGGCTCGCTGGGTGAGACTGGCTTGGTTACGGTGCCGCTGGACCGCGAATTGGCGCGCGTGCGCGAGGCGGGGGTCACGCCGGAGCTGTTTGCCTGCGGCCCGGACGGTCTGCTGCGGGCTGTCGGCGAACGTGCCGTCCAGACGGGATGCCGCGGCTGGCTTTCGCTCGACAAGCACATGGTGTGCGGGGTCGGCGCCTGCTTGGCCTGCGTGCAGACGCTGCGGCGTGCGGACGGTACGGAGTGGATCGGGCGCGTCTGCCACGACGGACCCATCTTCGAGGCGCGCGAAATCGTTTGGTAATCGTCCGGTGAGGCAGGAATGACAGCATGAGCGACCTGGATATGCAAGTCGATTTGGGCGGCATCCGGATGAAAAATCCGGTGACCGTCGCGTCCGGCACGTTCGGATATGGCAAGGAGTACGCCGAACTGATCGATGTGACCCGCCTGGGGGCGATCACGGTCAAAGGAATCCGCCTTCAGCCCTGGCCCGGCAATCGCTTGCCGCGGCATGTCGAGGTGCCGGGAGGCATGGTCAATGCGATCGGACTGCAAGGCCCCGGCGTGGAGGGCTTCGCCCGCGACTACATGCCGTTTCTGCGCACCACCGGTGTGCCGGTGATCGTCAACATCTGGGGCACCAGTGAAGAGGAGTATGCCGAAGTTGCCCGCCGCCTGAGCGAGGTTGAAGGGGTCTCCGGCCTGGAGCTGAACATCTCCTGCCCGAACGTCAAGGAGGGCGGGCACGCCTTCGGCACCGACCCGCAGACCGTCGCCTCTCTCGTCGCGGCTGTGCGCCGCGCCACGCGCTTGCCGCTGATGCCCAAGCTGGCGCCGAATGTGCCGGACATCAGGCTCTTTGTGCGCGCGGCGCAGGAGGCCGGCGCCGATGCGTTGGCTTTGATCAACACGCTGCCGGCGATGGTGATCGATATCGAGACGCGCCGGCCAGTGCTGGCGAATAAGGTCGGTGGGCTTTCAGGTCTCGCGATCCATCCGGTCGCGGTCAAGCTGGTGTGGGAGGCCGCGCAGGCGGCCCGTGTGCCGCTGCTGGCCATGGGTGGCATTGTCGGTCCCGAGCAAGCGATCGAATTCCTGGTCGCGGGCGCCTCCGCCGTGGCGGTGGGCACCGCGAATTTTATCGATCCGACCACGCCGCTACGTGTGTTGGAGGGCATCGAGGCGTATCTGCGCCGGCACGGCATGAACACGGTCGCGGCGTTGACCGGTTCGCTGCGC
>Ga0116158_10002239_pt1 | contig 17106 bp, 12 predicted proteins | sample AD_UKC052_MetaG_FD_89883 | JGI IMG/M metagenome (GOLD analysis project Ga0116158, IMG submission 89883) | Active sludge microbial communities of municipal wastewater-treating anaerobic digesters from USA - AD_UKC052_MetaG | ecosystem: Engineered > Bioreactor > Anaerobic > Digestate | place: USA... | reverse complement strand
GGGGAAACATTGTACGATGAAGCCGCGACGGCGGATAAGACGGAGTTTAGGTTTACTGGGCATTTAAAAGATGATGAGACAGGATTCTATTATTGCCATGCAAGGTATTATGATCCGAAGTTGTGTAAATGGATAAGTGCCGATCCGATATTGGAAGAATACTTTCCAACAGGTGATAAAGAAAAGGATAAACAGCTATCAGGAATGGGCGGAGCATTTAACTCAGTTAATTTGAATTTGTATCACTATGCTGGGAATAGTCCGATTGTGATGATTGACCCTGATGGAAAGGCAACTAAGCATTCAGGAATGGTGAAATCAGTAAACAAAACATATAATGCTAACGTAGCAAAAGGACAATTTAGTGGCGATAAAGCGGGCGCTGTTTCATGGATGATTGATTTTTTTATTTTTAATGTTTCACACCCAAACAGGACATCTAATGAAAGATATACCCGTGTAGCAGATGTGACAATAGATGTAATATCAAATGTTCTTGAATCAAAACAAAACGGTCATATGGATGTCGCCGATTTCGGTATATTTTTAGGCATGGTTATGGAGGAGGATTATTCAACTGGGAAATTGATGATTCATACTCAAATACAGAGTGAGTCACCGGGAGCTGAACCATGGTATTATGTTGAAAAAAGTCAAACTATGGGCGAATTTCTGCAAGGGAAAGGTAAAGTTAATAAAACTGCTGTCTTGTATATTGAAGATATTTATAATTCATATAAAAACGGAGTTGATGCTGTTGATAAATTATATGAAAGAAACAAAGATAGAATGTCTGAAGAAAGTTATTTGAAACTGAGAGAAGCTGCAAAAAGTAATACTCTTCATGAAAAAGGAAAAGGAAAATGAAAAAAATATGCCTGTGTTTATTTGTATTTAGTTTTTTAATTGCAGATGATGGAAGTATTTCGTTTGGAAAGAATGTTAAGGATTTAGTTAAAATCGACATCTATGAAATTGAAAAATCGAATATTTCTTATTTTAAAAATAAGAATATTAGTTTAAAACAAATTGACTTATCAATTCTAAAAAAAATAACATCTAATATTGATTACCAATATATTAAAGTAACACCGAATTATATGAAATATAGATTTGGTAGAACTAATGAAAAGTGGTTATCTTATGAAATATGTTTTAATAATTATGAAAAATATAATTATGTTGTTTTGAGAAATAGAAAATTTATATTAGTAAAGAATGATTCTTATTTCGAAGTTTTGGAATTTGACGGAAGCGAGTATTGCTCAGAAATGTTAATTTATACAAATGACTTTACTTCGTCAATAATTAAGAAAGATATTGGTTTGAATAATTATAATATGATAATCGAAGAAATTAAGAAAAAATATAGAATTAAATAAATATGGAATCATTATGAATAAAATTACATATTCGTTGATTATTGTTTTCTCGTTATTCTTAATTTCTGCTAATGATTTTGTTAATTTTGAAGAAGAATTGCAAAATAATAATACAGACAGTTTTTTGACTATGTTGGAACAACATGATGATATTTCTGCTGTACATAATTCTTTTGGGGATAGTCTTCTTCATTTAGCAATCATGTATAAAGAATATACTGTGGTTGAAATAATTATTTCTCGTAATCAAATAGATATTAATAAAAAAAATGATAAGAATCAATCACCTTTATTTTATTCTGTGTTGTTTAATGATGCGACTATTGCTGATTTACTTTTATCTAAAGGTGCTAAAATAAACGAATTAAACGAATTTTCAGGTTACTTGTATACACCATTAGAAAAAGCAGTAATGGATGATAATAGTGATTTAGCAAAAGTTTTATTGAAATATAAACCAAATCTGGATGTGAAGCCTGTTGATTCGCGGCATAAAGGATGGGATGTTTTAAAACAGTACTTTATGAAAAATAAGAATTTAGATGTTTTAAATATGTTGTTAAAGTATGGTTTAAATCTTAATTATGCTGAAACAGCTGGATGTGATTTGCTTTTCTTCTCCGGTATTAACAAAAGAATGTGGAAGATGAATATGAAAGAAATGATCAATAACGGACTTGATGTAAATTCTCTTAATGGAAAGGGTTATTCATATTTAATGATTCTTACATGCTCCAATTTCCGAAACAAATATGAAATTTTAAATTATTTTCTTGAGTTTAAGCCTAATCCAAATATAAAAAACAATGATGGTTTAACGGCTTATGATCTTGCCTTAAAAATTGAAGACGATGAAATGATTAAAATCATTAGTAATTATATGAATAAGTATAATAAGGAATCTATATCCCATTAATAGGAGCCCTCAATGCTTCTAAAAAAAGAAAAGATAGAAGACCTTGAATTTATGGAAGTAGAGCCCGAAGACGAAGAACTGAGAGCAATAGTGATGGAAGAAGAGGACAAGGCGAAGAAGAAGGCCGAAGAAGAATATGATGAAAATGTAAAGAGAGCGGAGAAAAAGAGACTCAAGGAAGCCCTGAAGAGAAAAGATATTTTGTTGTAACGAGTTTATATATAACAGATCATTGAAAACACAGAAGGCTTGATGAGCCGGAGAAGAAAGAAAGATAACCACGCTGCTCAGCCTGAAAGCTTTCAGGCTGAGCAGCTGTAATAAAAATGAATGCCGGGAGAGAAGCAGCCATTCGCGAAAGCGATAGGCTACTTCTCTTAATATTTCCGGCGGTAAAGACAAAGTCTTATCCGCCGAAATAGGAATAAGTGCGATAGAAAAAGCTGAATGAGCGGAAAAAGAACATAAACTATCAGCCGAAGGCTGATACAATATAAGCGGAGCTTTCGCAATCCGCTGAAAGCGGTGCGAAAATCGAAGCGTAAAAAAAGCCGGGATGGGATTGCAAAAGGGTAAGGGCTGGTGACTGAAGCCCTTACCCTTTTGACATTATCGCATGATCCATGCGAAAAAGGATTACAAAGGCGAAGCCTTTAATGTTTTGCATGACACCATGCAAATAACGGTTTACAAAGGAAGCAGGAACGATCCCTGCAAATCGACGCCTTCAATATGCAACAGGATGTTGCAGCAAAAGGCATCGCAAGAAGCCTTTGATTGTATCCCGACACTCGGGAAATGGCGTGGAGCGCCCTTTGAAATTTATCGAATAATAAAGAATATATCTAGTGAGACATCGAACTTCTTTTCTTTATTTGATTTATATCCGCGGATGACAAGAGCGTTATGTTCGCCTATTCCGGTGCCGATGCCGGCGAAACCGCCTCTTTCGCTGTTTTTTGAAATGAATCCGCCGCCTTCAATTATAAATGTTCCGTAGTCAAATTCGTGCCAAAGCCTCATTCCGGTCAGAAATGATTTATTGTTTTGCCTATGTGACCATTGAGGTTCAATGAAAATAGTTTCAAAAGTAGAGTAGCTGTCATGAAAAACGAAATGAAGCGGCCAACTCAAAATAAGATATGGACTTCCGTCTGTTCCTGTTGTTGAAAAGCGCATATCCGGGCAAAATGGTTCTGCTGCAAACAGAAACAAATGTGAATCATATTGACTATAGCTTTTGGAATAATATATGAATGTAAAAAAAATAAGTAACAGAATAATACTTTTGAATTTAGTCGCCATATTTATCACTTTGCTGCAGAGTGTTGGTTTCAGAATATTTCAAAAAGTCTATTCCGATACCTTAAAGAATTCCATCTGCTCACGCATCAGTGTGGATTGTGCCGATATTTCTTCAGCTGATGATGCTATCTCTTCCGCAGCAGATGCCGCGGTTTGTGTCTGCTCATTTATCTTGTCCATGTTTTTTACCATCTCTGAATTGGTTATGGATTGTTCTGATGTTGCTTTTGATATGCTGTCCGCCATTTCTTTGACTCTCTGCGTGTCATTTAAAACACCTATACTCGCCGTATTCTGGTCCTTTACTGAAAGTGTAATTTTGCGGACTGTTTCCTCTGTGATGTTTATGTATTCGAGAATATTTTTTAGTGCATCTGATGTAGCAAGTACCTGGCTTCTTCCAAGTTCAACTTCCTTACGGCCTGTTTCAACAAGAAGGCTGATTGCGTTAGTGCTTTCTGCCGTCTGCACTGCAAGCTTGGTTATTTCTTCCGCGACTATCGCGAATCCTCTGCCGTGTTCCCCCGCACGTGCAGCCTCAATAGCGGCATTTAGTGAAAGCAGATTTACCTGCTCGGAAATGCCTCTTATAAGATCAACAACATCCGCGATTTCCGCGGTGCTTCTATCGATATTATTCATTCTTTCGATGGTGTCAGTCATCAGCTGGTTTCCTGATTCGGCTTCATTTGTCGCCTTATGCGCAGTTGCCATTGCCTCTTCTGAATTATTCGCGACCTCGTTAACCTTGACTCTCAGATTCTCCATCGATGAATATGTCTGATCTGCGAATTTTGACTGCTCCCTTGCGTTGATTGAGATACTGTTTATGGAAGCCGAGATTTCTTCAAGTGCAGATGTGCTCTGTTCAACCGAAGCCGCCTGCTGTTGAGCTCCGTCTGCAAGCTGGTTGCTTGTAGCAGAAAGTTCTTCGGCAGATGCAGAAAGCTGGTATGATGAATTGAGTGCACGGTTCATTACTTCCTTTATTTTCGAAAGAAAGATGTTGAAATTTCTGATAAGTTCACCGAACTCATCTTTTACGATATCAGTGCTTTTTACAGTAAGGTTGCCTGACGCGATTTCATGAAAAAGATTAATCGTGTTATGAATGGGTTTAGAAATGCGGCTGGTTATTTGCCATAGAATAAAATATATAACGATTGAAATCAGAATGATGAAAAGCATAAAAACGATCAGTGATTTGTCCGAACCTTCGAGCATTTGCTGATTGTTTGCAATTAGAAGAAGAATCATGCCGCTTTCACTGAGAGTTATCTTCATGGCGGTGCTTCTTTTTGACTGAAAACTTATCTGAAAAGATTTTTTCTCTTCCGAATTAATTATGGCTTTTACATTTTTGAATTCAGCATTATCTACGATGTCTTTTCCTATCGTCTTATTGATGAGATTGTCATCACGATAAATAAATATTCTTCCGTCTTTGGACAGAAGCATAAAGTCCATGCCTCTGAAATTGTTGTCGATCAGTTCTGTTTTTAGATAATCAAGTGTGATTGTAGCAGCAAGAATTCCGGTTACTTTTCCGTTGATTCTGAAAGGAACAGCGCATACTATAACATTCTTGTGTGTTATTCTGCTTTTCAGCGGTTCGGAAATTAAGGTTTTTCCGGTTTTCATTACATGCTTGAAATATTCCCTGTCTGATATGTCGGCTTCGCTTCCGGCACTTGTATAAATTCTGCCTTTGCTGTCGGATATGAAGAACATTTCAATCATGGGATTTTTTCCGTTTACAGCGACATTATCAAGAAATTCCCATGCAGTCTTTTGGTCTATCTCGGTTTTGGCTCCTGCAGAATAAGCTGACAGCTCGGCAATGAATCCCCTTAATTGAAGATCCATGAATATTTTTTTCTTTTCGAGATCTATTTGCGATTCTTTTTGAAAAGAATCCTGAACTTCGCTGCTGTTGTTTTTGTATATCTGGGCGCTAACGAGAGTAAGAATCAGAAAAATTGACGAGAGAATAGGTATCAGAAATCTGTAGAGCAGTTTAAGCGGTTTGAATTTGATGTGTCCGGAAAGAGGATACAGTATTATTTTTGAGATAAAATAGAATGAGGTGCAAAGAGAAACTGCAAGAAGTTCTCCGAGAATAATATTGTATGCGGCTTCTACCGGTGTTGAAAATGTGCCGTAAGTATAACCTGCAATGGAAGCTATAACAGGACTTGCGGCGCATGATAGTACTAAAAATACACTTCCCCTGAATGAATAGGAGTTTATAAATTTTTCTTCGTTTTTTTGAATGGTGCTGAAACCGGATTCGGTTAATTTTATCAGTACTTTTTTCAATTTATTATGAAGTATGAAAAAAAGCCCGCAAAAGAGAATTATATTCGGCGGAAGTGCTATTGATGCTGTTTTTAAAATCCGAATGAAGTCGGAATTGCCTGTTAAATAAAGAATAATGGAGAAATATAATGCAGTATGCAGTATAATGACTGATAAAAACAATCGGGGAAGGCGTACCAGCTTTTTGAGAAAAGAATAATCCACTAACTTTCCTCCTTCGGAAACGCTGCGGAAGCAAAATATTGTATTATATTAGCATGCCGCATCAAAAATTACACTAAAAAATACGGTTGATTTTGGCAAGCAATAACTTGCCCGATCATTGATTGACTTAATCTGAGGTCAATGCCTGAATTCAATGTTGAGGAAAACAGACAAATATTTTTATTGACGCTATTATTCGGTACTAATTTTACTGTTTATATTAGAAAAACAGTTTGTTTTATCAATTCCGATTATCAGGAGACGCCCGCAAATGGCTAAAAAAGTTTACCTCGGCATGACGGGGGATATTATTCATCACGGTATTATCAATATTATCAGAGAAGGGGCGAAATACGGCGATCTTATAGTGGGATTGCTTACCGACTCCGCTATTGTATCTCACAAAAGACTTCCATATCTGACCTATGAACAGCGTAAAGAAGTTGTTGAGAACCTCAAATTCGTTTCAGAGGTTGTGCCTCAGGAAGAATGGAGCTATGTTAATAATCTCAAAAAAATCAAACCGGACTATATAATTCACGGAGACGACTGGAAAACAAATTATCTTTCCAAAATACGCGACGAAGTTTTTGAAGTTATGAAAGAATGGGGCGGACAGGTTATTGAGGTTCCTTATACAAGCGGGGTTAATTCAACCGCCTTAGTTGATAACGCGAGAACAATCGGAACGACTCCCGACGTCAGACTCAAGTCTCTCAGAAGACTTATTTCCGCGAAGAAAATTGTAAGAATCATGGAAGCTCATTCCGGTCTCAGCGGGCTTATAATAGAAAATGCTGAAATTATGAAGGACGACGGAATTCACAGTTTTGACGGAATGTGGTCTTCAAGTCTTACAGATTCGACAGATAAGGGTAAGCCGGACATCGAAGCAGTCGACCTTACTACACGAATTCAGGGATTAACCGAAATTCTTGAGTGCACAACCAAGCCGATCATTTACGACGGAGATACCGGCGGAATCGCCGAGCATTTCGTTTTTACAGTGCGTACCCTTGAGCGAAACGGGGTTTCTGCTGTTATAATTGAAGATAAAGTCGGTCTCAAAAAGAATTCACTTTTCGGAACCGAAGTTAAACAGGAACTTGCATCAGAAGAAGAATTCTGCTATAAAATCAGCGAAGGTAAGAAAGCCCAGATTACCAAGGATTTTATGATTATCGCCCGTATTGAAGAAATCATCGCGGGACGTTCTGTCGATGAAGCTTTGACAAAAGCTTTTGCTAGTGTGCACGCTGGTGCAGACGGAGTAATGATTCACAGTAAGGATAAAACAGGTTCGGACATAAAAGAATTTTGTCAGCGCTTCCGCAAAGAATACAAGAATATTCCGCTTGTTCTGGTTCCTACAACATATAATCAGTTTACAGAAGATGAGCTTGCGGAGTGGGGTGCGAATGTGATAATTTACGCAAACCACATGCTGAGAGCATCTTATCCGGCGATGTTAAAATGCGCGGAAACCATTCTTAAATCAGAGCGCTCTCTTGAAACAGACGAAATGTGTATGTCTATCAAGAAAATCCTGGAACTTATTCCTGGAACAAAATAAGGATTGTATATGATTAAACCTGATATTTTTTTTGAACTTCTTAAAAATAACGGAACCGATTTTTTTACCGGAGTGCCTGATTCTCTGTTGAAGAACTTTTGCGCTTATGTAACGGATAATTCCCCGGAATCTTCACATATCATAGCTGCAAACGAAGGATGCGCAGTCGGACTTGCTTCGGGCTATTATCTTGCTACTTCAAAAATTCCCCTTGTTTATATGCAGAACTCAGGACTCGGTAATACTGTTAATCCTCTGCTATCATTAGCCGACGGTGCAATTTATTCTGTTCCGATGGTACTTTTAGTCGGATGGCGCGGTTTTCCTGGTGTTCATGATGAACCTCAGCACGTAACCCAGGGGAAAGTTACATGCGATCTGCTTGATGCTATGAAGATTCCTTATGAAGTTCTTGAAGGCGATGAAAATGAAATCGCTGAAAAGATTAAAAAGTGTTATGATTACATATCAAAAAATAATACTCCTTTTGCATTGATAGCAAAAAAAGATTCTTTTGATGAATATAAACTCAAAAACAACATTCCTGTTGAAGCCGAAATGACACGTGAAGATGCGATTGAAAAGATAATTCTTTCAGCAAAGTCAAACTCCGTTTTTGTATCAACCACAGGCATGGCTTCACGCGAGTTGTTCGAGCTCAGAGTAAAACACGGCATGGGGCATTCTTCTGATTTTCTGACTGTGGGAAGCATGGGGCACGCGTCTCAGATCGCTCTGCCGATCGCAATGAATAAACCTTCACGCACCGTGTTCTGCCTCGACGGCGACGGTGCATCAATAATGCATATGGGCGGCATGGCGATAATCGGCAACAGAAAGGCTCCGAATTATGTTCATATAGTTCTCAATAACGGGGCCCATGATTCTGTCGGCGGTCAGCCGACTGTCGGTCTTAATATCGATCTTTGCGGAGTGGCAAAATCGTGCGGTTACGAGAACATTATTTCTGTTTCAACTGCATCAGATTTAGAAAAAACACTTTCATCCGATGCTGTCGGAAAGAAACTTACTTTTATTGAAATTAAAGTCAAAAAGGGTGCGCGTAAGGATCTCGGACGTCCGACATCGACGCCAGCTGAAAACAAAAAAGCGTTTATGGAGTTTCTGAATGATTAAACAAGCTGTAATTCTTGCAGGCGGACTCGGTTCAAGATTCGGAAACCGTACTGCTTGTATGCCTAAGGGTTTTATCGAAATTGACGGAATCCCAATGGTTGAACGTTCCGTCATCAAGCTTATTGAATCGGGCGTTGAGAATATCATAATCGGAACAGGCCACTGCAACGAATGGTATGACCGTCTTGCGGAGAAATACAACTGTATTACAACTGTAAAAAATGAAAATTATGAAAATACAAGCAGTATGGGAACTCTTGAAGTCTGTGTTCCTTTCCTCAAAGGAGATTTCCTTCTTCTTGAAAGCGATCTGGTGTATGACAAGGTTGGACTAAAAGTTCTCATTAATGATCCGCGTAAAAATGTTATTCTTGCTTCGGGGCAGACCAACAGTGAAGATGAAGTATATCTTGAGAGCGCAAGCGACGGCATTCTTCTCAAAGTGAGCAAGGATCATAACAGACTTGGAAAAATCTGCGGCGAGCTTGTAGGTATAACGAAGCTCTCACTGGACGCGCTAAAGGCGATGAATGATTATTACGTGTCTCATCGTGCTGAACTTCCGAAGCTTGACTATGAGCATGCGATGGAAGCTGTTGCTGAAAAAGAGCGGATTTATATGCGCCGCATTGAATTCTATGCATGGACTGAAATAGACGGCGAGGCAATGCTTGACCGTGCAGTAAGAGATGTATGGCCGCGAATAAAGGAAAATGAAGCAATTCACGAAATACGCCGTGAAGTTCTTTTGAATCCGGGACCTTCAACTACTACTGACAGCGTGAAATATGCTCAGGTTGTAGCAGACATTTGCCCGCGTGAAATGGAATTCGGAAATCTGATGGAACAAGTCAGAGATGATTTGACGGCTTTTGTTGCCGATCCGGACGAATACACGACAGTAATGTTCGCCTGTTCCGGTACGGGTGCCGATGAAGCTTTGGTTTCTTCGTGTGTTCCGCCTCAGGGAAAGCTTCTTGTCGTCGACAACGGTTCTTACGGATCGCGTCTTGCAAAAATAGCCGAAATCTATAAAATCGATATGACGGTATTCAAGAGTTCGACATATGAACCGATTGATATCGCGAAACTTGAAGAAGAATTTAAATCCGGTAAATATTCAGCGCTAGCAATCGTTTACCATGAAACAACTACAGGCCTCCTTAATCCGCTTGAAGTGATTTGCCCGATGGCTAAAAAGTACGGCATGATAACTATTGTTGATGCTGTAAGTGCGTACGGCGGAATGCCGATGGATCTCAAAAAGCTAGGCATTGATTTTATGGCCGCTACATCAAATAAGCACATTCAGGGAATGGCCGGAATAGGTTTTGTTACCTGCAGAATAAGCGAACTTGAAAAACAGAAAAGCTGGCCTATGAGGAATTTTTATCTGAATCTCTATGACCAGTATCAGTATTTCTGTGAAACAAAGCAGACTCGTTTTACTCCGCCGGTTCAGACTTTTTATGCGCTCCGTCAGGCGGTTATTGAAACTAAAATTGAAACTGTTGAGAAACGTTACGAACGATATACTGAATGCTGGAAGATTTTCGTTGATGCTGTAAAGGAGATCGGACTCAAAATGCTTGTTAAAGAAGAGCATCAGTCTCATTTTATCACGGCTGTATTAAATCCTGAGACAGATAAGTACTGTTTTGAAAAATTTCATGATTACGCGCGCAGTTTCGGATTCACTATTTATCCGGGTAAACTCGGCAATATTAACACGTTCAGAATAGCAAATATGGGCGATATCAGACCGGAAGAAATGAAAAGATTTACCGTAGTATTAAAAGACTACATGCGTTCAATCGGTGTCTGAAACGGCTTGAGCTAATATTATTGACAAATTCAGCATGGAATTTGTCAATAATGCGCCTGTACTTTGCAGTATAATCTGCATAGCAGAAACGAATCCATGTGACTAGAGGTGCGACTTTGAATATATTATACATGATTTTCTGTTATCCGATAGAATTGCTGATGGAGTTTCTTGCGGGGCATTTCAACTCCCTTATCGGCTCACAGGGTTTTTCCCTCATTCTTACAAGCTTTTCTATTAACATAATAATGATTCCGGTGTTCTGGTATGCTGAAAAGCTTCAGCAGCGTGAACGAAATATTCAGGCGGAAATGAAGCCTAAAATCGATGAGTATAAAGGCGTTTTCAAGGGTTATGAACTTCATCTTTATATCTCCAACATTCATAAGCAGTACAATTATCATCCGATATATGCTTTCAGATCCCTTCTGGGTCTTTTCATTCAGCTTCCCTTTTTTGTTGCAACGTATCACTTTCTTTCGCATTACAGCGCCATTAAGGGAGTGCCTTTTCTTTTTATTTCCGATCTCGGAAGCCCGGACATGCTTCTTCCTCTTTTCGGAGCAGGTGTGAACGTTCTGCCCTTTGTGATGACTGCTATAAATCTAGTTTCTAGTTTTGTTTATGGGAAAATGCTCTCAAAAATGGAACGGATTAATATATATGTAATCGCAGTGCTTTTTCTTGTTCTGTTGTATACTTCACCGGCGGGGCTTTTGCTTTACTGGACGTGCAATAATATTTTCAGTTTCTTCAAGAGCGTGGTGTTCGTGAAACTTCTGCAAAATCAGAAAAAAACGGCACCGGCTCTTTGATGATGCTGAATAATACAAAATAACGGGGTTTTTATGTATCACCTGATAATGTTATCTCTTTTGCTTTTTGCTGTTACTCCATCCAATGTTTATGCGTATCTTGATCCGGGATCCGGAAGTATGATCGTATCTGTTATAATTGCGATGGTTACAATTCTTATTTATGTTACCAAAAGTTTTATTTACGGAAAGATGAAATCACTCGGCAAAAAGAGCGATATGCCGGATATTAAGCGTGAGTACAATGTTGTAGTTTATTCCGAAGGCGGACAGTACTGGAATGTTTTTCATCCAATTTTGAGAGAACTGGATTCCCGCGGCATTCAGACTATGTTCTTTACAAGCCGCAACGATGATCCGGGTCTTGCTCAGGAGTTTACCCATGTTGAAAAGAAATTTATCGGTGAAGGGCACAATGCTTTTTTTGTTCTCAATAAACTTAAAGCAAAAATGATTCTTATGACTACTCCGGGACTCGGCGTTCTTCAGATAAAAAGAAGCAAGGGTGTTAAGCATTATTCCCATATCACTCACGCAACCGGAACATGCTTCAGCTATAAGGCTTTTTCTCTTGATTATTTTGACAGCGTTTTAGTAGGCGGAACTGCAGACAGGGATCTGATTGCTGAGCTTGAAGAAAAACGCAGATCTCAGAAAAAACAGGTTGAAATGATCGGTTCAACCTATCTCGACGAGCTTCGTATTAAACTTAAAAACAGCGGTTATACATATAATATGTTCGGTGAAAAAAAGACTACGGTTCTGGTTTCTCCGACATGGGGAAATCACGGTCTTCTTTCAAAGTACGGTCAGAAACTTCTCAAAACCCTTTCTGATTGCGGCAAATTCAATGTCATTGTCAGACCTCATCCTCAATCGTTTATCTCTGAAAAGAATCTTATGGATGAACTTATGAAAAACTTTCCTGAAACTGAAAACCTTAAATGGGACAGGGAAAAGGACGGCCTGAACTCAATGTTCCATTCTGATATAATGATAAGTGATTTTTCGGGTATCATTTTTGATTATCTCTTCCTTTTTGAGCGTCCGGTTCTGACATTTAAATCGCAGTTCGAAAAACGCGGCCGGGAAGCAATGGATTTGAAAGATGATTCTTATGACATCAAGCTTCTTGACCGTATCGGTAAAACTCTTGCTGAATCGGATATTTCTGAAATAGTTTCGCTGATCAATTCGAGCATTTCTGAAAAACAGGCTCTTAGCGCGGTTGTCAAAGAAGCCGAAGATGCTCTTGCGAGACACCCTGGTGAAGCCGGTAAGCGCGCCGCTGATTTTATTCAGTCGGTAATTAAATCCATCTGATTATTCCGGCACGGTGATTATGATTAGTTTTCCTTTTTCAGGAAGTATTGATATTTTTATGAAAAGAATGATGCAGAGAAATTTATCTGCATTATTCTTTAATGTACTTGTTTTTAACGGTATAATTGCTTTTTATTCACTCATTGCTTCGTTATTGATTCCGTCCGGCGTTAATGCGCTTTTTACATCATATTTGCTCTGGATATTCGTGCCTCTGACCGCATTAACTGCATTAATATTTCTTCTCTGGAAACTTATCACAAGAAGAATGGCCTTTTCACTCGAAAAGGAGTTTGAGCCTTTCAAGCTTTCAGATTCCGCTTTCATTCTTCTGCCGATGACGCCGGTAACCCAGTACATATTGTCAAATCAGGATTCTGTTACTGTTAACGGAACTGTAATTCTATTTACAGTTTTCATTGTGCTTACTGCCGTTTGCGGAGTTGTTATCCCTGTTTGTCTTACAAAAATAGTTTCCAAAAAAGTTTCGATGACGGCAGCACTAGCCTTCTTATCAATGATACTTAATATGGCTTCGTTGTCATCGATGAACGCATGGAGCATCAAAGGAATATTCGGTATTCAACTTGGCGTAATGGCTTTAATTCTAATCATCTGTGCGATTATCCGTTTTATTCCTGCAAAGATCGCAGTTCTTGCAATGACCGTTTTTTTCGGTGTAAGTGTTGTTACAGCTGTTATGTCTGATGATACCGAAAAATCTCCAGAAAGCAAATCGAATGAAGTGAAAAAGTTTAAGGTGACGTCAGTTCTTGAAGGCAAAAAAATTAAGCGCAGCAACGATGTTCTTTTTATAGTATTTGAATCATACGCGGACAATGAAACGCTTAAATATTTCGGATATGATAATGAATCTCACGCGGATTATCTGAAATCAAACGGTTTTCATGTGTACCGCGGAATTTATTCTTTGGGTGCTCCTACCGAGCAGTCGCTTTCAAAGGCATTTAACATAGACCGTGATGTCTCGGAACACAAGAAGTACCTTGCCGGAAATACTGCTCTTCATGCATTGCTTGGAGCTCAGGGATATAAGACTCATGGAGTATTTGACAACAACTGGAACCTTCGCGGTCTTTCTATGAATCAGATACGTTATGATTATTCTTTCCCTGCTTCTTCCGGTTCAATGGATTCGGAAGTTTTATTAAGAGCTATTTTTAAGGGCGAGTTCAGCGATGCTGTAAGCTTCGAAGGAATCGATTATAATTCATATCTTGAACAGAAAAAGAAAGTAATCGGAAAGATTTTTAAAGAGCCGGCTTTTATGTATTCGCAGAGTTCATATCCCGGCCACAGCCCGAGCGGAAAAGGAATGAGTCTTGAAGAACAGCCTAAACAGCTTTCGAGTTATCTTTCTAATATTGAAAAAGCGAACAATGAGATGCGTCTTGATGTTGAGGAAATTATAAAGAATAATCCTGATGCAATAGTCATATTTGCAGGAGATCATGGACCGTTTTTGACAAAGACCGGATACGGTGTAAGCAAGGGCCGCGGCGGTTACAAAGCAAGCGATCTTGATCGTTATGATATACAGGACAGATTCGGAATGTTTCTTGCGATAAAATGGCCTGAAGAAAATCTGTCAAAAAAGTATGATATAAAAATTTTACAGGATGTTTTTCCTGCGGTTCTTTCTTATCTGTATGAAGATGATTCGCTGTTTGATACTCTGAGAATGAAACGAATGACGAAGGATAATCACCGGACTCTCGGAGTTTATGTTGAAGACGGAATGATTCACGGCGGAAAGGATGACGGCCAGAAGCTTTTTCTCTCGGAAGATGTTTCTTCTGAAAAAGCAGAATAATTGAGGCATAACAAAGGAGATTTCGATGAGCGGTTTTTCTATATTTAGAAGATTTGATTTGATGCTGAAAAGGATGAGTCAGAGGAATCTTTCGGGATTCTGGATGAATGGTCTAACTTTTTCAGGCATCATCGCTTTGTATTCTTTTATTGCTTCAACCGTTCTGCCTTCAAGCATAAATTCGGTTTTTGCTTCTAAAATGCTTTACATATCATTGCCGTTTACAGTTTTTTTTCTTCTTGGTTATATGGTATGGAAATTAATTTCAAGAAGAATGGCTTTTACCCTTGAAAAGAATTTTGAGAAATTCTCGTTATCTGATTTTGCTCTTATTCTCATTCCGATGACGCCCATTGCCCAGTATATTTTTTCAAATCAGGAATCACTGACAGCTTTAAATTCACTGATTATATTTATACTGTTTGCGATATCAATCGCAGTTTTAGGAATCGTTATACCTGTTCTTCTTTCAAGGATTGCGTCCAAACAGCTGATTATCACTGCTTCACTTGGTTTTTTGAGCACGCTGATGCTGATGGCCTATGTTTCCGCTTCAAGAGGTTGGGATAGAAAGGGAGATATAGGAATTCAGCTCTTGGTTATGCTTATACTGCTTATTGTGCTTTCTCTTCGCAAACTTATTCCGTCAAAAATCACGGTTCTTGCAGTTGTTGCTTTTTTTGCGGCAAATACCGTATCAGGTGTTTTATCGAAAAAACCATCAGAAGAAACCGGTGAAGCTAATACTAAATTCCAGGTCAGTACACTTCTTCAGAACAAAGAAATTAAACGTAAGAACGATGTTCTTTTGATAATATTCGAATCATACGCCGATTTTGAAACGCTTAAGTATTACGGATATGATAATACAGATCAGATAAACTTTCTGAAAGACAGCGGATTCAATGTCTATAAGGGAATATATTCGCTTGGTGCGCCTACTGAACAGTCTCTTTCAAAGCTGTTCAACATCGACAGGGAAGTTTACCGCCACAAAAAATATCTTGCCGGAGGCGGAGCAGTTCAGTCAGTATTCCGCAAACAGGGATATAAAACATATTCCGTTTATCACAGCAGCTGGTATTTGCGCGGGCTTCCGTTAAGCCAGATTGAAAGTGATTACTGCTTTCCTCTGCCGCTAGGCGTCATGGATTCGAAGGTTCTTGTGAAAGCCGTGCTGATGGGAGAATTCACCGACACAGTCAGTTTTGAAGACGTTAAGTATGAATCATTTCTTGAAGAAAAAAATAAAGCAATCGGCAGAAACAGTGAGAATCCGGTTATGCTTTATTCTCACAGCTGCTATCCCGGACACGGCCCGAGCGGACAGGGACTTACTGAAGAAGACCAGTCTAAAGAGAGAGAAGGTTATCTCGGCAGAATTAATAATGCTAATGCAGAGATGCGGCTGAATGTCGAAGAAATACTAAAAAAGAATCCTGATGCGATTGTAATATTTGCAGGAGATCACGGACCGTTTATGACTAAAACCGGTTACGGTTTAAGCCGCGGCCGAGGAAATTTCAAGGCGGCAGATCTTGACAGATATGATATTCAGGACAGATTTGGAATGTTTCTGGCAATTAGATGGCCCGAAAAGAATGTCTCAGAGAAATATGATATTAAAATATTTCAGGATGTTTTTCCCGCTGTGTTCTCGTATCTATATGATGACAATTCTATTTTTGATGCTCTGCGTTTAAAGAGAATGACCAAGGATAATCACCGCACGCTCGGAGTTTATGTTGAAGACGGAATTATTCACGGCGGAAAAGACGACGGGCAGAAATTATTTATTTTACAATAAAATTATAGGGCGTTCCACGCCCTTTTCCCGGTAGCTGCATGGTGTCATGCGATACATCAAAGGCTTCGCCTTTAAATTTTTTCTCATTTTGCTCAAGAGTTGAGCGTACTTTTTATAAGGCTTCGCCTTATAAATTCATTTTTGCATGGATCATGCAAGGATATTCAAAGGGACGAGGGGCTCAGTCGCCGCCCCTCATCCCTTTGAGATCCCGCTCCCGGCTTTTGTCGCGCGTATTCCTCGCACCGGCTTTTCGCCGGATGCTGCGGACGCGCGAGTCGTGTCTGTCTGCGACAGACGATTTTGGTGTTTTTGATATCACTCGTCTGTTGCTGAAGCATTGAAATAATGATAGAAAGCCCTCTCCCGGGAAAGGTTTTTCTTTTTTGGCTTCGCCAATTTTCGTCTCATTCTGGGAGAGGGCGAGCGAAGTTTTTTCTTCGGCGGGGTTGCTTATTTTGGATTTGACTTTTACGGAAACATTACTCATAAAGATTTTAATGGTCATGTAGCTGTGATTTTTTTCGGATCGACGGTGAAAATTGCTGAGGCATGTGAGAGAGCGGAAGAAAAGGATTTGAAATAAAGAATCAGCTCTTTTGATTATATTTGGATTGCGTGTATTAATTGAATATGGAATGATATACGCAATGCGTATATCATTCC
>Ga0116158_10002238_pt1 | contig 17108 bp, 9 predicted proteins | sample AD_UKC052_MetaG_FD_89883 | JGI IMG/M metagenome (GOLD analysis project Ga0116158, IMG submission 89883) | Active sludge microbial communities of municipal wastewater-treating anaerobic digesters from USA - AD_UKC052_MetaG | ecosystem: Engineered > Bioreactor > Anaerobic > Digestate | place: USA... | reverse complement strand
ATAATGCTACCCTGAAGTACCGTCTGCCCGAAAATGGCTTGGTAAAAATAAGAGTTTACAATGCCATAGGAGAACTGGTAACAGAACTCGTAAATGAAAGTCAGCAAAGCGGTTATCATGCTGCCGAATTCAGACCGGAAAATCTGCCGGCAGGCATGTACACTTTCAGACTGGAATACACTGGTGCCAATACCTCAAAATATATGGTGCTGAAACTCGTTCATTAATCGTGGTTTACAATTTAATGGAAAGAGGCTGTCTCAAAAAGGCAGCCTCTTTTTATTGCAGAACTGGTACAGAACAATGTATTGGTGTTATAACAAACCGCTATCTATATTAGTATCATAAGCACTTTATTTTTTAACAACACCTTGCAATCGGAAAGTTTTGGTTACTGACCTTTTCACAGGCTATAATGCCTGGGGAGGATCTATCCCCTATCTATCCCCTCTACGCAAAAAAATAGCCCTTAACTATTTGATAATCAAGGGCTATCATTTTTATCTGGCGGTCCGGACGGGACTCGAACCCGCGACCCCGTGCGTGACAGGCACGTATTCTAACCAACTGAACTACCGAACCTGATTTGAGAGTGCAAAGATACACTATTTTTGTTTTCAACAAAACAAAAAAATAAAAAATTATTGATTCCAGATTTCCCACGATTTTTCAGCCTGCACCCACAACATTTCCAAGCCATTGACTACCAAGGCCTGCTGTTGTTCACACCTGGCCATAAAGACGGTTTTTTCGGGATTGTAAACCAGGTCGATGCAAAGGTGATTTTTTGAGACAGACCCATAGGGAATAGCGGGAAAACTTTCAATATCAGGAAACATCCCCAATGGGGTTGTATTAATAATCAGCTCATGCTCTGCAATATCCTTTCCGGAAAGGGTGTTATACGAAAAAACCGTTTCATTGTCAGGGTTTCTTGAAACAAAATGATAAGCTATGTTTTTCTGCTTCAAAACATAAGCCACAGCTTTGGATGCACCGCCCGTACCCAGTATCAGCGCGCTGACATCTTTTGGCAACGGACATGCGGCAAGCAGGGCCTCAAAACCATCAATATCGGTATTATAGCCCTTTGTCAGCACCAAATTATCTTTTTTCAGGAATTTTATGGTATTCACAGCCCCTGCAATAGCCGCCTTCTCATCCAATTCATCGAGATGGCTTATAATGCTTTGTTTGAAAGGAATGGTAACATTCAAACCCGCGAATGAATAGCGCTGCCTCAATGAATGAAATTCGCTGAGCGAACTTATAGGAAAAAGAAAATACTTAGCATCGCTTATCTTTTCGCGCCTGAATTTTTCAGTAAAATACTTCTCTGAAAAGGAATGTTTCAAGGGATAGCCGATGAGGCCAAACACCCTCATAACTATTGTTGTTTGGATTTTTTACGGTTCTGATACAACTTGTAACCGTAATAAATCACTATTATAGCGAGCACAGCCACAATCACATAATCAATAATATGACTGTATTTCATTATCTGATCCCAGTTTTCTTTCAGGTAATAACCGGCAATGGAAAGTATGGTGTTCCACATACAGGCGCCCAGCACGGTATAAATTGAAAACTTCATCAGGTTCATCCGTCCCATGCCTGCTGGGATAGAAATAACGTGCCGCACCACAGGAATAAAACGGCAGACAAAGACGGTCATGTCGCCTTTTTTGTTAAACCACTTCTCGGTGATATCCAGGTCGTGTTTATCGAGCAACAAATATTTTCCCCATTTTTCCACCAACGGTCTGCCTCCTTTAGCGCCCATCCAATAACCTATCAATGAGCCAATTATACTTCCAATAGTACTAAAAAGAATAACTCCGGGCCAGGTAAGTGTGCCTTCGTAGATAGCGAATCCTGCAAAGGGCATCACGGCTTCGCTGGGCACAGGAGCCACCATACTTTCAAGCATCATAAGCACCATAATGCCAGTGTACCCGGCAGATTCAATAAATCCTGTAGCCATATCTGCTATCCAGGCGGTTAGGCCCGTATGCGCTTCGGTGGCCACGGTCATTTTGGCAGTATCAGCGGCCTGAACAATCTTTTGTAATATTAGCATAAAATAATTTTTCGCAAAATTAGGTTTTTTCTGCTAATACTGTATAACAAAAAAATGACATCAAAATCTCTTAATAATGATTGAGAATTTCAATAAATTCGGCCTTGTCCTTTAAGGTGGTATCGAAATCGAAAAATTCGGCAACCCCTTCTTTATCAAGAGACACCGCCTGTTCGAACACCACGAGTGATTCTTTTTCTTTTCCTGTCAGGTACAACAGTGCGGCCAAACGATAATACAAAGAAATATTTTCGGGTTGCTCTTCAATGCCCTTGCTTGTTGTAAGAATAGCTACATCAGCCTTACCCGAGTCAAACAACACTTCCGAGATATCCAATAAAATATCGCGGTTGCTGTGGTCCAACTCATAAACCTTATTATAAGCTTCCAGTGCTTGTTCTTTCTGATTCATTTTGAACAACAGGTCGCCAAGCATATACCAATATTCCGGGTTTATTGGCTCTACATCAACAGCTTTGCGGGTGTAAAGCAATGCCTTACAATAATTACACAACTCGTCGTGAACATTTCCCAGACCCATCCAGGCTTCACCCATAAATTCATCCAGTTCCAGTGCGCGGTGATAATTTTCGAGGGCCTTGTCCCATGCTTTCATTTTTTCGTAACATTCGCCCAGGTAATAGTAAGTCAGGGCATCGGGTTCGTCAGCGGCAATAAGGTCTTCGAAAACCTGCACGGCTTCTTCAAAGCGTCCCAGCTCATTCAGCGCATGCGCTTTATTATAATATGCTGACGTAAACTTGGGATTGATGGCAATCACATAATCGTTGGCATCAATAGATTTCTCAAACAATCCCAGGTTACCATAGGCAATGGCAAGGTTAAACCAGGCCACATCCGAATAGGGATTGTTTTTAAGGTAGTTTGTAAAAAACTTGGCCGATTCTTCAGTACGGTTCAATATCTCGAAACAATACCCCAGTTCATAGAGGAGGTTGGTATTTGACGGGTCTTTCTCCAGGGCAATTTTCAGATAATTCAGCGCTTTGTTGTAATTACCAGCATTCTCATATTCAAAGGCAATGTTGAAATATATTTCGCCGGGATCATCCCATACATCCAATAGTTTTTTATATTCGCTAACCGCCTGTGAGTACATTTTCAACTGACTGTAAATGCCTGCTTTAGCAAAATGGATTTCCGGGTCTTCCTCAGCATCGGGCTTAACTTTTTTGAGTAATTGCAGTGCTTTTTCCGATTCATTGGCAGAGGCATGCAGCATAGCCTGACGCAGCAGGAGTGCATCGGAATCGGGATGCAGTTTAATGGCATATTGCAAAGCCTGTCCGGTTTGCTTCAGGTTTTCACGGGCAAAATAATAGTCAATTATATCTTCGCATTCATAAACATCAAAAAAAACAGGGTCATTCTGCTGTTGCATCTGTTCAAAACGAGAAATCAAAGACGACACTTCCATATCATCGATATCGTCAAAACCCTCAAATTCATCAAAATATTCCGACATCTTATCTTTCTTTTTTCTTTAGCAAATTTAAGAAATAATATTTAATTAAGGCCTTTTTTTCGAAAAAATCATCTGACAACGGCCGGTTAAAAATTTTTCGGCCATAATTACAACATTCGAGTAATTTTGCATAAGAATAAAATTTTTCTTTATGCCATTAATCAAATCTATTTCGGGAATCCGCGGGACCATAGGGGGTAAAGCAGGCGAAGGCCTCAGTCCGCTGGAAGTAATAAAATTTACAAGCGCTTTTGCCGCTTTTATTGCTGAATCTAAATCAAAATGCAAGGTAGTTGTGGGACGCGATGCCCGCATTTCGGGCGATATGGTAAATAGGCTGGTGTGCGGGACGCTGATGTCGATGGGGATAGATGTTGTTGACATCGGGCTTACCACCACGCCGACAGCCGAAATAGCCGTGATAGAACTGAAAGCCCAGGGCGGGATAATTATTACGGCAAGCCATAACCCCAGGAACTGGAATGCTCTGAAACTGCTCAATGCCAGGGGCGAATTTCTCACAAACCAGGAAGCTGCGGATTTTTTGAAGATAGCCGAAAAAGGCGATCTGACCTATGCCGAGGTAAATAACCTTGGTTTATACAGCGTAAACGACACCCTTATCGACCTGCATATTGAAAAAATTCTGAAATTACCCCTGATAGATACCGAAGCCATCAAAAAAGCCCGGTTTAATATTACCATTGATTGCGTGAATTCTACCGGTGGCATAGCCCTTCCCCGTTTGTTAAAAGCTCTCGGCGTAGCTGAAATTAACGAATTATATTGTGTTCCTGACGGAAAATTCCCACACAATCCCGAGCCGCTGCCTGAAAATCTCGGAGCTCTGGCCGAGAGTGTAGTAAAAAACAAGTCGCACGTAGGTTTTGTGGTGGATCCCGATGTGGATCGCCTGGCCATTGTGTGCGAAGATGGCGAAATGTTCGGCGAAGAATACACCCTGGTATCTGTGGCTGATTACGTGCTGAGCCAAACTCCCGGAAATACTGTTTCCAATCTCTCCTCCACTTCGGCCCTTCGCGACATTACAGGAAAATATGGCCATAAGTATTTTACTTCGGCAGTCGGCGAGGTAAACGTGGTGGAGGTAATGAAAAATAATCAGGCTGTCATAGGCGGCGAAGGCAACGGCGGTGTGATATTTCCCCCATTGCATTATGGCCGTGATGCCCTGGCTGGCATTGCCTTGTTTTTATCGCATCTGGCTAAATCAAAATGCTCATGTTCTACCCTGCGAGCCAAGTATCCCGACTATTTTATCTCAAAGAACAAAATCGAAGCCGGAACAGATGTCGATATTTATGAAATACTTAACCAGATAAAAGAAAAGTACAAAAGCCATCCGGTGAACACCTCTGACGGGGTACGTATCGATATTGAAAACGGATGGGTACATTTGCGCCGGTCAAATACCGAACCGATTATTCGTATCTATGCCGAAAGCGATTCCATGATTAAAGCAGAAACCCTGGCTAAAAAACTACTCGACGATATCCGGGAACTTATTAATAGCAATTCATCCGACGATTAGTCAATCTATAGGAAAGCTTTTTTCTTAAAAAAAACGCTCATGATTTATCTGGACAATGCTGCTACCACGCCACTGGATGCCGAAGTAGCGGAAACCATGTACCGCATAATAAAAGATTATTACGGCAATCCGTCATCATCACACGCCACCGGGCGCAACAGCCGGGTGCTCATCGAAGAGTCCCGATCGCTTATTGCTGATTTGCTTGGGGTTAAGCCATCGGAAATCTATTTTACCTCCTGCGCCACCGAGGCCATTGCCACCGCTATTCAGGGGGTGGTTTCCGCCTGTGGAATCAAAAAAATTATTACCACAGCCGTGGAACATCATGCCGTAAGCCATGCTATTGATAATCTTGTTAAAAGCGCCGCGGTACAGGTGTCTTATGTCCATATTGATAAAAATGCCCATCTCGACCTGCAGCACCTCGAAGAGTTGTTGAATGAAGATGAAAAATCTTTTGTAGTAATTATGCATGCCAACAACGAAACCGGCACTCTTTTTCCTGTTCAGGAGATTTCTGATATCTGCAAAGAAAAACGAGCCATCTTTTTCTCCGATATGGTTCAGAGTATGGGAAAATTTGAAAACAGACTATCGGAACACAGCCCGGATATCACCTGCTGCTCGGCTCACAAATTGCACGGGCCCAAAGGCATAGGTTTTTTGTACCTCAACTCGCGGGTAAAAATTGCTCCCCTGATATATGGCGGAGGCCAGGAACGCAACATGCGTTCGGGAACCGAAAACATCTATGGCATCGCCGGTATGGCAAAATCATTTGAGGTTGCTTACCGTGATATGGCAAAAAACAGGGAACATATCTCACAATTGAAGTCATACTTCTCTGACAAACTGAAGTTATACTTCCCTGAATTGATATTTAACGCGGGTTGCGACCATCAGGGGTTGTTCAATATTTTAAATATTTCGGTACCCGCTGCATACAACAACAACCTCTTACTTGAGAAGTTGGATATGCAACAGATTGCCGCCTCCGGAGGAAGTGCCTGTAACGCGGGTATAGTAAAGCCATCTCACGTATTAACAGCATTGGGTGCTGATACGGACTTGCCTGCCATCAGGTTTTCTTTCAGCAAATACAACACTATACAGGAACTCGATCATGTATTGGAGATTTTGAAAGAGATACTGATAAAATAAAAAAGTAAAATCAGTGTCTTTTCTTTTCCACCAGGTTGATTTCCTTTTTGGGATTCAGCAGGGCATTAATAATCTTGTAATCTTCGTACCGGTATATCATACAGCCGGTATTCTCGTAACCACCCGACATGGTTTTCCGGAATACAAATTCCGTTTCGAGCAACGCAGGATTGTATTGTTCCAGACATTGCTGAAAATTTTCTCCATATTTACCCAGTGCATTGGAAAAATACATCATAAGGTCATAGCCCTGATACCCGTAATAATCAGGCTCCGTCGAATATTTACGCCTGAATTTTTTTATAAAATCGGCGGTTTCTGGTTTGTTGTAATCAATAAAATAATTATCAAAGATATGAAGGTTAAGGTTCATTAGGTACTCAAGATCGAGGCTGGGATATTGCTCCCACGAGGGCATTCCGAAAAGCACTATTTTGTATTTATGAGCCGCTTCATTCAAGTTTCGTATGTATGCCGAAACAAATGCTTCACCCTGAGCCAGCGTAATTACCACATTGACGACATCGCTCCTAAGCCCGTCGGATAAAGCAGCAAACCCTTTGCCGGAATAGTTGATGCTATGATATATGAACAGGCTCCGGCCCTGATTTATCGCACTGGCGTTAGCATCAAAAGCCCTTACCAGACTGCTGTCCGCGTTACGATGCACCACAATCACGTTGGAGCCGGGATAAGTTTCCGCAATAAAACCAAGCACTTTAGCGGCTTGCGAAGAATCGGAGGCAACAATCTTGAAGGCATGCGGATTGTATTCCAGCACCGACTCCTTTTTGGTAAAAGGATTTACAATATTAATTCCTCGATTTTTTGCCCAATCGGCAAAGTGGGTGAAATTATTCATGAAAAACGGGCCTATAATCAGATCCATATTTTTCATTTCGGTTTTCTGATTTACAAAATCTTGTGCATCGGTATTTTCATGAACATCATATACGTAAATCATTAAAGACAAGCCGCTTTGCCTGAGTGAATCTATTGCAATGCGAACCCCTTCGTAGAATTGAATAAAATTCAGCGATTTGTGGGAAGATATCGGAGTTTTGCCATCGGCTGTATCAATACTGCCGGTGCGGTCGAGGTAAAACGGGATGAGCAGGGCTATACGGTAAGTATTATTCATTCCTGATTTACCACAATCAATCAGGATGACCGAATCTTTTTTTACCGCCGAATCTTTGACGGCGGTTTTACCGATAACGGCACCAAACGGCAGCCTGATCTGCTGGCCTACCTGTATGGTTTCGGTAAGTCCCTGGTTTATTTTCTTCAACTCATCGATAGTGGTGGCATAAAGGCGTGCTATAGAATAAATTGTTTCGCCCTGCCTGACAATATGCAGCCCCAAAGTGGCGGCAACTGTGTCTTTGATTTTTTTTTCGGCTACAGGAATCTGGATGGTGCTGCCGGGTTTTAGCTTTTCTGTCAGTCCCGGGTTACAGCTCAATATTTCGCTGACTTTTACATTGTAATTAAAGGAAATCTCGTATAGTGTTTCGCCCCTGACAACTTCATGAGAAATGAATTTTTTTGCCTGATTGCTTGATAATACAGGAATTTTGATGACATCACCGGCGCGGAGCCCTTTTTTTAGTTCAGGATTGGATTTCATGATCTCATCCATGCTTACAGTGTAAGCCTTGGAAATACCATAGATGGTTTGTCCGGGATTAACGGTATGTAAGTAATACTCAGTATTGCCAATAGTTTCCTTTTTTGTGCTGATCTGAACTTCCTGAGCTGAAACCTTTGTACACCAGGCTAGCACCAAACAAACCAAAGATAATGTCGTTAATCTGATCATTTTATTCCCATTCTATCGTTGCAGGCGGCTTTGAGCTAATATCATAAACAACCCTGTTGACGCCTTTAACTTTATTGATAATGTCGTTGGAAACTTTTGCCAGAAATTCGTAAGGCAGCTGCGACCAGTCGGCTGTCATGCCATCGGTAGAGTTGACTGCCCTCAGGGCGACCACATGTTCATACGTTCTTTCGTCGCCCATCACGCCAACCGACTGCACGGGAAGCAGCATGGCGCCGGCCTGCCAGACCTTGTCGTATAATCCCTGTGATTTCAATCCTTCAATAAAAATGTGATCCACCTCCTGCAAAATACGTACTTTTTCGGGAGTAATAGCGCTGATTATCCTGATTCCCAGGCCAGGACCGGGGAAGGGATGACGGTTGAGGATTTCGGGTTTTATGCCAAGCGCCAACCCTACCCTTCTTACTTCATCCTTGAACAGAGATTTCAGCGGTTCCACTACCTTGAGTTTCATAAAATCAGGCAAGCCGCCCACATTATGATGCGATTTTATAGTGGCCGAAGGTCCTTTGACCGAGACAGATTCAATAACATCAGGATAAATGGTGCCCTGCGCAAGCCATTGCACCTCTTTGATTTTATGGGCTTCCCTGTCGAATACTTCAATAAAAGTTTTTCCGATGATTTTCCTTTTCTTCTCGGGGTCGGCAACACCTTCCAGCGCCTGAAGAAAATCATCTCCGGCCCTTACACCACTAACACGCAACCCCATACTCTTGTAATTCTCAAGGACGTTTTCAAATTCGTTTTTCCTGAGCAGCCCGTTATCAACAAAAATACAAAACAGCCTGTCGCCTATGGCCTTGTGCAATAACACAGCCGCCACGCTCGAATCCACGCCCCCTGACAAGCCCAGCAATACTTTATCATTACCAAGTTTTTGCTGAAGCTCCTTTACAATGGTTTCGATATAGGACCCGGGTGTCCATGACCGGATGCAACGGCATATCCCTGCCACGAAGTTTTCGAGCAGCACCATACCTTCGGTGGAATGATACACTTCGGGATGAAATTGAATTCCATAGGTTGGCTCGCCCTCAATGGAAAAACCGGCATATCTGACCTCGGGTGTACTTGCAACCACCTTAAAATCAAGCGGTGCGGAAAGAATCGTATCGCCATGCGACATCCATACCTGGCTGCCTGGCGACATATTTTTTACCAGATCAGACGTCTGATCAATAAAAGAGAGGTTGGCCCTGCCATATTCCCTGATTTCGGAAGGCAGCACTTCGCCGCCAGCAAGTTGGGCCAAAAACTGCGCACCATAACATACGGCAAGAATAGGCACACGGCCCCTGAAAGGCGAAAGGTCAATCCTGGGGGCATCGGGCTGTCGCACCGAAAAAGGGCTTCCGGAGAGTATCACCCCCTTTATGTTCTCGGTAAGAGTTAATGGGTGATTATAGGGATGAATTTCGCAATAGACATTCAATTCCCTGACACGCCTGGCAATCAGTTGTGTGTATTGTGAACCGAAATCAAAAATTAATATAGTTTCCTGCATGTGCTGTTTTGTACAGCAAAATTATAAAAAAATTATTGCAGGGGATATAAACAACAAGGTATTTATCAACACTCCGGCAATCATAATCTGCTTGCACCCTCACCGGTGTCTGAGAAACAGGAAGAAAATACTATTGATCCCCGCACAACGCAAACTCTAAAACATCTTCACCGGATTACTGATGAAACTACTATGCCGGGAGTGAACTTTTTAGTACCTGTAAGAAAACCCGTGTTTGCACAAAGAAAACGCCAAATTCGAAGCTTTCAAATCGTAACCCTGCTTGATGCAGGCGGGGAAGAACTTGGCGTTTTCTTACAACAACTATTTATCAATCAACTTTGTACCGGGTTTGGGATTGACGATGACATTAGTTCCCTTTTCGCTTTTTATATCCACATTGCCCCTACCCTTAATAAATCCTGTAACTTTAAATTCTGTGCGTCTGTTGAACTGGTGATCTTCTTCCGTACATTCTACACCATCCGAACAGTTATTAATCAACACTTTTTCACCATACCCTTTGGCCGTAATCCTTTCTTTATCAATACCCTTACCGATAATATAATTGACCGCCGATTCGGCTCTTTTTTGAGACAATACTTCATTGTATCTGTCGGACCCGCGGCAGTCGGTATGGGAACCGAGTTCAATTTTAATATCAGGATTATCAACGAGTATCTTAAGCAGTTTATTAAGTTCAATTTCAGCATCAGGCCGTATAAACCATTTATCAAAATCATAATAAATGTTTTCCAGCACAATGGGCACATTGATTTTGATTTTTGACAGCAGCAATTCCACTTCCACGGTATCCTGTTTGGTGATGCAATAAGGCATTTTTACTGTTTGAACGGAAGCAAAATATCCGTCGCGTGAGCCTTTTACCTCGTATTCGCCATTGCAGTTAGCCGTGGCGTAAAAAATGCCCGGGTTTCCACTGACAAAGGGAAGCGGGTTGTTATCGCCGGTATTTTTAATATTCACATCGACTCCGTCCAATATGGCGGTGGTATTATCGTCGAACTTTTCTTTTGTAACTACTGCCAGGATTAGATTTATCGGTGGTGAAGCTACAAAACTGTAAATATCATCGCTGCCCTTGCCGCCTTCGCGATTTGACGAGAAATAACCCGACTTCCCTGTCTCAGTGTAAAATATTGAAAAATCATCTCTTGGTGAATTCATCGGAGATTTTAAGTTTTCCGGTTCGCTCCAGCTATTCTTGCTTCCTTTGGACCTAAACAAATCCAAACCTCCCATTCCCGGATGACCATCACTGGAAAAATAAAGAGTGCCGTCGTCATCCAAAAAAGGGAACACTTCTTTACCTGAAGTATTGATACTATTTCCGGCATTGTGGGGTTGTGACCAGGTGCCATCATCTCTTTTTGTGCAGTAATATATGTCAGATCCGCCATAACCGCCGGGCATATCCGAAACAAAATACATGATATTACTGGCACTATTCAGAGTCGGATGGCCAACGGAGTATTCTTCCGCTTTGTTATACGCAAAGGCTTTGACACCAGACCATCCGCCACTTTTGCCATAATCGGCCGAAAAAATCTCAAGGCGGTTGGTATAATCGGCTGCCGTTGAATGATCGTACCAGCTTGTCGGGTCAGGGTTAATCGGTTTTTTCTTCACCCGCACCATTTCAGTCCTGGTATAATATAACACTCCATCGTTGTCGTCCATGATACCAGGTCCATTGTGGTATTTATAATTCAAAGAATTGACCACCCTGAATTGTCCTGTAGGCATACCCTGCTCGTCAGCCTGAACACTATAGAGTTTAAGGTAGGGATTTCCTGTCCAGCTGTATATTTCTTCGTCGCCTCTGATTCTGCGGTCAGAAGTCAGCAAAAAGATTTTACCAACAGGCACCAGCCCGAAGTCGCTGTTTTCACTATTGACCTCTGTCATATTGGCAACGTCAATATATTCAGGTTTTGCCACCCATTTTTTTGCTTCTTCACAGGCAAAAATCTCCAGATTAGCCGATTCTTCCTTTTGCGGAATCAGTAATTTGTACTGTTCAAGTTGTTTGATGGCATCATCGTAAAGCCCTTCGGACTTTAACAGCATGGCATATCTGAATACGTCTCCGGCTGTGGCTCCAGCGTTTTCCACAACACGGCCCATAGTCTCCATGGCCCTGGTAGTATTATTTATCATCAGGTAACATTCGGCCAGGTTCCGCAAGTCGGTAATGGCAGGCGCATTGACTTTAAAACTGCTTGTATATAATTCTATGGCCTTGGGGTATTCGTACATCGCCATAAGATCCTGGGCTTTTTGCATATCGTTCTGCCCCAGGGCGCGATTTGCAAAAATCAGGCAGCTAATCATTACTGCCAGAAAAATGGTGGAAGAAATTATTGTTTTCATGACTTTAATATTTTTTTCATTAAAAATATCTCGGTGTTCTCATCTTGGTATCAGCCTTTTTGGGGAAAGTATATCCCAGAATAATTTCATGCCCCGAATAATTTTTCAATGCGGTTAATGACAACGTATAAGAATATCCTATGCGGAAACTTCTGGTAATGTTCCATTCCGTCATAAACGCCATGGCATTGCGGGTTCTTAATGTTTTGTCAAGATCCTGGTTTACAAAAATGTTAGCACCAAAACGCGCGGTGGCTCCCAGCCAGAACATCTCTTTGATCAGGAAAAAACAACTTACATCAATATTGGTGGGAGCTTTGAAATCCTCCCTGAGCAGGAAGCTCGGTTTTATCTTCAAATTTTTTCCTGCATCAAAAACATAACCAGCTGTGAGGTAATAGTGGCGTGATTGTTTTGCAATCTGTAAATCTTTGCTTTTTAAAACATCGGCAAATAACTCTGTAACGGATAAGCCGGCGTAAAAACGGTCGCTATAGGCAAACGCTCCCACTTTCGAATCGAAATTAGCGCGTTGTACCTTTGTTTTAGGAATAGCCGGGTCATCAACATTATCTGTGGTAAGTTTGGTGCCGTCAACAATAAAATTGGACACTCCCAGCGACAATCCCAATGACATATGCCACTTTTCGTTAAACTGGATGATGTAGGAATAGCTGCCGAAAATACCCTGCTGGTATTGAGCGCCAATAATGTCGTTGATAAAATGTAGTCCGAGCCCCATGTTTTTATATACAGGTCCTTCCACACTGAGGGTCTGGGTAGTGGGAGCCCCCTCAAAGCCCGCCCACATTATGGAATAAGAACCGTTAATATTGAATAGTTGCTTGGTGCCCGCATAGGCAGGGTTTATAATCAACTCATTGAAGATATACTGCGTATAAGGGGCATTCTGCTGACCATAGCCAACGATGCTTATCAGCAGAAAGGCAAAAATTAGTTTTATCGTTTTCATAGTATTATATTTTTTTTGTTTATAATTATCTCAAAATAGTAACATACCCCTTAAATACTACATCTTCTTCGCACATCTTTACTTTAATAATGTATAAATAGGTGCCTTCCAGCAAGTCGCTGCCTGTCCAGTCGTTCATGTAACTCTTTTGGGTAAAGATCTCATTTCCCCAGCGGTTCAATACCACCACATCATTATCAGGATACAGGTAAAGGTTTCCTATTACCCAGGTATCATTTATTCCATCTCCATTGGGCGAAAAACCTCTGTTAACCTGCAATTCTGTTCTTGGTTCGGCAGTTATGGCTGTGTTGAACGCCATCGAACACCCCATGGCATCGGTTACCGTAACGGAATAATTGCCAGCGGCAAGATCATAAACGCCTGAGGTAGTGCCTCCATTTGACCACTGGAAAGTATATTGTGGAGTACCGCCATATACGATTACCTGGGCAAAACCTCCGTCAAGTCCCGAACAGTTGGCCTGAGTCTTATGGAATTCAGCTGTCAGCGGGTTGGGGTTTATAATTAGGATCTCGTCCAGAACAAGGTTACAGCCGTTTTCATCATAAACAGTAATTGTATATATACCTGACGGCAAGCCCGAAAACACATTGGAAGTTTGCAGTGGTCCTCCATTTATACTGTATGATAATATACCTGTTCCGCCGGATGCTATAACGGTAATCTCTCCATCCTCGGTATTATTGCAACTTACCTGACCGGTGGTTTCTACATAGGCTTCGATGGGCGGAGGATCATTCAGAACAATTTGTTCTGAAAAAGCGGTACATCCATTTTCATCAAAAATGGTCACAATATACACTCCGGCAGGCAGGCCTGTGAAAACATTGGAAGTCTGGGGAACAGAACCATTGATGGAATAGGTATATAAGCCGGTTCCACCGCTACCATGAGCAGAAATCTCGCCATCGGAGCCTTGATAACAACTTATGAGCACTGATATGCCGGCTGTAACAACAATGACTTCAGGATTTTGAATCACATAAGCATCGGATACCGCTTCACAACCCATTTCGTCGTTAACGGTAACAACATAACTACCGGGAGCAAGTCCGTTGAACATGGGTGAAGTTTGCATTGGGCCACCATTGAGGGAATAGGTGTAGTTTCCGGTACCTCCGCTGGCAACAGCATATATAACACCATCACTGGCATTATGACAACTGACCTGTCCTGAGCCTTCTAACACAACCAGTAATTGCGGAGGATTGACAATAATAATTTCCGGCAATATCTTGATGCAGCCAATGGAATCAATGACGGTAACCAGATAGGAGCCGGCAGCCAATCCCGAAAAGACACTTGATGCCTGAGGCGGCTGACCATTAATTGAATACATATAAGGCTCTTTGCCTCCATCAGCAGTAACGGTAATAACTCCATCGCTGGCATTATGACACGACACCTGTATAGAACTCATTGCTGAGGCAGTAATTACTGACATGGTAACCATCTGGATACAGGTGGAACTATTGCCATAAATATCAGTAACTGTCCATGTTACAGGGGTTGTAATGCCTGCAGGAAATACTGGCGGTGCATCATTTGTAAGGCTTGCTATACCACAATTATCCGTTACCGTAGGTTCTCCTATTGGCACTTCATTGCTGCAGGACTGTACATCGGCAGCACAGATTATCACAGGCGGTTCGGTATCGTGTACAACAACATTAATAGTACAGGTGGATGTATTCCCGCATGCATCGGTAGCTGTCCAGGTTACAACGGTTGTTCCGACAGGATAGTAGCCTGAGGCATCAGCAGTTTGATTGTAACTGTTTACAAGGGTAACAGCACCACAAACATCCGAAAATACCGGTATTGGCACACCCACTGTAGCTCCGCAAAGTCCGGAATCATTAGGAACAGTAATGTTGGCAGGACAATTAATTACAGGAGGCGTATTGTCAACAACAGTGAATTGAGCCATGGTTGTTGCCGTGTTCCCGCAATCATCGCTTGCGGTGAAAACTACCATCATGCTATAGGTGGCTCCACATAAAGGATATGGAGTTGTATAATTATAAGTCCAGGTGACGGCACCGCATTCGTCAGAAGCTATTGCCTGACCATGAGATGATAACCATGTATTTAAATCATTGACATTACCATTTCCGTCGCAGGATACCGTAAGATCCGAGGCAGCCAGGCTTATGACAGGGGCAGTAGTATCGGCAACATATATTGTTTGTGTCGCTGTTGTGGTATTACCACAGGCATCCGTAGCTACCCAATGTCTGGTAATACTATACTCACCATTGCACTGACCGGGAACCAGCGTATCATTATGTGCCAGTTGCACCGTACCAATACAGTTATCTGTCGTTTCTGCCATTAAAAACTCGGGGACTGCAGGACAATATATGGTATATGGCTGTGGCAATGGAAGTATAACCGGAGGAATGGTATCGTTCACAATAATGATTTGAGTGCAGGTATCCGTATTGCCAACCACATCTGCAATTAAATAGGTTCTGGTTATGGTCTCCGGACAACTTATGCCATCACTGGTCTGGCTTAACAATACAAAACTCAGGGTATCAATGGAATCGTTATCGTACACATATCCTCCTGCCAGAATGAAATCATTGAGTGTGAGATAAGGATCAGGAACCATCTCAGGACATGAAACACCGATGGTTGGCGGACAACTTATTTCCGGAGGAGTATTATCAAGGACGTTGATCAGGTAACTGCACGTGCTGGTATTTCCGCAAACATCGGTAGCTGTCCATGTTACCAGAGTTATCCCATAATTAAACGTAACTCCGTCAAGAGTTGACAAATTACCGGGGCTTGTGGTAGCTCCCGACAAAGTGAACAATACGGTGAACAATGCGCAATTATCTGTTGCAGTGGCGTCCCATGCTGTGCCGGACACTATATAACTGGTACCAAAATTCGGCAATAAAGAATCAGGCACTTCGGGACAAATAATCACCGGAGGTGTGTTATCGATAACAGTTATTGTTTGAACCAGGTCAGTCGATAACCCGCTGCAGTCGGTCAAAGTGTAGGTCCTGGTAACGATATATGGAGAATTAGGGCATCCCGCTCCACCATTGTTTACCTCATTGACCGATACGACCACAGGATTTCCACAATTGTCAGCTTCATCAATTATGAGATTGATATCGGCAGCCGGCACTTCATTAATACATTGCAATCCTGAGATATCAGCCGGAGCTGTGCCTGTAGGAGGTGTTGCATCATCAATTACATAAGTAAATACCCAATCGTGACTGTTACCTTCGCAATCAGTGTAGGTATAGGTATAGGTAACAAATCCTTCACATGCAGGAACCACACTGGTAGCAGGACCAACTGGGGTTAATAATGTACCGCAATTGTCGGTAACTACAGGAGGAATTGGTGTTGTTAATTCAGAAACACATTCAATTACCTGAGGCTCCGGATTAGCGGGCATAATGAAGTCTTCACGTTCAATAGTGTAGGTGTAAACCCAGTCGTGATGGTTGCCTTCGCAATCGGTGTATGTATAGGTATAGGTTACATTGCCCTCGCAGGCGGGTATTGTGCTGATCACAAGGCCGGTAGGCGTCAAAATATTTTCGCAATTATCTGTGATAACAGGCAGGATCGGTTCTGCCAGATCTGCTGCACAGGCAACAACCTGTGGTGCCGGGTTGGCAGGCATGGTGAAGTCTTCGTATTCTATGGTGTAGGTATATACCCAGTTGTGTGCATTACCTTCAAGGTCGGTATAGATGTAGGTGAAGATAATTGTGCCTTCACAACCGTTATAAGTGCCGCTCATGAACGGACCCGTTGGCACAATCAGGTCTTCGCAGTTGTCACTGACTACCGGCAACTGCGGGGCCACTGCTTCGGCAACACACGCTATCACTGAACCATCATCAGGTGGCATGGTGAAGTCTTCTATCTCGATAGTGTAAGTATAAACCCAATCGTGAGCATTGCCTTCACAATCGGTATAAGTATAAGTATAGATTATCGTTCCTTCTACACCTGCATAGGTACCGCTCATAAACGGACCTGTCGGGGTTATCATCTGTCCGCAGTTGTCATATACTACAGGAACCTGGGGCGGTACAGCCATT
>Ga0116158_10002232_pt1 | contig 17134 bp, 15 predicted proteins | sample AD_UKC052_MetaG_FD_89883 | JGI IMG/M metagenome (GOLD analysis project Ga0116158, IMG submission 89883) | Active sludge microbial communities of municipal wastewater-treating anaerobic digesters from USA - AD_UKC052_MetaG | ecosystem: Engineered > Bioreactor > Anaerobic > Digestate | place: USA... | reverse complement strand
TTGCTGGTGGAGATCAGCTTGGACAGGCCGATGCCGCGCGCCGCAGCCCGCGACAGCAGCGAGCCCAGGATGCCGCCGCTCTGCGACACGACACCGATGCCGCCCACCGGGAAATGGTCCATCTCCAGCGCGCCGGTGGCCGACAGCACGATCTTGTCGGTGAGGTTCACCAGGCCGATGGTGTTCGGGCCGAGGATGCGCATCGTGCCGGCGGCTTCGATCAGCTGGCGCTGGCGCCGCGCGCCGTCTTCACCGGTCTCCGTGTAGCCGCTGGCCAGCACGATGGCGGCCGCGGTGCCGCGGGCGGCCAGGTCGCGCACGGCCAGGTGAGCGCGCTCGGCGCCGAGCAGCACGATGCCCACGTCGGGCACCACGGGCAGCGACGCGATGTCGGCGTAGCACGGGAGGTCCCCAATGCGGTCGGCCTTGGGATTGACCGGCAGGATGTGCCCGGCATAGCCGTGTTTTTGCAGGTAGGCCACGGGGCGGCCGGCGGTCTTGGTCGGGTCGGCCGAGGCGCCGATGATGGCGACGCTGCGCGGCCGCAGCAGGCGGGAGATTGCGTCCATGTTCATCACTCCTTGGCGGTGGGAGCCGACTTGGCCAGGAAGGCCATCACCGACTCGCGGTGTTCGGTGCTCGTGTAGCAGATGCCCTGGGCCTGGCTACCCTGCGCGAACACGTCGTGGGCGGACAGCTCGAAGGTCTGGTTGAGGATGGTCTTGGTCAGCGCGAGCGCGGTGGCCGAGGCCCTGCCCAGTTCGGCTGCCCAGGCCTGAGCGTCGGCGAGCAAGGTCTCGCCCGAGGTCTTGCGGTCGACGATGCCCAGCTTCACGGCCTCATCCACATCGACTTTGCGGCCGGTGAAAATCAGTTCCTTCGCTTTCGACAGGCCGACGCGGCGAGGCAGGAAGTACATGCCGCCCCCATCGGGGATGATCCCGCGGTTGATGTAGCTCCACGTGAAGTTGGCCCACTCGCTGGCGATGATGAAGTCGCAGGCCAGTGCGGTGTCGGCGCCCAGGCCTGATGCCGCGCCGTTGACAGCCGCGATCACCGGCTTGGGCATGGTGTGCAGCAGGGCCTGCGTATGGTGCACACGCTGCTGGCGGTGCCAGCCGTTGAAGCCCACTTCGCCGGCCGGTGCGTTCATGCGCTTTTCCATGCCGCTGATGTCGCCACCGGCGCAGAAGCCCTTGCCGGCGCCGGTCAACACCAGGGCCTTGATGGTCTTGTCGGCGGCCACCATCTCCAGCGCGTCGATGAACTCGCCGCGCATCGCGTCGCTCATCGCATTGCGCTTGTCGGGGCGGTTCAGGGTGATCGTGGCGATCGCGGATGTGACCTTCAGGTCGATCAGGGTGAAGCTCATGGGGTTCTCCAGAACAGATGCGGTGGCGGGCTGGGCTCAGTCCGGCTTGATGTTGTTTTCCTTGACGATCTTTCTCCAGCGCGCTTCTTCGGCCTTCACGTAGCGGTCGAACTCGGCCGGCTCGCTGGCCACCACCGCCAGCCCCTCGTGCTCGATCTTCTTGCTGAACTCGGGGCTGTGCGCTGCCTTCTTCGCCGCTGCGTTGAGCTTGGCGATCACGTCCGGCGGCGTGCCGGCCGGGGCATACAGGCCGTACCAGCTTTCCACCACATAGCCAGGCACCGTTTCTGCGATGGTGGGCACACCCTTGAGCGCTGCCGAGGGCTGTGCCGATGTGACCGCAATCGCGCGCAGCTTGCCGCTGTCCACGAAGGTGGAAACTGCCGCAGCCGTGCCGAAGATCATGGCGACCTGGCCGCCGAGCAGGTCGGTGATGGCCGGGCCGGCGCCGCGGTAGGGCACATGCGTCATGTCGACCTTGGCGAGGTTGGTGAACATCTCGCCGGCCAGGTGGGCCGAGGTGCCATTGCCCTGCGACGCATAGTTCAGCGTGCCCGGCTTGGCCTTGGCCGCTGCGATCAGGTCCTTGACCGACTTGATGGGGCTGTCGGCGCGCACCACCAGCACATTGGGGCCCTTGCCGATCAGCGTGATCGGCACAAACGCCGTCTCGTTGTTGTACGGCAGCTTGGGCACCAGGCTGGGGTTGATGGCATGGGCGAAGGTCGCGATGACGATCGTGTAGCCGTCTGGCGGGCTCTTGGCCACGCTGTCGGTACCGATGATGGTGCCGGCGCCCGGCTTGTTGTCGATGATGACCGGCTGCCCCAGTTCCTTGCCCATGCCCACGGCGAGCGTGCGCGCGATCAGGTCGGTGCCGCCGCCCGGAGCAAACGGCACAACCAGCTTGACCGGCTTGTCGGGGAACGCCGCCAGCGCCCCGCCGGCCGCCAATGTCAGCGTGAGAAGAAGGGCTCGGCTGCGCAGTCGCAGTGGGTGGATGAAGCTGACCATGCTTGTCTCCTGGTTCATGCGGATGCAATCCGCTGGTGAATGCTCGGTCGCCTTGATGTGCTGCCGACCGTGGAGAGAAGCATAGGAAAGTCGCCTCGCGAATACACTGCCCCAATTCCATCCAGTGGAATGAATGGGAGGGTTTCCCCGATGACTCGGACCTTGTCCAACGGCGATCGTCGGGCCGTTGGCGCATCACCCGCGAACCGGTCGCTCGAGCGGGGCGTCGAGATCCTGCGTGCCTTCCGGCCGGGGTCGGAACTGCTGGGCAACGGCGAGCTGGCCGAACGCACCGGGCTGCCGAAGTCCACGGTGAGCCGGCTCACCCAGACGCTGGTCGGCCTGGGCATGCTGCAGAGCGAGGCCGCCAGGCGCGCGTACCGACTGGCGCCGGCGGTGCTGAGCCTGGCCCATGCGATGCGCACCGGGTCGCGTGTGCTGTCCGTGGCGGCACCGCTGATGCGCCGGCTCGCGGAACGTGAACGCATCAACGTGGGGTTGGCAGCGCCCGACCGGGACGAGATGGTCTATCTGGAGTCCATCCGGTATGCACGCAAGGTGGCGTTCCGCAACGTGGTCTCAGGTCAGCGTGTCCCCATGGAACTGACATCGCTGGGCCGTGCCTACCTGTCCACGCTGCCGGCATCGGTGCGCCAGGATCTGGACGTCGTGTTTCAGCGCCGCCGCCAGCGAGCCTGGCCCACCCTGCGCGCCGAGCTGGAGGCGGCCCTGGTGTCGGTGCAGGAATCTGGCTGGTGTGCAGCTTCGTGGCAGCCGGAGATCATTGCCGTGGCTGCGCCGCTGGTCACGGCCGACATGGCGTATGCGGTCAACGTGAGCTTGCAGACGGCCGACCCTGTCGACCATGCCGTGCAGCGGTTGGCGCCGAAGCTGCTGACCCTGCGCGACGACATCCGGATCGCGCTCGAACGCGCAACAGACGCGGTCTCTTGAAGATCGCCGCCGGGCTGACTGACAGGTCTCCAGGGCCACAGGTGCCAGGGCATCCCTACGGTTTGGAGGCTGCTGACGACTCGACAACAGCGGCGCACGCCGCAGGTCGCTGCACTGTTTGACTTCGTCGCCGAGGAGACCAGGAAGCTGCGGCCAAACCCCATGGGCTGACGAAGGCGTGTCGAGACGATGTCCGACACCCGTGCCTCGACGACCTTCGCTTGGGGAGCCGGAGTCAGGGGATCAGGCATTGAATGTCGTGGCAGCCAGGCGAGGCGCTGCGGCGATCGCCACGGTGCGTCTGCGCCCCACAGGTTGGAGGGCGGCGCGAGCGGTTCATGGAGTGTTGCTGCCGTGTCGATCCGCCACCCCAAGGCCGATGTGAAGATTTGATTCGCAACGGATACCGCGAGGTGGTCCAGCCACGGTGGCGTCGGCTTCGAGTGGGCCACGCGTCCCGAGGACCGCACGCGCCCGTGGAAGGTGCGCCACCTGGCCTGCTTCGCGGCGCTGGCGCTGCGCCCGGGCTGCGAGGACATCGTGTCCGACGCCTGTGTGCCGATGTCGGCGCTGGCGGACTGTGTGGCGCAGACGCGCTGACCGCAAAGGTCTCGTTGCGCCCATCCTGGGCCACGTCGGCGACGGCAACTTCCACGTCATCTGCATGCCCATGCCGGGCGCCGCTGCTGCGCAGCAGACCGCGAATGATGGCCAAGCCGCCGACCTTGGCGCTCTCGGCACTCGGCCCGGCCGCCACCTGCCGCCGTCTGAGGTGCGTTGGCGCAAAACGGGCCGACTGAAAATGCGTCACTCTGGCTTGAAGCCCGATGCCTTGATGATCGGCTCCCAGTGTGCCAACTCAGCCTTCTGCAGTGCGGCCATCTCGGCACCGCCCAGCCAGGCCGGCGACACCATCAACCGGGTCGTCAGCAGGTCTTTCATCGCCGGCTGGGCCAGCACCTTCTGCAGCGCACGCTGCATGCGCTCGACCTCGGCCGCGGGCGTGCGGCCGGGGGCCCACATCGCCGTCCAGCCCTCGCCCGAGGTGACCTTGTAGCCCTGCTCGGCAAAGGTAGGGATGTCGGGCATCAGCGGCGAGCGCTTCTCGGTGAACACGCCGATCACCCGCATCTTGCCGGCGCGGTGGTGGGCCAGCATGCCGTCCAGCAGGCTGATCGCCGCGGGCACGTGGCCGCCAAGCAGGTCGGTCACCATTGGCGGCGTGCCCTTGTAGGGCGTCACCGGCAGCTCGACGCCGGCCTCCCTGGCGAACTGCACGCCCAGGAAGTGGTTCTGCCCGCCCAGCCCCGGCGTGCCGAAGCTGGCCTGCCCCGGGTTGCGCCGCACCCACTCGACGAATTCACGTGCGTTGGTGGCGCCGGTGGCCAGGCTCACCGCCATGCCCAGCGGGTAGTTCACCAGCGCACCCACGGGGGTGAAATCTCGCAGCACGTTCCAGCGCACGATCTGCGGGCCGAACACCAGCTGCTGGAAGGTCGGCGTCGCGTTGGGCGCGATCATGTAGGTCAGGCCGTCGGGTGCGGCGGCCAGCAGCGCGTCGGCGGCGAAGCGCCCGCCCGCCCCCACCTTGCTGTCGATGATCACCGGCTGGCCCAGTTCGGCGGGCAGCTTGTCCGCGATGGCGCGGGCGATGGCGTCGGTGCCGCCGCCGGGCGGCAGGCCCAGCAGGATGCGGATCACCGGCTTGTCGCCCTGCGCCCGCGCGATGGCCGGCGCCGACAGTGCCGTGGCGGCAGCCAGGAAGCGCCGGCGGTGCATCAGGCGGTCTCGACCAGCGTGCGCCAGTCGGTGCCTTCGGCCAGCACGCCGCCCACCGAGCGGATCTGCCGGTAGTCCAGCGCCGGGTTGTCGGCCAGCGTGGGCGTCTTGCCGGCCTGGAATTCACGCACCGCCTTGAGCAGCGCGCTGCGCACCCGCAGCACGGCGCCGTCGGCCGAGCACAGCTGCTCGTCGGTGCGGTCGACGATCGGGCCCTGGCTCAGGAACATCGCGAAATCCTCGGTGCCCAGGTGCTGCGGGAAGCCGGTGGCATGGCCGCGTGCCATCAGGTCGCGGTTCTGGCCCCAGTTGTCGGCCGGCCCGGCCGGCGGCAGCGGCGGGAAGTTCCACACGTCGGGCGAGGACGACATGTTCGTCATGCCCAGCGGCTGCGACGGGTTGAAGTGCACGAACCAGGCGCGATGCGTCACGTCGTCCACCGGCACGCTGAAGAACACCGTGCTGGGCCCGCCCGCATGCGGCGGGCAGATGATGCCGTACCACGGCATCACGAAATTGTTGACCCTGGCGTAGACTTGGCCGTCGCCCACCTGGCGCACGGCCGCGTAGCGGTAGCCATAGGGTCGCTCTTCAAATTCGAGCTTGGGTGCGATGGCGCGGTTCATCAGCAGCCGCTCGTTGCCGCCGCCGGCCGACAGCTGGGTGGTCGATGCATGCAGCACGCTCACATGCGACGAATCCATCGACGCCTCCACGCCCTGCACCCAATTGGTGGGCACCTCGACGCTGGTGACCGAGCGCTGATGTTCTGGCAGATCGACAAAGGGCAGGTCCGGGAAGCGCGGCGGCTGGCCCTGGCCATCCGCGCCGTCGCCGATCCAGGCCCAGACGATGCCGCCGCGGTCCACCGCATGGTGGCGGTTCACGCGCACATGCTTGCAGAACTGCTGCTGGTCGCCGGCATGGTTGGGCGCCTCGGTCACCTCGCCTCGCAGGTTCAGCTTCCAGCCGTGGTAGATGCAGCGCACGCCGCCGTCCTCGTTGCGGCCCAGTGCCAGCGATGCGCGGCGGTGCGGGCAGCGTTCGTCCAGCACGCCCACCTGGCCGTCGGGCGAGCGCACCACCACCAGGTCCACGCCCAGCAGGCGCACGCGGAAGGGCCGGCCGCCGGCCTCGAGCTTGCTCGACGGAATGGCGGGGATCCAGTAGTGCTGGCGGATCATCGCGCCCATCGGGGCGCCGGACTCGACGCGGGTCAGCAGGTCGTTGTCTTCCTTGCTCAGCGGCATGGCGGTCTCCTGGGCGCCGCCGGGCAGGGCGGTCGGGGGTGGCGGTGGTTCGGGCGGGACGGGCCGGTGTCAGTGGCTGTGGTCGGCGGACTTCGTCAGTGGTTGTCGGCCTGGTCGAAGAAGCTCTGCGGCACGGTGGCCAGGAAATCCGAGAAGCCGGTGCTGCCTGCCGGCACGTGCACCAGCATCGCCTGGGTGGCGGCGGCCTCGTCGCCGGCCTGGATCGCGCGGGCGATGCGCAAGTGGTCCTGCAGCGAGCGGTTGATCTGGACCGGGTTCTGGAAGTCCTTGGGCCTGTAGCGCTGCACCATGCGCCGCGCCAGGCGGATCTGCTCGGCCAGGTAGGCGTTGCGGCTGCCGGCGTACACGGCCTCGTGGAACAGGCTGTTGGCCAGTGCGTACTCGGCGGCGCCGCCGTTGACGGCCGCGTCCTGGCAGCGGGCCAGCGCGTCGTCCAGCGTGCGGCGCAGCTCGTCGTCGACACGCCGCGCCGCCAGCTTGGCGCAGGCGGCTTCCAGCTCGCCGATTGCCTCCATCGTGGCGCGGAGCCGGGCGATCGACAGCCGCGCCACCGTGATGCCCTGGCGCGGCGCGATGCGCACCAGCTCGCGGGCGGCCAACTGCTGCAGCGCCTCGCGCACCGGTGTGCGGCTGACGGCGAAGCGCGCCGCCAGCGCCCGCTCGTCGAGTGCGCTGCCCGGTGGCAACTGGCCGGTCTCGATCTCGTTCTGCAGCACGGCGCGGATGTCGCCCGCCCGACCTTGCCGCGGGCGGGCATCGTCGGTCATGGCGTCGTCGCTGGTGGACGGGGGCAGCGTGTCGTTGGGCGTGGGCATGTTGGTCTGCGATTGGATTGAAAGAATACCTGTAGATGCTTGTGGCATACATGCGGGTAAATCAGGAGCACGCATTTCTAGCCTGCGTCTGCGGCTCGCCGAAGGCAGCATTTTCACTCTGAAAGCAGTGGTCGCCGTGGCGCATCGGATGTGCCGAAACCGGATGTTGGCTGCTGTTTCACCCGGTATTGGTGTATTGATTCAGTCCATCTGGCATGCCAGACTTTGTGCATGACCACCCGTTCCGGCCCGCTCGCCCGCTTCACCGTGCTCGACGCCTCGCGCGTGCGGGCCGGCCCGACCGCGATGCGGCTGTTCGCCGACCTGGGCGCCCGTGTCATCAAGCTGGAGATCCCGCCCGATGCCCCCGGCGGCGACGACATGATCGGCGGGCGCGACCACAACCGGGCCGACTACGAGAACCTGCACCGCAATAAGGAGAGCCTGACGCTGAACATGAAGACGCCGCAGGGGCTGGAGATCCTGCATGCGCTGGTGCGGCGTGCCGACGTGTTCATCGAGAACTACCGCCCCGACGTGAAGGGCCGGCTCGGCATCGGCCCCGACGCGCTGCTGACCGTGAATCCGCGCCTGGTCTATGCCAGCATCTCCGGCTTCGGCCAGGATGGCCCGGCGGCCGGCTGGCCGGGCTTCGACTCGATCGCCCAGGGCATGGGCGGGCTGATGAGCGTGACCGGCCAGCCCGGCGCCGGGCCGATGCGTGTGGGCATCCCGATCGCCGACCTGTGCGCCGGCCACTTCTGCTCGCAGGCCATCCTGGCTGCGCTGCTGGAGCGCGAGGTCACCGGCACAGGCCAGTGGGTGCAGACCTCGCTGCTGGAGGCTCAGGTGGCGATGCTCGACTTCCAGGCCGCGCAATGGCTGGTGGACGGCCGCGTTCCGGGCCAGAACGGCAACGAGCATCCGTTGACGTCGCCCACAGGGGTGTTTGCCACGCTGGATGGCCACCTGAACATCGCCGCCATCGGCCAGACCATGTGGACCCGGCTGTGCGCCGCGCTGGACGCGCCGCAGCTGGTGCAAGAGCCCGGCTTCGGCTCCGACCCCGAGCGGGTGGCCAACCGGGCGCGGGTGAATGCCGCGGTGGGCGCGGTCTTCGCCACACGCAGCACGGCAGAGTGGACCGAGCGCCTGCTGCGTGCCGGCGTGCCCTGCGGGCCGATCCACCGCGTGGACCAGGTGTTCGACGACCCGCAGGTGCGCCACCTGGGCATCGCCTGGCCGATGCAGCACCCGGCGCTGGGCGACGTGGCCCTGGTCGGCCCGCCGATGCGTTTTTCGGCACACCCGCGCCCTGCAGCGCCCGGGCAGGCACCCACGCAGGGCGAGCACACCGTGGCCATCCTGCAAGAGCTGGGCTACAGCGACGGCCAGATCGCCGCGCTGCGCGCAGCCGTGGTGGTCTGACACCGGAGGACATCCCATGGCCCGACTCGTCGCTGCCTTCGGCGCGTCGCACAGCATCATGCTGGTCGCGCAGCGGGAAGACTGGATGCATGGCTTCCGCGACATCGACCGGAAGAACGCGCATTACATCGACCGTGACGGCCATCCGACCGACTACGCGGCCCTGCTGGCCGCCGCACCGCCTGGGTCGAACGCGCTGCAGACGCCCGAGCTGCTGAGCGCACGCTATGACCAGGCCCAGGCCGCAATGGACCGGCTGCGCGACGCGATCGCCGCCGCGCGGCTGGACGTGCTGCTGGTCGTTGGCGACGACCAGACCGAGCTGTTCCGCACCAGCAACAACCCGGCCATCGCGATCTACCACGGCCCGACGATCCGAAACACCGTGCGGGATCCCGCGCAGCCGGGCGACGCGTGGGTCAAGACCGCCCGCATGTGGCGCCACGAGCCCGAGACCGACCGCGACTACCCGGTGCACGGGCCGCTGGCCGCGTGGCTGACGCGCCAGCTGTGCGACCGCGACTTCGACATCACCGCGATGGACGGCCTGACGCCGGGGCAGAGTGAGGGCCATGCGTTCCAGTTCATCCACCGCCGGCTGATGGACGAGCCCACCCGCGCTGCGCTGCCGGTGGTGCCGGTGATCCTGAACACCTTCGATGCGCCGAACCAGCCGACGCCACGCCGCTGCGTGGCGCTGGGCGAGGCCCTGCGCAGCCTGCTGCCGCTGTGGCCCGAAGACCTGCGGGTGGGCGTGATCGCCAGCGGCGGCCTGAGCCACTTCGTGGTCGACGAGGTGCTGGATGCCGAGGTGCTGGACGCCATCCGCCGCAAGGATCTGGCCGCGCTGGCCACGCTGGACGTACGCCGGCTGCAGGCCGGCAGTTCCGAGATTCGCAACTGGATCGTGGTCGCCGCGCTGGCACGCGACCTCGACCTGGACCAGGTCGACTACATCCCCTGCTACCGCAGCCCGGCGCTGAGCGGCACGGGGCTGGCCTTCGCCAGCTGGCGCACGCTGCCGTGACCGCGGTGCGCAGACAGGCCGCAGGGCGCGTCCGATGACGCCCGGCCAGGCGGCAGGTGACGGCGCCTCCGACGACGCCTTTGACGACATCATCGTCGGTGCAGGCACGGCCGGCTGCGTGCTGGCCCACCGGCTCAGTGCCGACGGCACGCGCCGCGTGCTGCTGCTGGAGGCCGGCGGTCCCGACGACGACCCGCTGGTGCGCATGCCGATGGGTTTCCTGCAGGCGCTGCGCAAGCCGCACCTGACCTGGGGCTACCAGAGCGAGCCCGAGCCGGGCCTGGGTGGCCGGGTGCTGCCGCTGCCGCGTGGCCGGGTGCTGGGCGGCTCGTCGTCGATCAACGGCATGGTGCACATCCGCGGTCACCGGCTGGACTTCGACGACTGGGCGCGTACCGGATGCACCGGCTGGGGCTTTGCCGAGGTGCTGCCTTACTTCCGCCGCAGCGAACGCCACTGGCGTGGCAACGGCCCGCACCATGGCGGCGATGGCCCGCTGGCGGTGCGTGAGGTCGACACCCGGCGCCTGCTGTTCGAGCCGCTGCGCGACGCCGCGCAGGCCCTGGGCCACCCCTTCATCCCCGACTACGACACCGGCGACACCTCCGGCATCGCCCGCGTCAACGCGGCCATCGATGCCCAGGGCCGCCGCGCCAGCAGCGCGCGCGCCTACCTGCTGCCGGCGTTGGGCCGGCCCAACTTGCAGGTGCGCAGCGGCGCGCTGGTGCAGCGGGTGGTGGTCGAGGGCGGGCGGGCCGTGGCCGTGGCCTTCATCCACCAAGGCCGTCAGCACACCGTGCGTGCCCGGCGCGAGGTGGTGCTCAGCGGCGGCGCCTACGGCTCGCCGCAGTTGCTGCTGCTGTCGGGCATCGGCCCGGGTGACGAACTGCAGGCGCTGGGCATCCCGGTGCAGCGGCACCTGCCCGGCGTGGGCCGCAACCTGATCGAGCATCCGCGCATGGGCCTGCAGTTGGCCGCGCGCGGTCGCCATGGGTTCCCTGACAGCCTGCGCCTGGACCGGGCCGCGCTGGCCGCTCTGCGCTGGGCCATTGCCGGCAGCGGGCCGTTCGCCAACCACATGTGCAGCGGCACCGTGCTGTTGCGCACCGACCCGGCGCTGGACCGGCCCGACACCCAGCTGCTGTGCAGCCCCGTGCGGGTGGATGCGCACCTGTGGTTCCCAGGCTGGCGCGCGCCGCAGCCGCCGGGCTTCTACGCCACCGTGTGCCAGCTCTATGCCAAGAGCCGCGGCCGGGTGACGTTGCGCAGCGCCGACCCGGCCGCGCCGCCCCGCGTCGTGCTGAACCTGTTCACCCATCCCGACGACCTGGCGCAGATGCGCCGTGCCGTGCGCCTGGCGCGCCAGCTGTACGCCCAGGCGCCGCAGGCCGGCTTGGTGGGTGACGAGCTGCTGCCTGGCGCGCAGTTCCAGACCGACGAGGAACTGGACACCGCCATCCGCGCCCAGGGTGGCATCACCCACCATCCGGTGGGCACTTGCGCCATGGGCGTGCATGCCGGTGCGGTGGTCGACCCCGCGCTGCGGGTGCACGGCATCGCGGGGTTGCGGGTGGCCGATGCATCGGTGATGCCGACCATCGTCGGCGCCAACACCAATGCCGCCACCGTGATGATCGGCGAGAAGGCTGCCGACCTGGTGCTGGGCCGGCGCCTGCCGGCGGCCGAAGAAGGAGTGACAGCATGACCCCATCGGAACTGCCCCGCCTGCTGCACCAGCCATTGCGGCTGCTGATCGATGGCCAGTGGCGCGATGCCGCCGACGGCGGTCTGCAGGCCATCGTGAACCCGGCCGATGGCCAGGTCATCGCGCAAGCGGCGGCCGGCGGCGCGGCCGACATCGACGCCGCCGTGGCCGCCGCGCGCGCGGCCTTCGACATGGGGCCCTGGGGCCGCATGGCACCGGCCGACCGGGCGCGGCGGCTCTGGGCGCTGGCCGACCTGCTGGCCTGCCACGCCGACGAGCTGGCCCTGCTGGAGACGCTGAACACAGGCAAGCCGCTGACGATGGCGCGGCAGTTCGACGTGGCGATGGCCGCTGAATGCCTGCGTTACCACGCCGGCTGGTGCACCAAGCTCGAGGGCCACACCCGCAGCGTGTCGCTGCCCGGCGAATGGCACACCTACACCCTGCGCCAGCCGCTGGGCGTGGCGGGCCTGATCGTGCCGTGGAACGTGCCGCTGCCGATGGCCGCGGCCAAGCTGGCCCCGGCGCTGGCCGCCGGCTGCACCGCGGTGCTGAAGCCGGCCGAGCTGACGCCGCTGACCGCGCTGCGCCTGGGCGAACTGGTGGCCGAGGCCGACATTCCACCCGGCGTGGTCAACATCGTCACCGGCCTGGGCAGCACGGCCGGCCAGGCGCTGGTCGACCATCCGGGCGTGGACAAGCTGTCGTTCACCGGCTCCACCGCCGTGGGCCGGCGCATCCTGGCCGGCGCGGCAGGCAACCTGAAGCGGGTGACGCTGGAACTGGGCGGGAAGAGCCCCGTGTTCATCTTTCCCGATGCCGACCTCGACCGTGCCACCGATGCCGCGGCGCGCGGCATCTTCGCCAACGCAGGCCAGGTGTGCGCGGCCGGCTCGCGCCTGTTCGTGCACCGCAGTGTGTTCGACCGGGTGGTGCAGGGTGTGGCCGAGCGTGCCGCTCGGCTGCGCGTGGCGCCAGGGCTGGTGCCAGGCGCCGAGATGGGCCCGTTGATCAGCGAGCGCCAGCGCGCGCGGGTGCTGGGGCATGTGGAAAGCGGCCGCGCCGAGGGCGCCGCGGTGCTGACCGGCGGCGCCGCGCTGCCAGGGCCGGGCTTCTTCGTGCAGCCCACGGTGATGGTGGACACCCGCCCGGCGATGGCCATGGTGCGCGAGGAAATCTTCGGCCCGGTGCTGGCCACCTTCGCCTTCGACGACGACAGCCTGGACGCACTGGCCGCGCGCGGCAACGACACCGACTACGGCCTGTCGGCCAGCATCTGGACACGCGACATCGGCCGAGCGCACAAGCTGGCGCGGAGGCTGAGGGCCGGCAACGTGCGGGTGAACGCCTCCACCGCGCTGGATTTCGCGATGCCCTTCGGCGGCATGAAGCTGTCCGGCTGGGGCCGCGAAAACGGCCGCGAGGGCGTGGAGAGCTACACCGAACTGAAGAGCGTGGCGATCGACCTGCAGTGAGCAGACCGGTGTGCAACCAGCACCGAACCAATACCAAGGAGACGTCCGCATGGACCTGGGCATTCGTGGACGGCAGGCACTGGTGTGTGCCTCGTCGCAGGGGTTGGGCCTCGCCTGTGCGCAGGCACTGGCGCAGGAGGGTTGCCATGTCACCCTCAACGGCCGCGATGCGGCCAAGCTGGAACGCACGGCGCTGGCATTGCGCGAGGCGGTGTCTGGCAGCGGCGCCACGGTGCGCACAGTGGCCGCCGACCTGTGCACCGACGCCGGCCGGCAGGCGCTGCTGGCCGCCTGCCCCGCGCCCGACATCCTGGTCAACAACAACGCCGGCCCGCCGCCGGGCCAGCTGGCCGACTGGGACCGTGCGGCCTGGCTGGCGGCGCTGGAGGCCAACCTGATCACCGGCGTGCTGCTGATCCGCGCAGTGCTGCCCGGCATGCGGGCGCGGCGCTTCGGGCGCGTCGTCAACATCACCTCGGCGATGGTGAAGACGCCGCATGCGGCGATGGGCCTGTCCACCGCGGCCCGGGCCGGGCTCACGGCGGTGAGCAAGGCACTGGCGCGGGAGGCCGTAGTCGACAACGTGACGATCAACCAGCTGCTGCCCGAGCGCATCGACACGCCGCGCCAGGCCTTCATGGCGCAGCGCATGGTGGCCGAGCAGGGCATCGACCTGGCCACCGCACGCCAGCGCATCGCCGACACCATCCCTGCCGGGCGCATGGGTCGGCCGGAGGAGTTCGGCGCCGCCTGCGCCTTTCTCTGCGGCGCTCAGGCCGGCTACATCACGGGGCAGAACCTGCAGCTCGACGGTGGTGCCTATATGGGGCTGGTCTGAGGCGCTGGCCTGCCACGCCCTGGCCGCCGGCCACGATGCGCCCTACCTGCGCCAGCCGTACACGTCCAGCGTCGCTTCGCCCGCTTCCAGGCGCCGCAGGATCGCTGCCTCGTCGGCCTCGCGCTGCACGGATTTCGCCACCACCTCAGCGGCGCGGGGGTGCGGTACGGTGACCACGCCGTCGCCATCACCCACCACCAGGTCGCCCGCGTCCACCGTCACGTCGCCGATGCGCACCGGCGCGTTCAGCCAGCCGATGGCGCCGAAATCCTTGCCGGTGCCGCGGATGCACAGCCCGCGCGCAAACACCGGGAAGCCAATCTGCGCCAGCAGCGCACCGTCGCGCACGCAGCCGTCGATCACCAGCCCGGCCAGCTGTCGCGTCTGCGCCATCGTGGACATGATCTCGCCCCAGTAGCCGTGCTCGTGCGCGCCGCTGGCGTACACCACCAGCACATCGCCGGGCTGGGCGATGTCGAGCGCGCGGTGCAGCCACAGGTTGTCACCGCCCGGTGAATGCACCGTGAGCGCCCGGCCGGCAACGGCCATGCCGGGAGCCACCGGCTTGATCGCCGAGGGCAGGGCGCCGATCTTGCCGCCGGCCTCGTGCAGCGTGGCGGTGGGCAGGCGGCGGGCGGCGTCCACCAGCGCGGCGTCGAGTGCGGGCACCTCGCGGCGGGTGGTCGATGTCCAGTCGTGGATGGTGGGTTGGGTCATCGCGCGGGGCCTCTCAGTCGCTGCTGCGGGTCTGCAGCGCGTGGTACTTGAACTGCGCGCGTGCGTCGTCCAGCCGCATGCCGCCGCGCACTGCCTCGCGGATGCGGCTCTCGGCCGCCTCGATCGCCTCGGCCGCATCGAGCACGGCGTCTTCGTGCGCCTTCGGGATCACCACCACGCCATCAGCGTCGCCGCGCACGATGTCGCCGGGGGCCACACGGGCTTCACCGATGGTCACCGGCACGCCGGTGGCCTCCACCTGCACCCGGTCCTTGCCGGTGCGCATCCAGTGGTCCTTGCTGAAGATCGGGTAGCCCAGCTGCAGGCACAGCGCCACATCGCGGCACACGCCGTCGATCACCGTGCCGGCGATGCCGCGCCTGTGCGCGATCTCGGTCAGGATGTCGCCCCAGACGGTGGCGTTGTCGCGCCCGCCGTTGTCCAGCACGACCACGCTGCCCGGCGGCACGTCGTCGATGTAGTCGCCCACCGTGCCGGCGGGCTTGCCGGCCGGGCCGTACAGCAGCGTCCAGGCGCGGCCGGCCAGGCGGAAGCTGCTGCTGCGCGGCTTGATGCGGTAGCACTGGCCAGCAATGCCCAACTTGTCCAGCGCGTCGCTCAGCGAGGCGCAGTCCAGCCGGGCGGCACGGGCGACGTTGGCGTCGGTGGGGGTGGTGGCGGTGTCTGTGGTCATGGCGGGGTTCACTTCAGCATGTGTTCGTAATTGCCGCCCATCACCTGGCCCATCGGCGTGCCGGCGAGGATGGCCTTGGCCATCGCGGCCTCCTTGGCGACGATGGCCTCGGCGGCGTCCAGCACCCGGTCGATGTCGGCCGCACCGATCACGATGATGGCGCTGCGGTCGGCCAGCAGGTAGTCGCCCGGCTGCACCGGCATGTCGCCAAGCTGCACCGGCACCTGGGTGCCCAGCTCGACCACCCGCCCGCGCGCGGTGCGGGATGTGAGGCTGCGCGCCCACACCGGAAACTCGTACCCGATCGCCTCGTCCACGTCGCGCAACGGCCCGTCGGCCACCACGCCGGCCACCTGGCGCACCTTGGCGCCCAGGGTCAGCAGGCCGCCCCAGCAGCCGGCCTCCACGCCGCTGCGCTGCTCGACCACGATCACGTCGTCGGGCCCCGCCAGCTCGATCGCGGTCGTGCCCAGGTGGCGCACCGGGCCGGGCGGCGGTGTGCCGGGGCCCACGCGCATCGTCACCGCGCGGCCAGCGATGCGGCTCTGTCCGCCGGGGCCGGTGCTGCGCAGCGGGATGCCGGTGACGGCGCCGGGCAGGCCCAGCTTGTCGAGCGCGTCGGAGACGGCGCAGGCATCGAGCCGGCGCAGGCGTTGCACAGGGAGGCCGGTCATCGGCGTGCTCACTGCGGCTTGAAGCCCGAGGCCTTGATGATCGGCCCCCAGTGCACCAATTGGGCGGCCAGCTGGCGGTCGACTTCGGCGCCCGGCCGGTAGTCGGGCAATTGCAGGAAGCGGGTGAGCAGGGTGTCGCGCACGTCGGGCATGGCCAACGCCTGGCGGATGGCGTCGGACAGACGCTGAACTTCGGCGGCTGGCATCTTCGCCGGGCCCCACACGCCCATCCAGGCGTCGTCGCCGCCGGTGTCCACGCCCTGTTCCAACAGCGTGGGCACGTCGGGCAGCAGCGACGAGCGCTTGCCCGCGAAGACGCCGATGTAGTTCAGCTTGCCCGACTTCACATGCTGGGCCACGTCACCGGCCACCAGGTTGCCGGCCATGATCTGGCCACCCAGCAGGTCATTGATCAGCGGCGCGTTGCCACGGTAGGGCACCACCGTCATCTCCACGCCGGTCAGCTTGCCGAACTGCAGGCCGTTGAAGTGCGTGTCGCCGCCCAGCCCGGCGGTGCCGAAGGTGGGCTGGCCGGCGGCGGTGCGGCGCCAGGCCACGTATTCCTTGACGTTGCGCGCACCGGTGGCCGCGCTCACCACCATCGCCACCGGGTAGGAGTTGACCCGCGCGATGGCGCTGAAGTCCTTGGTCATGTCGTAGCCCAGCACCTCGACCGGGTAGGTGAGGTGCTGGAACACGAAGGTGGCGTCGGGCGCCAGCATCAGCGTGTTGCCGTCGGGCGCCGCATTTTTCACCGCCTGCGCGGCGATGCGCCCGCCCACGCCGGGCCGGTTCTCCACCACCACGGTCTGCTTCAGGATCTGCGGCAGCTTGTCGGCCAGCACGCGGGCGATGCTGTCGGACGCGCCGCCAGGGGGGAACCCCACCAGCAGCTTCAGCGGCGGGCGGTCGCCCTGGGCATGGACGGCGGGGGCCAGGGCGGCGAGTCCGGTGGCGAGGCTGCTGGCCAGGAAGGCACGGCGGCGGATGTGCAGAGCGGTCATGGGCTGGTCTCAAGTGGGGTTGGAGGGCGCCGGGCTGGCCACGGCGTTGCACGCCGCGCGGAACCGGTCGAGGTGGTGGCTGGCGTCGCCGAAGAGCACGCCATCGGTGATCAGGCGCTTGGCCAGGTGGCCGATGCGGCACTCGTCGGTCATGCCCATCGCGCCGTGCATCTGGATCGCATCCAGGCCGCAGCGGCGGGCCAGCGGCCCGACCAGGGCCTTGGCGGCCGACACCAGGCGGCTGCGTTGCACGGGGTCGTCGCCGTCCAGCGCCATCGCGGCCAGGCAGGCCATCGAGCGCACCTGCTCCAGCGCCAGCGCCATGTCGGCCAGCCGGTGCTGCAGCACCTGGAACTTGGCCAGCGGC
>Ga0116158_10002226_pt1 | contig 17145 bp, 15 predicted proteins | sample AD_UKC052_MetaG_FD_89883 | JGI IMG/M metagenome (GOLD analysis project Ga0116158, IMG submission 89883) | Active sludge microbial communities of municipal wastewater-treating anaerobic digesters from USA - AD_UKC052_MetaG | ecosystem: Engineered > Bioreactor > Anaerobic > Digestate | place: USA... | reverse complement strand
CTCTGGAATTTCCTCACCTAATGCGGTTGATTGAGCACACCCAGTTTGACACCGTCTATCACGAGCACTTCTCTTACCTTTCGCTCAACACAGTTGAACGCATCTTCAAAACTGCCGGTTTGCGCGTTTGGAACCTAGAAGAACTACCCACGCATGGCGGCAGTTTGCGCATCTATGGCTGTCATGCCGAAGAGGCCCGCGACACGACGGCATCCGTGGCTGCGATACTGGCCGAGGAAGGGCGGCGTGGCCTGCAAACCCTCGCCACGTACCAAAACTTTCAAGCGAAGGCTGATCGAGTCAAGAACGACCTGTTGGTCTTTTTGATCCAACAAAAATATGCTGGCAAAACGGTCGCCGCTTACGGTGCTGCCGCCAAGGGCAACACTCTGCTCAACTACGCTGGCGTCAAGCCCGACCTGCTGCCGTTCGTCTGCGATGCTGCCGCCGCCAAACAAGGTAAATTCATGCCTGGCAGCCACATTCCCATCCTGCCGCCGGCCCGGCTGGTTGAACAACGCCCCGACTATCTAGTGATCTTGCCATGGAACATTGCCGCCGAGGTTGAGCAACAGAATGCTCGTTTGGCGGAACTGGGCATGAGATTTGTCACGGCTGTGCCAAAACTCCAAATTGTATGACTGGCATCACCCTGCTGACCGGCGCTACTGGCTTTGTCGGTCGTCAAGTATTGCGAGCGTTGGGCGAAAGAGGTGTTCGAGTACGTGTGGTGGTTCGCGACGGAAAACAGAGCGAGCTTGCGACCATGGAATGTGTTGAGACGGTTGTCTCAACTCCGGACCTCTTTGCTGAGAGTGTAGATTGGTGGGCTAGCATCTGTAAAGGTATCGACACGGTTATCCACGTCGCTTGGTATGCCGAGTCTGGCAAGTATCTCCAATCCCGCCAGAATCTCGATTGCTTGATGGGTACTTTGCAGATGGCGAAAGGTGCTGCACTGGCCAAGGTGAGGCGCTTCATCGGGATCGGTACTTGCTTTGAATACGATCTCACCGTGGGCTTGCTAGCAGTTGAGACTCCGTTGTTGCCATCAACACCTTACGCTGGGGCAAAGGCGGCTGCCTTCATGGCACTCTCACAATGGCTTCCCCAGCAAGGTGTCGAGTTTGCATGGTGTCGTTTGTTCTACCTTCACGGCGAAGGGGATGACTCCAGGCGATTGGTGCCTTACTTGCACGCCAAGCTTGCAGCCAGGGAACCTGCTGAACTAACCAGTGGCAGCCAAGTTCGAGATTACCTTGATGTACGCGAAGCTGGTCGAATGATCGTCGAAGCAGCCCTTGGGCATGAGCAAGGGCCGGTCAATATCTGCTCTGGCAACCCCATAACGGTACGGCAACTCGCTGAGCAAATCGCCGATGAATATGGGCGCCGTGATTTACTCAAATTCGGTTCACGTCCAGACAACCTTGTCGATCCGCCCTGCGTGGTCGGTGTCAGGCAGAAGGCATCACCATGAAGCGGAAATTCGAAGCGAAATTGCTTTATCACCAGGAGCAGTTCCCTATTTTTCAGAACCGCATGTACGACACGGAGGCTGAGGCCAGGGCCTGCCCCAGGGGCGATGTGCAACTAGTGGAAGACCAGCGGACTGGGCTCGTCTACAACGCAGCTTTTCAATCCGAATTGATGACGTACGATGCCAACTACCAAAACGAGCAAGCTGTTAGTCCGTTGTTTCAAGAGCACCTTGAATACGTTTCGAACATCATTGATCGGTGCCTGGGGCGGAAGTCGATTGTCGAGGTGGGGTGTGGCAAGGGGTTCTTCCTCGAAATGCTCCTAAAAAAAGAATTCGACATTACCGGTTTTGATCCAACGTATGAAGGAACAAATCCGAAAGTAATGAAGCATTACTTTGAACCGGGTGTTGGGACCAAGGCAAATGGATTGGTGTTGCGCCACGTGCTTGAACATATTCCGGACCCATTTGACTTCCTGCTTCAGTTAAAGGAAGCCAATGGTGGCCACGGCAAAATTTACATTGAAGTGCCGTGCTTCGACTGGATATGCAAACACCGCGCCTGGTTTGATATTTTTTATGAGCATGTCAACTACTTCCGAGTTTCTGATTTCCACCGAATGTTCGGCACGGTCATTGAGAGCGGCCACTTGTTTGGCGGCCAATACCTGTACGTTGTGGCGGAGCTCGCTACTCTCAGGAAGCCGGAAATCAACCATAGTGACCAGGTGGTATTTCCGAGGGACTTCACGTACGGTGTCTCCGAAGCAGTCCAAACCAAGCTAGGCCTAGTAAAGTCAAGCCAAACCGTTATTTGGGGTGGTGCTTCAAAAGGTGTCATTTTTGCGCTGCTCAAGGCGCGCGCAGGTCAATCAGTCAACACCGTCATCGATATCAATCCGGCAAAACAGGGCAAATATTTGCCTGCAACAGGGTTGTTGGTGCAATCACCCGTTGAAGCCTTGGCGACGCTACCTACGGCGTCAACGATTTACATCATGAATTCCAACTATTCAGAAGAGATAAAAAAAATGTCCAATAACACTTTCAACTATGTCGAGGTCGATCATGAATGATTTCCAAAAAGAAGTAGCCGAAAGGGTTACTGTTGTTCCTGAAGACAAGCATTTGTGCGAAACCGCAGCGTCGTTTCTCCGCTCGTCTGCGGCATCGAAGTATTCTTACAATTTTTCATGGCAGGGCCGACCCATCATTCAATATCCACAGGATATTGTGGCCATGCAGGAATTGATTTGGTCAATAAAACCTGATTTGATTATTGAAACGGGTATTGCCCACGGAGGCTCACTCATTCTTAGTGCATCTATGCTTGCGATGCTGGATATGTGCGACGCCATCGAGGCGGGTGAAACGATGGACCCGAAGACATCTCGCCGCAAAGTGCTGGGCATTGACATCGACATCCGGGCCCACAACCGAGCGGCGATTGAAGCGCACCCCATGACATCACGCATTCAGATGATTCAGGGCTCCAGTATTGCGCCAGAAATCATTGAGCAGGTGCGTGCCGTTGCTGAGAACTATTCACGCGTGCTGGTTTGCCTCGACAGCAATCACACTCACGACCATGTGTTGGCCGAACTGCAGGCCTACGCACCGTTGACCAGTGAAGGCAGCTATTGCGTGGTGTTCGATACCGTAGTCGAAGACATGCCGAAAGAGATGTTCCCTGACCGACCTTGGGGGCCTGGCGACAATCCCAAAACAGCGGTGTGGGAATACCTTAAGACCCACGCGGAATTTGAGATCGACAAGAGCATTCAGCACAAACTTCTAATTACGGTGGCGCCAGATGGGTACTTGAAACGCATTGCATGAACGCGAACGCGAACGTTCATGCTTAGACGAAATCTCATTGCCAATTTTTTTGGACAAGCTTGGACCGCCCTAATGGGGCTGGTTTTCGTTCCTCTATACATCAGGTATCTTGGAGTCGAGGCGTACGGTCTGATAGGGATTTTTATTGTGTTGCAGACTTGGTTGGCTTTGCTGGATATGGGGATGACGCCAACCGTCAATCGCGAGGTGGCGCGACACGGCGCTGGAGTTCATTCCGCAGAGTCAATCTGTGATCTGTTGCGAACGTTTGAGTTGGTTTGTTACGCGATAGCGGCTGCGATTGCGGTCGCCTTTGCCATTGCGTCAGGCTGGATTGCAAGAGACTGGCTTAATAGCCAGATGCTTGAGGTCGCGGATGTGGCACGAGCTTTGTCATTGATGGGGGTGGTCGCTGCGCTGCGATTTGTTGAGGGACTATATCGAGGGGCCATATTGGGGTTCCAGCGGCATGCTTGGCTGAATACTGTTGCTGCAACTATCGCTACCGTGCGTGGAGGGGGGGCCGTGATGGTGTTGGCTTGGATAGGGCCAACAATCCAGAATTTTTTTATTTGGCAGGCACTCGTTTCAATGTTGACTGTCTTATTATTCTACTTTGAGGTTCATAGGAGGCTACCCAAAATATCACGGGCGCCAAAGCCTTCTCTATATGCATTTACCGATGTGTGGAAGTTCGCTGGAGGAATGTTCCTTACAACTGTGCTGGCGCTCATACTGACTCAAGTCGATAAGATAATACTTTCAAGGGTCCTGACGCTAGAGGATTTTGGTTCATATATGTTTGCCACTGCAGTGGCTGGAGTTCTCTTTCAAATCATTGGGCCAATTGCGCAATCTTATTACCCACGCCTAACGGCACTTGTGGTCCGGGGAGACGATTTGGCTCTTGGGGTTAACTACCATCAGGGCGCGCAGCTCATGACTATTATGTTGGTCCCTGCAGGACTTGCATTGGTATTTTTCCCGGACGTTTTGTTGATCGCTTGGACTAATAATACAAAACTGGTCGAGCACGCCGCACCAGTTGTTGCAGTGCTAGCTGCTGGTACAGTCCTAAATGGGTTTATGCATATCCCCTATATGCTGCAGCTGGCCTACGGATGGCCCACCCTGGCCGTGCGGTTGAATATCGTTGCAGTAATTTTCTTGATTCCTGCTTTATTTGTTGCTATTCCAATATATGGGCCAATAGGTGCGGCATTAGTCTGGCTGACGGTCAATGGCGGGTATGTTTTCTTTACTGCGCACTTCATGCATATGCGTCTGCTGCCTGGGCACAAGTGGAGATGGTATATCCAAGATATGATTTTACCAACAGTTTCAGCCATCGGAATCTATACTGTGGCCGCACTACTCAAGCCCGTTTTCTCTCAAGCATGGGTTGGTTTGGTCTGGGTAGTGGTTACTGCATGCATTGCTACCGTTGCTGCTTTCATTTCCCTTCCCGATTTCAAAAAAACTTACAAAGAAATATTTTCCAAGAACCTGAATGAGGACAGATTGAATGCGTAAATCGATCCCAATTGTCACCATTGGAGTGCCTGTGCACAATGCTAGCAGAACACTCGGAGCTGCTCTTGAATCGCTAATCAATCAGACTTTTCGCGATTTCATACTTGTTATCTCAGATAATGCCTCCACAGATGGCACGGACATGATCTGTAGAGAGTATGCTGCAAGGGATGATCGAATTCTCTATGTAAGGCAGAAATTCAATATTGGCGCTGAGAGAAACTTCAAGTTTGTTTTCGATCATGCGCACACTGAGTATTTTATGTGGGCCGCCGCAGATGATATTCGCTCACTAGACTTCATTGCAAATAACATTTCATTTTTGGATGCAAATCCTGACTATCTTGCATCGACTTCGCCAGTTCGGTTCGTTGGACGTGAGTTCAATGAACTTGCTATGGGGGATGGCGCAATTCATGAGGATAGTTCATGTGAGAGAATCGCAAAAATCTTTCGTTGTTGGCATGCAAATGGTCGCTTCTATTCGATTTTTCGAACGGATGCCGTGGCTTCATGGTCCTATATGAACAACTCACACTTTTTAGGTTCTGATTGGACATTGATTATTCATTTGGCATCAAAAGGAAAATTACATAGGCATTCAGAGGGGTGGGTTGAGTTGGGAGTGAATGGTGTGAGTAATTCGACTGATATTTTTGCAAGATACAGAAAAACCTGGCTCGACTGGATTTTGCCATTTCATAAAATATCTGGGGACGCTTTTGTTCATATTTCAAGTGCAAGTTTGTGGTGCAAGTTCAGATTAATGTTGAGGTTGGTGATCTTGAACGGACAGGCGTTTCGCGGACAGTTTTTTGCCATGGCTCAACGAAGACGGGCGTCCATGTGAATTCGCTGTGTGGAATCTATCAAGCCAAGGGTTGAGGTGTTAGTTGCTTACGACAACCAGATTTTTGCCGAACAGGAGTTCGGCGGAATTTCACGCTATTACTGCGCCTTGGCCGCCCAGATTTCAAAGCTTCCTGAAGGCAAAGCGCGAATTGTCGCCCCTCTTTACATCAACAAGTATCTGAAGGAACTTGGGGATGAGATCCGCGTTGGTTGCTATGTCCGTCGGATACCCAAAACTGGACGTATTATCAAAACGCTTAGTTCCGCACTCTTTAACATAGTCGCCAGCCGGATGCTGCCTGACATAGTTCACGAGACTTATTACGCCGCGCGGCCCACTTATCGTGGCCGGGTACCTCATGTTCTCACTGTCTACGACATGATCCATGAGCGTTGCGCCGACAGTTTTGCTGCGAACGATGCTGTTGCACGACTTAAGGAATATGCGGTACGGCGCGCAGACCATATTTTCTGCATCTCTGAAAACACTCGTCGAGATCTGCTGGATATTCACAGGATTCCAGAGGATCGCATTACCGTGACTTATTTGGGCTACGACACATTACCGGTGAATGGGCCGGCGGCGGTGGACTTGGTTGGTGCTGCGCCGTATCTCCTTTACGTGGGGGGCCGCCACGGCTACAAGAATTTCGAAGGCCTGATGCGTGCCTTTGCTGGGTCAGCCTGGTTGAAAAGTAGTTTTCGTATCGTCTGCTTTGGAGGGGGTGCTTTCACCGACAACGAGCGTCAAGCGTTTGTTGATCTTGGTCTCTTAACAACCCATGTGACACATATCGGAGGCGGCGATGATCGGTTGGCATCCCTGTACAAAGCGGCCGCCGCATTTGTTTATCCATCAAAGTATGAAGGATTCGGGATTCCTCCGTTGGAAGCCATGTCGCTTCGTTGCCCGGTGATCTGCAGTAGCGCCAGCTCGATGCCAGAGGTTGTGGGAAAGGCCGGTGAGTATTTTGAGCCTCTTGATACTGAATCAATTCGGGTTTCAATTGAGCGGGTTTTGGAGTCGCCTGGTCGTCGGGATGAGCTGGTAACTCTAGGGCAATCTCGATGCCAGCTGTTTTCTTGGGAGCGTTGTGCCCAGGAAACGATGGACGTCTACCGGAGGCTTGCCGCATGAAGGCATTGATATGTGGTGTTGGTGGACAGGATGGGGCGTACCTGGCTCAACTGCTTTGCCAAAAGGGCTATGAAGTCTGGGGCACTTCCAGGGACGCTCAGATGACCGAATTTCGAAATTTGAAGATACTGCAGCTGGAGAAACGTGTAAACCTGTGCTCCATGGCCCCTACAGATTTCCGCAGTGTTCTGACAGTACTCACGCGCTGCATGCCTGATGAGGTGTATTTTTTGGCTGGACAAAGCTCAGTCGGACTGTCATTTGAGCAGCCTGTTGAAACACTAGAAAGTATCGCTGTAGGCACACTGAATATGCTGGAAGCCATCCGTTTTTTGGGTGGGAAAATTAGGCTATATCACGCGAGTTCCAGTGAATGTTTTGGCGATGTCGGTCAATCGCCAGCCAATGAGAACACGCCTTTTCATCCGCGCAGTCCATATGCAGTAGCCAAAGCATCGGCGCACTGGATGGTCGCAAATTACCGTGAATCGTATGGGTTGTTTGCGTGCAGTGGTATCTTGTTTAACCATGAATCACCGCTCAGACCAGCACGTTTTGTGACGCGAAAAATCATCGACAGCGCGGTGCGAATTTCGAATGGCTCCAAGGAGAAACTTGTTTTAGGTCGTCTGGATATTGTCAGAGACTGGGGATGGGCACCTGAGTATGTGGACGCCATGTGGCGCATGTTGCAGCAAAACGGGCCGTCTGACTTTGTGGTTGCTACTGGTGTCTCGGTTTCGCTGGAAGATTTTGTTCAGGATGTTTTTATGAACGTCGGACTGGAGTGGCGCGAGCACGTTGTGACGGACCCAAAGCTTTATCGCCCGTCCGACATAAACTGGAGTCAGGGTGATGCCAGTCGGGCGAAAGAATGGCTTGGATGGGAGGCAAGGACAAAGATGCCGGAGTTGGCAAAGCTGCTGGTGGATGCTGCGCGCACGGCGGTCTGGATGCCTGCGAAGGTGGAGAAATGAAGTTGATTTTGCTCCGCGCATTTGCCAACTGGTTGTTGCAAGCGCTGCCAGTGTCGCATTTCTATGCTTTGAAGCGATATCTCTTGAATCATTCCGGTATCGCTGTGGCGCCAGGTGGCCTCATCAATGGCGGCACACGGTTTTATGGACGCGGTCCTGTGGCTGTGGGTTTGCAAACATGGATTGGTCCCAACTGCAGTTTTTACACGCACCTTGATGCACCGATATGGATCGGAAACTGCTGCGACATTGCGCCTGATGTCAGCTTTGTGACGGGGAGTCATGAAATCGGCTCGTCTGATCGCCGAGCGGGGGCTGGGGGGGGCAAGCCGATTCATGTTGGAGACGGCTGCTGGATAGGAACCCGCGTGACGTTAATTGGGGGAGTTCGTGTTGGACGGGGATCAGTTATTGCGGCTGGAGCGGTCGTGACAGAAGATGTACCTGAAAATAGTCTGGTGGGTGGTGTTCCGGCCAGGTTTATTCGTCAGTTGGGAAGCGCGGACTGATATGGCGGCCTTGCGTTTAATTTACCTCTGCAATGCGCTTGATGAGGAAACCTGTTCGGAGCGCAGTATTACATCGGACAGTCCTGCCGCTACGCAGAAGGTATTGCAGGTTGCATCCGTCCTGCGCAATTCGGGGGTTGTGGCAGTGGTGCTCAGTCTCGGCCGGGGGCGTCAGCAGGGGACCGGCAGGTGGTATCCGCCCAAGGTGGTGCGTAGAGGGGGTGTTCCCATCGTTTATGCCCCATTTTTTGACTTTCCGGTTCTGACTCATCTGGTGTCGCTCCTTGGTCTTCTGCCTCTGATTTGGCGTTTGCGGTCTGGTAGTGGCTCGTCCGTTTTGCTTTCGTACAACCGATTGCCGCATTACCTGATGGCCATCGAAATGGCCCGGCTGCTGCGATTAAGGCGTTTTCTTGATCTTGAGGATGGGGATTTGCAGGAGGGAGGCTCTGCGTTCCGTCGCTGGGTTGCGCGGGTTTTGTCGGCACGGTTTGACCGTCTCTGCAATGGCGGGGGCATGTTGGCTGCCAGTGCCTTAAGCCGGCAGTACGCCGGACAGAGGACCGTGTGCTGTTACGGTGTCGCCTCACCGGTGACCAATGCTCGCAGTTGGGTCGCAAAACCACTGGTGGTGCTTTTGGGGGGGACTTTGCAGCGCACGACCGGAGGGCAACTCTTTGTGGATGCGATCAGCTATCTTCGGACATTGGCGCGGCCAGAGCTTGAGGATCTCGAGTTCGTCGTCACGGGCAAGGGAGATATGGCGACCAGTCTGCAAGCACTCGCGGCACGCGATGGGTTCCCAAAAGTTAAGTTTCTCGGCAGTGTGTCGCGTGTTGACTACGTTCGAGCAGTTCAGCGGGCGCACGTCGGCATGGCTTTGAAGTTGCCTAGTAGTGATCTCGCGGATACGACCTTTCCTTCAAAAGTCATTGAGTTGGCATCGGTCGGTTTGCTGGTTCTGTCAACACGTGTAAGTGATGTGCCCACCTTGTTTCGTGAGGATGGGGCGATATACCTCAACAACGAAGACCCGAAGGAGCTTGCCGAACGGTTGCTCTGGCTGATACGGAATAGGGAGGCGGTTGCTCAGACCGCTATGCGGGGGCAGGCGTATATTGACGAGATTTGTTCCCCACAAAAAGTGGGACTGCTTCTCAAGGCGTTCTTCTTTCCTGAAGCACGGTCAAATATATCAGTCTAGATTCTGGGTAGTTGAGAATTCATTATTTGGTGCTTGGTTCATTCGTTAATGGTTATGCTACGAGACTTCATAAACTCTATAAATTTTGTTTTAGAGCATCCGCTTACACGGCATCGCCGTGGGAGTGCGTTTTTGAGAGTGTTGCTTTGGCAAATTGGCGCAAGATTGTTGCGTCAGCCGGTCTTATTCGCGTGGGTAAACAATACTCGTTTGATAGTTGAAAGAGGTATGGCAGGGGCAACTGGAAATTATTATTGCGGCTTGCACGAATTCAACGACATGGGTTTTTTATTGCATTACCTTGCTCCCGGGGAACTCTTTGTTGATATAGGGGCTAACGTTGGCACGTATACGGTCTTGGCTGCTGGGGCAGCGGGCGCCGATGTTGTTTCTTTTGAGCCAATTCCATCCACTTTCAATCACTTGGTCGACAATATAAACGTAAATGGCTTGACGAACTTGGTAAGAGTGCACAACGTTGGACTGAGCTCTCAGCGGGGCGTGCTTAGATTTTCTGCGGGTCTTGACGCAGAGAATCACGTTATCTCTGCGGATGAATCCACTCTGATGGATGTCACGATGGTTTCCGTTGTGGGGCTGGACGACATGCTTGGCGAACGTCGTCCCAGGATGATAAAGATGGATGTTGAAGGATATGAAACAGAAGTCATCAGTGGTGGTGAATTGACTTTTGGTGCGGAGCAGTTGGAGGTGGTGCTAATTGAGCTGAATGGCGCTGGTGTTAGGTATGGCTTTGAGGAGAGCGCTATTCGCATGCACTTTGAAAAATTAGGATTTAAACCCTGTCATTACGACCCGTATTCACGCCATCTCCAGATCATCGACGATAAAGAGGCCTCTAAAAGCGGCAACACCTTATACGTAAAGAATGTCGAGGTGGTTCAGACGAAAGTACTGTCTTCTAAGTCATTCCGGGTTCTTGGGGAAACGATTTGAAGCAGACCCAGATTCAATGAAAATAGTGTGTTGGCAAAGCGTACTGACCGAGCACCAAGTTCACACATATCGCGCATTGGAGCAGCTTGCTGGCGAGCCCATTGAGTTTGTTCTGGGGGAGCGGGAACTTGCAGAGCGAAGGAGTCAGGGCTGGACGCCTGTCGATTTGGCCGGACTGTCCGTGCATGATTTGCCGCCGCGCGGCTGGTGGCGGGTAGGGGTTGGCTTGTTGCAGCGTTACCCGGAGGCGCTGCATTTATTCAACGGAATGTGGGGCGACAGACGTTTCTTTCCGTTGCTTATCTACGCGCAGCTGAACGGCATTCGAACCGCTTTAATCACTGAACCTTTCTCTGACTCAAAGCAGAGCTACTTCGGCAATGAACGGAAATGGATGGGCAGACTTAAGGCTATTGTGCGTCCGTTGGCTTACCGAATGGCTGGCAGTTTGGTCGCGCGCCGGATGGCGGCAGTTTTTGCCATTTCGTCCAAGGCTGTGAATCAGTTTAGGGCGATGGGATTTAAGGGAGAGCGAATCTTCCCTTTTGGTTATTTTGTGCCTGCTACTACCTATGACGATGTGGCTTACTTGCCTTGTGACGTGTCGGCCGCGCTGCGCCTGGTTTTTGTTGGCAGTCTGATCGAACGAAAAGGACTAACTACCCTATTGGAGGCGATGAAGCAGTGCCGCGACTCGGACGTGGACGTATTGCTTGACGTATATGGTCCGGGACGCCCGCCTGGTCCCGAGGCGATCCCTCCGGGCGTGGATTTTCGGGGGGTGGTGTCTTTTGGACAAGCTCAATTGGTTGTTCGCAACTACGATGTACTCGTATTGCCCAGTTTGCATGATGGATGGGGCGTTGTTGTGAACGAAGCGCTTCTCCAGGGGGTTCCGGTAATTGTCAGTGATGCGGTAGGTGCACGTACGCTGGTAGAAAAATCCGGTGCCGGAGCCCTTTTTGTTGCGAGTGATTCGGATGGACTTGCGCGGGTCATTTCGGATCTGGCTCGGGCTCCTCAGCTTTTAGAACAGTGGCGAAAAGCAGCCGCAAATTTTCAGCGTCAATTGTCGCCAGAAGTGGCGGCCAACTATCTTTACGATTGCCTGCTTTTTGTTTCCGGAGCTTCTAAGGGTAAACCCGATGCACTGTGGTACTTATGAAACAACTGCATATCGTTCACGACATTTCGGTTCGATCCGGCGGGCTCGGCTTGGCTGCCTTGCGCTACGCGCACGCTGTGGCGAAGGCCGGAGCGCGTGTTACCTTGTTCGTGGTCAAACGAACAAGCGATGAACTTGATTTCCAGTGGGATGAGGAGCATTTTGCTGTTGTTGGTACGGCGTCGCATTCCCGCGCCGGTGGCTTGGCTGGCTTGTGTGGGCAATTCGTAGCGATCCGTAAGTGTCTAAATGAAAATGAATTTGATATTGTTCATTTGCATGGCACATGGTCGCCAATTTTGGCAATTGCAGCCTACATGGCGCGTTCGAGGAATATTCCCTATGTGGTGTCGCCCCACGGCTGCCTTGAGCCGTGGGCGCTTGGGCATCGCAAGGTAAAGAAGCAGGTAGCGTTGGCCGTCTATCAGCGGCGTGTTTTAATAAATGCATCAATGCTGGTCGCTACTGCGGGTCAAGAGCTTGGAAGTATTCGGGCTGCGGGTCTCACTGGTCCAGTTGCTGTGCTTCCCAATGGTGTCGATTTGGTTGCTGAGCCAAAGAGATGTGCCGCTAGTGACAGAAAGATACTCTTTCTTTCCCGTATTCACCCGCAAAAGGGGCTCGGCGATCTCGTGCTGGCGTGGGTACGAGTGCGGCAGCCAGGTTGGCGGGTGGTGATTGCCGGCCCGAGTGAGGGGGGCTACGAAGATGAGATCAAGTTACAGACTCGAACACATGGTTTGGAAGGTGACTTTGAATTTCCCGGTCTGGTGTTAGGGGAAAAGAAAGAGCGTTGTTTTGCAGAGGCGGATGTCTTCGTTTTGCCGACTTATTCAGAGAATTTCGGCATTGCAGTGGCGGAGGCGCTTGCGCGAGGTATTCCCGTGATTACCACTAAGGGTGCCCCGTGGCAGGAAATCGAGACCCATCGATGCGGTTGGTGGGTGACTCCCGGCGTTGATGGTGTGGCGACTGGATTGGCTGCGGCAATGGCAATGTCACGTGAAGCACTGGCAGAAGTGGGCGCGCGTGGAAAAAAGCTGGTCGAAGAAAAGTATTCTTGGGATCGAATTGGGCGAGATGCCTTGCGGGCAAGTGAATGGATGCTTCGGCCTATTGGTGTGCATCCGGAGTTCATTGACATTGCCCTAGGCGATTGATGCCTTGGTGTAAGAAAGACGGAGAAAAAAATGAATGGCGTGCTGTTGATAACTGGTGGGACGGGTTCGTTTGGCAACGCCGTGCTTCGTCGTTTTTTGGATTCAGATCTTTCTGAGATTCGAATCTTCAGCCGTGACGAAAAGAAACAGGATGATATGCGCAAGCGCTACAACAGCGCCAAGCTTAAGTTCTACATCGGTGACGTTCGCGATATGCGCAGTGTTGCGGCCGCTATGCGCGGAGTGGACTATGTGTTTCACGCGGCAGCGCTAAAGCAGGTGCCTTCGTGCGAATTCCATCCCATGGAAGCGGTACGCACCAACGTATTGGGCACTGAGAACGTTCTGGAGGCCGCTATTGCCGCAGGCGTCAAGCGCGTGGTGTGCCTGAGCACCGATAAGGCGGTCTACCCCATCAATGCCATGGGCATCAGCAAGGCCATGATGGAAAAGGTGATGGTGGCCGCCAGCCGTAATCTGGAGGCCACTAACACGGTCATTTGTGGCACGCGTTATGGCAATGTGATGGCCTCTCGGGGTTCGGTAATACCGTTGTTTGTGGAGCAGGTGTTGGCGGGCAAGCCCGTTACCGTTACGGATCCGACCATGACGCGGTTCATGATGACGCTGGACGACGCGGTGGAGCTGGTGCTGTACGCGTTTGAGCATGGCAGCAATGGCGACATTTTTGTGCAAAAGTCCCCGGCTGCGACGGTGCAGATACTCACCCAAGCCATTCTGCAACTGATGGGCAAACCCGAGCACGAGGTGCGACAGATTGGCACCCGCCATGGCGAAAAATTGTATGAAGCGCTGCTCAGCCGTGAAGAGATGGCCTGTGCTGAAGACATGGGTGACTACTTCCGTGTGCCGCCCGATGGGCGTGACCTGAATTACGCCAAATTTGTGGAACAGGGCGAGCAGCGCATCACCCAAAGCACACACGGTGAAGACTACAACTCGCACAACACCACCCGACTCGATGTGCCGGCCATGAAGGCACTCTTGCTCAAGCTGGACTTCATGCAGCGCATCGCACGTGGCGAACACGCGGTGGCGGAAGAATGACGCCATGAAGGTGCTGATTTCCGGGGCCAACGGATTTGTCGGCAAGAACCTGCAACTGCACCTGGCCGAGCGCCCAGATGTGGAGGTGGTGTGCTTCACCCGAAATGATGACGCGGTGCAACTGCCTGTCTTGTTACAGGGAGTGGACTTTGTCTTCCATCTGGCAGGGGTCAATCGGCCCCAAGACCCGCAAGAGTTCATCACCGGAAATGTGGACTTGACGCAGGCGCTCTGTCAGGCTGTATGCGCCCTGGCTGAGACGACGGGCAAAAGGGTACCGATCGTCTATACCTCTTCTACCCAGGTCGGGCGCGACAATCCCTATGGACAGAGCAAGCTCGAAGCGGAGGAAGCCTTGCTGGCCGCCGGCCGCAGCCACCAGGTGCCAGTGCACATTTTGCGGCTGCCCAATGTCTTTGGTAAATGGTGCAAGCCCAACTACAACTCGGCCGTGGCCACGTTTTGCCACAACATTGCGCGTGATCTGCCCATCCAGGTGCATGATCCGGCGGCGCCCGTCACGCTGGTGTATGTGGATGATGTGATCGAACGCTTTGTGCAACTGATGGATGGAGCCGACGCGGCCGCGGGGTCGAATGGCTTTGCCACGGTAGCGTCGCGGTACACCACCACCGTCGGCGAGCTGGCACGTCAGATTCAGGCCTTCAAGGACAGCCGCGCCACGCTGATGACCGAGCGCGTGGGCACAGGGTTGGTGCGGGCGCTCTATGCCACTTATGTGAGCTATCTGCCCGTGGAGTCCTTTGCTTACGCCGTGCCGCAGTATGCGGATCCGCGTGGCGTATTCGTGGAGATGCTCAAAACTCCCGACGCCGGGCAGTTTTCTTTTTTCACGGCGCACCCCGGCATTACCCGGGGTGGTCACTACCACCACAGCAAGACCGAGAAGTTTCTGGTCATCAAGGGGCAGGCGCGTTTCAAGTTCAGGCATATGCAAACCGGCCAGGAGCATGAACTGGTCACCACGGGCGACCAGCCGGAAATTGTGGAAACCGTGCCTGGCTGGACGCACGACATCACCAACATCGGTGCCAGTGAGATGATAGTCATGCTCTGGGCCAACGAGATATTTGACCGTACCCGGCCCGACACCTTTGCCTGCCCGCTGTAAGTCACTGGCGCCAACTTTTACTCTTGCCCATGAAAAAACTTAAAGTCTTGACAGTGGTCGGAACGCGGCCAGAGATCATCCGTCTTTCGCGCGTGCTGGCTCGGCTGGATGAACATTGCGAGCATGTGCTGGTGCACACCGGGCAAAACTACGATTTTGAGTTGAATCAGGTGTTCTTTGACGATCTGGGGGTGCGCAAGCCGGACTATTTCCTGAATAGCGCAGCGAATAGCAGCGGCGCGGCTCACACCATAGGCAACCTGATTATTGCGGTGGATCAGGTGCTGGCCGACGTGCAGCCGGAGGCCATGCTGGTGCTGGGTGACACCAACAGCTGCCTGGCTGTCATTCCGGCCAAGCGTCGCAAAATCCCGATCTTTCACATGGAAGCGGGCAACCGTTGTTTTGATCAGCGTGTGCCCGAAGAAACCAACCGCCGCATCGTGGACCACACGGCCGATGTAAACCTGACGTATAGCACCATAGCGCGCGACTACTTGCTGGGCGAGGGTCTGCCGCCGGATTTGGTCATCAAGACCGGCAGTCCGATGTTTGAGGTGCTGACCCACTATCGCCCGCGCATTGAAGCGTCTGACGTACTGGCGCACTTGGGGCTGGCGGCCGGGCGCTACTTCGTGGTCAGCGCCCACCGGGAAGAAAACATCGAATCCTCTCAGTCATTCACCAAACTAGTGGCGGTGCTCAATGCCGTGGCGGAAGACCACAATTTGCCGGTGATCGTGTCCACCCACCCGCGCACGCAAAAGCGTATTGACGCCACGGGGGCGCGCTTTCACCCGCAGGTGCGTCTGCTGAAGCCCTTGGGTTTTCATGACTACGTGAAACTGCAGCTGTCGGCACAGACCGTATTGTCAGACAGCGGCACCATCAATGAAGAGTCGTCGATCCTGCACTTTCCGGCGCTGAACCTGCGCGAGGCGCACGAGCGCCCTGAGGGCATGGAAGAGGCTGCCGTGATGATGGTGGGGCTGGAGGTGGACCGTGTGCGTCAGGGCCTGTCCATTCTGGCCACGCAACCGCGCGGCGATGAGCGCACGGACCCACACGGCATTCGCCAGGTGGCCGACTACAGCATGCCCAATGTGTCCGACAAGGTGCTGCGCATCATCCACAGCTACACTGATTACGTGAATCGCGTGGTCTGGAAAAAATACTGAGCAATCGATAAATGCGTCTGCTCGTCGTTTCGCAGTATTTTTGGCCTGAGAATTTCCGGATCAACGATTTAGTGACTGAGTTGGTTCGACGTGGTCACCAAGTCACGGTGCTGACGGGCCTTCCAAACTATCCTGATGGCAAGATTTTCCAGGAATTTTGCGACGCCCCATCCCGCTATTCACATTACGAAGGTGCGAAAGTCATTCGCGTGCCGCTGATGCCGAGGGGGCAAGGTGGCCTGCGCTTGATGTTGAATTACCTGACCTTTGCCGTCAGTGCATCGGTCATAGGTCTATGGGAACTTCGCGGGCGCCAGTTCGATGCGATCCTCGCATACGAACCGTCACCTATCACGGTCGGCCTTCCCGCTGCGGTAATGCGCGCAGTCAAGCAAGCGCCTCTGGCGTTTTGGGTGCTCGATCTGTGGCCTGAGACCTTGCAGGCTATTGGCGTTGTGCGCTCTCGCGCACTCTTACAGACCGTGGGAAAACTGGTTACCTTCATCTACAAGCGCTGTGATTTGATTCTGGCGCAGTCAAGAAGCTTCATTCCGCAGATTCAGAAGTACGCTGGTAGCAACAGCCGTGTTGTGTACTTTCCCAACTGGGCCGAATCGGTTTTTGACATGCAACATGCTGTTCCTGCCGCCGAGGTGTCATTGAAGCCTGGGAGCTTCAATGTGATGTTCGCCGGTAACATTGGTGATGCCCAGGATTTCCCCGCGATTCTGGTGGCCGCAGAAAGCCTGAAGTCACATGCACACATTCGGTGGCTCATCGTTGGCGATGGACGCATGGCGGGCTGGGTGGCCGATGAAATCAGGCGACGCCATTTGCAGGACTGCGTCTACATGCTGGGACGGCATCCTGTGGAGAGAATGCCTTCATTCTTCAAACATGCGAATGCCTTGTTGGTCAGTTTGAAGGATGAACCTATTTTTTCCATGACG
>Ga0116158_10002223_pt1 | contig 17163 bp, 6 predicted proteins | sample AD_UKC052_MetaG_FD_89883 | JGI IMG/M metagenome (GOLD analysis project Ga0116158, IMG submission 89883) | Active sludge microbial communities of municipal wastewater-treating anaerobic digesters from USA - AD_UKC052_MetaG | ecosystem: Engineered > Bioreactor > Anaerobic > Digestate | place: USA... | reverse complement strand
GCTGCACTTGGACCCGTGCGCGTGCGCAAAGGCTTGCGGCTTGCAGCGCGGCCATCACGATACCGAGACATGGAACAGCATGCATAGTGCTGATAAGCAGGCGCTGTCACCGCATCAGGATGAGAGTGCCGAAACGGTTGTAGCTGGTGAACGAGTCATGCTCTGCCTGCGTCCGATACGCGGCGCGTATCCAGTCTGCACTTCGCGCGGTCGTTGAGATCCGGAGTTCATCCAGCGCGCCCGATAAGGTTTTTGAAGAGTCGGACGTGTTCGCATCGTGTCCGAACGTCAAGGCCTGCCCGGTCGGCAGCCCGAGCCCCAGCGCGCCCGGCACCGTGGCGAGCGGCTCGCCGTTGCCGTAGGCCTGCACGACCTGGCTGGCGGGATTTACGACAACCGCGTACTGCGTCCATGCGCTGCTGCCGCTGGCAAGCAGCGGGGCGGCATCCGTGGTCGCGACGCGAAGTTGGCCTGCGGCGTTGTTGAGCGCGACATACGGTGCTCCGGATGTTCCTGCGATCACCGTGGCAAAGGCTGCCGGCACCTCGGTTTGCAGGACCCAGAAGGAAAGCGTTGACGGCGTGTCGGTCGCAGTACGGCTTCTGCCGAATTGCGACGTCGTGTCCCAAGCCAAGCCGTGTGCGGCCCATGCCGGAACGGACCGAGCTTCGCCATGGCCCAGCAGCACCGCGCCGTTCTGCGCCGGCGAAGCGTCGGCAAGCAGCAGACGCGCGGTATCGGTCAGATGCCAGACGCCCGCATAGCCGTCCGACCACACCTGAGCATGGCCGCAGTTGGCAGGGATCGCGTATCGCTTCGCGAGGTAGGCTTCCACGCGTTGGCGTTCGCGGTCGGAAAGAATTCGGTCGTAGAGCAGAACTTCGGCGAGGTCGCCGTCCATCGGAAGCTTGAGTGTGCCATCATAGTAGCCCGCGCCGAAATCGATCAGCCGATATTGACTGCCTCCGCTCCAGTTGCCGGCCGGCGCCGCATTCTGCGTGAGATTCACACCGTTCACATAGAAACTGGACGAGAGTTCGTTGCAGCGCAGCGTGGCAAGCACCGGCTGATGGGGCGGACAGGGAAGAAGTTGCGAAACGGTGCCGTTAGCGTTTCGCGTGAGGATGCCGTTCACGATGCCGAGGCGGCTGACACCGCCGTAACCCTGCATGATCACGCGTTCAGTCGTGCCGGTGGAATTCGGGGAAAAAACAACGAAGGCGGTGTAGGCATTGCCGACCGGCGTGACAAAACTCCGGAGGGAATCGTATTGGTCGGGAACCGCATCAAAGCGTAGCGCAGGTTTCGCATGGATGACCGACATGACTTTTTCGGGCATGCGGTTGGTCACGCTCTGCGTGGCATGCATGCCGGTCGTGGGCGTTTGATTTTCCGCTTTGGACACGCGCGGCACGCCGCCGTCCAGGATATCGGCATTCACCATGTCGGCCCGCAGCCATTGGCATAGTCCGATTGCGGGCACGAGGTGGGCGGAGAGCGCATCGTATTTCTCTGCCAGATAGTGCTCCACCTGTTGGCGCTCGGCGGGGGAGAGCGCACGGTTGTAGGCGACGACTTCCAGAACATCACCATCCCATCCGTCACCGCTGTGCCCGCTCACCCCGAGCCCGAGCACGTTGGGCGCGCCCGTGGCGGCAACCGCCGGATACGTGAAGCCGTTGAGCGCGAAATAGACGTGGGTACCGTCGGCAACCAGCGCGCCGACAAACGGGGCACCGACCGAAGGGCGCACGTCCAGGCTTGAGATCACTTGGTGGCCGCCGGGCTTGGACACGAACGTGTAATAGGTGCCGTTCTGCTGCATGGCGATGCCGAAATTGTAGCCGCTGGATCCTTGGACGATGCGCCTCCAGGTGAAACCGGCTGCATTTCGGAACGCGCCGGCTACGATCACGGTGTAAGCGGAATTCGACGGGGCGCTCCAGCCGGTGACCAAGCCGTCCTTGGTCCCGGTCGCTTCGAAACGCGCGGCGGGCAGGCCGTTGATGGCGTCGGCCACCCAGCGCGGCTGCGCGGCGGCAGTGCCTTGCGTGGCGTGGCGATTGTTCCCTGAAAGGTCCGGCCACGTGGCAATGGGATCGCCGTCCGTCGTAAAGCTCGCGGCCGCGTCAAGCCAGAGCGCGCAGCCGGGAAGGTCGGTCGGCCGGAAGGTGGCCGGGAGCGGCGCAAAGGCGGGGTTCATCCAGTGCGCGGTGATTTCCGTGTGCTGCGTCAGTTGCGGGAGTTTTACCCACACGCAGGACTCGCCGTGGGTGTCCCAGCGTTCGATGTCGTGATGGAGAGGCGTGCCGTCCACATCAGTAAAGAGCAGGTCGGCGCCGTCGGGCGCGCAGTCAGCATAGTGAAAACGGTTGTTGCCCGTGCCGTCTGACAGTTTGATCAGGGCGGGGAAATTGGTCAGCACAGAGGTCCCGGTGTAGCCGGGGAAACGGATCAGCATTTTCCGTTGCCAGGCATCGGCAGAAAAGGCGGGTTGCTTGACCAGCAGCACTGATGTGCCGTCCCGAACGGCGCGGTAAGAGCAGGGTGCGGTGATCTCCCAGCCGGAAAGGTCCTCCGCCCCGGTCAGGTCGGCAGCTTCGATGATGCGCAGGGACGCGGGACATTCGGCGGCGGACGCGGCTTGGACATCCACGGTCAGAAAAGCGGGCAGCGTGACGGCCGTGTTGATGCGGATGCTGTCATTGGTCAGCAGGGTGGTTTGGATCACCAGCCGCACGCCTGAGAGCCCGGGCACGGCATCGTAGGTGAGACAGCCGATGCCGCCGTTTTCGTCGGGATCTCCCGGTGAGAGAATGGCTCCTTCAAACTGGCTGATCGGGCCTGTGGAGGTGACGACACCGGTGCCGCCGAGCGTGGCGCCGGTCTTGACGGAAACACGCCCTTGGCCGAGTCCGCCGGCGGTGGCGCTTGTCAGGATGACCGTGCCGCCTTCAAGCGTGATGCCCCCCGTGAAGGTGTGGGGTTGGCTGAACCGCCAGACGCCGCCTTTGACTGTGACTGCAAGCGGATTGCCGCCGAGAGGGGCGTCGCCGAGGGTCGCCTGGATGATGTTGACACCGCGCGAGGTTCCGCCCAGCTCAAGCGTCGCGCTGCCCGCGCGCGTTTCGTCAACGGCGCGCAGGGCCCCGCTGAACGTGATGCCCGCATCCGCAGGACTGTCATTGACGAGGGAAGCGATGCGCAGGAAACGGAATTCACGGTCGGTGACCGCCGGCTCTGTGCCGGTGTATCGCAGGCCGCCCGCACTGCCATAACGGAGGTTGCCGAGGTGCACGGTCGCGTCTTCGCCGCTCGCCGCTCCCAGTGAACTCGGCGTGCCGCCGGGTGCCAGCCGGGAGACAACGGCGATGCCGCTTTTGATCCGGACCGGGCCAGTGAAGCTGTTGGTCGGACAGGCCAAGTCCAGCGTGCCGGCGTAGTCCAGTCCCAATCCCAGACAGATCCCGCCTGCACCGGAGAGCCGTCCGGAGAGTGTGAGGCGGCGGCTGTTTCGGACTGAGAAGGTGTGCAGGCCGGCGGGGAGATCGGTGTCCAGCGCCCAGTTGACCACAGACTGCGGGACGCAAAAGAAGTTGTTTTCCAAGGTGACGGGGTTTCCCGAAACCGAGATGTCGCGATCCCACACCATGATGCTGTCGAGAATAAGTCCGGTCAGGTCATTCACAGAGGTCGTCTGCCGGTCGGTGTTGAAGGACAGCATCGGCCGGGCGGGAAGAGGCTGCTGCCAGTTGGCGGCCTCGCTCCAGAGATTGCCGGCGCCGAGGCCGCTCCAGACCGACCCGTCGAAGCCCGCGTCCGTGACCGCATAGCGTGTTTTCAGGTACGTCTCGACCTGTTCGCGTTCTGCGCCGGAAAGCGCGCGTTCATAGACGATCACTTCGGCGATCAAGGCGTCGCTCGGGTCCGCAGAGGTTGAGCCGGCTCCGCCGATCGTCAACCGCCCGGGCGGCGTGGTGCGACTCGCGTCGCCCGTGAGGTCGTACCCGTTTACATAGAAACGTTGTTCGCTCGTCGTGTTGACGGCCGACAGGGTGTACGTGCGTCCGATCTGATAGGGCGCCCGCAGCCGGGCCGACGGTCCGCTTAATTCACCGGTGTGGGCATGTGCGTAAAATGTGCCCGGCGTGTAGGTGCCGAGCAGCCAGTTCATGTCGCGTGACGGCACGATCCTGCGCCAGGCAATCCCGCGTTCACCGTCGTCCACGACGCGCGTCACGACAAACACGGAAAAAGCGCTGGTCAACGCTTTGTCGGTCAGCAGCCCGGCGGCGTAACCGTCTTGAAAAATACGCTGGTCGAAGTGTAGCGCCGGCAGGCCGTTCAGGCCGCTTGCAACAAACAGCGGTTGGCGGTTCGTGTCCGTTTGAAAGGCGTGGTTGTTGTTGCCAGAGCGGTCCAGCCACGTTGAGACGCGTCCGGATGCTGGGTTGGTTTGGATGTCGGCGTTTCCTGCCTGCAGCCAGATGACGCAATTCGCGAGTTCGGTCGGCTCGAACGCATCAACCGTTCCGATCAGCAGCAAACTCAAAACCAGCACCCGCTTGCACGTCATGACAGACCTCTTTTCTGATCCCGTCCACCCTGTTTTTACACCTCTAATCATCGACTACGTTATGCGTTCTTCGTTATAGTGTCAAGTAGTCTGCTGGAGGTGTTTGATGATGAAAGTTTGCTTGGCAACCGTGTGTCTGGGAGTGACGTGTCTGACGCAGGCTGCGGAATCCGTGGTGCAGAGCGCGCGTTCCGTGCCGGTGGTCCGCGATGCGGATGTGGTCGTGGTCGGCGGTGGCAGTGCGGCGGTGGCCGCGGCGATCGCCGCGAAAACCAACGGCGCTAGCGTGTTCCTCGCGGCGCCGCGCACCTATTTGGGCGACGATCTGGCCGGGACGCGCGAGCTCTGGCCCGCGCCGGTTCCTGAATTCAGCGTCCATCCGCTGGCGCAACGGATTTTCTCGCTCAAAGTGCCTTTTGCCTATCAGGCGGATGTCGTGCCGGATGGCGCGCACACCGATCCCGGCAACACTCGGCTGGCCGACGGCGTCCAATTCTCTGCCAGTACGGGCAGTGTCCAGTATAACTCGAATGTGGTGCTCACCGTGACGTTCGCCGGAACGGGCAGCGTGACGCAACTGGACCTTCACTATTACGTTCGGACGCTCGGTGCCGGTCCGTTCAACACCGAGGTCGCCGGTCTTGAGCGCAGTGAGGACGGCGCGTCGTGGACCGTCGTTGCCTGCAACACGCAGCTTGAACAACTCACCGCGCTGGCGGATGACAATACCTGGCTCGCCCGCATCGTGCCGGTTGCGCCGTTCCGCGCCCGCTTTGTGAGGCTGGCCTGCAATATCCCGCCGGGCGGCACCTACATGCGGCAGTTGCTTGATGAGTTGACCGTTCACACCAGTCTGGGCGATCCGATACCGGGCAGCAGTTTCCAAACCACGCCGCTGGCGCTGAAGCGCGCGCTGGATCTCGCGCTGGAAGAGGAGGGAATCTCCTTTTTGGGCGGCGCGCCGGTGTGCGACGTGCTGCGTGACGCAGAGGGTAAGCCTGCGGGCGTGGTGCTGGCGAACCGCGCGGGACGTCAGGCCGTGACGGCGCGGGTCGTGATCGACGCGACCGAGAGCGCGTGGCCGGCCCGCTGCGCGGGAGCGGTCAAGACCGCTTTCACGCCGGGCGACTATGCGTTCTCGCGGATCGTGGTCGCGGATGCCACAAACGCGCCGTCCGCACCGGGGCTGAGTGTCGTAGCATTGCCGGGCCTTGCCTATCAGGCCGCGATCAGTGGTGTGGCCGCGCCGTCAGGCATGCCGACGAGTGTGGACGGTCGCGTCTACCGCTGCACGTTCAACGCGCACATGGACACGGGCAGCATGCTGGAACTTCTGGAGATCGAGCAGGCCGCACGTGATTTGACGTGGACCAAGACCTGCCTGGATCAGGCGGACCGTCTCGCGTGGCTGCCGCCGGACCGCATCGTCGGTGTCGCGCCCGAGCAGGCCGCAGCCTGGCCCGGCGCGGCCGCTCTGAATCTGGATGCGTTCCGGCCGCAGGGCGTGCCGCATCTCTATGTGCTCGGCGTGCGGGCCGATCTCCCTCGCACCCTCGCGGCCGACCTCCAGAATCCGGCCCGTCAGATGGCCCTGGCCGACCGTGTCGGTGCGGCAGCAGCCGTCGAGGCTCTGGCCCGTGCGCCGCTCGCCGGCGTCGCGCTGCCGGCGGATGCCGGAGCCGTGCCCGCGACGGAAGAGGTTCGCGAAATGCTGGCGGGCCTGCCGCCGGCGCTGACGAACGCGCTGGGCACGGTGGCGGAAGGCGCGCGGTCGCTGCCGGTTCTGGCTGAGTGCGAGGTCTTGGTGGTGGGGGCAGGCACGGCGGGCGCGCCCGCCGCGATCAGCGCCGGCCGCGCCGGCGCCGTCACGCTGGTGCTGGATGTGCTCTACACGATGGGCGGTGTGCAGACCGACGGCCGTATCGGCTCGTACTATCATGGTAATGCGTGCGGTTTCACGGTGAGCGATGTGGATCCCGGCTGGAAGGCGACCGGCTCCTCGCTGTACACGGCCAAGGCGGAGTGGTACCGGCAGGCGTGCCGCGCCGCAGGCGCGCGTGTGCTTTACGGAACGCTCGCGAACGGGGCGGTGGTGGACGGCAACGCGGTGAAAGGCGTGGTGGTTGTATTGCCGGACGGCCTTCGCGGCGTTATCCGCGCGCAGACGGTGATCGATTCGACCGGCAACGCCGATGTGGCTGCGGCTGCCGGCGCTCAGACTGAATTTGTCACGGGCCGTGAGCCTGCCGTGCAGGGTGCGGGCTGGGGACGGCATGTGCTGGGTAACAGCTATGTCAACAGCGATGTCGGTTTCGTGGGTGACGCCGATGTGACGGACGTCTTCTTTTTCGCGCGGCGCGCACGCAAAAGCATGCCGGCGTCGACCTGGGATGCCGGACAGAATCCTGCAACGCGCGAACGGCGGCGTCTGGTGGGCGCGGTGACGGTCACGCCGATCGATATCCTGAACAACCGCACGTGGCCCGACACGATCGTGCGGCCGATCAGCAATTTTGATTCGCACGGCTTCACGGTTCACGATCTGTTTTTCATCGCTGATCCGGGGACGGTCGATCTGACGGCGAACCTGCCGTTCCGCGCACTGCTGCCCAAGTCGCTGGACGGCCTGCTGGTGACAGGTCTCGGTATCAGCGCGCACCGCGACGCCATGCCGCTGCTGCGCATGCAGCGCGATGTGCAGAACCAAGGCTATGCGGCCGGCCGCGCCGCGGCACTGGCCGTTCAGGCCGGTGTCGCCGTGCGCGCGGTGGACATGGCGGCGCTGCAGGCGCATCTGGTCGATACGGGCATCATCGCTGCGGCCCACACCAACAACACGGACAACTTTCCGCTCGCTTCCGGCGTGATTCAGCAGGCCGTCACAGGCTTGACCAATGCGTACGCCACGCTGCACACGGTGCTGGCCGACACCGTTGGCGCGCTGCCGATGCTGCGCGCGGCGTATGCCGGTGCGGACAGTCCGGCGGACCGTCTGATCTATGCGCATGTCCTCGGTCTTCTGGGTGATCCGACCGGCGTGCAAACGCTGGTTGATGTCGTGAGTGTAAATCCGTGGGATACCGGTTGGGATTTCCGAGGCATGGGCCAATACGGGCGTTCGGTGAGCATGATGGACAGTTATCTGATCGCGCTCGGACGCACGTTGGATCCGGGCGGCATCGCGACGCTGCTGGCGAAGGCGGCCCTGTTCGACGCCGCATCGCGTTTCTCCCATTACCGCGCGGTCGCGTTGGCGAGCGAAAGCCTCGACGGCGGCTCCGCCGTCATGCAGCTTTCCTCGTTGCTGCCGCTCGTGCAGGGGTATGCGCTGCCGCATGCCGTGACGGCGCCGCTCATCCCCGCCTATTCGAATACGGAGGCGGACGCGGAACGCAACCGCTGCCTCAAAGAGTTGGCCGTGGCGCGTGCCCTCTACCGTCTGGGTGACGATGACGGTCGCAACGGCGAGCAGGTGCTGACCGCCTACGCGTATGATCCGCGCGAAGTGTATGCGTCGCACGCCCGTCAGGTGCTGGCCGACGGGCCGATCAGTCAGCTTGCCGACGGCGTGTGGACCGGCTGCGCGGCGGATGCAGACTGGGCCACGGCCGCCAACTGGCAGGACGGCGTCCGTGCCGGAGGCACGGGCGCGAACGCCGTCATCACCAATGATGTCGCGACGCCGCAAACCATTTCGCTGCAAGGCGGCTTGCAAAATATCGGAACGTTGACCGTCGCGGGTGCCGCGCGCACCGTCGCGGACGGCGTGCTGGATATCAGCGGACCCGCGCCGGCCGTGACGGTCGCGGCCGGCTCTCAGGTCACGCTGGCCGCCGACGTGATCAGTGCGCAGACGCTGGCCAAGGCCGGTGCCGGAGGTGCTGTCTTGGCCGGATCCGCCACGCTCGGCGGGGTGGCGGTTCAAGAGGGTGTGCTGCGTTTCAGCGATTCGTCGCCGAGTTTCTTCCAGGCGTATGCCGCCGACACAGCCCTGCACAACATCGGCTCAGGCGGCAGCGCGCTGTCTTTGCGCACGGATTTCCGGCTCAACCGGACGATCACCGTCACGCACCTTGGCGCGTACGATAGCGGAGGAGATGGCATCGAAAATTTCAAGAAGGTTGCCATCTTCTCGCGCGGCGGCGGGACACCGCTGGCCGTGACGGCCTTGGCCGCTATGGAGGCCTATCCGCTTGAAGGCGGCTTCCGTTTCCACCGTCTGCCCGAGCCGGTCATGCTGGGGCCGGGCGACTATGCGCTGGTGACATTCGGCTTTTATGGAAACGACCGCTATATCGAGGCCGCTCAAGCGGGCGTCGGCGAGTTGGCGGGCACGCTGAATGACGGTGAAGGTGCGATCACGTTCCTTCCCGGCGCTTACAGCACGCTGAGCGGCGCACTGGTGTTTCCGACGGTCGCCCTGACGCCGCAAAGTGTGTACGGTGTGGCCGCGGGCAGTTTCCGTTTTGCCACCGGCACGGCCGCCAAGCAAATTTCGGGACCGGCTACGCTGGCGGTTGACGCGACGCTGGAAATCGGGGCGCTGGATGTCCGTCTCAACGGTGGCCTGCGGCCGGGCACGGGCGGCTTCGGCAGCGTGACGAATGCAACGGCCGCGTATCCGGTGAGCCTCACGCTCGGCGTGCCGGCGGGTGAGACGAATACCGTCCCGGCCGCCGTGCTGGGCGACCGGCCTGACGGGCCTGTGACGCTGGTCAAAGCCGGTGATGGCCGGCTTGATCTGCAAGGTCCGCTCGCGCTGGCGGGCGGTCTGCATGTGGGGCGCGGCGTGGTGGCGGCCGATGGCGTCGACGCGATCGGCAACGGCGGACTCTCCTTCGGCACGGGCGGACGTTTCGAGCCGCGCGCGGGCGGCACGCTCGACCGCATGGTCTATGTGCCGAACCAGTCTTATGCCAATGACCGGACGACGCGTTTTGTCGCGCCGTCCGGCTCGACGGTCACCTTTACGCGCGGCATCGAAGTCCCGCGCGCCCACACGTTCGCCGGCTTTGCGATCCAGCCTCGCGATGACGTGTCGCGCTTTCTTGGCGGTCATGACGACGGGGGGCCGCTGACGGTCGTCAATATGGACGGCGCGCAGCTCGGCTACCTCGATCTCTATCTGCTGGGCGACGCATTGCCCGGCAGCGGGGCCGCGCTGCACCGCTGGACGGATGTGCGCGGCCATATGCGCAAATTGGCGTGCGGCTATGAGACCGTGGACGGCTGCAACGTGGTCTTCGGAGAGGGCTGTGCCTTTACGGTGGATTGGCTGGATATGGCCGGATCGAACGCGGTGGTCTCCATCACGAATGATGCCATTGTGTCGGTGGGCAACGAACTCCGGTTCGTGGACGGGAATGCCTCGCAGGTGTCGCTGGACGGCGGCCGCTTGCGGTTGCCTGTTCTGGGCGTGGCCAATGCCAACAATCAACATCTCAGCCTGCGTCCGCTGCTCTTCAACGGCACGGTGATCGAAGCCGTTCGCAGCACCGATCTTTTCATGAATCTTTCTGAAGCCTCGGCCGCGCCGCTGCTGTGTCAGGGCGGTGCGATTTTTGACACGATGGCCTATGAGGTCGCGATCCGCGGTAAAGGTTTCGCACAGGCGCCGGGTTCAACCGGAGCGCTGGTTAAGTTGGGTACCGGCATGCTCAAAATTGCGACGCCCATGAGCTACAGCGGTGCGACACTGGTCTCCAACGGCACGCTGCGCCTCGATTTCGCGCTGGCCAGTCCGTCCAACGCGCTGGCCAATCTGCTCGCGCCTGAAAGCGCGGTCAAGGTATCGGCCGGCGCGGCGCTGGAGGTCGTCGGCGCGACCAACGCGGTCGGCGAATTGCTGCACCGGCAGACGCTGCGGCGGCTGGTGGGCGAAGACGCGGAGGGCGTGGACGTGCGCGTGACCGAGGCCGAACTGGCGGTCAACGCGCTGGACGGGGTGTGGCGGAAACTCGGGCAGGGGACGCTCGCCTTGACAGACAGCGGGGAGGGCGGCATGCCGTTCACGGGTGCCCTCACCGTCAGCGAAGGGCTGTTCGCGGTGCGCGGCGCGCGGACCCAGGTCACCGTCAGCGTACCGTATGCGGGCTTTGAGAGTGATCCGTTGCTGCCGGCTTTGGCGGCACCGTCGACCGACATGGATCGGCGCGGCACGGCGGCCACCGGCTGTCCGGGCTGGACATTCACGTCCGGTGATGCCGGCTATCAGCGTAACGGCAGCTATTTCTCGACCACCACGTTGGCGCACGCGCCGGAAGGCGTCCAGACCGCCTTCGTGCGCAGGAACGCCTCGATGCAGGTGGCGCTCGATTTTCCCGTGACCGGCAGCTACACGCTGACATTTGCCCGCTGCCCACGCTATTACAATGCGATCTGGTACACGAACCATGTGGTGCGCGTGTTGCTGGCGGACTCGTTGCGCGGCACCGTGATCGTGACGCAGATCGGCTATCGCACGGAGACGGTGCCGCTGGGTCATGTCGCGACCGGCACGCACATCTTGAAATTCCAGGGGTCTGCGGAGTTGCCGGCTCCGAGCAGCGATCCGTGCACGCTGATCGATGACGTGCGGGTCAGCGGCGTGTCGGAGGCCGAAGGCGTGGACGCCACCCTGTCCAGCGATACTTCGATACTCACGATCGAGACCGGTGCGCAAGTGGAGCTGGATTATCCGGGCGTGTTCGCCGTGGGCGATCTGGTGATCAACGGCGTGCGCTACGTCGGCGGCCGTTACGGCACCGCGACACATCCCGAGGTGTTCAGCGGGCCGGGCGTGATCAAATCAAAATCGCCCGGCACCGCGCTGATCCTGAAATAGCGCGTTGACGCGCGCTTTTTTTAACGCAGAGGCGCAGAGGCGCAGAGACGGAGAGGGGGGAGACGGAGAAAGGAGGAAGGAGAAAGGAGGAAGGAGGGAGTTAGTGCCTTACAAACCAACAATAGCGATAAAAAACAAGTTGTTTTCCCGCCAAGACGCAAAGACGCCAAGTGGTTTGGAACAGCTTAGCGTCTTTGCGCCTTTGCGGGAGGAAAGACGCAGTTGTGATTTCACATTAGGAGTTAGTTGTGCGGACCTGCATGCTCCAGCGTGGTTCTGACTTGAACGTTGAAAGTTGAGCATTGAGCGTTCCTCCCCCATCCCCGACTCCTTCTCCCTTCCTCCTTCCTCCTTTCTCCTTCTCCCCCCTCTTTCTTCTTCAGCGGCTCTTGCTGTACGCCTGCATCAGAGTGTGGTACTTGACGATCATGTTCGGCACTTCCCATGCCGGCATGTCGCCGTTCTGGAGGTAGCCGAGGTACTTCTCCATGACCTGACCGAAGTGCGCTTCGTGACCGACCGCGTAACTCGCCGGAATGTTGATGCGCCAACCGGTCTCGTGCGCTTCGTAAGCGATACCCGGATACGTTTTGTTCAGTGTGGCGATGGCCGTCTTGAGGGCGGCTTCCAGCTCCTCTTTTTTCACGCCCGGCGCGCGGCGGGGCTCGACATAAAGCACGGGCTTGTACCCTTCTGCTTCACCCTGCTGAATGATCAGCGACGCGCGCGTCCCGCGCATCAGCGAGAAGTGCGTGTCGCCCGCGCCGGCCGGAGCTTGGAAATTCCAGAGCACGGATGCCTTGGCGAAGACGCCTTTGATCGAGTAGGTGAATTCGCCGTTTGCCTTGCACTGCAGCACGCCGTTGGCATCCAGGTCCTTCTTCAGATAGTCCGGCCAGGCGGTGAGCGACGTGGAGGTCGTGAACTGTTCCAGCGTGACCGGCGTGTTCCAGGTGCGCGCCTGGACCACGTTGATGTCGGCAGGTGACAACGTGACCTCCGGGAAGGTTTCCCACTGGATCAGGTCGGTGAGGTGGGTGTTGACATCCACGATCGCCTCGCCCTGCTGGGTGGTGTCGTAATACCACGGCGGCCGCTGCAGCGGCTTGCCGGCCACCTGCTTGCAGAAGTGATGCACGCTCTCTTTGGTCACGGCCGGATCATCGGGCGTTCCCTTTTCCTGCTCGCCGTACACGTCGGGGAAGCGCGAGAGTTCGCGCTGCAGCAGGGTGGTGATCTCGTAGCGCTCTGTCATGATGTCGTAGAGAACCACGCCTTTTTCGCGGGCCGTATCGAACGCCTGCTTGAGCAGCTCGAAATCTTTCGGCGTGATGGCCATCGGTTTGTCGGCCAGCACGTTGTAGCCGGCCTGGACACTTTTCAGAATGTATTCGGTCTTGCGCGCGTTGTTGCCGGCGAGAACCACAACGTTGCCGGCCTTGTCCTTCAACATTTTTTCGAAGAAGTCAGGCCCTGTGTAGACCACGCTCTGCCACGCGGTCGGCTCTTCGGCGCGCGTGTTGAAACCGTTGATCCGGTCCATGTGCATTTTCAGATCGGCACCTTCCGGCGCGTAAACGTGGACGGCGGGTGACACTTGCGGATACATGCGCTTCTGCACCAGCGCCGCGTGGAAATGCCCGGGGTCGAGCGTGATGAGTTTGATCGCGCCCTCGCCGCAGGCGCTGCAGCAGGCTTTGGAGTTCTTGTCGCAGCCGGCAAGCAGCGCGGCTGCTGCACTGGCGCACAGGATGATGTTCGTTTTCATGCGTTCCTCGTTTGTGGGTTGACGTGATGACTAAATAGGGACGGACGTTACACGGTGATCTGCAGATTTGCGGCTTTCAGGATCTTGGGGATGCTGAAGGCCCCTCGCTCCGGACAGACGAGCAGGCGGTTGGCCTCCTCGTTGTCAGTGCGTTCGCTTTTCCAGTCCCATTTCAAACTTTTGCCGGTCTTCATGCAGAGATGGCCCAGCGTGCAGACCGAGGTTGAGCGATGGCCGATCTCAGCGCTGGTCGCGGCGCTGGTACGTCCGCGGATCGCGTGCAGCCAGTCGGTGACGTGGTTGCCGCTGACATGAAGCCGCACGGCATTCGCGCCGAGCGGCGCGCTGAGCAGCTTCGGGTCGCTCGCGTCGAGCGCCTTGAGGGTTGTGGCGGGCATCGCGGGATCGCTGGCCGTGACGCGCGCGGCGCCGCGGCTGACAAAGATCCAGCCTTCGTCACCGATGAAACGCACGCCGTTCGGATAGCGGTGGCAGACGCTGACTTTGATGTCGCCGGGATAGGTGTAGAGCAGGTCGAACTCGCGGTGCGCGTTCCAGAGGCCCCGGTCCATCCACTGGCACGTGCCCGACACCTCCAGCGGGCCGCGGTCTTCGGTGCCCAAGCCCCATTGCACGATGTCTAGGTGGTGCGCGCCCCAGTTCGTGATCATACCCCAGCCGTACGGCTCCATCTGAATCCAGCCGGGACGATCAGCAATTTTTGCGGTGTCCTGATTGTGGACGCGGTCCTCGGTGTAATAGGCAAGGGGAGTCGGACCAAGCCACGTGTCGTAGTCCAGGTTCGCGGGGACCGGCATTTCCTCCTTGCGTCCGCCGTCCTTATCTTTACCAAAGCCGACCTCGACGCGCGCGATGCGGCCGATGCGGCCGTTGCGCACCAGCTCGCAGCCGGTGCGGAACTGCGCGCTGGAGCGCTGTTGCGAACCCACCTGCAGAACCAGGCCGTTACGGCGTACGACCTCGGCCAAAATGCGGCCCTCGTGAATCGTTTGCGAAAACGGTTTTTGCAGCCAGATGTCTTTGCCGGCCAACGCGCATTCAAGGGCACAGAGCGCGTGCCAATGATCGGGCACACAGATCATCACCGCGTCGATCGCCGCGTCGCGCAGCATGTCGCGGTAGGACGCGAAGGTCTTGACGGGAGCGGCGGGGACCGTGCCGCGTGCATAGGCGGACTCGACGTGCTGCCGTGCGACGGCGAGTCGCTTGGCGTCCAGATCGCAGAGCGCGACGATACGCGCTTGGTCCGGTACCTTGAGGATGCCGGGGATCTCCATGCTGGAGGCGATGCGCCCGCAGCCGATGACGCCGATTTGGATGATGCGGCTGGGGGCCGCCTGTCCCAGGACGCGAGCCGGAATGAGGGTCGGCATGGCGAGCGTTGCGACGGCAAAGCTGCCGGCCTGAAGGAATGCGCGGCGTGTGATGGGTGTCATGGGGCTCCGTTTATGCGTTGACGTTCATCGACCATCGCAGTCCCTGAATCAGATGGGTGCGAAAAGTCGGATCTTGATAGTGCGTTTTCAAATGTCCAAGGGCGGTATAGAAGACACGTCCGGCGCCGTGGCGTCGGCACCAGGCAAGCGGAAATCGGCCGTTTCTGAAGCTGTCGAGCCGTTGGTCACGCGGTTTTTTCTCCAGGCTGTTGGTTTCGATTTCTAAAAGGATATGGATGTCCGGCGTGCAGTCGCAGACATAGGCTTCGTCGGTCCACGCCCAAGTCGCGCTCAGATGCGCAGTGGTCGGATGGCGGCGGTCGTTGACCCGCATGGTAAAAGGCTGAAGCGGCGGGTGCCACAGGAAGCGTCCTCCCAGCAAACGCCGAAAGGCTTCGGATTTTCGCTCGGAGCCTGAGGCGGAGTGCAGCCCCATAAACGCCCCGCCGCGGTAGACGTAATCGAGCAGCGCACCGCGCTGGGCATCGGTGGCGAAGGCCTCGTTATTGCTGTTGGCGAAAATGACCGCTTTCAAACCTTTGAGCTGCGCCTCGGTGAACAGCGCGGGGTCATCCGAAGCCCCGGCCTTCAGACCGTGCGACGCGCACAGCTCGCGCAGAACATCCACGCTGGTCCCGATGTTGTCGTGTACGAAACCCTTGCCGTCAGGCGTGTGGTTCCGTGTGTAGATCAGAACGTCCATGTCAGATCTCCAGGCCGGCGCGGGCCAGTGCACGATGCACGCCGTAAGGCGCGCGCTCGGGGCGCGACAGCGTGGCGTTGGCGTCGTCGTCCTTCACGAACCGCTCGGCTGCAGGATCCCAGGTCAGCGGACGCTTGAGGTTCATCGCGGTGTAGGCCAGAATGCAGGCTGACGTGGTCCGGTGGGCCGCCTCCGGCAGCACGTGGGTCGGCGTGCGCGTGCGGATGCCTTCCAGCCAGATGCGGTGGTGGTTCGAGGGGTTGCGCGCCAGCGGGTGCTCTACCTCGCCTTCGATCAGCTCCTTGCGGCTGGCCTCAAGCGGCCGCCAGCGGCCGTGCTTGCCGCCCGCGCCCGGGTCGTTCGACATGGTCTTGACTGAGCCGCGCCCGCAGAAAATCCAGCCGTTCTCGCCGATAAACCGTACGCCGTTGGGGTAGAGGCTCTCGTCCGCAACGTGCAGCAGCGTACCGTTGGCGTACTCCATCCTGACGTCCAGCTTGCCATGCGCGTCCCACAGACGGCGCTTGGGGAATTCAGCCCGGCCACGCACCTTGACAGGGCCGGACGCTTCCATGCCGAGCGCCCACTGCGCGATGTCGATGTGGTGCGCGCCCCAGTTGGCGATCATACCCATGCTGTACGCTTGCATCACCATCCAGCCGGGCCGTCCGAAATTCGCCTCGCCATCCTTGCCCTGCGGGTGCGTGCGCAATTCGCTGTAGAGTTCCGCCGGCGTGTAGCCCAACCATTTGTCGTAGTCCAGGGTGTCGGGCACCGGCTGGACCAGCGGCAGATCTGCCGGTTCCGGCGGATCTTGTGGCAGGCCGACCTCGATGCGCTTGACAGCGCCCAGGCGTCCGTTGCGGACATACTCGGCCGCCTTACGGAACTGCGCGCCGAAGGTACTCTTGCCCTCAGAACGCTGCTGTGTGCCGATATGGAAGATACGTCCGGTTCGCTGCATGACCGTGGCAATGGCCCGGCTCTCATACACGGTCATGGCCAACGGTTTCTGGACATACACATCTTTGCCGGCCAGCGCGGCGTCCACGCACTGCTGCGCATGCCAGAAGTCAGGCGTGCAGATCATCACGGCGTCGACCGAGCGGTCCGCCAACAACTCGTGATAATCTTGGTACAAGGCCAGTTCAGGCAGGTCGCCGTCAAACAGCTTTAAGGTCTTGTTCCGGGTGGTCGCCATGCGCTGACGGTCGCAATCGGAGAGCGCCACGACGGTCGCCAAGTCCTGATTGTGCCAGACGCCGGGAATATCCATGCCGCCCGCGATGCGTCCGCATCCGATGATGCCGACCTGAATTTTTTTGGACGGCGCGTGCTGCCCCAGCACACGCGCCGGAATGATCGTCGGAAAGGCCAGCGCCCCGACCGCAGCACTCCCTTTCAAGAAACCGCGCCGTGAAAACTCGTTCTGCCGCATAACTCCCCCGTGAGCCGCCTCAAGAAACTGTTTAAAAATAACGCCGCTCACTATAACACGAGCGATTGTGCGCAACAACCCCGGATTCATTGAACTCTAGGGCTGGCGGGCGCATGGCAGTTCTGTTGGTGGATACCCTGCTTAATCGTAATCTTAATCGTAATCTTAATCGTAATCCTAATCCGCTAACCGCCGGTCGTCGGCCTCATATTCGGCCCGTTCCTCATGGATACGATCAGCGGACGTGCTGCGGATCAAGCCCACCCGCATCGAGCCAATACGTACCAGTATCTCTTTCCCCTGCTCCGCACGGGCAAGCCTCTTTCTGGCCACAAGCACATCCAGACACGCCGCGCATTCCAATGCCGAGCCGCGGGCTATGTCAAAGAACCGGCATC
>Ga0116158_10002218_pt1 | contig 17179 bp, 13 predicted proteins | sample AD_UKC052_MetaG_FD_89883 | JGI IMG/M metagenome (GOLD analysis project Ga0116158, IMG submission 89883) | Active sludge microbial communities of municipal wastewater-treating anaerobic digesters from USA - AD_UKC052_MetaG | ecosystem: Engineered > Bioreactor > Anaerobic > Digestate | place: USA... | reverse complement strand
GGACTCGCTGGTGGTTTTGCCGTCGCCGGGGGAGCAGCCGGCGTGGCTGGTGATGAGCGTGAGCGTGAGCAGGACATACGGCGTGCGTGAAGCCATCGCGGCAGGGTATCACGGCGCGGGCCGTGGCCTGCGTTGCGCAGGAATTGCGACCGCTGCGCGGTTGCGGACCCGTGCTTCAGAATGCGTGTTCGGTCTGGAAGTAGACCGCGGCGCCTTCGCGGCTGAAGCCGGCCTCGATGCGGAACACGGCGAAGCGGTCCCAGATCATCAGCAGTCCGGGCCCGCCGCTCGGGTAGACATATTGATGGAGGTCGAGGACGCGGCTGGACACTGCGCCGACCTCTGCGAACAGGGTGAAGCCGATGGTGCCGGTGTGGCTGCCGAGCTTGCGGTCGAGCGGTGTGAAGCGCAGCTCGGCGGTGGCGAGGGCCTTGATGTTGCCGATGAAGCGGCGGCGCACGAAGCCGCGGCCGACGAAGGCGCCGCCGTAGGCGTCCATGGGCACCAGGCCGCCGAGCTCGCCGAGGGCCATCAGCGGGGGCGCGCCGACCAGCGCGTCGAGGGTGATGCGGGTCGCCAGGACCAGCTCCGGCGTACCGAGTCGCACATAGTTGCGCGCGGACAGGTGCGTGCGGCCCCAGTTGCTGGTGGAGCCGGTGTAGTGGCCGGCGACGTCGAAGGTCAGGTCGACGAGGCTGCCCTCGGAGGGGTCCCAGTCGTTGTCGCGGCTGTCCCAGGTGAGGCCCAGGCGGGTGATGCCGCGGCGCTCGATGCCGATGCGCTGCGGGTCGTGCTCGGCCATGCGGCTGCCGGGTGATGCACGAATGACGTCGACATAATAGAACACCCCGGAGTAGTGGCGCAGCACCCCGGGGGCGCGGCCGGCTCGGTGCAGCTGCCACAGCGGGTGCTCGTAGGTGAACCATCCGCCGTAGTTGTCCATGTGGATCCAGTTGTACGGGTCGGACAGGTCGGTGCCGGCGAGGTTCTCGTGGTTGTCGACGCCGTAGTAGGGGAATACGGGGTCCTTGCGGGCGAGGGCGCCGAATTGCAGGAGCTCGTTGTGATTCATCAGATCGCGCAGGCGGGCGCTGAGGTTGTGGTCCTGGACCAGGCGCGTGGATACCTGCGACCAGGCCTGCACATATGCGCCGTTGAAGTCCTGCCCGGGACGACGATAGGCATAGTTGACCGAACCACCGAGCATGACGCCGATCTGCGGCTGGGCGCTGATGTGCGGCAGGGGCAGCACGTGATGCTCGTCGCGGCCCTTCTGCGCGGCCCGACGCGCGCGCGGCGAGCCCGGGGCCCGGGTCTCGGCGTACACGGAGAACGCGCGCCGCCGGAGCGGCGACCACACGAAGTAAGGCGTCCTGGGGGCTTCGATCGGCTCGAGGTACTCGACCTCGAGCACAGCCGGCGCGCCCGACTCGGGCACCGCCGCGCGCGGCACCACGACCTGACGGGCGATCCGCAGCGGACCCGGTGAACCATCGCTGGCCGCGGCGGCCGCAAGCACGGCCGCGGGCGTCGAAGCCGGTGCGGGCGCAGCGAGGAGCGCGAGGTTGAGTAGAACGGGCAGCACCAGCCAGCCCAGGACGGATGGGTCCGCTCGCGTACAGGGGCAAGCACAGGGGCGCAGCGCCCGTTCAGGGCCGTTCAGGAGCACCCCGCGGAGTGCCCACTCAGTCCGCGCAAGCTCCGCGGTGCCCGTGGGGCCGTCTACACCTCTACCGGGCCCGCTGCTTCGCCGATATCCGTCACCGAGAAAGCGCCCGGACGAGCCCAACACCGTGAGCCGGGGTCGTTGTCCGGGAGGGTCGCGGATGAGGCGGGCGAGCCCGTCTCATCCGCGACGACGGCCCACCGGCGACCACGCGATTGAGGCGCGACTGGGCCGGCGAACGCGCATTCCACGGACTTTCCGTATGAGGGCTGGTGCATGCCAATGCCGCGAATCCACAGGGGCGACGCGACCAGCGGGAGTCGTCGACCCGAGGACTCGCGGCATTGGCATGCACCAGTCCTCGTGAGGCAAACTCCGGCAGTATGCACATAAGCGCACGGCCCGGATATGGTCGAGCGCACGGCCCGGATATCCGGGCCCAATCTCAGGTGCCCTTGACGCCCGCCGTCAGATCGACGACCGCCTTCCACTGCTCGAGCTGCCGTGCCTTCGCATCATCCATTTCCTCGAGGGCGCGCACGCGCAGCCGGAGGTTGGTGGCCATGGCGTCGGCCATTTCGGCGAGCTGCGTGGAGCGGGCGGCGCGCTTGAAGGGCTGCCACTTGAGCACGACGAGCAGGATGATGAGCGTGCCGCCGCCGACGAGGCCGGCGGCGAGGGTTTGGTCGCCGCGCATCGCCGTGGACACGCCGACGGTGAGTGTGGCGGCGGCGAGGATGATGACGGCGACGGTGGTCTGGCGCAGGCGGGCGTGGCGGGTGCGCAGGGCCTGGGCGGCGCGCAGGGCCAGGAGCTCGAGCTCGGCGAGCGGCTTGACGGCGAAGACATCGGGGGCGGCCACGCCTTTGAGCAGGCTGGTGCTCCAGCTGCGGTCGGTGTCGATGACGCTGGTGCCGGGCACGAAGGCGGGTGCCGAGGGTTCGCGGGATTGAAGGGCGTCCTCGCCGGGGCGAAGGTCGCGGGCGTCGAGCACGGTGTCGGCGATCGCCGCGTCCCGGATCGCCGCCTCGGCTCGCTGGCGGAGCTTCTTGAGGTTCGTGGCGATGGCCGGGCTGTTACGGGCCGCTTCGACGAAGAACTCACTCATGGCGCCCGGCCGACTGTGGCACAGCTTGGCCGGCGCTGCGCGGGGGGTTTTTGGGGGCGGCCCGGGGTCGACGTGAGATTGCCGCGCCGGGCGCTGCTTTCGCGCCCGGAGCGCCCAGGCGCGGCGGGCCGCGGCCGCTCGCTACCCTGGACATTCGGTGCGGGATCGGCCGAGGCGCGCTGTCCGGAGCGACTCAGGTGCCCGGTGAGCCGCAGGCGATCCACTCCGAGAGTCGGCGGCGATCGGCCTCCGGCACCACGCCGGCGGGCGGCATCGGGGAGGCCGATTTGGGGTCCGTGGCGGCGGCGTGGGCCTCGAGCACCGCACGCTCGTACACCACCCGCGCGTGCGGCTTGTACAGCGCGGCGCTGTCGAAGTTCATGTCCTGCGGCGCGCCCTGGCGGTCGTCCGCGGCCAGGGTGCTGCTGTGACAGCCGGTGCACCACGTGCGCAGGAAACCATCGCCGAAGCTGCGATGGCTCAGTGGGCTGCCCGGCGGACAGGCCGGCAGCGGGGGACCTGCAGGTCCGGGCGACGGTGCAGGCGTCGCGCTCGCGGGGGCGGCGTCGGCGGTCGCGGTCTTGCCGTCCTGCTTGTTCTTGCCGTCCTGCTTGTTCTTGCCGTCCTGCTTGTTCTTGCCGGGCTTGTCCTTGCCGGCCTGTTTGTCCTTGCCGGGCCGCTCGGCGCGCGGTGGTTTGTCGGCCTTGCGCTTGCCATCGGCCGCGGCGAGCATCGGCGCTGGTGTGGGCCTGCGGTCGGCGACGGCCGGAGCGTCGCAGGCGAGCAGCAGGGCGAGGAGCAGCAGTGACTTAAGCGAAGGGGCCATGGAACGGCTCCACGTTGGAGATCCACCGCTTGGAGGACACGCCCATGAATTCGAGCAGGCCCGCGGTGAAGTTGTCGAATCGCAGCAGTTGGCCGCTGTCGGCCTGGGTGCCGTCGTCCATGCGCACCGGCAGGGCGCCGAGGCTGTCGTCGGTGGCGCCGTAGGTGCCCGGGCGCACGCCGCCGCCGAACAGCAGGGCGCTGGTGACGGGCCAGTGATCCTTGCCCGGCTGGGCCTGGTCGTTGAGCTTCGGCGTGCGGCCGAACTCGGAGAGCACCGCGACGGTCGTGCGCTCGAGCAGGCCGGCCGCGTCGAGCTTGCCGGCGATCTGCGTCAACTCGGCGAACAGCTGCTCGTGCGAGCGGCCCTGATCGGCGATGTCGTCGTGGGTGTCCCAGTCGAGGCGCGTGTCGAGGAACGCGGCGCACGAGACCCCGCCGCGAAACAGCTCCACCGCCAGCGCGCCCTGCTGCGCGAGCGTCGTCGTGCGGCCGACCTCCATGCCGAGCAGCTGCGGGTCGCGGCGCAGTGATTCGGCGCGATCGAGGCTGCCGCGATATCCGGCCAGGGCGGCGCTGCCCGGGGCCTTCGCGGCGGCCTCGGCCCGCGCTGCGACGAAGCGATTGAGGGCGTCGCGCTCGCCCTGGTCGGGCGCGAAGCGGCTGCCCGGCGCGCGCGGACCGGCGCGAAACGCCTTGCTGCGATCGATGAGGGTGACGAGCTGGTTGGTGCTGCCGACGCGACCCATGACGCTGGCGAGCGGGCCCGCATAAGCGCCGCCGCCGAGGTCGACGTACGGCAAGGCGAGCTGCGGTCGCTGCTCCGCGGTGGTCGCGGCGAAGATCGCCCCGATGTCGGGGTTGCGCTCGCTGCGGGTGCCGGTGAGCATCCGGATGCGCGCGGGGTTATGCGCGACCGAGCCGATCCACAGGCCATTGACGACCGCGCAGCGGCCAGCGTGCGCGTCGAAGAAGCCGCGCACGCTCGGGCGGGCCGCGCTGGTCAGGACCCGCACGCCGTTCGGGTAGGCCGTCACGGCGCCCTCGGGCACGTCGCAGGCGGGGGCGCGCTTGGGGTCGAGGCAGTGGGTCACGTCCCATGCACCCTGCGCGAATACGATGAGGAGGAAGCGCGGCCCGTCCGCGGCCCGGCTGACCTTTGGGACAGCCAGAGCGCCGAGGCCAGCGGCCGCGCCGAATAAAAAGTGTCGTCGATGGAGGCTCATGGGGTGGGCTCCTCGGGGATTAATGAAACGCGATCCGGGGGTCTTGCAGCAGCGCCGTCAGCAGCAGGGTCCAGGCGCGGCGCGGCCCGCCGGCGAGCCCTTGGAGGAACAGCGCGTGGGCGGCGTCGACCTCCGGACCGTCGGGTCGTACGGTTTCGGCGAGCACACGCTCGTACAGCGCGGCGATCTGGGCGCGCACGGCCGGCTCCGCGGTGTAGGGCGCGTCGATGGTTTGCAGGAGCCGTCGCTGCGGTTTTGCGGCGACGAAGTCCTGCTCGACCACGTAGGCGGCGGCCTCGGCGGCGAGGGTCTGCAGGACCAGCATGCGGGTCGGGCTGTACGCGAAGCTCGGCTCGGTGATCTGGAAGCCGTCGACGCCGCCGGCCATCGCCCGGTAGCCGAAGCGATCGGTCTGCATCAATGGAACCTCACCGAACTGGTCGGCTTTGTCGGCCTTGCCGGCCTTGCCGGCCTTGCCCGGGGCGGCGTGCCACAGGAAGCCGGTCAGGTCGGCGATCAGCCGCTCGAGCTGCTCGGGGCGGGTGGTCTTGCGGCCGACCAGGGCGGCCGCGGGTGAGCCCTCCCGCGCGCCGACGGCCCGAAAATCGTCGGACATCACGATCGCCTTGACCAGCGGCTTGACCCGCAGCTCGCCGGCGATGAACGCGTCCTGCAGCGCGGTGGCGGTCGCGTCCGGGATGTCGTCCAGGTCGACCTGCATGAAGTAGGCGTAGAAGCGACGGGCGCTGCACATCGAGAAGCGCGGGTCGGCGGCGATCTGGGTCGCTAGGGTTCGCAGGTCCGTGCTCGGCAGACCGAAGAAGTTGGGCTCTCGCCCGGTCTTCTTGCGATAGCTGTTGGCGACCTGCGGCCGGTACTCGCTGAGCGGGTAACATAAGCCGCGCTCCTTGACGCAGCGATCGCCGTCGTAGGACTTGCGGATCCCGCCCGGCGCCATGCGCACGAAGCCGAACAGGTGGCTCGCCAGCGGGTCGAGGGTCTGATGACAGCTGACGCAGCTCTCGTTGGTGGTCAGGGCCGACTTGACCGCGTCCTCGTCGGACAGGTCGATGTTGTTGAACAGCGGGACATCGCGGCCGAGGAAGCCGCTGCACAGCAGCGACTCGGCGATCAGCTCGGCCTGGCCGCGGTGGTTGTTGGTGCCGTTCGAGGGGTGACGCAGCCACAGCGCGCCGCTCGAGAGGATGCCGGCCATCGGCTGGCCAGAGTCCCACGCGACCTTTTGCCAGCCGGCCGGGAGTTTGGCGCCGGGGTCGGGGGGCATCGGCGTCGCGCCCCACGCGTCGATCGCCATCTCGCTGGCGATCGCATGGTCGGCGGTGACGATCTCACTGAAGGGCCGATCGTTGACGGCGACGTACTCGATCAGCCGCAGCGGCTCCTCGGGGACCGCGCTCATGTACGCCGCATCACCGCCGCGGTCCGCGAGCGGGCCGAGCAGCGGCAACTTGTAACGATTGGCCTCGACGCGCAGCAGCAGCACCTCGTTCCACATGTCGCGGATCACGGCGCCGAACTCCGGGTCGTCGAGGTAACCGTCGACGATGCGCCCGAGCGCCTCCGGGTCCGCGCGCACGGCCGCGAGCGCCGCGGCGGTCGGACGGGTGCCATGCAGCGCCAGAGCGATGCGCACGAGGTGGGCCTCGGGTGGCAGCAAGGTGAGCTCGGCCGGCGGTGCGAGCGGCCCGAGCTGCGCGACCGGGCGAGCAGGTGGGCTCGCCACGGCGACCTCGGGTGGACCCGTGCGCTCCACGGCGCTCGTGCGTCCGGGCTCGCGTGCGCAGCCGGCCAGGCTCGCCAGCAGGAGGAGTAAGGACAGGGGCTGCGGTGATCGTGACATCGGCGAGTCGGAGGTGCGGGCTTCGACCCGGTCGAGGCCCATCACCATGCACACGATGCCGTAAACCCAGGGTATAGAATCGGTAAATCCGTCGCTGTCGCAGCCTGCAATGAGGAGGCGCGGTCCTGGTCGGCTCAGATGTGTGCTTCGTGGCTGCGGCCGCCGCCGACCAGGCCGGAGTACACGGAGGGCGCGGCGAGGCCGAGCCAGGGGTCGCTGCGCGGGGTCAGGAACAGGTCGCGGTAGACCGCGAGGCTCAGGTTCGTCGCGTCGAGGCCGGCGGTCTCGCGCTCGGTGAACCAGATGTGGATCTGGTAGTGCAGCGCGAACTCGTTGTAGAGGCCGTCGAGGGCGACGCTGCGGCGCAGGCCGGCGAGGGCGAGGGCCTGGTCGCGGGCGTCCTGCTGCGCGTCGCCGGAGCGCCACTGCTGGCGGGCGATCAGCGCGAGGCTGGCGGCGGAGAGCACGACCTCGGGGGCGCGGCGATCGGCGAGCAGCGCCCAGAGGGCGGACTCGGTGAGCGGCTCGATCGGCTCGCCGAGGATGCGCAGCATGGGGACCTCGGCGCTGCTCTTGGAGATGGCGAGCATCGCCGCCTGACCGGCGCGCGGGGCCGCGGGGGCAGCGGGGCGAGGCGACGGCGGGATCGGCTGGGCGAGGGCTTCGGGGCGGCGCGAGGACGGGCCGGGGAGCGGGCGCGGCGGCTGGCCGACGGCGGCGAGCGTGTCGTTCCAGGCGCGCTCCAGCGCGTCGCGGCGCTCGGCGTGATGGCGGCGCAGGGCCTCGGCGCGAGCGGGCCCGTTTTGCTCGGTGGTGCTGCGGGCGATCGCCTCGGCGCGTCCGAGGTCGGCGAGGAACTGGGCCGGCGTCGTCAGGCCGGGCAGCACATCGACGGGGCGGCCGTTGCTGTCGAGCACCAGGTGGGCGCTGTTGCCGGTGATCGTGGTCTCGACCTGGCGGCCGTCGCCGAGATCGATCGTGATCTTCGGGGCCGGGCGCTCGCTGTACCAGTGCAGCACGAAGCGCTCGCGCAGCGCGGCGGACACGGCGGGGTCGGGGTACAGGAGGGCGCGAAAGAACCGGCTGTTGGCGCAGCTGAGCTCCTCACGCAGATCGCCGAGCAGGCGCAGCGAGAGGATCGGGCGCCCGCTGGCTCGCGCGGCCGCCCTGGCTTGCTCGAGGTCGGTGTACCAGTACAGCTGCGCGGCGGCGCAGTCGCGCTGGCCGCAGATCTGGTCGAGGGCGGCGAGGATCGGGGCTGCCTCGGCGGCTGTCCTCGGGGACAGGTCATTGGCGCGGGCGAGCGTGGCGCGGTGACGGGTGATGAAGGCGGCGAGGCCCGTGGGGCCGGCGGCGCGCAGTCGGCGGGTCGCGCTGGCGGCGAGCTCGGTGTCGTCGACGCCGGCGATCTCGGCGAGGGCCGGGAGATCGGTGACGCCGGCGAGCAGCAGGTCGGCCATCGTCGTGCTCGCGGGACCGGGTGCTTCGAGGGCGCGGTTGCCCTGCGCCGTGTGGGGTGCGAGGAGGGCGGGCGCGAGCAGGGCCGCGCCCAGGATCTTCCACCATTTCGCTCGTCGGGTCCGTGTCTGCATGATCGTCGCTCCGTGTGGGGCTTACGACGATCGATGTACACGGGACCTGCAGCGGCCGATGTCAAGGCTCGGTAAAACCGCTGCCAGAGGGCTCAGGGCTGCGCGGGGGAAGGATCTGCGGTCTTGGTGACGGCGGGGATCTCGGGCTCGGCCGCGGGCTTCTTGGCGATCGGGGTCGAGAGCGGCGGCGGCTGGGCGCCGTTGCAGATCTTCGAGCCGGTCTTGCAGCCGCGCACCACGAGCTCGCGCAGGAGCTCCGGGATGCGGGCGCGGTAGGCCGCGGCGTACTGCTGGTCGCCGGCGATCTGCAGCACGATCTTCTCCTCGTCGGTGACGATCAGGACCGCGGTGTAGAACTTCGGCAGCTCGGTGTCGTAGGTCTGGGCGTCGAAGTCGAAGCGCGTGCCGGTCTGGCCGTTCTTGGTCTTGACCGCGCTCTGGCCGACCAGCGTGTAGTTGCGGTTGCCGAGCTTCTTGACCAGGTCGGCGCCCCAGAACGCGAGCGTGCCGCCCTTGACGTTCTCGAAGCGCTGCAGGTTCAAGCCGACGTTGTCCTGGGCCTTCATGCGGGTCTGCCAGTCGTTCTCGCTGACGACGGCGAAGCCGACCGGCGGCTCGATCTTGTAGGCGGCGCAGGCGGGCAGGACCAGGAAGGCGAGGCCGAGGAGGACGTGACGATGCATGGTGGTGAGGGTTTTCATGGTCAGTTCCACTCCGTCGCTTCGACGCCGAGCTGGTCGACCCAGGGGAAGGGGTCATTGCTCGAGGGGACCGCGTTCTGCGGGCCACGCAGGCTCATGCGCACGGTCAGGGTGCTGAAGCCGATCTGGCTCTCGAGCAGGCGCAGGCGGCCCATCGCTTGCTCGAGCTCCATGGTGAGGGCGTCGAGCGAGGCGCGGACCTTGAGCGCCTCGTCGACGGTGCGCGCCGACTTGAGGAGGGCGAGCAGCTGGCCCTGGGTCTCACGCAGGACGCGGATGCGGGTGGTGAGGTCGACGAACTCCTCGGAGACGTCGCGGGCTTGCAGGCTGCGGGCCTCGACGACGCCGAGGTGGGCGAGGTCGTCCATGATGCCGCGCAGCGCGGGCGCGGGGATCCTCAGCACATAGTAGCCCTGCGACAGGTTCTGCACGTAGCCGCCGGCGGCGAGGGTCAGCTCCTCGGCGCGCTGCATCGACTCCTCGAGCTTGTAGACCGAGAGCTGCAGCTCGGCGGTGTAGATGATCTGGCGCGCGAACTGCTTCTTCTTCTCGGCGTCGTCGACGGGCTTGTCGGGGGTGGCCTCGGGCGTGATCGGCTTGTCGCCGGTGATCGTGGGCTTGGGGCTGCCGCCCGGGCGGGCGCCGCCGGACGGAGCCGCCTGCACCGATACCGGCGGGGCCTCATCCTTCATCGACGAGTCGTCGAACTCGGCGGCCTTCATGTCGAGGTTGTAGGCCCGCTCGGGTGAGGGCTCGGGCGGCGCAGCGGGGGACGCCATGTCACCGCCGGAGCCGCCGTAGTCCGCCATCGATGGTGCCGAGCTCTCGGCGGCGTAGCTCTTCTTGGAGCAGCCGAGCCCGGGGAGGAGCAACAGGGAGGAGAGCAGGATGAGGGAACGTCGCAGCATCAGGAGCGCCTCGGGTTCGGGGCCATGACCGATCGCCATGGTTACCGGGGATGCCAGGAGCAGGGTGAGCTCGTGGGTGCAGCCGGAAACGCCAGCGGCGCGGGCGAGCTTACACGGCTTGCAGGAGCCGCGGACTCCCGGGATACTGCCGGCGATGGTGATCCGTCTTCGCGTCTGGGGGCTCGCGCTCGCGCTCTGCACCGCCGTGGCGGGGCCCGTCGTCGTCGGGTGCAAGGCGGCGGTCACCGTCGATGAGCCGTGGCCGTCGGGGCTGGCGAAGCCCGCGGACGTCGCCGAGGCGAGCGCGCTGCGGGCGAGCGGGATGGTGTGGACCGACCGCCAGGTCCGGCAGTTTTATCTCGAGCGGGTGGCGCTGATCGCCGGGCAGGACCAGCAGGCGCGGACGGAGGGCGAGTCGGCGGAGGCGCGGGCGCGGGCGGCCTATCAGTTGCGCCACGACGCGCGCATGACCGCGCGGGCGATGATGGCGGACCAGGAGGCGGTGAAGGGGCTCGAGGCGCGCGACCGGGTCAAGTACAGCAACCCGGACGGGCCGACCTTCGAGTACCTGGTCGAGCGCGCGCGCGCGAAGGGCCTCGAAGGGGACGCGGTGTTCGAGTCGATCGTGGCGAGCGCGCAGCAGACCAACGAGGCGACGAACCAGAGCCTCGGGTTGTGAGCCGGGGCTGTCCCGGGGGACAGGTCATCGATTCGCGGACTGGTGCTCGCGGGTCTCGTGGACCTCGTCGGCGACGCCGAAGATCGGCTCGAGCACGCGGCGCAGCGGCTCGTGGAGGCGCTCCCACAGGCGAGTGCGGGCGAGCCAGGGGTTCAGCCAGCCGCTGGTGATGCAGTAGTAGGTGTTGAAGGGCGCGGTGTGGTGGCGCTGGTGGTGCTCGGGGCCGAGGATCAGGCCGGAGCGCTGCAGCGCGCGGATCAGCCGCGGCGGGTTCGCCACGTGGGCCCAGCTGTGGAACTGGTTGGTCAGGAAGATGCCGAACAGGAACAGGCCGACGTAGGCGCCGAGGAACACGGTCCACAGGTTGGCGCCGACCGGCAGCAGCCACCAGGTCGTGATCACGATCGGCAGGCTGATCGCGCAGTTGGCCCCGTTGACCTCGAGGAAGTCGTGGCGGGTGATCGCCAGCGGGTCGATGTGGTGCTCGCGAAACGGGCGCACGAACACCGGGCCGACGAAGGGTTTGGTCGTCGAGCCGTAGTTGTCGGCGAGGAAGTGAAACAGGCCCGAGGCGAAGTCGGCGGAGATGTAACCGGCCATGAAGGCGACCGGCATCAGCCAGGCCGCGTGGGCGACCGCGCCGAGATCGACCAGGCCGCGCCAGACCTCGCGCGCGAGCAGGAGCTCGAACAGGAAGAACGCGGCCATGCTGCTGGCGTCGACGAGACGCATGTACAGCGAGCCGCTCATGTCCAGGTGGTCGGGCTTGTCGACCCCGTTGTGCGGGCCGGAGGTCAGCGTGGGCATCCAGGTCTCCTGGGCGGGCGCGGGCGCCCGGAGATGATGGTACGGGCGGGCACGGCGGGGCGATCATCATGATCGGCGCGGATGCAAACGCAGGCAATTTTTTGTCGGCGCGGGTGCTTCGCGCGGGGGCGCACGAGGGCGCAGGCGGGCTCAGGCGGGCTGCGCCGGCTGGGCGGGCGCTGGTTGAGCGGGGGCTGGTTCTGCGGACAATGGGACCGGCGCGGGCGTGGGTGCGGGCGCGGGGGCGGGCGACGAGATCGTGGGCGCGGGCCTGGCCTGGGGCGCCGGGGGCGGGCGCGAGTCCTTGCCGACGATCAGGCGGGCGCCACGGCTGAAGGCGAAGTAGTTCCACGACCAGTTGAGGATCACCTCGAGGCGATTTTTAAAACCGATGAGGTAGAGGACGTGAATGAACAGCCAGGTCAGCCAGGCGAAGAAGCCGCCGAACTTGAAGCGACCGAACTCGACGATGGCGCGGCGGCGGCCGATGGTGGCCATCTGGCCCTTGTCGCGGTAGTGAAACGGTTCGCGGGCTTTGCCGGCGAGTTCGCGGCGGATGTTGCGACCGACGAGGCGGCCCTGCTGCATGGCGACCGGGGCGAGGCCGGGCAGGGGCTTGCCGTCCTGCTCGAAGTGGGCCTGGTCGCCGACGATGAAGACCTCGGGGTGGTGCTTGAGCGAGCAGTCCTGCTCGACGACGATGCGGCCCTGGCGGTCGAGCGGGACCCCGAGACTTTTGTTCAGCTCGGAGGGGGCGACGCCGGCGGCCCACAGGATCGTGGCGGCCTGGACGGTCTCGTTGCCGAGGGTGACGCCCTCCTCGTCGACGCGGGTGACCTTGGTGGAGGTCCACACGGTGACGCCGAGGGACTCGAGGTCGGTGGTGGCGCGCTGGGACAGGGACTCGTCGAAGGCGACGAGGATGCGGGGGCCGGCCTCGATCAGGATGACGCGGGTGCGTCTGGGGTCGATGTTGCGAAAGTCCTTGGCGAGGGTGAAGCGGCTGATCTCGCCGAGGGCGCCGGCCAGCTCGACGCCGGTGGGTCCACCGCCGATGACGACGAAGGTCAGGAGCTTGCGCTGGCGCTCGGGGTCGGTCTCTTTTTCGGCGAGCTCGAAGGCGGTGAGCATGCGGCGCCGGATCTCCGTCGCCTCCTCGAGCGACTTGAGGCCGGGGGCGTAGGGCTCCCACTCGTCGTGGCCGAAGTAGCTGTGGCGGGCGCCGCAGGCGAGGATCAGGTTGTCGTAGGGGATCTCCGTGTCCTCGGTGACGAGCACGCGGCGGCCGAGGTCGACGGAGGTGGCCTTGTCGAGCAGGACTTTGACGTTGCGCTTGCCGCTGAAGATCGTGCGGATCGGGTAGGCGATCTCGGCGGGGCTGAGGCCCGCGGTGGCCACCTGATACAGCAGGGGCTGGAACAGGTGGTGATTGCGGCGGTCGATGATCGTGACCTCGACCCCGGCGACCCCGGCCAGTTTTTGCGCGGCGCACAGGCCGCCAAAGCCGCCGCCGACGACGACGACATGACGGGGTGCGGCTGCGGGGGTGGGCATGGGCCGGGAGTATAACCGGGGGCCGAGACCGGGCCAGAACTCTTGTTCCGGCCTCAAAAGCCAGGTGAGGCGACTGGCGAGGAGGACCCGGAGGCGCCCGGAGACGAAGGCCTGGGCCCGGTTTTGGCCGGCTCGGGGCGCGAGCGAGGGCGCTTGACGCGATCTGGCGGGATCTGTTAGCCAAACGCTGCGATGTCGTCCTCCCCGGAGCTCAAGCTGTACCTTCCGGAGTGCAGCACGGTCCGCGTGGTCGAGTGCTCACCGTCCTCGTGGATGATCCAGCTCGCGCTGGAGGAGAAGGACCTGCCGTATCAGGTCAAGCTGCTGCCGCCGGCGACCGGCAAGGACGCCAACCCGGAGCTGTTGACCAAGAATCCGCGCGGGACCTTCCCGGTGCTGCTCGACGGCTCGATCGTCGTGTACGAGCCGTTTGCGATCATGGAATACCTCGAGCACGCGCACCCGGACCCGCCGCTGTTGCCGGGCACCAACGGGTTGCGGGCGCTCGCGCTGACGCGCCTGCACGAGGTTCGCAACCTCGCGGAGGTCAGCGAGCGGGTGTTTTCGTACCTGTCGAGCACGCGCGGCAAGGATCTCGAGCCGGCGGTCGTCTATGGCCTCGCGGACGCGCTCCACGACGAGCTGTTCTTCTGGGAGTACTACTATGGCGTTTCGCACTGGGCGGCGGGCTCGGAGCTGACCTTCGCCGACCTCGCGGTGTTCGTACATCTGGCGACGGCGGTGCACCTGGGCTTGCCGCTCGAGGGCTATCCGCACTTGAAGTCGCTGTATCAGCGCATGCGCAATCGCCCGAGCGTGGCCCACACCTGGCCGGCGCCGTGGAAGTCGTATCCTTACAGCTTCTTGCAGCCGGCCGAGCCCGATCTGTAACGACGATCGGGTGATCCGGGGGAGATCGCGGACGGGCTTGCGCTGGCGACGGGGGCTCGCGTAAAAGGGGATCGTCGTGAAGCTGATTCGCCGCGTCTCTCTCGGCCTTCGTGAAGGCAACTCCGACAAGGTCTATATCGTGGACCTGTGCGAGGTGGCCGGGCGAAAGTTCGTGGTGAACTTTCAGTTCGGGCGCCGCGGGCAGCCGCTGAAGGATGGGACCAAGACCGACGCGCCGGTGGCCGAGGCGGTCGCGCGCTCGATCTTCGCCAAGCTGGTCGAGGAGAAGACGCGCAAGGGTTATAGCGAGAGCGCGGAGGCCTCCGCCGCCGCGCCGGCCGCGAATACGCGCCGGGTGGTCGGTGCAGCTGCACGCGCCGGGGCCAAGCCGACCCGCGAGGAGGCGATCCTCGCCCGGCTGCGCGGGGACAGCCAGGGCATGAAGGCCTGGGACCTCGGGCGCGTGGCGTGGCGTGCGGGCGAGATGCGGCTCAAGGCCGCGGTCGCGCCGCTGCTCGCGAGCATCGGCAGCGGTGATGTGCGCCGCGAATATTGTGTGTTGTGGGCGCTGGCCCGCTGCGGCGACGAGAGCACGCTCGCGGCGCTGGTGGCCGCGCGCAAGCAGAGCCCGATGACCGCGGAGAAGGCGGTCGCCAACCTCGAGACTCTGGTGCCGCGGACCGGCAAGTCGCCGATGTTGCTGCGCGTCGGGCTCGAGATGCTGCGCGCGTGGGGCGACGATTTGCGGGCCGCGGTGGTGTCGCGGGCGCTCGCCGAGCTGCCGCCGGGGCTGCGCTACGCGGCCGAGCAGGGCCCCGCGGAGGCGTTCGCGGAGGTGCTGCAGCGGGCGCTGGGGGCGGGCGAGTCGGGGGCGGTGCTGGAGACGCTGTATCGCATCGACTCGCCGGTGGTGCGGCCGGGGCTGATCGCCGCGCTGCGCTCGGTGTCGCTGGTGCCGGGCAGCTTTCGCGCGGTGCGGCACATTTATAAGCTGGCCGAGCTGCGCGGCGACGCCGAGGTGTTCGGCGTGCTGGCGCTGCGCTTCGAGCTGACGCCGCACAACTTCTCGGCCCGCAGCCAGTGGACGTATGTCGACGGCCGGCGCACCGACGTGCGCAAGGAGCAGGCCAAGGCCGACAGTCGGCTGGCGTATGGTCAGCTCACCCGCGCATATCTGCGGCGGCGCAACTGGGCGACGCTGCGGCGGCTCGGCACGCTCGGCGCGGCCGAGGCTTATGTGCGCATGGCGGTCGGCGTGCTGCTGCCCTTCACCGATGCGCACGGGATCGATGCCCGCAGCTCGTCGCGCTACGACTACAGCTCGCGGCGCACGGCGACGACCCACTGGGACCGCTTCTCGCCGTTCCTGGCCTTCAATCACGTGCTGTATGCAAACAGCAGCCGCTACGAGCTCAAGGGCACGACCCAGCTGTGGCGCTGCCGCGGCGGCTACAAGCCCGGCGACCCGGCACCGGCGGCGCGCGAGGAGGCGTTCCCGGAGCTGTGGCAGCAGGTGCCGGTCGGCCTGCTGCATTTGCTGGCGGAGAGCGAATGTCGGCAGGTGCACGAGTTCGCGGTCAAGGCGCTCCGGGCCAACAAGGCGTTTTGCGACGAGCTCGACCTCGACGCGATCGTGATGCTGCTCGGCCGGCCCTACGAGGTCACCGCGCAGCTCGGCTACGAGCTGGCGCTGGCCCGCTGGGACGCCAACAACCCCGACTTCGAGCTGGTCGCGGCGCTGGCGAGCTGCCCGGTCGCGCTGGCCCGGCAGACCGCGCGCAGCTGGATCGACGTCGATCGCAATCGCTTCGCCGGGGCCCGCGATCTGATCGTCGGCCTGGTGCTCTCGCCGTATGCGGATACGCGGGCCTATGGGCGCGCGCTGCTGATTAGCGTGATCCTGCCGCCGGGCGTCGCCGAGAGCCTGATCGCGCGGGCGATCGCGGTGATGCTGGCGCTGTCGGGTGACCCCTCCGAGGATGCGCGCGCGAAGGAGGGCGGCGACACGCTGCTGCGGATCTTCGCGGCGCCGCTGCGTGGCCTCGGCTTCGGGGTCCTGCGTGACCTCGTGCGCCACCCGCTGGCGGCGGTGCAGGCCTTCGCGGCCGAGGTGCTGCTGGCCCACGAGGTCCGCCCGGAGGCGCTGCCGGAGGACCTGATCGCGGCGCTGGCGATCGAGTCGAAGTTCCCCGGGGTGCGTAACCTCGGCGTGCGCCTGTTCGGCGCGCTGCCCGATGAGGTGCTGATGCAGCGGGTCAACCTGCTGCTGGCCTTCGCGACCTCGGCGTTGCCGGACCAGCGCGGGGCGATCCGTCCGGTGCTGCAGCGCCTCGCCAACTTGCCCCGGTTCGGCGAGCTGATCGTGCCGCCGCTGCTGATCACGCTGCTGACGAAGGAGGAGCACGAGGGCGTGCACAGCTCGGTGCTCGCGCTGCTGAAGACCGACCTCGCGGCGGCGCTCGGCTCGGTGCCCAAGGACGCGGTGCTGCGGCTGCTGCGGTCCAAGCACGGGGCGGCGCAGGAGCTCGGCGGCATCCTGCTCGCGCGCAACGTCGACCCGGCCACGCTCGAGGTCGGCGAGGTCGCGCGCCTCGCCAGCCACGAGATCCTGTCGGTGCGCGAGGCGGCCTGGCAGTTCTATCGCCAGAACAAGGCGCGCCTGCTCGCCGACATGGGCGTGGCGATCAAGATCCTCGATGCGTCGTGGGAGGACTCGCGGCGCTTCGCCTTCGAGCTGTTTCGTGGCTTCGAAGAGCATGACTTCACCCCCGATGTGCTGGTCGCCGTGTGCGACAGCGTGCGCCCCGAGGTCCAGGCCTTCGGCCGCGAACTGGTGACCCGCTTCTTCCGCGAGTCGCAGGGCCACGAGTACCTGCTGCGCCTCAGCGAGCACCCCTCGGCCGACGTGCAGCTGTTCGCCACCAACTACCTCGAGACCTACGCGACCGGCTCGCTCGAGCGGCTGCGCCAGCTCGAGCCCTACTTCCTCGGCGTGCTGTCGCGGGTCAACCGCGGGCGGGTGGCGAAGGCGCGGGTGTTCGGATTCTTGACGGCGGAGGCGCAGCGCTCGCCGGAGGCGGCGCAGCTGGTGGCGACGCTGATGACGAGGCAGAGCCTGACGATGGCGATCGGCGACAAGGCGGCGAGCATCGTGGCGATGGTGGCGGTGGCGGGGCGCTTCGCCGATACGCCGCTGCCGATCGTCGTCAAACAGCCGCCGTTGTGGACCCGAAAGGAGGCGCGCGGTGGAGTTTGAATACAAGTACCACGGGAGCACCGCGGTCGACTCGAGCGCGCGGTCGACCAACATGTCGTTCTCGCCGGACACCCGGCGCGAGCCGACCTACTTTCGCGGCGAGCT
>Ga0116158_10002216_pt1 | contig 17182 bp, 11 predicted proteins | sample AD_UKC052_MetaG_FD_89883 | JGI IMG/M metagenome (GOLD analysis project Ga0116158, IMG submission 89883) | Active sludge microbial communities of municipal wastewater-treating anaerobic digesters from USA - AD_UKC052_MetaG | ecosystem: Engineered > Bioreactor > Anaerobic > Digestate | place: USA... | reverse complement strand
TCCTTATTTGAATAATCATTCTAATACTCCAATTTTTATTAATCTATTAAATGACAAGCAGCAAAAAATAACGATTATCGCTTTGCATGCCCCCGCAGATGTCTTCAATCAACAGAACGCAAAGTTCAATTTATTGGTTTTTCAAGGTGTTGAGGCAGAACAATTCACCAATTTTCAGCAAGAATTATTAAAGTTTATTCATGAGTTGCCAATTGGGGTAGGGGTTTTAAACCAGCAAGCACAATTTGTTCAGGCCAATCAAAAATTGGAACAACAGATATATAGAACAGCAACTTCACTAGAAGAAAAAGCCTTAGCTGATCTTTCAATTTTTGAAGATGAACGGCAAATTGAAAAGAATTTTCAAGAAGCCCTAAATAATCACCAGACCCAATATATTGCCGAAACCAAATGGAAGAAGAATAAGGGGCAAACTAGTCAACTGATCTTACAGCCATGGCCTTGGTTTAATTTTGTCATTCTTTATGCCTTAGATGTTACTTTGCAACGGCGGCTGGAAAGCCAAGTCAATCAGTCCCAAAAAATGCAGGCAATCGGACAGCTTGCAGGTGGAATTGCTCATGACTTTAATAACTTGTTAACCGCTATGATAGGATTTTGTGATTTGTTGTTAATTCGGCACCGACCGGGCGATCAATCATTTGCAGATATTATGCAAATTAAACAAAATTCGCATCGCGCAGCTAATCTTGTTAGGCAATTATTAGCCTTTTCAAGGCAGCAAAATTTACAACCAAAGGTTTTAGTGCTGACTGATTTGCTTGCAGAACTGTCACATTTACTCAGAAGGTTAATTGGCGCAAATGTTGAACTAGATATTATTCATGGACAAAATCTTTTCTCTGTAAAGGCCGATCCCACGCAGTTGGAACAAGTTATTATTAATTTGGCAGTTAACTCCCGTGATGCAATGCCATCCGGCGGCAAGTTATTAATAACTACAGAGAATCGAACGTTAGATAGCGAAATGAACGTTAACAATGAAACGATCCCTAGTGGGGATTACGTTTTGCTTAGCATCCAAGATACTGGTACTGGGATATCACCTGAAATTATGGACCGTATTTTTGATCCATTTTTTTCTACCAAGGAAATCGGCAAAGGTACTGGTCTTGGGCTATCGACGGTTTATGGTATTATTAAACAAACAAAAGGGTATATTTTCGTTGAAAGCGCCTTAGGTAAGGGAACTGTATTTTATATTTATTTGCCAAAATATCAGGCAGAACAAAATATAAAAGAAATCAACGATAACGATTTAACAGCCAGCAAAATTGAGGATTTAACAGGGGTTGGAAACATTCTACTGGTTGAAGATGAAGACGCCGTCAGAATTTTTAGCGCCCGTGCGTTAAGAAACAAAGGATACCAGGTTATTGAGGCCCGAAGCGGGGAAGCCGCTTTAGAAATTATTAAACAACAAGCAGCGCCCATTGATTTACTTGTAAGCGACGTCATGATGCCACAAATGGATGGTCCCACGTTGATTAGGGAGGCATATAAAATTATCCCGGATCTTAAAGTTATTTTTATCTCTGGTTATGCAGAAGATTCATTCCGTCAAAGATTACAGAATGATCAAGGCATTCAGTTTCTCCCGAAACCGTTTAGCCTGAAGCAATTGGCCGAAAAAGTCCAAAACGTCTTAAAGGAAAAACGTTAAATTTCACTTGCAAGGATAGACAAATAATATAGACTAACAATATATAAAAAAACGTAGGATTTCATTATAAGAGGGAAGCATTTCCATGTCCAGCCCAGCTCGTTCCGCTGATCGTGATACAACTGATAAAACCAAAGCTCCTGATCGCGATTCATCTGATAAAACGAAGGCTCTTGATGCAGCTTTAAGCCAGATTGAAAGAGCATTTGGCAAGGGCTCAATCATGCGATTGGGTCAAAATGGTAGAATTGTGGAAACGGAAGTTGTTTCCAGCGGCTCTTTGGGTCTTGATATCGCTTTAGGTATTGGTGGTATGCCGCGTGGGCGTATTATTGAAATTTATGGCCCGGAAAGTTCTGGTAAAACCACTTTGGCCTTGCATGTCATTGCAGAAGCCCAGAAAGTTGGCGGCGCATGCGCTTTTATTGATGCCGAGCATGCCTTGGATCCTTCATATGCCCAGAAACTGGGGGTTAATATAAGAGAGTTATTGATATCCCAACCAGATGCTGGCGAGCAAGCCTTAGAAATCGTTGATACCCTGGTACGATCTGGTGCAATTGATGTGTTGGTTGTTGACAGCGTTGCGGCTCTTGTACCAAAAGCAGAATTAGAAGGTGAGATGGGAGATTCTCACATGGGGTTACAAGCACGGTTAATGAGCCAAGCTTTACGAAAACTAACATCATCCATTTCCCGTTCCCGTTGTATGGTGATTTTTATCAACCAAATCCGCATGAAAATTGGGGTTATGTTTGGAAATCCAGAAACGACCACAGGTGGGAATGCCCTGAAGTTTTATGCCTCGATAAGGTTAGACATTAGGCGTATTGGATCAATTAAAGATAAAGATACAGTGGTTGGCAACCAAACCCGAGTCAAAGTTGTGAAAAATAAGCTTGCCCCCCCTTTCCGTGTGGTGGATTTTGATATCATGTACGGTGAGGGAGTGTCAAAAATGGGTGAATTAGTGGATTTGGGTGTCGCCGCGCAAGTGGTAGAAAAATCAGGAACGTGGTTTTCTTATAAAACCCAACGTATTGGCCAGGGCCGTGAAAATGCCAAACAATTTTTACGCACCCATCCCGAGGTTGCGCAAGCAATCGAACAGGCCATTCGACAAAATACCGGCGTTCTTGCGGGTGCTTTAATCGATGGGGCCGCTGCCGGTGGTGATGGCGAATAACGCTAGCGGATTTTTCTGATCAGATTTCTCGTTGCCCAGCTTGTTAGGATTGACGCTCACATGTTTCGTACAAATGAAATTCGGAAAACTTTCTTAGATTTTTTTAAAAGGGAAGGACACGAAATTGTTTCTTCCAGTTCCTTAGTTCCTAATAATGATCCAACCCTTTTATTCACCAATTCCGGTATGGTTCAATTTAAGAATATGTTTACCGGGTTAGAAAAAAGGCCTTATGTGAGGGCGTCAACCGCGCAAAAATGTTTGCGAGCAGGGGGTAAGCATAACGATTTAGAAAATGTGGGATATACGGCGCGCCACCACACATTTTTTGAAATGTTAGGCAATTTTTCTTTTGGTGATTATTTTAAAGAAAGAGCGATCGAATTGGCTTGGCGTTTAATTACCAAAGAATTTGGCATATCAAAAGAAAAATTGTTGGTAACAGTATATGCAGATGATGAGGAAGCTTTTAAGCTTTGGCAAAAAATCGCCGGGTTATCCCCGAGTAAAATTATTAAAATTGCTACCCAGGATAATTTTTGGTCGATGGGTGAGCTTGGTCCCTGCGGGCCATGTACCGAAATATTTTATGATCATGGCGCTGGTATTGCCGGTGGACCGCCAGGCAGTCCGAATGCGGATGGTGATCGTTTTATTGAAATATGGAACCTGGTATTTATGCAATTTGAGCAGGTATCCAAAGATAAAAGGGTTAATTTACCAAAACCATCCATTGATACGGGAATGGGTTTGGAACGGCTGGCCGCCTTACTGCAAGGCAAGCATGATAACTATGATATTGATACCATGCAGGCGCTTATTGCCGCCTCTGTCGAATTTTCAAATCAGCCTGCAATCGGTGAAGCCAAATTCTCCCACCGAGTAATTGCGGATCATTTGCGCGCTTGTAGCTTTTTAATTGCTGAGGGTGTTTTACCGGCGAATGAGGGGCGCGGATATGTCTTGCGCCGTATTATGCGGCGAGCGATGCGCCATGCCCATAAATTAAACCCAAAGGATCCGTTTTTCTGGAAATTAGTTCCAAGTTTAATTAATGAAATGGGACAATCTTATCCGGAATTATGGCGGGCAAATGATTTGATCATTCAAACATTGCGTGTAGAAGAAGACCGTTTTCGGCAAACCTTAGAAAAAGGGCTGAAACTGCTTGATGAGGAAACAAAAAAAATAAAAAACAAAGAACTGTCTGGAGCAGTCGCTTTCAAACTTTATGACACCTATGGTTTTCCGCTTGATTTAACCCAAGATATTCTGCGGGGCCAAGGTGTTCAAATTGAAACAGCTGGTTTTAATAAAGCCATGGAAGAACAGCGGCAGGCGGCAAGAAAGGCGTGGTCCGGTTCCGGCCAAGAAAAAACCGCGCATATATGGTTTGACTTGCATCAACAATTAGGATCCACCGAATTTCTTGGCTATACAACCGATAAAGCTGAGGCAAGAGTTCTAGCTATTTTAAAACAAGGTCAATTAATTGATGAGGCCAAGGCTGGTGATGAAATTGCCATCATTACCAACCAAACCCCTTTTTATGGAGAATCAGGCGGGCAAATGGGGGATCAGGGTCACTTGGTTTCCGAAAACAATTGCCGAATGGATATAACTGATACCTTAAAACCTTTGGGGTTATTAGTAGTTCATTATGGTAAGATTAAAGGCGGTCAACTGAAGGTTCAGGATTATGTCACGCTAGAAATTGATCAAAAGCGTCGAAAATCCTTGCGCTCTAGTCATTCGGCCACCCATTTACTGCATGCGGGCTTGCGTCGTTTTTTGGGTACCCAGGTCACTCAAAAAGGTTCCTTAGTTGCCCCAGATCGTTTGCGGTTTGATTTTAGTTTTAATCGTGCGTTAACGCCGCAGGAAATTGATACAATTGAAGGCGATATCAATGAAAAGATTCGTCAGAATCTGTCGGTTGAAACGCGACAAATGACCATGAAGCAGGCAGTTGAGTCAGGAGCAATGGCCCTATTTGGAGAAAAATATGGCGATGAAGTCCGAGTGGTTTCGATGGATCAAGCCAATCAACCACAAATCTCTGTGGAACTTTGCGGGGGTACGCATGTCCAACGTACGGGTGATATTGGATTTTTCAAAATTATTTCCGAAACCGCGGTAGCGGCCGGGATTCGGCGGATAGAATCTTTGGTTAGCCAACAAGCAGAACTGTTCGTTCGGGAACAACTGAAATTGCTTCAGCAGGTGTCTCAGACTTTAAACACGAAGGCCTCTGAATTGCCTGAGCGTATAGTCGAATTATTGGATAATAGAAAAAAATTAGAAATTCAATTGTCACAAGCGAGGCGCCAAACCGGAACGAATGCCTCAACCGACAGCACTATGGAAGTAAAAGGGATAAAAATACTCACGAAAATCCTTCAAGAAGTGCCAGCTAAAGAGTTAAAAGGAATCGCCGATAGCCTACGTGCATCCTTGTCTTCTGGTATTATTGTGGTGATATCGGAAGAGGCAACGACAACTTCTTTAGTGGTGGCAGTGACCAATGACCTTATTCAAAAAATTGATGCAGTTAAATTGGTCAAGGTTGGCGCTGAAATATTGGGCGGTAAGGGTGGGGGGGGAAGGCCTGATATGGCCCAAGCAGGCGGCCCTGAAAAAGGAAAAACAACCTACATACTACAAGCGATTCAGCAAGCCATCTAGATTTCCATCAAATAACTAGAAGATTTTTTACTACCTCCCTGGTCTTATCGAGAAACTCTTATAAGACCAGGGAGTGTTTTATTTCCTAGCGTAAAGCTAATTTTAAGTTTTGGTCTAACTTATCAAGGAATTGGGTGGTGGTTAACCATTTCTGGTTAGGGCTAATTAACAGGGCCAAATCTTTTGTCATATGACCTGCTTCAACCGTACTTACACAAATCTTTTCTAAAGTTTCTGCAAAATTCTGTAGGTCGGGTGTTTTATCAAATTGCCCCCGATACCAAAGGCCGCGGGTCCAAGCATAAATGGAAGCAATCGGATTGGTGGATGTTTCTTTGCCTTTTTGGTGTTCCCGGTAATGACGGGTAACCGTGCCGTGAGCAGCCTCAGCTTCAACGGTTTTACCGTCCGGCGATAATAAAACGGATGTCATTAAACCAAGTGAGCCGAACCCTTGAGCTACAGTATCGGATTGGACATCGCCATCATAATTTTTGCAGGCCCAAACAAAGCCACCATTCCATTTTAAAGCACTGGCAACCATATCGTCAATTAAACGGTGTTCATAGGTAATGTTCTTTTCTTGGAATTTTTTGGCAAACTCCTTATCGAAAATTTCTTGGAAAATGTCTTTAAAACGCCCATCATAAACTTTTAAGATAGTGTTTTTGGTCGACAAATAAACGGGCCAACCTAGGCTAAGCCCATAGTTTAAGCATGCTCTGGCAAAGCCCTTGATTGAATCATCCAAATTATACATTCCTAAAGCGACCCCGGCACTTGGAAAATCAAAAATAGGATAATCGACTGTTTTTGACCCGTTTGCTGGTTCAAAACGTAAGGAAAGCTTACCAGCACCTGGAATCATGATATCGGTTGCACGGTATTGATCGCCGAAAGCATGGCGTCCTATAACTATGGGTTGTGTCCAACCAGGGACTAATCTTGGAACATTTTGGCAGATAATGGGTTGTCTGAAAACTGTGCCGTCCAAAATATTGCGGATGGTGCCGTTCGGTGATTTCCACATTTTTTTTAAATTGAATTCTTTAACGCGGGCCTCATCTGGCGTAATAGTAGCACATTTAACCCCGACATTATATTTTTTGATGGCCATGGCGGCATCGATAGTGACCTGGTCAGCGGTTTTGTCGCGGTTTTCCATGCCCAGATCAAAATATTTAAGATCAATATCTAAATAGGGTAAAATTAACTTTTCCCGAATAAATTTCCAGATGATGCGAGTCATCTCATCGCCGTCTAATTCAACTATCGGCTGCAGGACTTTTATCTTTTTCATTCTAACTCCTTGGGTTTCTCACATAAATTGTGTGACTTGTTTTTAATAGAATAATTATATTTTTAATATGCTGAATGTCTTAATTAGATCATTTCTTCGGGACTTTCTATAATGGTAAAAAGTTGACGATTGATGGGATTAACAAAACCTTGATTAATCAAATGATCAATTGTTTTGATAAGAGGTTGCCAGAATTTAGCGATATTTAATAAAAAAATCCGTTTTTGATGTAACCCTAGCTGCTTCCACGTTAATACTTCAAATAATTCATCTAAGGTGCCAAAACCACCAGGTAAAACCACAATGCTGTCAGATAAATTGAACATCATTTCTTTGCGTTGATGCATATTGGGCACTATTCTTAATTCCGTCAAATGGGCGTGGGCAACTTCAATGCCAGATAAATGTTTAGGCATAACCCCAATCACTTTCCCCCCATATTGTAAGGCGGCATCCGCAATAATACCCATTAACCCGACTTTCGCGCCCCCATAAACCAGTTGAATATTTCTTTCCGCCAGTAACTTGCCAAAAGAATAAGCAAACTTAGCATATATAGGATCGGTGCCACTGGAGGCCCCGCAAAATAAACATATAGATCGTGGGATAAAATCTTGTGAAAAGAATTGTTGCATAGAAATGCCTGGTAAAATTTACGGTCGGGTTAGGTTAGGGAATTCCATAGCATTAATATAGCTATTGTAAAACCATATTATTAATATAATTTTTTACGTATCATCAGCAAATACCTTATTCTATGATAGAAAAGAAATGACGATTGCCTAAATTAAGGAAATAAGATTGAACCTATTTTCTTTCAGCCAGAAAATTGTAGATTTTATACGGCTGTCCCTATTCACGCTGGCCATCGTAATCATATCAGGGGGTAAAACTTCGCCTTATTCACATTTGTTAGCAGATGTGGAGAAGGGAAGATATGTGTTCACCGCAGCTGGGTGCCAGTCTTGTCATACCGCCGGTTCATCTTCTCCTATAGGGGCGGGTGGAGTTGAGCTTAAAACCCCATTTGGAATATTTTATACCCCGAATATTACCCCGCACCCCAAGCAGGGAATTGGAAATTGGTCAAGGGATCAATTTGCCGATGCAATCAGATATGGCAAAAATAGTGTGGTTGGTTCTTTTTTCCCTAGTTTCCCTTACACTGCTTATACGCAAATGAGCGATGAAGATATTATCTCTTTATATGGGTATATCATGACACTACCCATATCAGAGAACCGGAACCAGCCGCATAATATAGATTTTCCTTTTAATTGGCGCTTTTCAAGCAATTTTTGGAGATTTATGTTTTTTCAACCAGGACCTTATAAATATGATCCCTTGAAAACCGAAGAATGGAATCGGGGTGCATACGTCGTTCGGGCCATCGGACATTGTGCGGAATGCCACTCGCCTAGAAAATTGTTCGGCAATATAGCAAAAGGCCAAGAGTTAAGCGGCAATCCTAAAGATTATGAGGGATCGTTAGTTCCAAATATTACCCCCGATGAGAAAACTGGATTGGGAAAGTGGCAAGAAAGCGATATTATCGCCTTGCTTAAATTCGGCAATTTACCCGATGGTGATGTGGTAGGGGGTAAGATGATGGAATTTGTCATTAATTCCAGCAGTAAACTATCCAATTATGACCTTCAGGCTATTGCTCTTTACCTAAAATCCTTACCACCTATTTATAATCCTGCAGCCCCTGCAAAGGCACCGGATTTCTAAAAAAAATATACCGTCACCTGTTCATTAAGTTGTGTATTACGTTAAGTCCTTATATAGTACTTCATTATTTATAAAACTACCCATGGCTAAAATAGGCTAAAAAATCCTGCCAATATATTGTTTTTTAAGAAATTAACTACCATAAGAGGTTCAGTTGATACGTTATATACTACCACCAATCCACCCAAGTGGCTGGGTTTTTATTTTTTTGTTTTTCACTTTAACAGTGTTGTCTTTTTTGCTCTGGATGCCTTTAGGGCTTGGTTTTTTATTACTATTTGTTTGGTGTTTATATTTTTTTCGTGATCCCCGTCGAATTATCGATGATAATGACCGAGAAATAGTTGCCCCGGCTGACGGGTTGGTCATAGGGGTTTCCAAAATCTTATTCCCGCCAAAGCTTTTACCCCAAAAACCTTTTGAAGAATGCATAAAAATCAGCATCTTTATGAGCGTATTTAATGTCCATGTAAACCGGATTCCTACGACCGGCGAGGTTATCGCCTTAAAATATCATTCAGGCCAATTTTTAAATGCTTCATTTGATAAAGCGAGTGATGCCAACGAACGTCAAGCTATTTGGGTTAAAAGGAATGACGGTCAAGATATTGTATTTGTGCAAGTGGCAGGATTGGTGGCGCGACGTATTGTATGCCGCTTGAAGCCAGGACAAAAAGTGATTAAAGGGGCGAAATTTGGTATCATTAAATTCGGCAGCCGTTTAGATATTTATTTACCATTAGGGGTTAAAATCAAAATATTAAAAGGCCAAACAGCGGTTGGTGGTGAAACAGTGCTTGCCGTTGTTAATGAATAAAATAATTGGCGGATAAAAATGTCTAAGAAAAAAAATAATCACATAACAACCCAACCGCTTCATAAATTAATCCCCAATATGATTACTATCATGGCGCTTTGTGCGGGCTTAACGAGTATTCGTTTTACCTTGCAGGGTCGTTGGGAGGACGCTGTAGCGGCAATTTTTGTGGCCGCAATCCTTGATGGGTTGGACGGCAGAATAGCCCGTTTATTAAAGGCTACCAGCAGATTTGGGGCAGAGCTTGATTCGCTTTCTGATTTTGTGTCTTTCGGGGTTGCTCCGGCAGTTCTTATTTACCAAGCTAGCTTGTTCCAATTACAGGCGATTGGGTGGGCCATTGTTTTGATTTATACGATTTGTTGCGCGTTAAGATTAGCACGGTTTAACATCAACAGCCAGCTTGGGTATCAACCAAATTCCTATGACCCGAGGTTTTTTACAGGATTGCCTTCGCCTGCTGCAGCCGTGTTAGCCCTTCTCCCAATTATTATCAATTTTGAAATTAAAAAAGAATTTGTTGTTTTCCCTTGGGGATGGGGGATATGGCTAATGGTAGTTGCTATTTTGATGATTAGTCGATTCCCTACTTTATCTTTGAAAAGTTTTCGAATTAAACAAGAATTGATTTCTACGTATCTGCTGATCGGGGGAATGGTAGCTGCATTAATAGCAACTTTCCCCTGGCTCGTTATTATTACCTTAGCGCTAGCTTATTTAGCATTTCTTCCTGTGGGTTATCATATGTATCGTCGTGGCCAGAGAGCTAAAGAAAACCCTTTTATTAAAATGCCGAAATCAGAAAATCATCTTTGACCGGAAAGGGAGCAGAAATAAGGTCAATACTTACCTGCGCTGAGACTTTTTATGCTGTTTATGTAAGATTTATTTAATCATTGTCTCGCTTGGTTTTTTCTAGGCGTTCATGGAGTTCTTGAGCCTCCAAGGTCAAGGTAGCAATCGGCCTGGCTTCTAGCCTTTTAATTCCTATGGGTTCATTCGTTTGTTCACAATAACCATAAGTTCCATCTTCAATGCGCAGCAAAGCAGCATCAATTTTGGCAATTAGTTTTCTTTCTCGATCCCGTGTTCTTAATTCTCTTGCCACATCCGCTTCATGAACAGCACGGTCTACCAAGTCACTGTCATCTAAGGGCTCTGCTTGCAGATTATTTAAAGTTTCCGCTGTTTCTCTTACCAGGCTGATGCGCCAATCTAAAAGTTTTTTCCGAAAATATTCTAATTGGTTGGGGTTCATAAACGGTTCGTCTTCGGATGGTTTGTAATTTGGCGGTAATTTCTTAGCCATTACGGATCCCCAATATTAAAAAAGTTTAAGTTGGATTATCAAAGTAACCATCAATAAAAATTCAACAAAATCAGAAAATAGCCAAAATCTGACGATGAGCAAGCAAATTTTTATATATTAAATTCCGTCAATAATTCGGATTGCTTTATATTTGTCAAAAATATGTAATAAATTCCTTAAATTTTTTCCATCCCCCTCTTTTAAAAATGGGTCTTTTTGTATCACCAATTTTGCCTGCTGATGGGCGGGTTGAAATAAAATATGGTGGGAATGGATATCGACCAGCTTAAAAACATTGAAACCACTTTGTTGGGTTCCCAATATATCGCCACTACCACGAAGTTTTAAATCTTGCTCGGCAATTTCAAAGCCATCTTGGGTTTTAACCAAAATTTCTAAACGGGATTTAGCTATGGGGGAAAGTGGTTCACGATAGAGCAGTACACAATAGCTCTGGCGCCTATTTCTGCCAACCCTGCCTCTCAATTGATGCAGCTGCGAAAGGCCAAATTTGTCTGCATCATCAATAACCATAATATCAGCTTCGGCGACATCAACCCCAACTTCAATAATTGTGGTAGTTGCTAATATTTGCAGGGTGCCATTCGTGAAATTGTCCAGTACCCGCTGTTTTTCTATGTTTTTTAATTGACCATGGAGCAATCCAATGAGGGGGCCAAAAATCTTTTGTAATTGTTCAAAACGCTTCTTAACGGCCACTAGCTGGCTATCGGTTTCATCAATTGAAGGGCAGACCCAGAATATTTTTGATCCTTGTTTAACCATATGTTTCAGCCGATCAACTAATTCGGGCAGCCGTTCATTTCTAATGGCTTTCGTATCAATTGGTAAACGTCCCGCAGGCTTTTCATGCAAGATGCTTACATCAATGTTTCCATAAATCGCCAATGCCAAAGTACGGGGGATGGGTGTGGCGGTCATAACCAAGATATTGGGTTGATTACCTTTGCTTCCTAAAATAAGGCGTTGATGAACCCCAAAGCGGTGCTGTTCGTCAATGACAATAAGTTCAAGGCTTTTAAACTGGACCTCATTTTCTAATAATGAATGGGTGCCAATCAGTATATGAATTTTGCCTTCCTTCAATTCTTTTAATATAATTTGCCGTTGCTTATTTGTAGTACTGCTGGTGATTAATGCTACCCGGCATGTTCCATCAGGGGGAAGGATAGCGGCGATTTTTTGATAATGTTGTTGGGCTAATATTTCTGTGGGGGCTAACAGGGCTGATTGATAACCGGCCTCCACAACCATCATCATAGCCATTAATCCGACAATGGTTTTTCCGCTGCCAACATCGCCCTGTAGCAATCTTAAAAGACGTTTCCCGGATAATAAATCTGCCTCAATTTCTTGCACGACTTTCTGTTGGGAACTGGTCATTTGGAAGCCCCATTTTTTAAGGATTAGGGGGCGTAAAGAAGTTTTTAGGAGTAGGGGCGGTTTATAGCCAATCCTGTAATGTTTACGAATCAATTGCATGGCCAGTTGATTCGCTAATATTTCATCGTAAGCTAAACGTTGCCGCACTGAAGAACTTGGATCAATAATTTCCGGATAAGGGGGAAAATGTATCTGTAATAAGGCTTGTTTCCAACTCGGCCACTGTCTTTTAAGAATAAATTGAGGGTCAATCCATTCAGGCATGTCTGGAATATGCGCCAAAACCGATTGAATAAATTTTTGTAAATTTCTTTGCGATAAGCCTGCCGTTAATGGGTAAACAGCCTCAAATTGGGGTAATTTTTGATAATAATCCAAAGAATTTATTAAACTTGGGTTAACTATTTGATAATGATGTTTGGGGGTTTTCTTAACGCTGCCTACAACGACATATTCTTGGCCTATTTTAAGTCTTTGTTCGACATGGTCAGCCGGAACATTGAAAAAAACCAGCTCAGCGATACCCGTATTATCATGGCCTAATACTTTCTGGGGCCATTTAAGGTAAGAACGATTTAATATGTGGCGATCAATTTTAATAAAAGTTGCAGCAATGGCATGCTTTTCAGTATCAACCAAATTCCCGATGGGCAGTTTTTCTTTCGTGCCGGTGGGCAAATGATAAAGCAAAGAGATAATTTGATTATTGCCGCATAGTTTTTCAATCAAGCTGGCATAGTGTGGGCCAATGCCTATAATGGAGGTATAGGGGGCATAAAGTAAGTTTAAAAAACCCTCAATAGAATCTTTTTCTGTAAAAGGAGTTCCCATCGCGGCAGGTTATTTTTTCTTTTTTATCAATTGTGATCATATGTTATTAATGCTTTAATGATTGTATCCTTCCTTATTCAGATATAAAAGTGATATTTTGACAATAGAGACCATAGAATCAGCCAGTTTATCTTTATATAGAAAAAAACTATATTTCCGCAGCATTCATCGTGGCACTAAAGAAATGGATAAGTTGCTGGGTGAGTTTGCAACAAAATACTTATTAAAATTTACCTTTAATCAATTATCCGTTTATGAACAATTGCTGGAATTGAGTGATGATGTTTTATATAGGGGGTTTTTGGATCCAGAAAAATTCTCCACTCTGGTTACCGAAGGGATCGGGGAATTCCTCCAAGAATTTCAATATTCATTTAAATTATCTTAAATTTTTTGCAGGTTGATATCCGTGGATATTTAAGAAGTTGAATTTTAAAAAATTATCAATAGTCTTTTTAAGAATTTATTGAAGCGCGTTTTAATACAAGATATTACTATTAATAATTATTTTATAAAAACAGGTAAGGAGTTGATCGGTATAATGGCTTTACCTCAGGAATGGATGAATATTGCTAAGCAACATCGACATGCAGGCCGCCTGGAAGCAGCCGAGGTAGCTTGTAGGCAGGGGTTGGAGGAAAACAGGGATAATACCCAGCTTTTACATTTGTTAAGCGTTATTTTATACGAAACCCGAAAACTGCCAGAATCCCTCCAAGCCATTGATAAGGCAATCTCAATCAACGGTGGTATCACTTCTTATCATAACAATCGGGCCGTGCTTCTTTATGAAATGGGGCAGATCGGGGAAGCCGAGGCTTCCTTGCGCCGTGCCATTACATTGGATTCCAAGAATGCTAGCGCTTACAATAATTTAGGGAATGCTCAGCGTTTTTTAGGAAAATTAGAAGAAGCAGTGGCAAGCTTTACCCAAGCTTTGCAGATTCAGCCTAACCATGTCGATGCACTTAACAATTTAGCGATCAGCTTGCGGGAACTTGGAAAATTGGATGAAGCGGAAGATGCCTGGCAAAAGGCGCTTCTTCTTTCCCCCCAATCTGTTGACATTATTTATAATTTGGGTGTGCTACAATATTTAAGGCAAAAAGTCAGTGAAGCTGAAAACCTTTTCAGGCAAGCCATTGATAACTTGCCTACATATCCCCCCCTTTATCGGGGTTTAGTCAATTTATTGTTACTCGAAAAACGCTGGAATGAGGCTTTAATTGTTTTAAAGCAAGCAAATTCTGTGTTACCCCCCAGCCGTGAACTTTCTTATATGAATAGACAAGTTTATGGTGAAAATGTGGTCAAGGAATTTCTTCATACGACCTTGGATGACCCTTTATTTGATGCTTATGAAAGCGCTATCCGTAAAGCCGTGACCCCTCGCTCTACTTTAATAGAAATTGGTGATGGGTTAGGATTATTTAGCTTGATGGCAGCACGTGCCGGTATCCAACAAGCCTATATTATTGAAGGTAATGAATTACTGTCGAACCTTAATCAACAAGTGGTGGGGGCCAATGGTCTAAGCCAGCGGGTAACGGTCATTCCCGAAAAATCAATTAACGTCACCGTGGGCAATCAACTCTCGGAAGCTGCGGATGTGTTAGTTTATAGTAAGTTTGGCCCAGGATTATTGCAGCATGGAACAATTATCACGTTGCAGCACGCTAAAACCCATTTGATGAAACCGGGGGCAAGGATTATACCGGCTGCTGCTGCCGTTTATGCTATGTTAGTTGAAACGCCCTCTCTAGCAAAAATCAGCCCTGTGAATAATTTACGTGGTTTTGATTATAGCCCGTTTGACTTGACTCGACCCACAAGTTTTATGAATTTTGATTATTTACAAGATCAATATCAAACATTAACGGACGCCACCTTGGCTTTAGACTTTAATTTTGCCAAGTTTATCCCTTTGCAGGGTAAAAAAGAAACCGCTTTATCGGTTATAAATAATGGCTTGTGTCATGGGGTAGTCTTTTGGTACGACCTTTATTTGGACGATCAAACCACTTTTTCTCCCGCAAATTTTGCGCAGCAAAGATACTGGAAACAAATGATCCAGTTTTTTGATCAGCCCATTCATGTGACAAAAGGCGATCACATCCCACTACAAGCTTGTTGGGATGAAAATAGGATATATTTTGAATTGTTAAGAAAATAAAACGGTTCATTTTCTTCAACATCTCTTAAATATTTTGAAGAGAATATTTTGTTGAAATAGGTTGATAGCGTTATATGCAAATTTATGGTGGGGATAGAACGGTTGTTTACCGAAAGATGACGCCGTCCGAAAAAGAAGTAAAAACTTTTTTTGCGGTTGTGCCTGAGGGCATGCGTTCCTTGATACTCGCTGAAATTGCTGATTGTGTTTATGCACAATCCCAATCTCTCTTATTGTATATCGCAAAAAGCCAAACTGAAGCCAGTAATATCAAAGAACAATTATCGTTCTATGCCCCCCAACATCAAGTCATATCAATCCCGGAGTGGGATTGCCTTCCTTATGATAGAATCTCACCCAGTCGTGAGGTTATGGCGCAAAGAATAGAAGGCTTGTCCCAATTATCCCATTTATTACGTAAGGGAAATCAAAATAGTACAATCATTATCACCACAGTTAACAACTTATTACAACGTCTTCCTGTTAAGGAGTCCATTGGTCACTTAACATGTACGTTGCAGCAAAAACAACAAATCAATATTCAATCATTTCTTAATCAATTACATGATTGGGGGTTCATGAGGTTGGAAACGGTTACACAACCAGGCGAGTACGCCGTTCGCGGCAGCATTATTGATTTTTTTCCACCTGGACAGCTTAATCCCGTTAGATTGGACTTAGATGATATCATCATCGATCATATTCGTATTTTTGATCCCATAACACAGCGTACTATTGCTGAAATTAAAGATATTACGCTTAAACCTGCGGGAGAAATTTTTCTTAATTCACGATCAATAGAAAATTTTCGCACCACCTATCGCCAAATTTTTCAAGTAACTGGAAATAATGACCCTCTCTATGAGGCTATCAGTAATAAAAGGCCATATGCTGGGATGGAACATTGGCTGCAATTATTTTATTCAACAATGGCAACATTTTTTGATTATCTGCCAAAAAATTGTTTAATGATTTTTGATTCACAAACCTTCGATCTGGCTAAATCCCGGCTAAGCACGATTACTGATTATTATCAGGCACGTTCCCAACCAGGTCGTTGGCAAGGACAAACTGTTTACCATCCTTTGCCGCCGAATTATTTATATCTGGCTGAGGAAGAATTAGAACTATTAAGGGATAATTTTTCCAAGCTGTGTTTGACCCCGTTCACCAGGGGGCCTGGTGAAAATTCAATTGCAAAAAACAATCATTTGCCAGATTTTGGCCAAAACAACTTGTTGTCTTGGTTGAAGGCTAAAGTTGGAATCGATTACAACATTTTAACCCAGTATATCCGTGAGCAAATAAATAAAGGCAAAAGAATTTTAATTGCCGGTTATACCTTGGGTAGTGTGCATCGATTGGAATTGATGTTAAAAGAACATGGATTTGTAGAAGTTGCTCAAATCAACCATTGGGATGACCTTGTTAAACTTCCAGAAAAATTTATTGCCATTACACAATTACCTATTGAAAAAGGATTTTTAACAGAAAATCTTTGTGTATTAAGTGAGCAAGATATTTTAGGGGAAAGAATTGTTCGCCCCTCCGTTGCCAGAAAAAGAAAAACTCAGGATCTACTATTAACCTTATCGCGATTTTCCATAGGTGATTTTTTAGTTCACCAAGAATATGGAATTGGCCGCTATGAAGGAATGGAAATCGTTCATGTGGTGAATGCGCCGCATGATTGTGTCAAACTGATATATGATGGGAATGACAAGTTATTTGTTCCGGTTGAAAATATTGATCTTTTATCGCGCCATAGCTCAGGCGATTTACCTGTTTCTTTGGATAAATTGGGTGGCGTTTCCTGGCAGAACCGTAAAGCAAAAATCCGCAACCTTATTCAAGATATTGCGGATGACTTAATCAAAACGGCAGCAGCCAGGGAAATAAAAGAGGGGCATGAAATTGTCGCTGACAACACTTATCAGGAATTTACTAAACGCTTTCCTTATGTAGAAACGGATGATCAGGAAAAAGCCATTGCAGATGTTTTGGCTGATTTGGCACGTGGCCATCCAATGGACCGGTTGATTTGCGGCGATGTGGGTTT
>Ga0116158_10002214_pt1 | contig 17188 bp, 14 predicted proteins | sample AD_UKC052_MetaG_FD_89883 | JGI IMG/M metagenome (GOLD analysis project Ga0116158, IMG submission 89883) | Active sludge microbial communities of municipal wastewater-treating anaerobic digesters from USA - AD_UKC052_MetaG | ecosystem: Engineered > Bioreactor > Anaerobic > Digestate | place: USA... | reverse complement strand
ATGCGTGCTTTGGTAACATACAAGCCACTTTCCAGCAAATTGATGGATCGTTTGATGAAGGAAATCAGGCAGCTAAATGGCTCGGAGTTGATTTCGATGCAACAAACTTTTCGCTCCATTGCTACATCCAAAGAACCTGTCATCTCGCTCTTAGTAGCCGATCAAGCTCCTCATCCCGAAAACGCCTACTGGACTATTTTCCTAAATCAGGATACTCCCGTTTTTTTAGGTGCCGAACGTATCGCCAAATCAACCGGTCATGTTGTTGTGTTTCTCGCTATGCGCAGGGTAAAACGCGGACATTATACACTTGAATTTCAGGAGTTGTGTCTCGATCCGAAAGCTCAACCCGAATTTGCTATCACCGAAATGCATCTTCGTGCCTTGGAAAGTCTTATTATTGAAAGTCCGCAAAACTGGCTTTGGTCACATAAACGTTGGAAACACAAACGCCCCGCATGAAAACCGCTGTCGTCATTCTGAATTGGAATGGAAAGCATCTGCTGGAGCAGTTTCTTCCTAAAGTCATTGCTTGTTCTCCTAATGCCGAAGTGGTGGTGGCTGATAATGCTTCATCAGACGATTCAGTGGCGATGATGCGGAGAACTTTCCCGAGTGTGACAATCATCGAAAATCCCAGTAATAATGGCTATGCCGGTGGATATAACGAAGCGCTAGCACAGGTAGATGCTGATTATTATGTGCTGCTAAATTCCGATATAGAAGTTACACCCAACTGGATTGAACCTGTTATCAAACATTTCGAGTCAGATCCTTTAGTTGCTGCTATTCAACCTAAAATTAGAGCATTTAAACAGCGCAATCAGTTTGAATATGCTGGTGCTGCTGGAGGTTATTTAGATCGTTTAGGTTTTCCATTTTGCCGAGGACGGATATTTGAAGAATGTGAGGTAGATAATGGACAATACGATGATGTGAAAGAAGTTTTTTGGGCTTCTGGAGCTTGTATGTTTGTTCGTGCTTCTGTGTTTCACGAATGTGAGGGCTTTGACGAGCTTTTCTTTGCTCACATGGAAGAGATTGATTTATGCTGGCGGATGAAAAATCGGGGTTATAAAATCCTCGTTGAACCTGCATCTGTCGTGTTTCACATTGGTGGAGGAACACTTTCTAAATCGAACTGGCGTAAAACCTACCTCAATTTCCGAAACAACCTCGAGCTTATCTACAAAAACATAGAAGGTAAATACTTGTTTCGAAGCTTGTTTATGCGCATGACCTTAGATGGTATCGCCGCATTTAAGTTTCTGTTTACCAACGGATTTAGTCACTTTTACGCAATTATTCGTGCGCATTTGCATTTTTACCGCAAGTTGCCTTCTATCCGCCAAAAACGCCGTAAACTGAAAGCTGTCGAACACAATCGCAACAGCACGGGTGTTTATATGGGTTCTATCGTAGCCGATTATTTTATTCGAGGAAAAAAAACTTTCCGCGACCTCGATATTCATTAAACAGCTGGGCTTTAGGTATCTTTGCAGCTCCCAACCTAAATTGCCATGCTGTTCAATCTGGATGAAATTATCACCATCACAGTAACCCTTTTCGCTATCATTGATGTGGTGGGTGCTGTGCCTGTGCTCATTTCCATGAAGAGTCGACTAGGGGAAATCGAATCTGGAAAAGCTACGCTTGCATCCGGCTTACTCATGATTCTGTTCCTCATTTTTGGAACACGATTATTAGGTGTTTTAGGAGTTGATATCAATTCATTCGCGGTTGCAGGTTCCATCGTAATCTTCATCATGGGACTCGAAATGGTGCTAGGTATCGAGTTATTTCGTCAAGATCCAGATGTGAAATCGGGTAGCATCATACCAATTGCATTTCCCATCATTGCTGGATCTGGAACGCTTACCACAGTGATGTCGCTGCGAGCAAATTTTAGTGTGTACAACATTCTGATTGGAATCCTCATCAACTTAATCGCCGTTTACTTGGTTCTTCGTTCCATTAACTACCTCGAGCGCAAATTGGGTAAGAGCGGACTATTTGTTATCCGGAAATTCTTTGGTGTTATTCTTCTTGCCATTTCTATCAAGATTTTCAAAGCCAATATCGGCCTCTAAAATCCTGTTCCAAATTCAAGATTTCATTTGTCAAATCCGAGGTGATTAACCTGTCGGATAGTTCATTCATTTGATACTATTCGTTATTAATTTGATAGCATTGTTAGCTATTTATTTGCACTAATGATATTCAATATCTTATATCTTTGCAAAACTGGTAGGTAAAATTCGTTTTTCATGGAAAAGTTGACATCGGTGCGTTTTGCCCCTTCGGATGATTTGAACTTTTATTTTCGAGCCGCTTTTTCGGTTTCTTGCGTGATTTTCGGATTACACGAAAAGAAAATCAAAGTGCTGCTAGTAAAGCGCAAACGCGATCCGTTCAAAAATACCTTTTCACTACCTGCAGAGCTTGTTTATCCCAACGATTCTCTCGAGGAACATGTTGACCAAATCGTGCAACGTGTTACTGGATGTGAGCGATTTTACAAAAAGCAAATCCGTGCCTTTGCTGATACTTCTCGCCATCCACTCGGCCGTGTTGTAAGTATTGGATATTACTGTTTTATTGATTGGCATCAATGTCGGCAGTTTGAACCTAACGAAGACCATAATGCCGCAGAATGGTTCGATCTGAAATCATTACCTGTTTTAGCCTTCGACCACAAAGAAATTATCGAAGCTGCTAATCGTCGGTTGTTAGCTAAAATGAGTACGCAACTGACAGGTTTTAATCTACTTCCTGAGAAATTCACACTCAAGCAAGTGCAGGAAATGTATGAAGCTATTCTCGGTCACGAGCTCGATAAACGGAACTTTCGTCGCAAGATTCTAAGTCAGGATGTAATACTTGAAACAGGTGAACAATTAAGTCCATGGGAAGAAAGTGGTAAAGCTCCTATGTTGTTTCAGCTTGATGAAAAGCGTTATCAGCAACTAAAAGTAGAAGGAAATAAATTCGAAATTTTCTAATTATCCAAGTTGCTGACAGCATAAATAATCACTGATGGCTAGAATACTCACCATTGGATTAGCTCCGCTGCTTTTTGGGAAAACACTGGCATCCACTACGTAAACACCATTTACGCCCCAAACTTTTCCTTCTGGACTAACTACATCATGTGTATAGGAAGTTCCCATGCGACACGTTCCCATTTGATGTGCACTGAATAACGTATAATCACCTTTATCCCAACGCATTTCATCAATTAGCTTTTCAAATCTAACTGTGTCATTCACGACAGAAGCATCAACAAAAGTGGGCTGAATATGCGGTAAGGCAATCTCCTTTGCCCCAGCTGCAGCATGAATCCGTGCAGCGTTTTTCATACCATGAATCAGTCGAGCTTTATCGTTTGCATGTAGCGAATAATCAATCATCGGGCGACCATCTTTACTTAATCGTATCGCTCCGCTAAATTCATCCCGACTCAAAACGATAAACACACCTAAATGACTAATCTGGGCCATGCGTTCCTGAAACGATTGAGCATCTTTCCAAGGCATTCCCAAAGCTAATAATCCAGGATGTGGTGGTGGAGTTTCTATTTTGTAGCCATAGCGACCATTTAGTCGGATGTGCTCATCATTAGTGCTTGTCATCATAGCGCCGCTCCAAGCTTTCACTTCCTCAGAATAGATTGCTGGAACAGGAACTACCGGATGTAAATACAAGTTTTTTCCTAATTCCGGATGACGAATCCCGCTGCGCATCAACAAAGCCGGACTATGAATACTTCCAGCCGAAACAATCACGCGCTCGCAATGAATTCGAACTTCCGTTTTATTCCCCAAAGGATCTGTATGAAATCCTTCTGCACCAATTACTTGATTTCCACTGAATAATAGTCTTTCAATATAGGTGCGATCTAATATTCGAGTGCCAAGCTCAATAGCGTCTTGAATATAGGTTTTGAGTGTGCTCTGTTTGCTGCCTTGTTTACAGCCAAAGCCACACCATCCACAGCGATGAGCACCATCAGAATTACAATGGGAACTATTTTTTGCAATCGGGTTAACTTCCTGCCCAAGTAAATTACTTCCCTTGATAAGCAGTTGATTATTAGTGTTATGAATTACTTCTTCTCGATCAGCACCAATGCGTTTCCAAACCGAATCTAGGTGATATTGAAAAACAGGTTTCACGAAATCCGCAATTCCACTTTCCTCTGCCCATTCTTCTAAAACGAAATCGGGAGTTTTGATACATGCCTGCCAGTTGATTGTTGTTCCTCCACCTAAACAAGCTCCAGCAAACACTGTCATGGCGCCATCTACCGTGCTTAATGCTCCTCGTTCTTCGTACAATTGACTCACCATTTCTGCTTCCAGATTGGTCATCTCTTGTTCAGGCATCCAGGGGCCTTTTTCAACAATAAGTACATCTTTACCAGCCTGAGCATATCGTGCTGCCGCAACGCCTCCACCAGCGCCCGATCCAACAATTAAAACTTCACAACGTATTCCTATTCCAGGTTTAATCAGTGGAATAGCTTGCTGTTCGGTAATGGATGTTTCCTGATGTGCTTGATACTGTGTTATCGGTTGAGAAAAACTCTGTCCTGATTCATTACACAAAGAATAAGCGATGAAAGTGCTTAGTTTCTTTAATGCTTGATAGCCTTTTCGTAGCAAGGCAAATCGAGACGCTGACCAAGAACGAAAAAGTGATTGACGTTCTTCAGCACTTAGATTTTCGAAAGAACGAAACGCTCCGCCCCAAGTAAATCCTAAAAATGGTGATTCCAGTAAATCCAGTAATTGCCTAAAATCAGCTTGTTCTTCGGGCGATTTTTCAGCTATCAGTGCTGCAATTTTTTCTGCAATGCCAACAGAATCAATCCATGTTGCTTGATTGGGAATTTCAACAAATGTCGATACAACGTTTGCTAGTATTTTCCGATCAGCAGCAGAGAAGTTCATGTTAGTTTTTTCTTTCTAACATCTGGAAAGTCAGGGAATAAGCATTTTTTTCATCCGCCGGATATCCTACATCCACATGAACATTCCATTCACTCATATCTATCTCAGGAAAAAATCGATCCGCTTCCGGTTCAATATCCACACGGGTAATATAAATGCGATTGGCTTTGGGCAATGCTTGTTGATACACATCAGCTCCACCAATAACCATCACTTCGTGTTGATCTTTTACTAAAGCAATTGCTTCTTCCAACGAATGAACAATGTCAACACCTACCGCTTGATAATCTAGTTGTCGGGTGATGATGATGTTTCTCCGATTGGGCAGTGCTCTTCCAATGCTCTCAAAGGTATGACGTCCCATGATGATAGGATGTCCAGTAGTTAAATTCTTGAAATACTTTAAGTCGGCAGGTAGATGCCAAAGTAATCGATTGTCTTTTCCTATTTCCCCATTTTTTCCGGTAGCAACCACGATGGAGAGTATCATATAGCAACAGCGGCTTTTATGGCAGGATGTGGTTCATATCCTTCCAAGGTGAAATCATCAAACGTAAAATCAAAAAGCTCCTTTACTGCTGGATTAATCTTCATAACCGGAAGTGGCTTTGGATCTCTACTTAACTGCAAACGAGCTTGTTCAAGGTGGTTAGAATACAAGTGAACATCTCCAAATGTATGGACAAATTCACCCGGCTCTAAACCACAAACCTGAGCTAGCATAAGTGTAAGAAGTGCGTATGAAGCAATATTAAATGGAACTCCTAAAAATGTGTCTGCACTACGTTGATATAACTGACAACTTAATTTACCATCCGCCACGTAAAATTGAAATAAACAATGACAAGGAGGTAAAGCCATTTGATCTACATCAGCTACATTCCATGCGCTCACAATTAAGCGACGTGAATCAGGATTGGTCCGTAGCATATGAACCAGTTTGCTGATTTGGTCAATCGTCTCACCGTTTTTACCTGGCCAAGAGCGCCACTGGTGACCATAAACAGGTCCGAGATTCCCGTTTTCATCAGCCCATTCATCCCAAATACTAACTCCATTTTCTTTGAGGTAGGCAATATTGGTATCACCTTTCAAGAACCATAATAGTTCATGAATGATTGAGCGTAAATGGACTTTCTTAGTCGTTACGATTGGAAAGCCTTTACTTAAATCAAAACGCATATGATAGCCAAAACAGCTAATCGTTCCAGTACCTGTTCGGTCGTGTTTTTGCGTCCCGTTTTCTAGAATGTGGGCTAGTAAAGCCTGATATTGTTGCATACTTATTTCGGTTAGGCTTGACAAAGTTAGTGCTTCATTTCAGGCTGGCATTTCGCTGATAGAACGAATGTGTTCAATTTATTAACGGCAATTGTTTAGAACGAGTATTAAAATGAATCTGCCTGTCAATGAAGCAGAAACACATTTTCAATTATTTTTTTACCCTAACATGTTGTATCAAATAAAAAAATAGATACTTTTGCCATCCCTGAACAAGGAATACCAATGGATCGGTAGTTCAGCTGGTTAGAATGCCGCCCTGTCACGGCGGAGGTCGCGGGTTCGAGTCCCGTCCGGTCCGCAAAGCCCCGAAAGTATTCGGGGCTTTTTTTGCCTTTTATTTTGCTTCAGCTACTTTCTTTATTTCCTCCAGAATAGGAGACCAACCTGTACCGTTATTCCAAGATTCGGCATATCTGCGTGCACCGTCAGCAACCTCATCATAATCTCCTTGTGTTACACGTAATAATGTCCCTTCGGGTAATTCATCCAATTTGTAAGTAACGACCAAGTAATTCTTAGGAATATCTTCAATTGAAGAAAAGGGATCAAACGTAGTATAAACCAGTTTTTTACTCGGTTCAATTGTTAACACACTTCCCTTTACAAATACCATTTCTTGTCCTTCATGAACGCCTCTCCAAAGTAAGCTACTGCCTACTTTCCATTCCGAAACAGTTTCACATCCAAACATATATTTCTTTGTCTCTTCTGGTTGTGTTAATACATTCCAAATACGACTAGCAGATGCGTGTATTAAGATGGAGTTATCTATAAATTTCATCGTTGAAATAGTTAAAAATTCGTTTTAATCCAAGGTATGGTCCGACTAGTATTCCCATTCACCAACTTCAAAAAATAAATCCCTGCAGGCAAACAGCTAAAATCAAGATTTTGCTCCTCTTTAGATGTGTGCAAAATACGACCTTGTATGTCTAAAACATAAAGTAAATCGATTTCATTTCCTTGTATTGATAGCAAGCCATTACTAGGATTTGGGGCAATTTTCCAATGCAAATCGATATCTTCTATACCTGCAAAAGGATCAGCCGACCATTTTCCAATGAATGGACTGAATTGTTCCGAGCCATTAATTTCTATGGAACCGAATTGTGCTGTATCTTGAAATATTCCCGAAAAGTATAAATCACCACTTAATGATACACTCAATCCACATGTATAATCATATGCATTTCCTCCTCCCTGTATAGCTCTGTTTAATGTCCCATTGGGTAAGAATTGAAGAAATGATAAATTGTAATTGGTAATATCTCCCGAGGATAATTGTATGCTATTTTCAAAAGATAGATTTCCCCGGAAAGTGCCACCAATCCATGTTTTCCCTGTTTCATCAATATCAAGTGAATGTCGATTCAGTAGCATGAAATCTCCAAAATCACTTTGTTCAGGAATATCTCTAGCCCAGATTACATCACCATTTGTATTGAGTTTCACGAGCGCAAAATCACCTCCAAATGAACTTGGTGATAGGGTGAAATTTCCAAATGAAGTAGTATCAAATAGATAGGCTACAAAAACTGGATCTCCATCGGAATCAACTCTTAATGATGGAGTTTGAAAAGTAATGTCTTCGTAAAAATTAATCCAATTACACGTGCCAGTCGGACTAATTTTAGTGACAAAATAATTATATGAATAGGGAGCAATAAAAGAACTTGAATTAACAGTCATCGAACCAGATCCAATCGCGCCGGTTAGGTATAAATTGCCCGTGTTATCAAAATCCATATCGCCTGTAATTAATCCGCCATCGAGAATGTGAAGCTGAACATCCGTGCCACTTTCACTTAATCTTCTAACTTGAATCTTATCAAATGTTGAATAGGAATACCAGCATCTATTCAAATGATCGATACTTAAATCATCTAATAATTCATTATTAAATCCACTTAATCCTAAACTAACATTACGTATCCACTCGAATTCACCTGAACTACTCAATCGAATTAAGAACATATTGGTTCCAAATATATCCTGACTGGTATTTTGAGTAGGTTCATGTCCATCTGAACTTAAACTGTTCATAAACAAACCTCCAAGGTAAACTCTACCAGAATCATCCACGACAATATCTCTCACACATACAGAATCTCCCAAGATATAATTCCAAACTAATTCACCATTTGTTGAAACTTGTTGAATCTCAACTTCACTATAGGTATTTTGATTATAGTTGAAAAATTGATTCTGAATTTTAGTCTGAATTAAACCACCATTTGGAAGGGCGAAAACAGGTAACTCTTGAATAATTCCATTGGGAAATTGTATTGTTGAGTCTGGAAGAATCCAGCAATATTGTTGTGCTTTAATTGAAAAGCTTAACAGAAGTATAATTGAGCTTAGGTAAAAATGGCAGCGCATATAGGTAATTTGATGTCTAAATTACTGAATATTCAATTTTCATAAATTACAATTTTATGGACTTGTCGGATTGTTATTACTCGTCATGAACCTTTCTTCTTAGTTAGAATAGTTGATGTGTTTTTATATACTAATTCCTTATTTTTCACCTATGAAATGTCGTGTTAACCTCCTCCTTACTTTTTTACTTCAATTCTCTTTTCTTCCGTTATTTAGCCAGCATTTCGAATGGGCTTCATCAGGAAGTAATATGTTTGTAGGGTATTCTACTAGTTGTGTTACTACCGACGGACGATTAATAGCTGGTGCCCAATACGAACCACCAAGTTATCAAATCTCATCCGATGATGCAGAGATATATTCAGGTAGTGGAAAAGCATTTCCATTTAATAAATACTTTAGACAATTTATTGTTACTTGTTATTCGGCTCAAGGTGAGATTGATTGGGTTATAAAGGAAAACGAATTATGTCAAAATGGGAATATTCTTGGATTGAGTTCATTAGCTGATGGGACGGTAATTGTAGCTTTTCGAGGCTATCCAAATCTTCCTGCCTATATGAAAGATGAAAAAGGTGCAGAAATTCAAGTTCCATTAAATAGAGATTATAATTCATCAGGCAATTATTACGAATACGTATTTCTTGCTGAAATTGATAAATACGGTTCTTCTCGAAAGATTCATGCAATTAAAGGAATCGTTGATTCAGAGTGGATTAGTTTTGAGAGAACATCTGATGGAGGCTTTGTTTTTACCCAAGCAGATAACGAGAAATCAATCAATGCGAAAGGAGAAAATAAAGATGTAGCACATAATTATGTTACTAAAATAAATTCTGATTTCAGTTTTTCATGGATTTACAAATTAAAGTATTTAGATAAATCGTGTTGTTCTTATTTTGAGAATCCATCATTGGCAGTATCATCTTATACCGGAGATATATTTATTGCTGGGAATTTCCGAGAAGGAATTTTGCCCGATGGAGGAAAAGCACACACAGCACCAATATTGGATGTTGTTTCTCAATATAATCAGCCTTATGAGTCATATCTAGCCTGTTTAAGTGCTAGTGGGAAATTGAAGTGGATTCGATATTCAGAAGGTAAATCTCTAATTAGTGCTATTTCGGTTCACGAAAACCAAATACTTGTAGGTGGGAAAATCCAATTACAAAAGAATTATTTTGGGATGAAAATCGATACCACAAATGCAAAAGTAGCAATGCTAGCTTCATTCGATTTAGCGGGTAAATCTAATTGGTGCAAAACATTTAATGCTATTAATATTACATCTATTAGTCAAGATTTTGATGGCAATATTTATGCATCATTTCGGAATAAACGAAGTAGGGGAGTACCACCTTTAATGATTGGTACAGACTCGATTCCAGATGCTTACGAACGAGTTATTGTAGCTAGTTTTGATGAAAAAGGAAATTATCGGTGGAATAAAATTAGTCGTGCTATGTTATCCATCGATTCTCATTCAAAAATCCACAACGATGAATGCGGAAACCTCTATTTTACTGGCGAAATGTGGTACACATTACCTGTCAATATGAGCCTTTTTGATGGAGCAATTGTTCGGGGTAAAGGATATGGAGGAGCTCCTTTAGCAGCAAGAATTCGTACTACCATTCCGGATGAATTATTAGCCTTGAATATTAATCTATCCCAATCATTACAAATTAAATTGCGAGATAAGAATAAAGATACAAATAGCAGGAATAATGCAATTAAACCTAAGGATGCATCTGTGAATCCAGCATCAGTAAGTTCTGCTAATTCAAACGCTCAACCTGATTCTGTACATGCAAGTAGATGTGTTCCTATTCCTTTTCCATGGCGTTTAGTATTATTTCCCAACCCTACTGATGGACAATTCACTGCTAGAGCTAATATTTCTTATTGTGATTCACATGTAGGTGTGGAACTATGGGACGCAAAAGGGGCATTTGTCAAGCAATTATCTGCTCCACATATGCAATTAGCTGGAAGTTTCGATGTGGAGGGCGCAATTAGTGATTTAGCTGCGGGAGTTTATATTGTTGTTTTAAAGGGCTCAAATTCAGCCGTTAGCGAGAGGCTGATTAAGAAATAACTGATGCATGATAACTAGTAGTTTTCTTGATCGAATCAATATTAGAGAGTATTGTATATTCGCTACAATTCTCAATAATTAATGATGATAAGCTGGAATACATGTTTTTCTGGAGAGCGTTTCGGTATACAATCAGATGCTATCACAGAACGTACTGAATTTGAACGTGATTGGGATCGATTAGTATTTTCAAGTGCCTTCCGTAGATTGCAAAATAAAACGCAGGTATTTCCTCTACCGGATGAAGTGTTTGTTCATAATAGATTGACACATTCACTTGAAGTTGCTAGCGTAGGTCGTTCATTGGGTGAAATTATTGGTCGCTATATTAGTGAACGTGCCGATGTTCGTTCTAATGATCACTCATTTGAATTTTACAAATATCATCTCAAGCATGTTATTGCTTGTGCTTGTTTAGCTCATGATTTAGGAAATCCTGCATTTGGTCATTCGGGTGAAGAAGCTATTTCCAAGTACTTCATTGATCGCGAAAAAGACTTGGAATTTCGTTCCTTGTTTTCTGATAAGGAATGGGCCGATTTAATTGCTTTTGAAGGAAATTCTAATGCATTTCGTTTATTGACAAAACAATTTACTGGCCGTTTGCAAGGTGGGTTCCGACTTACCTATTCAACTTTAGGGGCGATTGTTAAATACCCGTGCGAAGCATCTGCATCATTAGGAAAAAAAGGCCCTAAATACCGATCAAAATACGGTTTCTTTCAAGCTGATCAGCCAGCATTTGAAGAGGTGGCTCAAAAGCTACATATGATTCGGGAAGAGAATTCTGAGTATATTATTTATAAACGACATCCTTTTGTTTATTTGGTTGAAGCTGCTGATGATATATGCTATTCTATAATCGATATGGAAGATGCTCATCGTTTGGGGATTTTCAAAACAGATGATGTAATTGATTCGTTTTTAAAAATTATTTTACTAAACCCAGAAGAATCTAGTGATCGTATTCGGAAAACACTTGAATCAGTATCCGATGTTAATGAAAAGATAGCCTATTTACGTGCGAAATCGATTAGTTACTTAACTCGTAAATGCGCACAGGTTTTTCAAGAAAATGCTGATTTAATTCTTTCTGGTGAATTTCAAGGTGATCTCATTAATTCTGATCCCGATACCAAACGAGTAATGAAGGAAATCGAAAGCCTTTCCATTAAATACATATATAATTATCCAAGTGTTGTGAAAATTGAGTTGGCGGGTTTTAGAATCATGGGTGGAATACTCGAAGATTTCATAAGTGCTGCAATTACTCCTAAATTGGAAAGAAATAGTATGCAGCGAAACTTACTTGGACTCTTACCCTCTCAATTTCTTTTTGATGATAACGATTCAGCATACCAAAAAGCAATGTCCATAGTTGATTATGCATCTGGGATGACTGATTTATATGCACTTAAGCTATACCGTAATCTTCGAGGGATAGAAGTGCCTACTATTTAGTTAACTTTTAAGGACTCGATTGCTTTCTAATTCTGAAGATTTATTTATTTTGGGAGGGTGTTTTACACGGGTATCAGAACTGTAAACTACTCTGTTGTTTAACCGACGAAAGCTCGATGTTTGTTTATCTTATTAAACCCTTTAAAGGAACACAAAATCATGAAAAAATCTACTTTTAAATACATTGCTCCCTTTCTAATTTTAACGATTCTAATGGCTTCTGTTATAGGGTTGTTTAGTTCTACTGCAAAAAGACTAAGTCCTCTTCAAATTCAAGCCAAAAGTCAATATGTATTGAATTTATCGGTACATGAATTACGTTATGATAGTTTATTAGAGGAAGTTGAACATTTCGAAGAACATTTTGCTTGGGAGTCAGCTCCTACAATGACTGGTTTGAAGCATTATGAAATAATTCCTTATGAGCAAATACAAGCAGCTTATGGTAGAATGAGAGACTATTATTTGGGTGAGTTTTTTACTGGATTGAAGGTTTATTATTCCATGACACCCTCTCACGAACTGAAGTTTTACTATGTTCCTGTATTTGCATGGCAAGATAATATCGACACAACTCATTTTGAATTATCAGATGGTGTGGGGCGTTTAGATTATGTGCTTCGAAGTGATATCTATAAAGTCTTTACTCTTGATGGATCTGATCTAGTTGATATTAGTGAAGATGAAACCGCAGTCATTGCTGCAATGAATAATGTGATGAATTATTATACAAATATTAGAATTAAGCATGCAGGTAGTTCTACTTATTCTAATTTCAACTTGGCTACTGATGCAACATCAACTTTTTTTCCTTCTCAATTGATTGATTCCTTGTATGTCAATAATAACCCGACAGGAAATCAAGATCCGATAAATAAGGACATTTATTTTTATTCAACATCTAAGTTTCCTAATGTTGGAGAAGATTACATGCATGCTGTTGTAATGGCCACAACTAAAGTCTCATCTCAACCTCAATTCCAAGCCGGTAATTTCAAGAATCAAGCTGCAAATTTTACAAGATTGTGTCCTACGAATTGTAAAAATGTAAAAGTAATCAATCATACATTATCGAATTGATTAACTAATTTTAACAGTTTTGAATGATTGAATACATTGAATATATTTTTAAATCTATCGGAATAATTTTCGGTATAGCTTTAATTAATCGAATCAGCTTGTCATATAGGCTGATTTGTTTACAGTTATTTGTTTCATTAATTACTGATTCCATTGCTGAATGGAGTGGCGATAATTTTGGGTCAAATTATTTGGTGTATAATTTATATATGCCAATTGAGGTAATTTTATTAAGTTGGGCAGGTGTATTATCTATTTATCAAAATATTTGGAGAACCCGATTTAAAATGTTAATATATTTTTATATATTAACCTCAATCATTTTATTTTATTTTAATCCAATTCATGAATTTAATACACTACTTTTAATCATTGGATTTTTATTTTTAGGAATATTGAATTTATTCTTGGTTATTGATCCTGAAGGGATTAAGTCGCCTATTAAGAATCCTATGATGATTATTTCCATAGCACATATCTTATATTTTTGTGCGGTAACTCCTTTGTTTATTGGTAGGAGCTATATGTTAGAAAAGTATCCGGAAATGACAAATGAATTATATAATTTGGTGAATAGTAGTATTATGTTAATTCGATATTCTTTAATTGCAATTGCTATGATTATAGTTTTTATTAATGCACGATCAAGAAAAGCCATAGTAGTATGAACTCAAGTGATTTGTATCTAGGTATTCTAGGAATAACTTTGGTTATAATCATTCTCGTTGCGGGTGTGATAATTTCAGTTATTATTTCGAATAAACAACGAGCAGAGCAAAAAGCCAAAATATCAATGTTGGAACTTACTTATGAAAAAGAGCTAAGAGATGCCGAAACAGAAGTAAAAGAACAATTAATGGGATACTTTTCTCGTGAGATTCATGATAATGTTGGACATACTCTCACATATATGAGGCTTTTAATTGAGAATAAGAAAATTGATGATCCAAGCTTAATTGAAGTATTTAAACCTATCGAAACATTTCTTGTTCAAGCATCTGATCAATTGAGAATGCTTAGCCGTTCCATGAATACTGATTATATTCAACAATTAGATTTAAAAGAAGCGATAACTTTAGAAGTCGAAAGGCTTAGAAACATATCTCAGAATAAGGTTGAATTAATTATTGGAGATAGCAGCGATGAACTTATATTGGATAAGAATCAACAATTGATGGCTTTTAGAATTTTTCAGGAAATTTTAAATAATTCTATTAAGCATTCTGCTGCCAACAAAATCTCAATTCGTTATAAAATGAAAAACTACATTTTACAAGTGGAAGATAATGGTAAAGGATTTTCTATCGACGATGTTCAATATTCCAATCGTTCATCGGGTTTAAATAATATGAGGAAACGAGCAGAATTGGCTAAAATGACCCTCGATATAGTTGCACAACCGGAAAAAGGTTCAATTTTAACCTTAAATTTCAAAAATATAGAATCATGAAAGATAAAAAGCGCATCATTTTGGTTGATGATCACGTAGTTGTCAGAAATGGTTTGAGAGAATTAATTGGCAAATTAGGTCCATATGATATTGTTCAAGAATTTGATCGAGGCAAAGACCTGTTGAATTTTCTAGAGAATGACCTTGATTTTGATTTGATTGTTATGGATTTGTCTATGCCAGAAATGAATGGTGATGAAGTCCTTGACATTTTAAACAAAAGAAATGTAAAAATACCCGTATTAATTCTTACCCTTAATGTAGAAGAAGATAAGCATATTAAGTTGTTTAGAGCTGGAGCCCGAGGTTATTTACCTAAAAACTGTACAGCGACTGTTTTACGAGAAGCTTTGAATGACATTTTTAGTCGAGGTTATTATCATAATGATTTATTAGCTGATGCATTAAGGTCTGATACTAAACCTCAAACGAAAGATCCGCGCGAAATTATCTTAACCCAATTAACTAAAAGGGAAAAGGAATTTCTATTACATGTTTGTCACGAAGAAGAGTATACCTATGAACAAATAGCTTTTATGATGGGGGTTCATAGAAGGACAATTGATGGTTATCGCGATTCAGTTTTTGATAAATTTAATATCCGATCTAAAACAGGCCTTGTTCTTTTTGTAATGAAGAATCAACTGCTTGAATTGTTATAGAATAAGCTGCTTACCCATATTGGCTTAATTCATAAAATTTAAAATTTGAAACATTTATATTAATTGGAATTATTTCTTTTAATATAATTGATTTTAGTTATCACTCTCAAGTTTATTCAAGGTTCTTTCATAAACTAATACCCATTTAATTTCATGTACTTCATACTGATTTTGAAGGGATTTAATGACGTGTCCGGCTTTACTTTCTTCCGGAAAAGTTCGAATTGCTTTTTGTAGTTCGAATATTCTATTTTCATCTAACAATTCCTCAATTTTAATTTCACCTGAAATGAGATATCCTTCTAAATGTGAAGCTATTGTTGAAGATTTTAATTCTCTTTGGAAAGCTATATCAAATATACTTATCCCACTTCTATATAAATCAAGAGAGATTTTTTGTGTGCTACCTTTTACTTGCTTCTTTTTAGTTTTCTTGGATAGTTCATTGGGCTTTTGTTGAATATAATTAATTCTTTGATAAACATCACTTAATGCTTGATTTAGTGTGTTTTTTATTGAATTTACTTCACTTCTATTTAACCAAGCATGAAATAGAAGTTCTACTTCAATTAACAAGCGTATTGATCTTTTAATACGAATGTCAAACAAGCGTAAATGACTTAATATAGCTTTTGTTCCCTTTTCCTTATGAAGCTCCCCAATAATTTGTTGTATTGGAATTCCTATTTTATTTATTAATTCATTCATGAAGTATTGCACACCTTTGGGCAATCTGTTTGATTCTTCTTCAGGAAATATACCTTCATTTAGTTGATTGAAAAGTCTATCTAGTTTGGGTTTATAATTATTTGAAATAAGTACAATTGAATTATTAACTTCTTCAAATGCTTTAATTTGATCTTTAATATCTGAACTTAGTTTCTTGAAATGTGGAATTATAAGTTCTTGAGTTTCACGAATAGATGGTTTTAACCAAAGTAAATCAAAAGCAATTTGACACTTTATATATACTTGATTTAATTCATATGTACTTAAATTTTGAACCAGCTGCTCTCCTGTATTAAATGTTTTACTGAATTGTATTATTTGTGAATCAGGCAATAATTCTCGGTTAGACAATGCTTGAGTTAATGATATTCCTTCCAATGTCCTACAGCGGCTCATTGCCACATAAATTTGCCCTGGTACGAATGCTGAACCTGCATCAATTATAACTTGATCAAATGTTAATCCTTGACTTTTATGTATTGTTACCGCCCATGCTAATCGAATTGGAAATTGAGAAAATGCTCCTTTTTCATCTTCTTGAACTGAGTTATCTTGGGAATTAAATGTGTATTTAATTTGTCTCCATTTTTCTTGACTTATAGATATGACATCCTCTTCTCCAACACATTGAATTAATAATTCATTTGTATCATCATCCCAATCAATTATTTTTCCAAGTTTGCCATTAAAGAAACGCTTCTCTTTGTCATTTTTAAGAAACATAACTTGAGCTCCTTTTTTTAATCTTAGACTAATATCGGTCGGGTAAGATCCGGGCTGAAACTCTCCAGATATCTCTGCTTGAAATATCCTTTCAGAACCAGGAAGTTTATCTAATTTATTCCTGTTGATTTCATCTGCTTTTCTAACATGCGTAGTTAGAATAATCGTTTCAGAATCATTTTCTTGTATAATATTGGGTTTGATATGTTTAGCTAATTCACTTAATATGTCTTCATTTAAATTCCCATTTCTAATTTGATTAAGAATATAAAGGAAGTTTTGATCTAATTGTCGGTATACATGTTCTAACTCTATTTTAAAGAAGTTTGTTTTTTGTAATGCTTGACTTTCAAAGAAATAGAATCCT
>Ga0116158_10002213_pt1 | contig 17194 bp, 18 predicted proteins | sample AD_UKC052_MetaG_FD_89883 | JGI IMG/M metagenome (GOLD analysis project Ga0116158, IMG submission 89883) | Active sludge microbial communities of municipal wastewater-treating anaerobic digesters from USA - AD_UKC052_MetaG | ecosystem: Engineered > Bioreactor > Anaerobic > Digestate | place: USA... | reverse complement strand
GAGCGTTAAATGATACGGCGGCAAGCAGGAAAGCAAGAGCCGCAATGCTGGATGTTTTCATGGTCATCATATCGTACCAGGGAGCCGGATAGGCTCATATTAATTTCAATGTTTTGGTGTAATAGTCAAGAAATATTCTTCCATGATACGGATTTCGCATTACATGATGCGTATCGATCTCTGGTTTTTATGATGGAAAATATTATTGACATTTGCCCGAAATGATATACATTCAAATCAGGATGCTTCAATAAACCTCATCAGCACTATTCCCTTTTTGGAATTTAACGGTATAGTAATTCATAAATAAATTACAAAAACCGTTATTGAATCATCTGTGAAGTGACATGAGGTAAATTCGATACTTATAAAAGGCTGGTTATGCGGGTAGGTGAATTCCTTGTAAATAACGGCATTATAACCGGGAAGCTTTTAAAGGATGCACTTGATATGCAGAAGGACAATCCTTCACGGCTGATCGGTGAGATTCTGGTAACAATGGGGGCTCTGTCAAAGGAGCAGCTCATCATGGCCCTCGAAATGTATCTTATGGAGACAGATGTTAATCCGGGACACGTCGATGAATGGCTGGACCAGGATGAAGTTGACATGATGATAGAAAAGATGAAAAAGAAGAAGTAGCCTGCTTGGAATAATAAAGTTATTGACAAAAGAGCCATAGTATTTAGTAACTGCCCCCATGATTGAATTTGAAGATAAGATATGTTTCGGCTGCGGTCAGGATAACGAGAAGGGATTGAGGCTTCAGCTTGAATATGACGACGATACGAAGACAGCGTTTGGTCAGTATACCGCACATGAGCTTCTTGAAGGTCCGCCCAACATAATACATGCCGGAATAATAGCGGCCATTCTCGATGAAACGATGATTACGGTGAATAAATACCTGGAGACCATCGCCCTCACCAGTGAATTGACGGTCCGCTATCTCCAGCCGGCCTATGTCGGCGAGAACCTGTACATTCGCGGCTGGTACGTGAAAAAGAGCAAGCGCGTTATTGAAAACAGGGCCGAGATTGAAAATGAGATGGGGAAGATAGTCGCACGGGCCAAAGGCAAGTACATAGAATACGACGAAATCCCCCAGCCTGACTGAAAAGTAAAACATATACCGGCCGAAGTGGTGGAATTGGTAGACGCAGCGGACTCAAAATCCGCCGGTGGCAACACCATGAGGGTTCAAGTCCCTCCTTCGGCACAACAAAGCAGCCCCCCGTTACGAGGGGTTTATTATTTTATAAACATCCATGGCAGGAATGAATCGGGGTTAAGAAAATAAAAAAGAACAGAGCCAGCAAGGAGGAGTGTGTGGGAACTGTTGCTGTGGTGTTTGCTCTGGTCGGTAGCTCTGTCCTTTTTTATTTTCTTAACAACTGGTAGTTACCGGTTGCCGCGTATACGCGCCCGTCATGTTCGGCGAACGGGAAAGACATACTACGGGAAAAGTTCACTGCAGTGATAGTGAATGGCGCCGACATCCAGGCTTGCTACTGTGCCCCTGAAGAGCTTCATGACTGTAGCAACTGTTGCATCCTGGTCTGCGGAATTTCCGGACATTGATGGCGTAATGAATCGCCGGTCTTTCTCTGAATTCTTATAAAACCGGGTTGTGAGGCCATAATAATTATCTCTTTTTTCAAACCCGGTATTCTTATGAAAAGTACGGTTTGTTTTATAAGCATTGGAATTCATGGTTCCTCTTGAATTAATTATAGGTTATATGCGGCACAGGGAAAAACCGCAATACCGGCAGAAAAAACATCCGGAATCAGGTATAAGATTATGACCGCAGTCGGGGCAGATTTTATTAATAATGAATGTGCGAGAAATCATGACAACCTCCTTTATATCTACATATGTATACTATATATATGTATAGTAAATATTCAAGTATTTTTTTCTAATGGGTTAATTTTTTTTACAAATGCCAATTCTCCACTTTTCATGATATTTGAGTGAATAATCTCCAAGTATGTCGGGAGCCAGGGCCTGAGAGAGGAATTTTTGGGTATAAGAGAAAATAAATTGTATTTATTACACCGTGTATAAATAAAGGCTTGGTGGAGTTTGTAACCTATCGATAAAAGTCGGTACACAGTTTGAATAATGGTGATGCTAACAGTATATTAGTAATGCCACATGGTCGTGATGGAATTCCACGACATGTATGATATAACAGTATGAGGATTATGTATGACAAAAGCGGCATTTGATCCGGAAAAAAGCATAGAAGAAATACTGAACCTCGAGTCCGAGGAAGTGCAGCCCAATGCCGAGACGATCGGTGAAAAGCCGGGCGTAAGCGGCCAGCGGACGACCGAGTTCAATTTTGATATAATACCGGAAGAGCTCGAAAGCTTTCTCAACCAGTATGTCGTCGGCCAGGAGCAGACCATCGAGGTCATCGCGACCAAGGTGTGCACCCACTTTAACCGCATGAAGCTGGACAGCAAGATAAACCAGAAGGACCGCCTGGTCGGCAATATTAAAAGCAACATGCTGCTTATCGGGCCGACGGGAGTCGGAAAAACCTACATCGTCAAGCTCATTGCCAAGAAGATAGGCGTACCGTTCGTCAAGGCGGACGCCACGAAATTCAGCGAGACCGGATATGTCGGCGGCGATGTCGAGGACCTGGTGCGCGAGCTCGTTCACGAGGCGGAGGGCGACATCAGAAAGGCCGAATACGGGATCATCTATCTCGACGAGATAGACAAGATCGCCTCTTCAGGCCACATGTACGGGCCGGACGTGTCCCGTACGGGCGTCCAGCGGAACTTGCTCAAGCTCATGGAAGAGGCGGAAGTCGATCTGAAAACGCCCCATGACCTTGCCTCGCAGGTCGAGGCGGCCATGGAAGCACAGAGGACGGGGAAGGTTACCCGGCAGAAAATAAACACGCGTAATATCCTGTTCATCGTATCGGGAGCGTTCAGCGGTCTCGAGGACATGATCAACAAGCGGCTCAACAAGCAGTCGATCGGATTCGACAAGGCCCGGGTGGCCGGCGAGGACCGGCAGTCGATTCTCAAAAAGGTGAAGACGGAAGACCTGATCGAATTCGGGTTCGAGTCCGAGTTCGTAGGCCGTCTTCCCGTGTACGTGGTGTTGAACGAACTGGACGAGGAAGGCCTGTACAAAATACTGAAGAACAAGTACAGCACGGTGGTGCTCGGCAAAAAGATGGATTTCAGGGCTTACGGCATAGACCTTTCATTTACAGACGAGGCGCTCCGTCTCCTTGCAAAAAAAGCGCACAGCGAAAAGACCGGTGCGCGTGGCCTTCTGAGCGTTTTTGAAAAAGTGCTGATCAAGTTTGAAAAAAGTCTTCCTTCTACCAACATTAAGAAGCTGAACGTCGACCGGCAGGTCATGGAGAATCCCGGCGAGGTTTTGAAACACCTGATCATCGAGGACGGAATCCATAGTTTCCAGAAGGATTTCCTGGTTGAGCATGGTATCTATCTGGATTTCGAAAAGGACGCGGTGGAGAAGATCCAGGAGATGGCCGGGGAAAAGCTTAAAAGTATCAAGCAGCTTTGCTATGACCTTTTTAATGACTATTACCACGGCCTCAGGCTCATGAAGCTGGACCACTTCACGATCCCCCGCGCTGCGGTGGACAGCCCGGAAGATTACCTGAATAACTTCATCAAGGAAAATTATAACAAGTAAGCGCCGGGAAAAAAACCTCGGAAAATAAAAAACCCGCCCTCGCGTTAGCGAGGGCGGGCCTGTTTTCAGGGGGAATGTAACAGTTACGCCGGAGAAATAGCGTCAACCGGACAAACGGCCGCGCATGCGCCGCAATCGGTGCACTCGTCGGCGTTGATTACTCTCTTGTCTTTCTTTTCGGATATCGCTTCAACCGGGCACTCGGGCTCGCAGGCGCCGCAGTTTGTGCATTCATCGCTTATAACATGAGCCATATGACAGCCTCCTAATTATTATCCTGTGGATGGTAAAGATAAATAAAACACCGTATATGTCAAGATATTATGGGAAAAAAATATTTTTTTATTAGCCGCAGAGGTGGGATCGTGGAATGATCAATGTGAAAGGACAAGACGGAATGAAAGCCATCCTGCAATAATGCTGCCGCATGGGCAGGCACGTACTCCGGGAGGCTTCATGATATCAAGCCATAAATATTTTCGGCTGTTGGAGTTTTTTATCTCGACAGCGCCGGTCAGAGAGTATCATAGTTCTTGTTAATAGACGTTCATTTAATACGAAGGAAATATGACTTTTAAAAGAATTCTCCGATATATCGTTTGCGTTATGCTCCTGATGGTTGGTTTTTCGTCGGCCTCACCGGGATTATACCCCAGGAGCAGGAGCCTCCCGGACACCCGGCCGCCGGTACGGCATTTCGCCACGGTCAAGCTTCCCCGCGGTTATCATCTGCCCGGGGCCCAAAGCCGCCAGTACAAGAGCAGCAATATCGTCATTGACCTGTACGCAATGAATTTCTCCCAGGGCATGGCGGTTTACGCGGAGCTGTATCCGGACCCTTCGGATTCGGTGAAGACGATCAAGATAAAAAAATTGCTGTTCGAGGAACGAAGAATACCGGTTTCCGAAAGGAGCTGGGGATACCGCTCCCTTTTCGCCCTGAGCCCGGATAAAGCGCCGGGCAACAGGCAGCTGTCTGTGGAATACGTTGCCGGCGGGGCACATCATACCGCGACCTTCCCCGTACCGGTCGCGGCGACCCGGTTCAAGTTTTCTCCCCACGCGCTTGACCTTGGAAAATATTCGAACATCGATTACCGCCCGGCTCCGGAAGAGATACGGTTCATCAACGAGTGCGCCCGGAAAAAGAAAAAGGCTTTCAGCCGCGCCGGTTCGGACGAACTGAACGGATCACTGTCCCATCCCCGCGATTACCATTTTGTGACTTCTCCGTTCTATTCGAAAAGAATGATCATGCGTTACCGGAAGGCGAAAGGGAAGAAGATCAGGCACGGGGACAAGCTGAATGTGCACCGGGGCATTGACCTGAGGGGGAAGAAGGGTGAGCCGCTTTTTGCCATGGCCAGCGGTACGGTCGCCATCGCTGAGAAGATGTATTACGAGGGTAATTTTATCGTGATAGATCATGGGAACAGAATCTTTACCTGTTATATGCATTGCGACAAACTGAACGTGCGTGCGGGAGAACGGGTGGAAGCCGGCGCCGGCATCGGTCTGGTGGGATCAACCGGGCTGTCAACGGCATCGCATCTCCATGTGTCTCTCTTTTTGCAGGATGTTCCGGTTGATCCCCTGAGTATGCTTGTTCTCCCGGTACGGGATTGACTCCTTCCCTTGCGGATATGTCATACTGCGTCTGTGCGGCAGTCCGAACGTCGGTGGGACAGCAAGCAGCGGAGTAACGGTGTGCATGACGGGCATTTCCCGATAAGCCGTGAGCGGACGTATCCGCCAGGAGCGTGATGAAATGAACGACCGATCTACAGTACTCATCGCCGGCGGGGCCGGATACATCGGATCTCATGCTAATAAAGAGCTGTCGCGCAGGGGCGTGAAAACGGTCGTATTTGACAATCTGTCGTACGGCCACCGCGAATTCGCACGATGGGGGGATTTCGAGCAGGGCGATTTGAATGATGCGGACACGCTCTGCCGGGTGTTCGAGAAATACCGGATCGGGGCGGTGATGCATTTCTCGGCATTTACCTATGTGAATGAATCAGTGACAGACCCGGCGCGATATTATGAAAACAATGTCGTAAACACGCTCAAACTGTTAAAGGCGATGAATGAGCATGACGTTCCGAATTTCATATTTTCGTCGACATGTGCAACCTACGGGGACCCGGTGAAGATACCTATCCCGGAGGAGCATCCGCTTAATCCCATCAACCCGTACGGGAGAAGCAAGCTGATGGTGGAGCAGATGCTTGCCGATTTTTCCTCAGCATACGGGCTGAGATATGTCTCGCTCAGGTATTTTAACGCGGCCGGCGCCGATCCCGACGGGGAGATCGGCGAATGGCATGAGCCGGAGACCCACCTCGTCCCGCTGGTGCTGGATACGGCCCTCGGGGTGAGGGACAGGGTTGACATATACGGCACCGATTATGACACGGCTGACGGGACATGCATCCGGGACTATATCCACGTTTCCGATCTGGCAACGGCCCATATCGCGGCACTCGATTATCTCCGCGGGGGCGGTAAGCCGGGCGTGTTCAACCTGGGTAACGGGGAGGGCTTTTCGGTACGGGCAATCATCGATGCCGCCGCGCGCGTCACGGGCAGGAAGATCCCGGTACGCGAAGCCGCGCGGCGTGCCGGCGACCCGCCCGTATTGATCGGCGATGCATCCAGGGCGGCACAAGTCCTCGGCTGGCGGCCGGTGCATGCGGACATAGATGTAATTCTCGAAACCGCGTGGCGGTGGCACACCAAACTATACGATACATATAAAACGAAACGATAAGATCATATTCCAATTGACATGCTTCGATATAAGCATAATTGAATGACATTCTGGATCTCAATCCAATAAACTCTCTCTGATAAAATTCCTGTAATACAGACGCTAAAAAGCAATATCGCGAAAGTAATCGGATTCGGGGGGATGAAGAAGCTGATTGCCAATTTCTCCTGGCTCACGGTGGACCGGATTGTCCGACTTGGCATCAATCTTTTTATCGTAGGCTGGATCGCGCGCTACCTCGGCAAGGCCCAGGACGGCCTCTTCAATTATTCCATGAGCCTGACGATACTGGTCAGCGCCATTGCGTCGCTCGGGACCAACAATATCATCATCCGGGAGATCGTCAACCACGCGGAAAAGAAGGACCAGATCCTCAGCTCGGCCTTTATCATGCGGCAGATCGGCGGCATTCTGGTCATCATTCTCAGCGTAATCCCCGTCATGATCATCAACAGTGAAGATTCCCTGACACGGCTCCTGGTTTTTTATCGCATCGATGACCTTCATGGTTAGCTCCTTCGATAACATCGATCTCTATTTCCAGTCCCAGCTCTAATCAAAGTATGCGGTCATACCCAACAACTCGATGTTCATCCTTCTGGGCTGCGTCCGGGTGGCCCTTATTCTCATGAAGGCCCCGCTGGTGGCCTTTGCCGTCGCGGCTACGGCCGAGATCATTGTCGCACAGATTGCCATGGCCGTGATGTACCACGGGACCGGGGGGTCACTTTTCATATGGAAGTGGAATCGCGACATTGCCCGCGGCCTGTTCCGGGACGGCTGGCCGCTCCTCCTTCCAACCATTTCCGCGGTCCTGTACCTGCGCATCGGGCAGCTGATGCCCGGCAAAATGGCAAGCTATACGGAGGTAGGAATCCATTCCGGTGCTGTTAAGATATCAGAGGCTTGGTATTTCGTACCGGTTATGGTGTCCGTAACGATCTATCCGAAGATCATAGAGATTATAAAAAATCAACGAGGAGCTTTTCAATATGAGACTCCTGAAGTTTTTTCGATCATGGCATTGATATCCTGCGGCGCCATGATCCCGACATTCTTTCTCAACCGTCTGATCATTAAAATCATATTCGGGCCCCAGTATGTCGCCGCCGGGGCGTTCCTCAGCATCCATTTCTGGGCAGGACTGATTTATGCAATGGGCGTAGCCCGCACCTGCTGATGCAACATTGAAAATTATACAAGGGGCACATTCTATTCAACGCTGGCCGGGGCACTACTCAATGTAATTCTAGACATTCCGCTTATACCCATGTACGGGAGCATGGGGGCTGCCACCGCCACCATCCTGGCCCGGTTCGTGGCCGGCTGCCTTTCAAAGTTGTTCATGTCGAGGAAAATCTTCGTCATGCAGACCAGGTCGCTGTTACTGGCCGGATTATACAGGCTTGCGAAGCAGATGCTGGTGGACGCCGAGCACGAAGGAGATGAGACGCGATAAAAAAAGCCGGGCTCGCGGCCCGGCTTTGTATGATACTGCAATGCTGGCTCAAGTCTTATCTCAATAGTTCCAGGACCGTCTGAGACTTCGCGTTCGCCTGCGCGAGCATCGATGTTGCTGCCTGCGTCAGGATCTGGTACCGCACATACGAAGACATCTGTTCGGCCATGTCGGTGTCGCGTATCCGCGATTCGGAGGCCTGCACGTTCTCGTATGCGTTCATCAGTCCCTTTGCCGCGTGTTCGAGGCGGTTGTAGTAGGCGCCGAGGTCGGCGCGCTGCTTGGAGACCACCCGGAGCGCTTCGTCGCAGAGGCCGATAACCGAGTTCGCCTTGCCCGGCGTCGAGATCGAGATGAACGTGAGGACCGTCGGGTTCCGGAGACCGAGAGCCGCGGTGGTCATGGTTTCGATAAAGACCCGTTCCCGCTGGTGCATGTTCGGACCCATGTGGAACCACATCGATGCGGTCGGGTGGAGCCGGGAGAAGTTGCCCAGAAGAAGCTTCATCTTGTTGAATTCCGCCTGGGACGCCATGCGGTCGATCTCGTCAACGAGTTCGGAGACCTCGACCTGGATGAGCTGCCTGTCCTCGTCGGTGTAAATACCGTTGGCAGACTGCACTGCCAGGACCCGTATCCGCTGAAGTATATCATGAGTTTCCTGGAGATATCCTTCAGTAGTCTGGATCATGGACATGCCATCTTCCGTGTTGCGCTCCGCCTGCCGGAGACCCTGAATCTGCGAGCGCATCTTCTCCGATACGGCAAGACCCGAAGCGTCGTCACCGGCCTTGTTTATCCTCATGCCGGAAGACAGCTTCTCGATGTCTTTGGTAAGGCTCCAGTCATGAAATTTTAAGGTGCGGTGGGAGAAGATAGCTGCGATGTTGTGGTTTATAATCATATCTTTCCTCCTTGAAAATCTGAGCCATCATCCTTGATAGCTTTTTGTTTCTGTATTTCCAATCTGATGTTCGTCAGATTGGAAAATCATTCTAAATATGATTATAGCCGATTATATGCGTTTATATATAAATATAATTATTATTCAATGAAATATAGCCTAATATTATTCGTTTCAGTTTTTTTCATATTGACTGTTAAGAGACATAAACGTACAGGGCGCCCAAATTTTTCTCTGCCGTGAGTTTTGTCTTGATTTTTTTCATAAAATAAATATGGTTACTCATCTTCTTCGTTATATGTGGCATCACTGCCATACATGCCGTATGTGATCATTGCTGAATGCGGCTTATCTGTTACGGGCACCTATAGAAAACGCTTTTTTCCTGACATTATAATGAAAAAAGCAGATTTCCGGGCGTGTGCTCCGGGGAGGTAACTCGGTTTGGGCCTCAGGGGTTTTATTAATGAAAAAAATCGGTTTTGATAATGAAAAGTATCTCAATGAGCAGCAGGAGTCTATTCTAGAGCGGGTTAAGCTCTTTAATAACAAGCTCTACCTCGAATTCGGGGGAAAGCTGATGTTCGATTACCACGCGGCGCGTGTGCTTCCCGGGTACGATCCGAACGTGAAGATGAGGCTTCTTCAAAAGCTGTCAGACAAGGCCGATATAATCCTGTGCATTTTCGCCGGAGACATAGAACGGAAAAAGGTGCGGGCCGATTTCGGCATAACCTATGACGCTGACGCCCTGAAGCTGATCGACGACCTCAATGACTGGGGCATAACGATCCTCGCCGTGGTGATCACGCGGTTCGAAAACCAGCCGGCCGCGACCATGTTCAAGAACAAGCTCGAGCGGCGTAATATCAAGGTTTGTACACACCGGTATACCAAGGGATACCCGACCGACGTGGACCTGGTGGTGAGCGACGAGGGATACGGCGCCAACGAATATATCGAAACGAAGAACCCGCTTGTGGTGGTTACCGGACCCGGGCCCGGAAGCGGTAAAATGGGCACCTGCCTCTCTCAGGTGTACCATGATAACAAGCGGGGCCTGCGCAGCGGATACGCGAAATTCGAGACCTTTCCGATATGGAATATTCCCCTCAAGCACCCGGTGAACATCGCGTACGAGGCGGCAACCGCCGACATCGGCGATTTCAACCTGATTGACCCCTTCCACCAGGAGGCGTACGGAACGATAGCCGTCAACTATAACAGGGATGTGGACACGTTCCCGGTCCTGAGAAGAATACTGGAGCGTATCATCGGCTCGAAATCGTTGTACCGTTCGCCTACTGACATGGGCGTCAACCGCGCCGGGTTCGGCATCGTGGACGACGAGGCGGTCAGGGAAGCCGCACGCCAGGAGATTATCAGGCGGTATTTCCGTTATTCATGCGAGTACGCCATCGGCTTCGCCAGCAAAGAGACCGTCCAGAGGGTCGAGCTCCTGATGGACGAGCTGGGACTGAAGCCCGGGGACCGCATCACGGTCGGGCCCGCCCGGAGCGCCGCTTTGGACGCGGAGGGGAACGGCAAGGGAAACGAGGGGATCTTCTGCGGCGCGGCGCTCGAGCTGGCGGACGGGACCATCGTGACCGGCAAGAACTCGCCCCTGTTCCACGCGTCGCCGAGCGTCATTCTGAATGCGATCAAGAAGCTCGCAGAGATCCCGGACCGGATACACCTGCTCTCGCCCCAGATCATTGAATCGATCAGGAGCCTCAAAAAGGATGTGCTGGGAGCCCGTTCGGTGAGCCTCGACCTGGAGGAGACCCTCATCGCGCTGAGCATCAGCGCGGCAACAAACCCGACTTCCCACGAGGCCATGACGAAGCTGTAAGAGCTCAAGAACTGCGAGATGCACATGACGCACATGCCGACCCCCGGCGACGAGGCCGGACTTAGGAAGCTCGGCATCAATGTTACGACGGAGCCGAATTTTTCGACGAAGAGCCTGCATGTCGTGTAATCGGCGGCGGGAAATACAGGTGTAAGGAAAAGGATTTCAGGCGGGGCGCCGGGCGCCCCGCACTACTGCCGGGGAGGTGCCGATGAGCAAGCTGGTGAAGTATTATGGTGTCAATTTCAAGCAGGGGGATTACATCTTCCGCGAGGGAGATGCAGCTGACGTCATGTATATGATCCACAGGGGGAGGGTGCAGATCAGCAAGGGTCTTGGCTCGTTTGACGAGAATATCCGCATCCTCGGTGAGGGCGAGTTCGTCGGTGAAATGGCCATCATTAACGTGAAGCCCCGCTCTGCAAGCGCCGTCGCCATGGAAGACTGCATTCTGATTAAGATGGACCGTGAATCCTTCAATGAAACGATCAAAAAAAACCACGAGTTTTCCGTGAGTGTCATACAGTTCCTGTCCGAACGGCTGCGCGAGACCGATGAACTATTAATGAAGTACGCGAACCAGGAACGCATCGGAAGGCTCCTGGCGGAGATCCTCCTGGAAATGCTGGGCAGCGGTAAACGGGACGCGTCGGGAAACTGGTCGCTCCTGAACATGGAATCGTTCCAGAAAGACGCTGCGCGTCACCTCGACTGGAGCAGGGATTACATCAGGACGGTCCTCGCCGAGCTCATCGACACCAACCGGGTTACGATAAAAAAGGACAGGTCCGGCGCGGAGTGGATCGCGGTTCGGGCCGGCGGCGAGGGTTAAGCCTCTTCGCGGTACCGTGCAGCTATACTGCGGATGACATCGAGGCTCTCGAAAAAAATCTCGACCAGTTCAGGATCGAATTTTTTCCCGGACATGGTGCGCATTTCCGAGAGCACGTCATCCGGGGCCCACGCTTCCTTGTACACCCTTTTTGATGAAAGCGCGTCGAACACGTCCGTCAGCGCGACGATTCTGCCGAAGATGGGGATTTCCTCGCCTTTCAGCGGCACCGCTTGCCCTTTTGAATCCTTTTCCAGTGGCTCGCCGGTGTCAACATCGACTCGGCCGGGATAACCGGTGCCGTCCCAGTTCTCATGGTGAGTGAGGGCGACCTCCGCAGACATCTCATCGAATTCCGACTCCCTGAACTTGAAGAGCCGCGCCCCCTGGAAGGTGTGAGTCTTCATGATCTCAAATTCTTCGGGCGTAAACCGCGCCGGCTTTTTTAAGATGAGGTCAGAGACCGCAACCTTGCCGACGTCGTGAAGCATTGCAGCCATGCGGAGGATGTCCTTTTTCTGGTCGATCTCCTCCTTGCGGAGGCCCCGCGCGCGGGCCCACTTTTCGTATATCTCGACCGAGTAAGCCGCAACGCGGTTGACATGCGGACCGGTCTCTTTCGGATCGCGCAGCTCTGCCATGCTGATCATGCGGAGGATCAGGGCGCGTGTCATCTTGGCGCGCTGGAGTATCATGCTCGCGATATTCGCGAAGTGAAGGGCGAACATCTCGTCGGAAGCGTCGAAGCTCCCGGTAAAAGCCCCGTCGCCGTCGCAGGATCCCCCCCCGGGCCCGGGGTTCTTTGAGTTCAGGATCTGCATGACGCCCAGTACCTCTCTCCTGTTATTGATCAGGGGAATGGTAAGCATGGACTTGGTGTGGTAATTAGACTTGATATCGGATGTGCGATCGAACTGATAGGGCATGTCCGCGGGGATTCGGTAGGCGTCCGGGATATTCAGTATCTCGCCGGTAAGCGCCACGTGGCCGGATATGGAGCCGTGGCTGATCCTGGTCCGGAAGGTCGTGTAGATCAGCTTCTGCCCGGGCGGGAGCAAACGCTGTATCGACTCTGTCTGCACGTGGCTGAAAATGAGCTCGTCCCCTTCCTTGATCTGGATCGAGGCGGCGTCGGCGTTCAGGATGCGGCGCGCCTCGGTAAGGATCTTGTCCAGAAGCAGGTCCAGGTCCTGTACGGTATTGAGCTCCGAGCTCAACTGAATGATTTCGTTCAGATTTACAGGCCTGTCGGTCATTGGCGTTCCCTAATGCAAAACATAGTTAATGATACTGCAAGTGGCGGATCATGGCAATAACTTTTTTTGCGCGTTTGGCCCGCGCCGAGCGGGGCATTATTAATATTGACATTATTCATCCGGAGTGCGAATACGGGAAGAGAACCACCAGGAGCCATGCCATGATTGCAATGATAAGGCGCTATTTCAAATTCGAAGAGCTCGGGACCGACTTCAAGCACGAGATGATAGGCGGCATCACCACCTTCATAACAATGGCATACATCATTATCGTAAACCCGAAGATCCTGGAGGCCGCCGGCATCCCGTTCGGCCCCAGCATGGTCGCGACCATCGTGTCCGCGTTCTTTGGCACCCTGCTCATGGCCGTGTACGCAAAGCGGCCGTTCGCGGTGGCGCCCTACATGGGACAGAACGCGTTCGTCGCCTTTACCGTAGTAAAGGTGATGGGCTTTTCCTGGCAGACGGCCCTTGGCGCTATCTTCATCGGAGGCCTCCTGTTTACGGCCCTGACGCTGCTCCGTATCCGCTCCTGGCTGGCCAACCTTATCCCGATAAACCTGAAGATCTCGTTTGCCGTGGGGATCGGGCTTTTCCTGACCTTCATCGGCCTGAACATGTCTGGCATCGTCACCATCGGCGTGCCGGGTGCCCCGGTCAATATCGGCAAGCTCTCGCAACCCGGTCCGATCATGGCGATCGTCACGGTGCTGGTCATCGCCTTCCTGATGATCAGGAAGGTCAGGGGATCCATGCTGATCGGCATTCTTGGAACAACCGGGATCGCCATCGCGCTCCAGCTCGCGTTGCCCGAACTGAAGAGCGGGGAGCTGCCCCTGGTCCAGGTACCGGACGCGATCGTAAGCCTGCCGCCGAGCCTGGCCCCGATATTTCTGCAGCTCGACATTTTCGGCGCGTTGAGCTGGGGTTTTTTCTCCGTGGTGCTCACGGTGTTCGTAATGGATTTCGTTGACACGATGGGCACGCTGATAGGGCTCTCGTACCGGGCAGGACTTCTCGACGAAAAAGGGGAGCTTCCCGAGATCGAGAAGCCGATGCTCTGCGATGCGCTTGCCATGGCGGCGGCCGCGCTCCTGGGGACCACGACCACCGGCGCCTACATCGAGTCGGCAGCCGGAATCGAAGAGGGCGCAAAATCAGGCTTTGCATCCGTGGTCACGGCGGTCCTGATGCTGTCAGCCCTCTTTTTCGCGCCGCTTTTTTCGGTCATACCGTCTTTCGCCTACGGCCCGGCCCTCATCATCGTGGGCATGCTCATGATAGCGCCGGTTGTCAATGTAAACTTCAACGAACTCTCCGAGCTTATCCCGGCTTTCATCACCATCACGCTCATGTGCTTTACCTATAACCTGGGGATCGGCATGACGGCAGGGTTCGTCTCCTACCCGCTCATGAAGCTCTTTGCCGGGAAGGTCAGGGAGGTCAACGCGGGAATGTGGATACTGTTCGCATTCTCGCTCGCATTTTTCATTTTTTACCCGTACTGATGCGTTACGAGGATACCGTGGCCCGGTCATTATATGATCGGCTTGCCGGAGAAAACCGATGGCTGAATTACGCGAACGATACGGCAATTGCGTCCTTGTGACCGGTGCGTCAAGCGGGATCGGGCTTGCCTTCGCGCACTACCTGGCGACCCGCGGGTTCCGTATTATCATGGTTTCGGACGAAGGGAAAAAACTCCATGAGATCATGACAGAATTGAAGCGTACGACCCCTGCTGATATCCATATCCTTCCCGGAGATCTGGCGGACAGAAAATTTCTTCACAGGATAACCGCTGCCTGCCGGAAATACGATCCCGGAATCATCATCAATAATGCCGGTTATGGCGTCATGGGTTATTATATTCAGCATGACTTCGAGGAGTATGAGAGGATGCTGGCCGTCGATGAAACGGCAATGATCTATCTGACACACCATTTCGCCAGGGAATTTTATATACATAACAGGAAAGGCGCTATAATAAACATTACGTCGGCCAATAATTATTTTTTGAAGGGGATTCCATTCAGCTCGGTTTATTCTGCCTCAAAAAACATGGTGAAAAACGTAACAGAAGCGATTTGCTATGAATTAAAGCCGTACGGTATTGACGTGATAAATGTTTCACCCGGCCCCACGGATACAGGGTTCCAGGATAAGGCGGGTACGAACCGCCTGTTCTGGTGCGAGTCGCCCATGAATGTCGTTGAGCAATCCTTCAAGTACCTGGGTAGGAAATCATCAATATTGACAAACCCCTACACGAGGGCAGGTCTTGCCCTGTACCGCCTGCTTCCCCTTCCGGCGTCAGTAAAGACCGGGCTGCGCGCAAAATTCTTCAGGGACATCCTCGGCAAGAAAGAACATTCTTCGCTGGATGGCGTTAAAAAAGAAACCGTCTCCTGATCTCCTTGAGTACTCCGATACTGATGCTTGCTTTAGTTCCATAATAGAGCCAGTGAAACATGGGTTTTCCGAAATATTCCGTGTAACCTTCGAAAATGACATAGGGAAAACCGAGGCGTTGTATGCGTGAAAGCTTCTCTGAAAAGGTGCTTGCGAGAATATATTTTTTACCGGATAAAAAAGCTTTCTGAAGCGCCAGGAGCTGAATCCTGGATCGTGACCGTGGCGTGCAAAAAACCTCGCTGTTGGTCCAGAGGCACGTTATTTCCACCATGTTGCCTTTCCGGACATCGAAAAACCGGGCCTCTTGCAATTGCCCGTGCGACAGGTACTGCTCATAACGGAGCGGGCTGGTCGTGTTAACGATCACCCCGCCGTTGAATATTCCCGGCTCGGTGAGCAGGCCGTAGACATCGGCGCGGGCGAGATATTCATCGTCAACGCTCACGCCGGTTATCTCAAGATACCTCTCTTTGAATCTGAGGAGATCTCTTTCATGTCGTATTTTGATAATTTTACTTTTCATGGGTAATCAATCGGTTCGTTTACATGAAGGTTAATGGAAAACAACGCACATAGATCCCGGTCGTATTATTTATGGCGCTCTTTCTTCATGTTCCTCTTCAGCTTCTTCCTCTTCCTGACACTGTAGCCGAAATAGCCGAGCGCGCGGCCAAGCAGGGCGAAGTATTCGCCGTGGTTATAGCAGACAAGGCCGGCGCGGTCCAGGCGGAGGCGGCCCTTTGGGTCAATGAGCGCCTCGTCCACGTTCACCGCGACGATCTCGGCGAGGAACAGGTCATGGGAGCCGAGCGGGATTGTTTTTTTGACACGGCATTCGATATTCACCGGGCTCTCCACGATCAACGGGGCTTCTACCGACGAGGCCGGGGCGGGCGTCAGGCCCGTGGCCGCGAACTTGTCCGTGTCCCGGCCCGATTTCACGCCGCAGAAGTCGGCCGCGCGGAGCAGCCGGCGTGTCACCAGGTTGACGACGAATTGTTTCTGGCCGGAAATGATGCCGTGGGAATATCGCTCGGACCGCACGGCGATCGAGAGCATGGGCGGCTCGGAATTCACGGTGCCGGTCCAGGCTATGGTGATGATGTTGGGCGCGCCTTTTTTGTCGGCGCAGGACACCATTACAACCGGCACGGGATTGAGTATTGTTGAGGGTTTCCATTGTTGTTTCGGCATGTCGCGTCCCCGATGATTATTGTATAACGTCAAATGATGTCTGAATAAAAATCAGAAGCTTTGCTATCCTGCCTACGCTTGCAGAAATAGCAGCAATATAATGGCATCAAATAGGTACAAAGCATGTCATGTGTAAAGGTGTTTTTTTTCGAAAAACATAATAAACCGCGCAAGCAATTAGTTATTGACGCTTTACCGACCTGGCGGGAAAATTGAATTCAATAATTGATAATTCCAATGACTTTTTTCTGATGATTCTACAGTTAAGCGTGTAGCTTATTAAGAAATTGCGGGTATCTGCTTGCCGTTTTTCTCCGGCAAAACAATCGAATAATATTGAATTGAGGGAGGCTGACTTGACCAGGAACATGATTATTATCGTTGCAACATTCTGTACGGCATTAATGCTCTCGAGCGGCTGCAAAAAATCCGAGGATAAAATGGCCCTCCTGTCCGCACTGGGTGGTGATCCCGACGTGTACGCCGGTAGCAGCCCGGAAGGCGATTTCATTGAGGTGACAATTGACCGGTCCTCAAAAAAGGTTAACTATACCAATTATACGTCATCCGAAACTCTTACTGACATGGATTATGTTTGGCTTGATCCGGCCGATGCCTTCAGCGATCCTAATCCCGGAGGATTTTCAATTCTCTATCGTATAGATCTTCCCTCTCCACCCTATGCTCCAGGTGGTTACGTCATGTTGAGCCTGTCGAATTTCATAAATTAATTGCTATATAATCACATCTGAGTAAAATATTCAATAAAAAAACTCAGGTGATAGCCATGCCGAGATATAAGGAAATAGAAAG
>Ga0116158_10002203_pt1 | contig 17223 bp, 15 predicted proteins | sample AD_UKC052_MetaG_FD_89883 | JGI IMG/M metagenome (GOLD analysis project Ga0116158, IMG submission 89883) | Active sludge microbial communities of municipal wastewater-treating anaerobic digesters from USA - AD_UKC052_MetaG | ecosystem: Engineered > Bioreactor > Anaerobic > Digestate | place: USA... | reverse complement strand
TTCTTCGCCTTGCGGGTGTCGGGGACCGTGTCGGCGCGCGCGCCGACAAGGTCCCCGACACCCGCAAGGCGAAGAAGCTGCTGCTTGACCTCCGCGAGGTAGTCGCCGAGCAGGCGCTCGCACTCGCAGATCTGGCCCGGACCCTCGCCCTCCGCGAAGGCGTTGCGGCGCGCGTCGACGAGGTCGAACAGCACCGATGCACGGATCTCGCGGGACTTCGGCGGGATGTCCTTGTAGGCCGAGGTGAAGGATTCGGCGGCGGTCACGAAGTCGCCGGCGTCGCGGGCCTTGAGGCCCTCCTGGTAGCGCTTGTTGACCGCCTCGAGCGTCGGGTCGGGGTCCGCCGCGGGGGCGGCCGCCGCGGGTGTCGCAAGAGACATGGCCAAAAGTACAGCCAGCGTCCGACGTGCGCGGCCCGCCCGGGAGGGTAGGGGCCGGAGGGGCGCTGCGGGGAGCATCGGCCGGATGATATGTCAGCGCGAGGGGCGACTTACAGGCGCGCGGGCGCCCCGATGCGGGCTTCGGGCGAGGTTCTGGCGCCTCGGGGGCTGGTTGTCGGGGCGCCGCGCGGGTATGGTGCGCGCGCCGCATGACCAAGCACCGCCTCGGCGTCGACGAGTACGTGGCCGGTGTACGCGCGGGCGACCGGGCGGTGCTCGGGCGGGCGATCACGTTGATCGAGAGCCGGCGCGCCGACGACCAGGTGTTGGCGCAGGCGGTGGTGGGAGCGCTGCTGCCGTGGACCGGGGGAGCGTTGCGGGTCGGCATCACCGGGGTGCCGGGGGTGGGCAAGAGCAGCCTGATCGAGGCGCTGGGCGGGTATTTGACCGGGCTCGGTCATCGCGTCGCGGTGCTGGCGGTGGATCCCAGCTCGCTGCGCAGCGGCGGCAGCATCCTCGGCGACAAGACCCGGATGCAGTCGCTGGCGCGGGATCCCCGGGCCTTCGTGCGGCCGACGCCGACGCTGGGGGAGCTCGGCGGGGTCGCTCGCAACACCCGCGAGACGCTGCTGCTGTGCGAGGCGGCGGGCTACGACGTCGTGCTGGTCGAGACGGTCGGGGTCGGGCAGTCGGAGGTGATGGTCGCGCAGCTGGTCGACTGTTTCATGGTGTTGATGCTCGCGGGCGCGGGCGACGAGCTGCAGGGGATCAAGCGCGGCATCCTCGAGCTCGTCGACATCCTGGCGATCACCAAGGCCGACGGTGAGGGCGTGATGGCGGCCAGGCGGGCGCAGGCGGAGTATCGCGCGGCGCTGCACCTGATGCGTCCGCGGTTTGCCGCCTGGACCCCGCCGGTGTTGACTTGCTCGGCGACCACGCAGGAGGGCATCGCGGCGCTGTGGCAGGCGGTGCGTGAGCATCGGGCGGCGCTCGAGGCGGCCGGGGTGTTCGTGGAGGGTCGGGCGCGTCAGCAGGTCTACTGGATGGAGCGCGCGATCGCGGCCGGGCTGCTCGAGCGCTTCCACGCCGACCCGGCGGTCGCGGGGCAGCAGGCGGCGCTCGAGGCCGAGGTGCGGGCCGGACGTTTGAGCCCGGATCACGCGGCGGCGCGGCTGCTGGGGCTGTTTACGCGGCGCGATTGAGCGGCGGTCAGTGCACGACGGCGATGGCGTCGAGGTCGAAGCCACCGCCGCCGCCGCCGCACCACAAACGGTCGCCGTGGTAGGCGACGCTGACGTCGAGCAGGCGCACGTAGCGGACGGTGCCGAGGCCGAGCGATGCGAGGTCGAAGGCGTCGCCGCCGGCGAGCGCGGGGTCGGTGGGGTCGATGTTGTTGTCCGCGTTGGTGAGCACGAGGCCGACGCCGGCGCAGCCGAGCAGGGTCGGGTCACCGGCGGGGTCGCAGGGGAAGGCGTGCCACTCGAGGCCATCGGCGCTGACGAGCACGCGCGCGGGTTCGGCGAAGGTGCCGCTGCCGACGGGGATCGGGTTCTCGAAGACGATGAAGTCGGGGCCGGGTCCGTCGACGATCGCGGGTGCGTCGAAGTACAGCGTGATCTCGCCGCCGCAGCCGAGCGAGAGCACGTCGAGGCTGCCCATATTCGCGGGGCCGGCGATCGGCGGGCCGTAGACGACCTCCGGGAACCGGTCCTGGCCGAATTCGGCGCCCTCGGGGGTGAAGGATTCGACGCAGTCGATGAAGGGGTCGGCCGGGCTCATGCCGGGCTGGCAGTTAAAAACGACCGGATCGATGTCGGTGTCGTGGGTGTCCGCGCCGGGATCTCCGCTCGACTCGCCCGAGCCGGAGTCGGTGTTGTCGGGCTCGCCGCTGCTCGTCGAGCCGCTGCTGGTGGAGCCGGTGGTGCCGGGCTCCGACGTGCTGGCGCTGGTGTCGCCGTCCAGCGGCGCGGCCGCGGGGCTGCAGGCCGGGAGGATGAGCGCCAGGATGAAGCTGCGTCGCACGCGGCGGATGGTAGCGGGCATGTCGGGCGTCAGGGGAGCACGGCCTCGATCGCGGCCGCGAGGTTACGCTCGAAGCTGCGGCCCTGGTGGACGTGACGGATCTGCCCGGCGGCGTCGACGAGCACGAGGTGGGGGAACATCTCGACGCGGAAGCGGCGGGTCATCGAGCGGTCGTCGAGGGCGATCGGGAACGGCAGCTCGTGCGCGTCGCGGTAGGCACGGACCAGGGCCGGCACGTCGCCGTCGCGGTCGGCCGAGATCGCGACGACGGCCAGGCCGCGTGACGCGTAGCGCTCGGCGAGCGCGCGGTACATCGGCATCTCGCTCTTGCACACGCCGCACCAGGTGGTCCAGAAGATCAGCAGGTGCGGTCGGCCTTGCAGGTCGGCGCTGCGCAGGGTGCCGCCGTCGAGCAGGGGCACCGCGAAACTGGGTAAGGGGTCGTCGACCGCGATCGGCGCGAGGGTCGGCCAGCGATCGATCAATCGCATGCCATCGGTGACCGCGCGGCCCACGACCAGGGCCAGGACCAGCCCGCCGATGGTCAATGATAGGGTCTTGTAGGGGCTGTCCCCGGGGACAGGTGAAGATGTCCCGGGGGACAGGTCGCCTGTGCCCGGGATCGAATTGCGGACGCGGAGGGCGAGCAGCAGGGCCGCGAGGCCGCCGAGCAGCGGCGCGGCGTAGAACGGCCCCGGGAGCGGCAGGCCGAGGTCGGCGAGCAGGAGGGCCCCGGCGTGGATCACCAGCAGCGGGACCAGGCACAGGGCCGCGCGGTGGGCCCGTGCGGGGCCGAGTTGCCAGTCGAGGGCGGTGGCCGCGAGCAGCCAGGGCAGGGCCGGGAGCAAGGCGCGCAGCAGACCGGGGGCGGCGGCGAGGCTGCGCAGGGCCCAGAAGTCGGCGATGGTGTCACCGATCGGGAGCAGACCGACCGCGAGCAGGTACGCGGCCAGCAGCACGGCGCCGTCGCGCTGACCTGTCTCCGGGGACAGGCCGGCGAGTATGCGCCGCGGGGCGACGAACATCCCGCCGATCCGTCGCAATAGGCCGGTCATGTCGCGCCCCGGTGAGCTGTCTCGAGGGACAGGCTGGTCCTGTTGTTCATGCGGCCCCCACGCGGCGGCGGGCGGCGGCGACCAATGCGGGCGGGAGTCGGCGGGCGGCGGCGATGCGGCGCAGGTCCGGGGCGCGGAGGCGGTGAAGCTGGCTCATGGCCAGGGTGAGCGGCGTGCCGGGGTCGAGCACGAGCTCGAGCCGCTCGGCGTAGCTGCGCAGGGCGCTCGGTCGGCGGGGCGCGGGCGCTGTGCTCGGCGGCGCGGGTGGTCCGGGCTCCGCCGCGGACAGCGCCCGATAGGCCGCGGGTGGGCGCGCCGGCGTGACCGGACCGCGGGGCGCGGGCGGAGGGATCTCGGCGGGGTCCTGCTCGTCCCAGTCGTCGGCGATCGGCAGGTCGAGCTCGTCGAGCTCGTCGGGCGGGTGCGCGGCCTGAAAGGACAGCGTGCGCGGGCGCGCCGGGGCGGCCGCGGTCTCGCCGGGCTGATCGTCGGCGGCCGAGGCGGGGCGCAGCGTCAGGTCGAGCTGCGTGGCACGACCTGGCCGAAGGGGCAGGTCGCGCGGCGGCGCGGTGGAGCCTGGCCGAAGGGGCAGGTCGCTCGGCGCGGCTGGCCGAAGGGTCAGGCCGCCCGGGGGCGCGGCGGCTGGCCGAAGGGACAGGTCGATCGCCGGCTCACCCGCCGGCTGCGTGCCGGGACCTGGCCGAAGAGACAGGCCGATCGCCGGCGCGGAGGGGCCGCTGGCCTGGTCGCGCGGGGGCGGCGGTGGACCTGGCCGAAGGGACAGGCCGATCGCCGGCGCGGAGGAGCCGCTGGCCTGGTCGCGCGGGGGCGGCGGTGGACCTGGCCGAAGGGACAGGCCGCGGGCGGGGCCCGGCAGGCCGGGCAGGGCGTGGCCCTCGGGCTCGCCGGTGGCGGCGCGGCGGGGCGTGGCCTGGGCGCCGAGCTCGAGGAACAGGTCGGCGGGGCCGGAGCGCAGCATCCAGGCGAGGGCGCGGGCGTGGGCCTCGGGGCTGTCCTGGAGGACAGCTCCGGCGAGGGTCTGGCTGCGCAGCTCGGCGAGCACGGAGACGGCCTCGCGGGCGCCGAGCTCGAGCACGGCGTGGGCGGTGGCGCGGTCGCAGCAGGGGTTACGCAGGAGTTGTTCGGCGATCGCGGGGCAGGCGAGCCAGCGGCGTTGATTCCTGGCCACGGCGCCGCAGACCCCCTCGGGCGCGCAGCGGGCGAGCAGCCGCAAAGTGGTGTCGTGGACACGCGGGTGATGCACGACGAGGCGCAAGGTCTCGGGGCTGTGGATCCTTCGTCGGGCGATGAAGTCGAGGACGGCGGCCGGCAGATGTGGGTCCACGAGCGCGGTCATCACCGCGGCGATCGGCAGATCGCTGGCGGTGCGGCTGGCCTGGTCGGCCAGAGTTGCGCCGCCGCGGACCCACAACTGGTAGAGCGCGAGCCAGGGCTCGGCGCCGGCGAGCGGAGCGAGGCCGCGAGCGACCATCTCGCGGGCAGGCAAGGGCGAGCTGGGCGCGAGCAGACGCGCGAGCCGGGGCCCGAGCTGGGCGTCGTCGAGGCCGGTGTGCTGCAGCACCGCCGCTAATTACCACGCTTTCGCGCGGGTCCGGGCGCGGGCCCGCGAGCGCGTCGGCGGGCTCAGGCGGCCGGTGTGGGTGCACACGGTGTTCCCCGGGCGGGCGAGTCCTCTGCTACCGTCGGCGACGTGACCGAGCCGAGGACGGAGCCGCGCGACGACGAGGCCGCCGAGCTGGCGGACGACCTTCCGGTCGCCGCGAGCTCACTGATGGCGATGACGCTGGCGCCGGACACCAACCGGACCCAGGGGGGCGGCGAGGCGGCGACGGACGGGCTGCCGCGGGGCCTGGGGCAGTACAAGCTGCCGCTGCGCACCTGGTCGGTGCCGGTGGTGGTGATCCTCGGGCTGGCGGCGATGATCTTCGTGCTCGCGTTCTGGCTGAACGTGCTGACCGACGAGACCAATGATTCGAGCAGCGCCGGCAACCTCGTGCACGCGCTGCTGCATCAGAACGTCGACCAGGCGCGCAGCACCCTCGGGGGCCTCGGCGAGGTCATGGCCGCGGTGCTCGGCCTGGCGCTGACGGTCTCGAGCATCATCGTGCAGCTGGCGGCGACCCGGTTCACGCCGCACATCACCTCGCTGTTCTTTCGGGCGCGCACCAACCTGCTGGTGCTCGGCTTCTTCGTGACGGCGACGGTGTTCGTGGTGTGGGTCAACTTCTCGATCGCCGACAACTACGTGCCGCGCTGGGGCGTGTTGTTCTCGATGCTGCTGATGACGGCCAGCCTGCTGCTGCTGTTCCCGTACTTCGCCTACGTCTTCGACTTCCTGGACCCGGAGAAGATCGTCGGGCGCATCACCGCGAACGGTTTGTACGCGTGCACGCCGATCCGCGGCAAGGCGGCCCAGGCGGTCGACCAGCGTCAGCTGCAGGCGATCGAGGCCGTCGAGCACCTGACCAACATCGGCCTGAACGCGCTCCAGCAGAAGGACAAGAACATCGCCTCGAGCGCGATCGATGCGCTGTGCAAGTTCGCGGTGCTGTACGGCGAGACCAAGGCCGGCATGCTCAACGAGTGGCACCGAATCTCGCGCTGGAACCGCCAGAGCCCGGACTTCGTGTCGCTGTCGCACGAGGCCGTCGGCGACCTGCGCGAGCGCGGCACCTGGCTGGAGTGGAAGATCCTTCGCCAGTATCAGATGGTCTTCACCGAGGGCCTGACCCAGATCAAGGATGTCTGCTACCTGATCGCCATCGACACCCGCCGTCTGGGCGAGGCGGCCGCGCGCCGCGGCGACCTGCACACCCTCGACCTGTCGATCAAGTTCTTCAACACCTACCTGCGCGCCACCATCAACGCCAACGACATCCGCACGGCGTACAACATCCTCCACCAGTACCGCCAGCTCGGCGAGATGGTCGTCTCCGAGGGCCGCTCGATGATCCGCAGGGCCCGCAGCAAGTCGGAGCGCGAGCAGCGGGAGGCCACCGAGCGGGCCAAGACGCTCGAGCGCCGCGCCGTCGATGTCGTCCGCTTCATGCGCTACTACAGCAGCGTCGCGTTCAAGCGCGGCATGGTGTTCATCGCCGAGGTGATCGCCCACGACATCGGCACGCTGTGCGCGGTGGCCTTCCACGCCGAGAGCGCCTGCCACGACGAGATCCTTCGCATCTTCCTCGCCGTCGACGACGCCACCGAGTCCGCCGACAAGGAGAAGACCCTGCGCGGCGTGCGGCTGGCGCAGATCAAGCTGGCGACGGATTACCTCGTGCATGGCTCCGTGGCGCTCGCCAAGCAGGTCGCCGACGATATGAAGGCCGAGGACCACAAGCGCCTGCGCAGCATGTGGCAAGAGCTCGCCAAGCTCGATACCCGCGAGTTCTGGGAGGTCAATGACCGCGGCTCCAACTTCGATTATCTGACCCCCGAGCAGAAGTCCGCGCTCACCCACTTCTTCGCGTGGTTCCCCGGCCTCGGTTATGACCAGGTCGACGACGACCCCTCGGTCGTGCTGCGACCATGACTCGAATGCATCACCTCGCGCTGCGCGTCGGCGACGTCGGGCGCTCGGCCGAATTTTATGGCGGGCTGCTCGGCCTGCGCGAGCTGAGTCGCTACCACGACGCCGCCGACAGCAGCCCGCGCGCGGTGTGGCTGGCGCTCGGCGACGCGGTGCTGATGCTCGAGCGTACATTGCTGCCGCCCGGTCCGGGCGACGGCTCGGCGCATGTGCTGGTGTTGGGGGTGGATGACCTGAGCGTGTGGGCGGCGAAGCTCGCCGCTGCGGGGGTGGAGATCGTCGAGCGCACTGCGTTCACGTTGTATTTGCACGACCCCGACGGGCATCGCGTCGGCCTCAGTACATTTCGCTTCGTCGGGCTTTGACATCGCCGCGCGCTGTGGCATCTTCGCGCGCCATGAAGGTCGCCCCCCCGTCCTCGATCGCCTCCGGGCTGATGTCCCTCGCGCTGCTGGGCCTCGCCTGCGACGGCGCGAATACTCCTGACAAGAAGGCCGAGCAGGCGGCGCAGCAGGCAGCGAAGCAGGCGAGCGAGCAGGCCGCCAAGCAGGTCGCCGCGCCCGCGGATGCGCCGGCCGATGCCAAGGATGCGAAGGCCGAGCCGGTCGCCGATGCCAAGGATGCGAAGGCCGAGCCGGTCGCCGATGCCAAGGATGCCAAGGCCGAGCCGGCGGCGCCGGTCGTGGCGACGCCGCCCGTGCCGGGTGCGCCGGGCGCGGCCTACTTCGCGGTCGACAAGGTCGGCATCGTGCGCCTCGAGGGCGGCAAGTTCACGGTGCTCGCCGATTCACCGAACGCGCTGATCAAGGGCCTGCAGATCGGCGGCGACGGGCGGGTGTGGACGGCCGGGTTTCAGGACCTGATGCGCCTCGAGGGCGACACCTTCAAGAAGGTGATCACGGCCGACTTCAGCGAGCTGGGCGGCAGCGTCGAGGACTTCGCCGTCACCGCCGACGGCCAGATCTGGGCCGCCACCTACAAGGGCGTCTCGCACCACGACGGCAAGGCCTGGAGCACCGAGGAGAAGGCCAACATCGGCGCCGGCGACGACCTGTTGCAGGGCATCGCGGTCGACGCCGCCGGCAAGGTGTGGGTCGCCTCGACCCACAAGGTCCATGTCCGTGACGGCGGCGTATGGAAGGATGTCGACCTCGGCAAGGCCGGTCGCGGCACCCTCTACTTCGAGGACCTCGAGCTCGCGCCCGACGGCTCGGTCTACGCGCTCGCCTCCTCGGCGCTGTTCCACATCAGCCCGACGCAGGACAAGGTGGAGAAGGTGAAGATGGCGGGCATGAACTCGTACGGCTCGTACGGCTCGCTGTCGCTGTCGACCAACGGCGGGCTCGCATTCGCCGACATCGACAAGGTGCTGTCGATGCCCGCGGGCGGCAAGAGCACGGCGTACGGTTCGCGCGTCAGCAAGTACTTCCAGGCGGGCAAGATGTACGCGGTCGCGGCGGACGACAGCGGCCGCGTGTGGGTCAGCTCGGAGGGCGGCATGACGATCCTCGGCCCGAATGACGCCAAGACCGAGTGGCCCGGCGGCTCGATCCCCGAGCTCACCGGCGAGATCCGCAACATGCTGGTCGTCGGCACCGGCCCCGCCGAGCTGCCGGGCGCCGGCAATGTGCGCAAGGGCGGCCTCACCGGAAAGCTGCTGCGTGAGGGCAGCCCGCTCGCGGACATCTCCGTCGAGGTCTGCCCGAGCCCGAGCATGATCTACAGCAAGACCCCCTGCGCCGACGGAGCGGTGAAGTTCAGCACCAAGTCCGACGCCAGCGGGGTCTGGACGGTCTCCGACGTGCCGATCGGCACCTACGGAATGGCCGTCAAGGTCGACGGTAAGTGGCAGATCACCTTCGGCCACGAGATGGGCAATGGCATGAAAGAGGGCCAGGTCTTCGACACCGGCTCGCTCAATCTCGACAAGAAGTGAACGCCGTTCCCATCGCCGTTGAGCTTTCAGCGGCGGCGGGAATTGTGATAGTCAGCCGCCCATGGCCAAGAACCTCGCACTCCTCGCTCTGATCCTCGCGGTCGCAGCGCTCTTCCTGCCGCTCTCACAGTTCGTGGACGGTTCGACCCGGGGGATTTTCACGGGTACTGAGCAGAAGATGGAGGGCCTGCTGTTCATCGCACCCCAGGCCCTCGCCGCGCTGTTCGGCGCGACCCTCGGCCGCAGCCGCTTCGGCCGCGGCCTCGGCGTCCTCCACCTGCTGCTCGGCCTCGCCGGCACCGGCCTGGTGGCGATGCTGTTCGCGGAGCCCCGCACGGGCGTGACCTTCGGCCTGGGCACCTACGCCGCCCTCGCCTCCGGCGTGCTGGTGGTGCTCGCGGGCCTCATCGGCCTGATCAGCCCCGACCCCAAGCGCCTCTGACCCGGGTCTTTGCGCCGACCATGAACGAAGCCTGTCTTTAGGGACAGGTACCAGGAGCGAGCCGACCGCGAGGTCGCGCTCGCTCTGTTTCGTTCGGGCGCGTGGCGATTTTGCGTAGGGCTGCGCGTGCGCGCGCATCTTCGCTGTACGGGTCCGCGCAGGCTTCCTCCGCCTTGACTGCGATCGAGGGCAGGTGCATCTCCATGGCTTCGCGTCTTGGATGTTCGCCATGTCCCTGCTCCAGCCGATCCTGAAGAAGTACCCGCGGACCCGCCACCTCGAGAGCTCGCGCTTTCAACACGGCGACCACGACCTCGAGGCGGTCGCCTTCAAGGACGTCAAGGGGCAGTTCCTGGTCGTCGAGGAGAAGATGGACGGCGCCAACGCCGGCCTCAGCTTCGACCACCAGGGCCGCCTGCTCCTGCAATCTCGCGGCCACTACCTGACCGGCGGCCCCCGCGAGCGCCACTTCGACCGGTTCAAGCAGTGGGCCCACGGCCACGCCGAGGACCTCTACCTCGCGCTGGGCGAGCGCTACATCATGTACGGCGAATGGATGTACGCGAAGCACACCTGCTTCTATGACGCCCTGCCGGCGTACTTCATGGAGTTCGATATCTACGATCGAGAGCGCGACCTGTTCCTCTCGACCGCGCGCCGTCGCCAGCTGCTCGCCGGCCTGCCGGTGGTGTCGGTCGCCGTGCTGTGGGAGGGCCGACCGCAGAAGCTCGCCGAGGTGACCGGCCTGCTCGGGCCATCGCTGTTCAAGACCCCGGCATGGCGCGAGCGCCTGGTCGAGGCGGGCGCCGCCGCCGGCGTGTCCGCGGCCCAGGTGCTCGCCGAGACCGACGGCCACGACGCGATGGAGGGCCTTTATATCAAGGTCGAGGACGAGGAGCGCGTGGTGGACCGCCTCAAGTGGGTCCGCGCGTCGTTCCTCAATTCGCTGGTCGACTCCGGCAGTCACTGGCTCGACCGCCCGATCGTCAGCAATCTGCTGACCGGCGAAGCGCATCGTCGCATGCCGGGCGCTCCGGGGTGATGTCATGCTCCTGCCTTATCCATGCCCACCTGACCCTTCGGACAGCCTGGTGATCGCCTGGGAGGCGCTCGAGCGGGTCGAGCCCTGGGTCGCGCCGATGGCCGCGTGCCCGCAGGACCCGGAGCACCACGCCGAGGGCGATGTCTGGACGCACACGAAGATGGTGTGCGAGGCGCTGGTGCGGCTGCCGGGCTGGCAGGGGTTGCCGGCGATCGACCGTGAGGTCGTGTTCGCGGCGTGTCTGCTGCACGACATCGCCAAGCCGGTGACCACGCGTATCGACGACGACGGGCGCATCCGGCAGCCGGGGCACTCGCCGCGCGGGGCGGTGATGGTGCGCGAGCTGTTGTGGCTGCTCGGCACGCCGCCGGCGATCCGCGAGCGCGTGGCGGCGCTGGTGCGCACCCACCAGATCCCGTTCTTCCTGATCGAGGAGAAGGACCCGCGCCGGCGCGCCGCCGTGATCAGCCAGACCGTGCGCTGCGATCATCTCGCGCTGGTGACCCGCGCCGATGCGCTGGGAAGGATCTGCCGCGACCAGCAGCGCCTGCTGGACAACATCGATCTGTTCAGCGAGTTCTGCGCGGAGCACGGCTGCCTCACGCAGCCGTGGCCGTTCGCGAACGAGCATTCGCGGTTCCAGTACTTTCGTAACCCCGAGCGCGACCCGGGCTACGCGGCCCACGACGATACGCGCTGCGAGATGGTGCTGATGAGCGGCCTGCCCGGCAGCGGCAAGGACCACTGGATCGCGCATCATCTCGACTTACCGGTGATCTCGCTCGACGCGCTGCGCGAGACCCTCGATGTCGCCAGCACCGGCAACCAGGGCGCGGTGATTCAGGCCGCCCGCGAGCAAGCCCGCGAATACCTCCGTCGCGGTCAATCCTTCGTCTGGAACGGCACGAACCTCAGCCGCGACATGCGCGGCCGGCCGATCGAGCTCGCGGCCGCCTACAACGCGCGCGTGCGCGTGGTCTTCCTCGACACCGCATATAAGCGGCTGGTCCGGCAGAACCGCGACCGTGAGGCCTCCGTGCCGCTCGCGGTCATCCTGCGCATGCTGCGATTGTGGGAACCGCCCGACCTCGGCGAGGCCCATCGGGTCGACTGGATCGTGCAGGACTAGCGGCCCGCTGGCGGGGGCTCAGCGCGGGGCGAGGTTGCGCTGGAGGATGATGCGCTGCTTGTCGAGCTCGGCGCGGGCCTCGGCCTCGTCCTTGTGGAAGCTGACCGGGTAGGTCTTGCCGCTGATGGCCTCGATGCCGCGTTGCGCCAGCCCGGTCATCATCCGGGCGACGGCGTTGACGTGATAGATGGCGGTGTGGCTCGGGCGGATGAAGCGCTTGAGCCGCTCGGCATGGAGCTTGCGGGCGTCGGCGCTGAGGCCGGCGGTGCGCCTCGCGTCGCCGAGGACGAGCATATAGCCGTACTTTTCAAAGAGCTGCTCGCCCATGTCGATGAGGCGCTGCATCTCGTGGCCATCGACCACGCCGACCGCGCGCATGATGAGCATATCGCCCTCGAACCATAGCGTCGACTCGCCGGGCGGCGGGGTGGTGCTGTCGTCGGGCTTTGCGGTCATGGTTTGCAGGTCCGTGGTGTCAGCGCTTCGCGCCGCGGCTGGCGAGGCAATGGCGCAGGCCATCGCGCAGGGTGGGCAGGCAGCGCAGGTCGCCGAGCCCCTGGCCGAGCGACACGAAGGCGTCGGCGGTCGCCGGGCTGACGCCGGTGACGACGCAGCGTCCGCCGACCAGCTTGACCGCGCGGGCCAGCTTGACCAGGTGGTCGGCGGTCGCCTCGTCGACCTGCTCGACGCCGGTGAGGTCGAGCAGGGTCCAGCGGGTGCCGGTGTCGACCATGCGCTGCAGCAGCTTCTCGGTGATCTCGAGCGCGCGCTCGTGGTCGAGCACGCCGACGAGCGGGACCGCGAGTACGTCGTCCCAGACGTCGAGGATCGGGGTCGAGAGCGCGTGGATCTCCTGCCGCTGGGCCTCGATCAGGGTCAGCTTCTGCTCGAGCTCGGCGCGGGCCATCTCGAGGGCCTGGGTGGCCTGCTCGCGCGCCTCGTGCCCGCTCTTGAGCTCGCTGATGAAGACCCGCATGCCCTCCTCGAGCATCCCGAAGTCGTCCTCGCGCAGCGCCTCGAAGCGGCCGAGCGCCTCGGCATATTCGCCGATCGACGCCAGCGATACGACCTCGAGCAGGTGCGCGAAGCGGGTCTGGTCGATCGTGATGTCCTGCTCACTCGCCATGGTTCACCTCATTCGCCAGGGCAGCCCGTCGGGCGTCGACCCAGCTGCGGGCCTCCGCGGGGTCGCGCACGAACTCGACCTCGAGCGGGGTCTTTCCGAAGTACTGGATCGCGTTGAGCGTGAGGGTGATGATCGTGCGCATCGCAAAGCCGCAGCCGTAGATCGCCGTGCCGGAGAGTCGATCGGTCTCGGTCTTGCTCCACGCGGCCATCAGGCGCCGCGCCTCGGCGTCGATCCCCGTCATCGCGTTCACGTCCGCGATCAGGAAACAATGCCCCTCCTGGCGCAGCGTCGCCTGTGCGGCCGACAGCAGCGCCGTCGCGTCGGTCAGCGTGAAGGCGCCGTGGACCACGATCTCGATGATGTCGCCCGTTCGCTGGCTGCGATGTTGCCCGATCGTCAGGGGGGTCATCAGGGCGAGGAGCCTATCACGAGCTTCGTGGCACCGCAGACTGAGCCTGCGATCGTTGAGCGCCAGTCCGCGTCCGTGTGTGTCCGGCGGTTTTTGCGGGGTGTCTCTCACGGAAGGGCCGTGTCGGCGAGCTCGCCGCTGGTCAGCTTGACGAGCAGGGCCTCGCGGGCGCGCGCGAGAACGGGCAGCAGGGCGCCATTGGCGGCGATGCGGGCGAAAATCGGGGCGGTGCGGCGCTCGAAGGCCTCGGCGAGGACATCGGGCGGGCGCGGCACGAGGATCGTGTGCATGTCTTTTTGGCTGACATGTCCGAGGCCGGTGGTCTGACGGCTGCGCGCGAGCTCGATGAAGCGCGGCTGCAGCTCGCGCAGCAGGCAGTAGGTGAAGGCGCGCCAGCGCGGCCCGGGTGGGATGACTTTGAAGATGTGCTGATTGAGCCAGGCCGGGCCGCCGTACCACAGGAAGGTGCCGATCGATGTATGGGGATTACCGGACCACGACATCAGGATGTCGCCGTCGTCGATGGCGCGGGCGCCCGGGGGATCGAGGGCGAAGCGGGTCTGCTCGGTGATGCCGCGCTTGATCTCGGCGATCTTGATGATCGGGCGACCGAGACCGTCGGGGCCGAAGTCGTCGCCGCTGAAGGCCGTGCCGTTTTGATAGGTGGCGCAGGCGGTCAGCGGCACGGCCTGCCAGCCGGCGGGGATCGGCCCGGCGGGCGAGGGCTCGCGGGTGGCGGGGAACAACGCGGACTCGTCGGCGCTGGTGCTCGCGTGGCGCTCGCCGCGGGCCCGGCTGTCCGTGGGGTCATGTTCGAAGAACCAGGCGCGGAAGAGCAGGCGGACCAGGCGGTCGAGCTCGTCATGCACGGACTGGGCGAGCGCGGCGCGGGCGTCGATGCGACCGAGGGCGCGGGCGATCGCCTGCTGCTGCGCGAGCGGGGGCAGGCGCACGGGGGTGTTGCGGAGGATCGCCAGGTTGGTGTGGGGCACACCGGCGGCGATCGTGTGGCGGGCGACGTAATCGCGGACCTCGGGGGTCAGCAACCAGTAATAGATATACTCGGGGTCGGCGCGGCTCGGATTGCAGGTGATCTTCATCTGGCTCTGCGACAGGATGAAGCGGCGCCAGGGGGTGCCCGCGGGGACCAGGCCGACCTGCTCGAGGGTGCCGCGCTGGGTGATCACGACGTCGCCGGGGCGCGCGGTGTGGCGGGCGAGCTGGTCGGCCTTGGTCTCGCTGATGAACACGAGGTCGTCGGTATAGAAGCGGCGCTCGCCGGCGCCGAGGTTGCCGCCGCGGATCACCGGCACGCCGTCGGCGATGTAGTCGGTGCGCACGAGGTCGGAGCCGAAGGGGCCGCCGGCGATCGCGTAGGGGGCGAAGGCCTTGATGTCGTCGAGGGTGCAGGCGACCCAGCCGGGCGGGAGCGGGGTCATGATTCGGGGCGCAGGTGGTCGAGCAAGGCGATGAGCTGCAGGTCGAGCGCCGCGGCGCTGGCGAGCTGTTCGCGCAGGGTGGCGTCGATGTCGGCGAGCTCGTCGGCGAAGGCGCGGCGCGGGCTGCTGGGGGCCGCGGAGGCGACGTAGCGGCCGGGCGCGAGCACGTGGCCGAGGGCGGCGATCTCGTCGAGGGGGACGCTGCGGCACAGGCCGGGGACGTCGACGTACTCGGATTTGGACCTGTCCCCGGGGACAGGGTCGCCGCGCCAGGTATGATAATGATCGACGATGCGGGCGATCTCCTCGGGGAGTAATTCGCGGTGGGTGCGGTCGACCATGGTGCCGAGGTCGCGGGCGTCGATCATCAAGACCTGGCCCTGACGCTTGCGCAGGCGCGGGTCGGTCTTGTCGCGCGCGAGCAGCCACAACGACACGGGGATCTGGGTCGAGTAGAACAGCTGGGGCGGGAGCGCGACCATGCAATCCACGAGGTCGGCCTCGACGATCGCGCGGCGAATGTCACCCTCGCCGGCGGTGCTGGCCGTCATTGCGCCGTTGGCGAGCACGAAGCCGGCGAGGCCCTGCGGGGCCATGTGATGGATGATGTGCTGGACCCACGCGAAGTTGGCGTTTTGGGCCGGGGGCGCGCCGAAGCGCCAGCGCGGGTCGTCTTGCAGGCGAGCGGCGCCCCAGTCCTTGGTGTTGAAGGGCGAGTTGGCGAGCACGTAGTCGGCGCGCAGCTCCGGGTGCAGGTCGCGGTGGAAGCTGTCGGCGTGCTCGGGGCCGAGGTCGCCGGCGATGCCGCGGATCGCGAGGTTCATGCGGGCGAGTCGCCATGTGGTCGGGTTCGACTCCTGACCGTACAGCGCGAGGTCGCCGTGGTGGCCGCCGTGCTCGACGAGGAAGCGCTCGCTCTGCACGAACATGCCGCCGGAGCCGCAGGCAGGGTCGTAGACGCTGCTGCCGGCGCGCGGGGCGAGCATGGCGACGAGCAGCTGGACGACCGAGCGCGGGGTATAAAACTGGCCGCCGTTTTTTCCCTCGGTGGAGGCGAAGCGGGTCAGGAAATACTCATAGACGCGACCGAGCACGTCGCGGCCGAGGGCGTCGTCGCCGAGGCCGATGCCGCCGAACAGGCGCACGAGCTCGCCGAGCAGCGGGCCCTCGAGCCCGGGGCGTTGATAGATCTGCGGGAGCACGCCCTGGAGGCCGGGGTTATGGGCCTCGATCGCCGCCATCGCGGCGTCGAGCGCTGCGCCGAGGCCGGGCTCGTCGGCGCGGGCGCGGATGGCTCGCCAGCGGGCCGCGGGCGGGACCCAGAACACGCGGCCGCGGCGGTAGACCTCCGGGTCCTCGGGGTCCTGCGTGGGGTCGGGTAGCGCGAGCAGCTCGGCGTGGCGGCGCTCGAAGGCGTCGGAGATGTAGCGCAGGAACAGCAGGCCGAGCGCGACGTGCTTGTACTCGGCGGCGTCCATGTTGCTGCGCAGCTTGTCGGCGGCCTGCCACAGCGTGGTCTCGAAGCCGAGGTCGCCGCCGCGGCGCGGCTGCGAGGGGGCGGGCGTCGGGGTCGTGGTGGTTGATGTCGGGGTGTCGTTGGCCGGGCGGCGACGCAGGCGGGTGACGTTGGCGGGCAGCTCCTCGTCGCCGAGCTCGGGCGTCGGCGCGAGCGGGCCAGTGGCGGCTGCGCGGCCGCGAAACAGCGGTACGGGGGCGTTGGGATCCGGCGGCTCGTTGGCGTCGGCGACGGTCTCGGGGTCGTCGCCGGTATCGAGGTCGGGCAGCACTTCGTCGGGGTCGGCGAGGGGCTCGTCGGGGTCACCGGGTCCGAAGGCGATGCAGTCGGCGAGGGCGGCGGGGTCGCGAAGCTCGGGGATGCGGTTGCTGCGGGCGATGGCTCGCAGCTCGTGCTCGTGCAGGAGGCCGAGCAGCTCGCGAAACCGCCGGTCGGGCAGCATGGCGAGCAGGATGAGGAGGTCCTTCTTGCTGCCCTTGCCGGCAGGCACACCGAGGCTGCGGGCGAGCTCGGCCAGGCGCGGCCGGGCGAGTGCGGCGAGGACGACGTGCTTCGGGATGAACGGCATCGGGGGTTCGGGGCCGCGGTTTTACGACAATTGCGGGCGCAGAGGACAGGCCCGCGCCGGGTCCGCCCACGGAGACCCGCGGCGTCGCGGCGACAGCCGCGTGGACCGGACAGGCGGTCATGCCGACATGCAGGGGCTGTGGGTCGCGTGCAGGTGCCGCCAGGATCGGAAAACGGGGCCGGGCGGGGTCCCCTGGCCCGGTTGACAGGGCCTGGGATCTCGCGCATCGTCCGAGGTGACATGCCCCTTCAAGAGGCCGGGGGCAGGTGCCGAGCGTGAGATCCCGAAAGCGAAACCCAAGAAATGTCGAGAAAACTCTTTGTTGGTGGTTTGAGCTGGAATACGACCGATGAGGGGCTGAAGGAGGCCTTTTCTCGGTTCGGTGTGGTGATGGAAGCCAAGGTCGTGACCGACCGCGAGACCGGACGCTCGCGCGGCTTCGGGTTCGTCAGCTACTCGGAGGCGACCGACGGCGAGGCGGCCAGGCAGGCGATGGATGGCGCCTCGCTCGATGGTCGATCGATCCGCGTCAATGCGGCCGAGGATAAGCCGCGTACGGGTGGTGGCGGCGGTGGCGGTGGCGGTGGCGGTGGCGGTGGCCGGGGT
>Ga0116158_10002201_pt1 | contig 17229 bp, 15 predicted proteins | sample AD_UKC052_MetaG_FD_89883 | JGI IMG/M metagenome (GOLD analysis project Ga0116158, IMG submission 89883) | Active sludge microbial communities of municipal wastewater-treating anaerobic digesters from USA - AD_UKC052_MetaG | ecosystem: Engineered > Bioreactor > Anaerobic > Digestate | place: USA... | reverse complement strand
TGGCAGTGACGCGGTGCGGCACGATCTGACCGACGGTCTGCGCCTGTCGGACGCGGACCTGCAGAGGATTCGCTGGAGCAATGCCTGCGAGCTGCTGCACCTGGACCCGGCCAAGGTGGGCGCGGTTGCAAAGCAGGGGGAGGCAGCATGATTGTCAAAGACTCCCGCGTTGTTGTTGTGGGTGCCGGGCTGATGGGTACGGGGATCGCCCACGCCTTTGCATCCAGCGGCTTTGCCACCACCCTCGTCGACAGCAACGCCGAGGCCCTGGCCCGGGCCCAAGCGAGCATCCACGCCATCCTCGAGGGCGGGGTCAAGCTGGGCAAACTGGCCCCCGAACTGGCCGATGCCGCCAAGGCCCGCCTGAGCATCTGCGAGGACCTGACGGTCGCCGCCGAGGGGGCCCGGCTCCTCGTCGAAACCGTCTCCGAGAACCTCGCCGTCAAGAAAGCCGTCCTGACCGAAGCGGCCACGGTGCTGGCGCCCGGCGCGATCATCGCCACCAACACCTCGGCCCTCTCGGTCACCGAAATCGCCGCCTCGGTGCCCGCCCCCGAGCGGGTCATCGGCATGCACTTCTTCAACCCCGTGCACAAGATGAAGCTGGTCGAACTGGTGCTGGGCATCGCCACCGACGCCGCCACCGTGGCCACCAGCCGGGCGTGGTGCGAGGCCATCGGCAAGACCTCGATCCTCGTCAACGAATCCCCCGGCCTCACCACCAGCCGCATGTCCGCCATGCTCGGCAACGAAGCCATGTGGATGCTGCAGGAAGGCACCGCCAGTGCCGAGGACATCGACACTGCCCTCCGGATGGGCTTCAACCACCCGATGGGTCCGCTCGAACTGGGGGATCTGACCGGCTGGGACACCCGCCTGTCGGTGCTGCGCTACCTGCACAGCACCCTCGGCGAGAAATTCCGCCCCTGTCCGCTGATCATCAAGATGGTGGCCGCCGGCCGCTACGGCCGCAAGAGCGGCCACGGCGTGTACCAGTACGACGCCGCCGGCCAGCGCGTGCCCAACTCCGGCCTCAAGGCCAGCGCGCTATGAGCGACGTCTACATCGTCGAAGCCGTCCGCAGCCCGGTCGGCAAATACAAGGGCAGCCTGGCCGGCGTGCGCGCCGATCACCTCGGCGCCCACGTCCTCAACGCCCTGATCAGCCGTGCCGGGATCCATCCGGCCGAGGTGAGTGACGTCCTCTTCGGCTGCGTCACCCAGGTGGGCGAGCAATCGGCCAACATCGCCCGCACCGCCCTGCTGGGCGCCGGCTGGCCGGTGACCATCCCCGGCCTGACCATAGACCGCAAATGCGGCTCCGGCGAAGTCGCCGTGCATGTCGGCGCCGGGCTCATCGCCGCCGGCAGTGCCGAGGTCGTCGTCGCCGGCGGCGCCGAGAACATGAGCCGCGTGCGCATGGGCGGCAACCGGGAAATCTACGGCGAAGCCTTCGGCTGGCTCGCCGCCGAACGCTACGAGCTGACCAGCCAGGGCGAAGCCGCCGAGCGGGTCGCCGAGCACTGGAAGCTCAGCCGCGAAGCCCTCGACGCCTTTGCCGTGCGCAGCCACCAGAAAGCCGCCGCCGCGGCCGAGGCCGGCTACTTCACCCGGGAAATCGCCCCTGTCCCTGTCAATGACCTGAAAGACAAAGACTGGGCCGAACCCACCGTCGCCCTGTTCAGTGCCGACGAAACCATCCGTCCGGGCACCGCCGCCGCAAAGCTGGCCACCCTCAAGAGCAGCTTCCGTCCCGAGGGTCGGCTGACCGCCGGCAATTCCTCGCAGATCTCCGACGGTGCCGCGGTGCTGTTGCTGATGTCGGAAGCCGCAGTCAAGCGCCTGGGCGTCACCCCGAAAGCGCGGATCCGCGCCTTCACCACGGTCGGCTCCGACCCGACGCTGATGCTCACCGGCCCGATCGCGGCGACCCGCCGGGTGCTGGCGCAGGCCGGGCTGAGTCTGGCGGACATCGACCTGTACGAAGTGAACGAAGCCTTCGCTCCGGTGCCGCTGATGTGGCAGCAGGAGCTGGGGGCGGATCTGGAGAAGCTCAACGTGAATGGCGGGGCGATAGCGCTGGGTCATCCGCTGGGGGCCAGCGGGGCCCGGATCATGACGTCCCTGCTGTACGAGCTGGAGCGTCGGGGTGGCCGTTACGGGCTGCAGGCGATCTGCTGTGCGGGTGGGATGGGCACGGCAACGATCATCGAGCGCTTGTGAAACAAGCGGGCTGAAGTACCAACAGAGAAGGCGGGGACAGCATGAATATCGATCTGAGCAACAAGCGCGTCATCGTCACCGGGGCGTCCCGGGGGATCGGTCGTGCAATTGCCCGGGCTTTTGCGGCTGAAGGTGCCCGGGTTGCCATCTGCGCCCGCACGGCCGAGGCCGTGGAAGCAACCGGCACCGAGCTGGCAAAGACCGCCAGCGCGGTAATCGCCCGCGCCGTGGATGTCACCGACACCGCAGGTGTGCGCAAATTCGTCGACGACGTCGCCGCCGCGTGGGGCGGCGTGGATGTACTGGTGAACAACGCCGGGCAGGGCAAGGGCGGCAATCTGGACACGCTGACCCCGGAAGCCATCCTTGAGCACGCCAATATTCTGCAGATGGGCCACTTCCGCTTCATCCAGGCAGTGGTGCCGTACATGCGCAAGCAGCGCTGGGGCCGGATCATCGAAATCAACGCGCTGGCCGGCACCATTCCCACGCCGGACGGCATTCCGTCGGTGATCAACCGGGCTTCGTGCATTGCCCTGGCCAAGTCCCTGGGCATGTCGTTGGCCAAGGACAACATCCTGGTCAATACGCTGAACATGGGCTGGATCGACACTGGCCAGTGGGACCGCCATTACAAGGAAATGGGGCCGGGCGTAAGCCGTGAGGAGTTTGACGCGATGGTGATGAAGGTGGTGCCGGTGGGCCGCTATGGCAAGCCCGAGGACGTGGCCGGCATGGCCTTGTTCCTGGCCAGCGATTACGCCAGCTTCATTAGTGCTGCGTCCATCGACATCGCCGGGGGAATGGGCGGGCAGATTGCCTATTACCCCACGCTGAAGCGTGATTTCGAAGCCTCGGTCCGGGCGCGCGCTGCCGCGACCGACGGGGCAGTCTGAGCGTCTGGAAGGAGGGCTTAGCGTGGCGACGGACATCTGTCGGCTGCCCTGTGGCCCTGCCATCGTGAACGACGGCATTTCCTCTGCCCGCTATCGCCTGCTGGTGATTCTGACCGTGGTGCTGGCGACCGGCTCGATGGTGGTTGAGGCGACCATCATCAATGTGGCCATCCCCGCCATCATGCGGCAGTTTGCCATCAGCACGGAGGAGGCCCAGTGGTTGTCGACGGGCTTTCTGGGTGCGATGGTCACCACCATGCTGCTGGCCGCGTGGTTTGAGCGGCGCTTCGGCCCGCGGCTCACCTATGCCGGAGCGCTGGTGCTGTTCAGCCTGGCCTCGCTGGCCGGTGGCCTGGCCGACAGCATGCCGCTGCTGATCGCCGCACGTATTGCCCAGGGAGCGATATCGGGTCTGATCCAGCCGCTGGGTCTGGTGGTGATCTTCCGTGTATTCGCGCCCTCCGAGCGGGGGCGAGCCATGTCGGCCTTTGGGCTGGGTGTCGTGCTGGCACCCGCCATCGGGCCGGCGCTGGGGGGCTATCTGGTCGATCTGGCGAGCTGGCGGGCGATCTTCTTTGTCACCCTGCCCCTGTGCGTGGTTGGCACCTTCCTGAGTTTGCGCTTCCTCCCCGAGCGAGATACCCGCACCCCGCAGCAAAGCTTCGATGTGCCCGGCCTGGTGCTGATGGCGCTGTTTATCTTCTGTCTGCTAACCGGCTTTGCAGTCGGGCATTCCGACGGCTGGACGGCGCCGGCTTTTCTGGTGCGTCTCGGCGTCGGGCTGGCCGTTACGGTGGCGCTGGTCATCTGGGAGATGCGGATTCCCCATCCGCTGCTGCAGTTGCGACTGTTTTACAACCGACGCTTTGCCGCTTCGGCGATGGTGGCCTTTGCCTACGGACTGGGCCTTTACGGCTCCACCTACCTGCTGCCGCTCTATGTGCAGACCGTTCTGCACTACGACGCCGGTCTGTCGGGGCTCCTGCTGCTGCCCGGAGGACTGGCGATGGCGCTCAGCATTACCGCGGCCGGCCGTCTGCTCGACCGCTTTGCTGCGCACAGCTTGATCGTCGTTGGTCTGCTGTGTTTTGCGGTTTCCTTCCTGCTCATCGGGTCGGGCGTAGTGGTGCGTTCATTTGCCGTGCTGGCCGTCCTGATTGCCCTGGGACGCATCGGCTTGGGGATGACGATTCCGTCCCTCAACCTTGGTGCTTTGCAGTTGGTCGAATCGCTTCAACTTGCCCAAGCCTCCGGGACGCTGAATTTCATTCGCCAACTGGGTGGGGCGATCGGCGTGAACGTGCTGACGATTTCTTTCAGCTGGCTGGATGCGAGAGGGCGGCAGGAGGGGCTCGATCCGACAACGGCCATGGAGAAGGCATTCAGCGTGTGCTTCATGGTTGTCGGCTTGGTCTTCCTGCTGGCTGTTGTGCCTGCTCTGCGCATGCGGGTCGGGCCGGCTGAGCAAGCTTTGGGGAGGCACGATGGAGGCTAGTCTGATTCTGTATGTAGAATTTTAATCGGACTATAGAATTATAAAGAAATGCTCAGTACAATGCAGTGAGCGTCGATAGGACAGAAAAGTCCTACAGCGCTTCGAAGGATGAGGAGTCGATGGTGTTTCGGAATTCCGCAAGGTAGGGAGTCGGAGCATCGGGATCATGGGTGGCCATGATCGTCATCGTCGTATCTGAGGAGACACAATAAATGATCAGAAACAATGGATTGGGTCGTGCGCGCTTCCCGTTGCACGGTGTGGCAGCAGCCCTTGCAATTGGCTGGGCTGGCAGTGCCATGGCGATCGAGCTGGATACGGGTAACCCCGATCTGCGAATGCGCTGGGACAACACCGTGCGCTACAACCTCGGGATGCGTATGGAAGGGCAGGATCGCCGACTACTGAACAACCCCAACTATGACGAGTCGGACAGCAAGTTCGGCAAGGGGAGCGTTGTCACCAACCGGGTCGACTGGCTGAGCGAACTCGATCTGAGCTACCGCGGCCAGTTCGGTGCCCGGGTGACCGGTGCTGCGTGGTACGACAATGCCTACGATGATCACTCGGTGCACACCACCGCCCCCGGCGGCGCGCTCACCAGCTATCGCAACAGCGAGTACAGCTCGACCGTAAAACGCTACGTCAATGGTCCGTCCGGCGAGCTGCTCGACGCCTTCGTTTGGGCCAACATGGACATCGGTGCCGTGCCGCTGAACGTCAAGGTCGGCCGCCACACCAACATCTGGGGTGAAGGCCTGTTGATCGGCGGTCACGCCATTTCGTATTCGCAGTCGCCCGTCGATGGCGTGAAGGCCGTTACCAGCCCGGGCATCGAGACCAAGGAAGTCTTTCTCCCTGTCGGCCAGGTGTCCGGCAAGGCCCAGGTCACCGATCGGCTGTCCATCGCCGGCCAGTATTTCTACGAATGGGAACCCACCCGCGTTCCCCATGCCGGTACCTATCTGATGGGTGCCGATACGGTACCGACGGTGGACCGCCTGCCGAACAACTGGGCCCGTGCCCAATCGAAGAAGCCCGGCGGTGACGGCAACTGGGGCGTTGCGGCCAAGCTGAACGTCGAGGAAATCGAATCGACCTTCGGCGCTTATTACCGGGAGTTCAACGACTACGCGCCGGAAACCGGCGTGCAGTACCTCGGTGCCGCCGGCCCCTTCCGCTTCGTCTATCCCGAAGGTGTGCGACTACTGGGCTTGAGCTTTGCACGGGTGATCGGCCCGGTGAGCTTCGGTTCCGAGTTGTCGATACGCAAGAACGGTCACCTGAACTCGACCGGCGTCAGCGCCGCGAACAACACCGGTGCCCGTGGCGATACCTGGCACGCCATCGTCAACGGCGTCTACATGCTGCCCAAAACCTCGTTCTGGGATACCGGCACCCTGGTTGCCGAACTGGCCTACAGCCGACTCGATCAGGTCACCAAGAATCCGGAACTGTACAAGGCTGTCGGCTATAACTGCGCCAAGGTTGGCGGGGCGGCGGGCAACAAGCTCGGCAACAAGATGGATGGTTGTTCGACCGATGACTTTGCCCAGATCGCGATCAACTTCACACCCCAGTACCTGAACATTTTCCCGTCCTGGGACATGGATGTTCCGCTGACCGTGAATTACGGCCTGAGCGGCAACGCGCCCAGCGGCGGTGGCGGTTTTGAACGCCTTATGAGCTGGTCGATGGGGGTCAAGATGACCTACGCTTCACGCTACGAGTTCACCCTGCGGTACGCAGACATGGCGGCCGCAACGATCTACAACGCGGCCGGCACCACGGCACTCGGCGGCAACGGACTGAGCAGCGCCATTGGCGCAACGGACCGTGGCTGGCTTACCTTCACATTCAAGACGGCCTTCTGAAGGCCGCAACCAGGAGACGAGGAACATGAAAAAACACGCAATCGCACTTTTGGCCCTGGCAAGCGTTTCGGCCCACGGTCTGGCAGCGGTCAGCGCGGACGAGGCCAAGGAACTCGGCAAGTCACTGACCAAGTACGGCGCGATCAAGGCCGGCAACAAGGAAGGCACCATCCCCGAATACACCGGTGGCCTGACCAAGGCCCCGGCCGACTTCAAGCCGAAGAGCGGCTTCTGGGCCGACCCCTTCAAGGATGAAAAGGCCGTTCTGCGCATCGACGGCAAGAACGTCGACCAGTACGCGGACAAGCTCAGCGAGGGCCAGAAGACCCTGCTGAAGAAGTATCCGACCTACTACATGGACGTCTACCCCAGCCACCGCACGGCGGCCATTCCGGCCAAGGTGCTGGACGCCACGGTACGCAATGCCACCACCTGCAAGACGCTCAAGAACGGCCTGGCCGTGGAAGCCGACTGTCGCGGTGGCCTGCCTTTCCCGATCCCCAAGACGGGCTACGAGGTGATGTGGAACCTGCAGCTGCGCTACAAAGCTGACACCACCACCAAGTCGTCCCGTTCGTGGGTGGTGGATTCGTCCGGCAAGGCCGTGATGACCGCCCAGCAGCAGACCCTGGAAGAAACACCGTACTACCACGCCGATCTGGATGGCCGTGATCCGCTGATGTACTGGCGCACCCATTCCATCACCCAGTCGCCGGTGCGCAAGGCGGGTGAAGCCACGGGCATCGTGGATTATCTCGATCCGACCGAGAAGCCCCGGCGTGCCTGGAGCTACACCCCTGGCCAGCGCCGCGTGAAACTGGCGCCGGAGTTCTCCTACGACACCCCGGTGTCGAGCATGGGCGGGGTGACGCTGTTCGACGAGCTGTTCGTGTTCTCCGGGATGATGGACCGCTTCGACTTCAAGCTGGTCGGCAAGAAGGAAATGTACATTCCCTACAACGCCTACAAGCTGTACTTCGGCTGCAAGACCGAGGAGCAGTTCATGCCGTCCCACGCCAACCCGCAATGCTGGCGCTGGGAGCTGCACCGGGTGTGGGTGGTGGAAGCGACGCTCAAGCCGGGTAACCGTCACGTCTATGCCAAGCGCACTTACTACCTGGACGAAGACACCTACGGCGCCGGTCTCTTTGACGCCTACGACCAGAGCGGCAAGCTTTACCGTTCCCTGTTCAACTCCATGGTCCAGTTCTACGACGTGACCGCGCCCTACACCGTCAAGAACGTGATCTATGACTTCAACAAGGGCATGTACGCCTTGGTCAATGACGGTCTCGAAGGTGGTTATGGCGTGCTCGACAAGCCGATGGCCAACCGGGATTTGAACCCCGAGGCGGTCGTGGCGCGGGAAACCGCCCGCTGACCTTCGGGTGAGCTGGCGGTCCAGCCGGGCCGGTGCGCTCAGCGATGAGCGTGCCGGCAGCGGCCACGATCCATGGTGACTGGGGACTTTGCTGTGAAAAAACGATCCATTCTGGCCGGTCTGGCGCGTGTCGCCACGCTGCCTGTGGTCCTGGCGCTTGCCTCTGCGTCTGTTGCCGGGGCGTCAGCCGACCCCCTCGCCAGCGGTGCGCCGATTACCTCGCTGGCCCTGCGCAGCCCGATGGTCAGCATTGCCAGCCAGGGGGCGCGTGTTATTGCTGTCGGGCCGCGAGGCTACATCCTGTTCTCGTCCAATGGGGGCAAGGACTGGCGCCAAGCCACGGTGCCGGTGCGTGCCGACCTGACCGCGGTGCACCTGCGGGACGCGCGCAACGGCTGGGCCGTCGGGCATGACGGGGTAGTGCTGCGCACCGATAACGGTGGCGAAAGCTGGACGCGCGTCCTCGATGGCCGTTCGGTGCTGGAAATCCTCAATCGCAGCTATGAAGCACGGGCAGCGGCTGGCGACACCGTGGCGGCCCGCGTGAAGGGCGAGATCGAGCGCCTGATGGCCCAGTCGGCCAGCCCCGACGTGATGCCCAACCCCTTTCTCGACGTGCTCTTCAGTGACGCCAGTGAGGGTTTCGTGATCGGTGCCTTTGGCCTTGTTCTGCGTACCCGCGATGGCGGCAAGAGCTGGGAGCCGTGGATCGAGCGGGCCGAGAACGACCGCCGCCTGCATTTCTACGCAGCGGCAACCGACGGCGCAACGCTCTATTTTGCCGGCGAGCAGGGGCTACTGCGGCGCCTCGACAAGGGCGCCGATCATTTCACGACCATCGAGACGCCTTACAACGGCACCTTCTTTGGCGTGCATGCGGCACCCGGCCTGCTGCTGGCCTATGGCCTGCGCGGCAACGCCTGGGCCAGCGAAGATGGCGGTGCCAGCTGGCGCAAGATTGAAACCGGCGTAGAGGCCAGCATCATCGCCGTACTGCCTGCCGGTGGCGCGCGCCTGATTCTGGTTTCGCAGGCCGGACATGTTTTTTCGACCACGGACGGCGGCCGCACTTTGGCGGCGCTGCAAGTGCCACGCCAGGGCGAAGTGCTCGCCGCTGCGCTGGTGGGCGCCAATGATCTGGCGCTGACACGGCATGGCGGGGTCAACCTGGTCACGCTGCCTGCTGCCCGCTGACAGCGCCACGCATAACAACGACAAGAGACAACCATGGCCGGCCATAAAGAGAACAGTGCGATGCCCGTGGTCCGGGACGCGGCCGATTTCGATCGGCAGTCCGGGAACATCCTCGAGCGTTTCATCTTCAACAACCGGGTGATCTTCCTCGTGGCTTGCCTGATCGCCACGGTTTTTCTCGGTTTTGCGGCGACGCGTATCCACGTCAATGCCAACTTCGAGCGGATGATCCCCCTCGGCAGCCCCTACATCCAGAACTACCTGGAAAACAAGAAGGAGCTGCCGGGTCTGGGCAACACGATCCGCATCGTCGTCGAGAACAAGAAGGGTGATATCTACGACCCCGAATACCTCGAGGTGCTGCGCAAGGTCAATGACACCCTTTACCTGATTCCCGGTGTCGATCGCTCGTGGATGAAGTCCCTGTGGATGCCCATCGTGCGCTGGCGTGAGGTGACCGAGGACGGCATCACCGGCGGCGCTGTGATGCCTGCCAACTACAACGGCAGCCCGGCAACTGTGGAGGCCCTGCGGGCCAACGTGGCCAAGGCCGGTATCGTCGGCAAGCTGGTGTCAAAGGATCTGCGCTCCAGCATGATCGTCACGCCGATGCTCGATGTGAATCCCCAGACCGGCGAGGCGCTGAACTATGGCGCCTTTGCCGACGATCTTGAACAGAAGATCCGTGTGCTCGAGAACGACCGGATCGGTATCCACATCGTCGGCTTCGCCAAGGTGGTCGGCGACCTGATTGCCGGTCTGCGCGAAGTCATGATGTTCTTCGCTGTGTCGGTGGCCGTGGCAGCTGTCTTTGTCTACTTCTACACCCGCTGCCTGCGCAGCACCGTGCTGCTGGTGACGGTGGCTGTCATCGGTGTGGTCTGGCTGCTCGGCCTCATGCAGTTGCTGGGCTACGAACTCGATCCGTATTCAATCCTGGTGCCTTTCCTGATCTTTGCCATCGGCCTGTCCCACGGGGCCCAGAAGATGAACGGCATCATCCAGGATATCGGCCGTGGCACCCATAAATACGTGGCGGCGCGCTACACCTTCCGGCGCCTGTTCATGGCCGGGCTGACTGCGCTGTTGGCCAATATCGTCGGCTTTGCGGTGCTGGTCATCATCGACATTCCGGTGATTCGTGATCTGGCGATCACCACCTGCGTTGGCGTATCGGTGCTGGTGTTTACCAAGCTGGTACTGATTCCGGTGACCCTGTCCTATATTGGCGTCAGCGAATCGGCCGCTCGTCGGGCTGTCGAGGAAGAGTCGGGCACGGTGGCGCCGCGCACCGTGATCGGCCGGCTGTGGGCACGGCTTGACGTGCTGACCGAGCGCAACTGGGCTATCGGCATGATCTCCGTGGCCGTGCTGATCACCGCCGTCAGCACCGTGGTGATGAAGGATCTGCGCATTGGCGACCTGGATTCCGGCGCCCCCGAACTGCGTCCCGAGTCCCGCTACAACCAGGACAACGCCTACATCACTGCCAACTACGGCCTGTCCAGCGACCAGTTCGTGGTCATCATGAAAACAGGGGCCGAGGGCTGCCGACTTTACGATTCCCTGCGCCAGATGGACGACCTGGCCTGGGCGCTGCGCCAGGATCCGGGCGTGCAGACCACTACCTCACTGGCTGAATCTGTCCGCTCGGTGTCGTCGGCGATGTTTGAAGGCAGCCCCAAGTGGCTGGCCCTGAGCCGCAACCAGGCCATCGTCGATGCATCGGTGTCGGCCGCGATGATTGCGACGCCGGACATCACCAACCAGGGTTGCTCCGTGTCGCCGCTGGTGGCCTACCTGGCCGACCACAAGGCGGACACCCTGAGCCGGGTGCTGAAGATCGCCGAGGACTTCAAGCTGCAACAGACCGCCTCGGGCAGCACCGAGCAGCCCGTCGAGTTCCTGCTCGCAGCGGGTAGCGCCGGCATCGAGGCGGCCACCAATATCGAGGTTCAAAAGAGCATCGTCACCATGTACCTCGCGGTGTACGGGGCCACGGCGCTGTTGTGCCTGATCACCTTCAGAAGCATTCGCGCCACCATCGTCGCGCTGATTCCGTTGGTGATGACCACCATCATCTGCAAGGCGCTGATGGTGTGGCTGGGCATCGGCCTGAAGGTGGCCACCCTGCCGGTGATCGCTGTCGGCGTGGGGGTGGGGGTCGATTACGCCCTCTACCTGCTGTCGGTGCAGATCGCCGTACAGCGCCGCGGTGACACCCTGCGCATGGCCTACCGACGCTCGCTGGACTTTACCGGCAAGGTCGTCGCCCTGGTGGGCATGACGATGGCCGCGGGGGTGATCACCTGGGCGTGGTCGCCCATCAAGTTCCAGGCCGACATGGGCATCCTGCTGACCTTCATGTTCCTGTGGAACATGCTCGGCGCCCTGGTGCTGATCCCGGCCCTGTCGCATTTCCTGCTCAACCCGAAGCCCCGGGTCGCCCTGGCCACCGCCTGAGACGCGCCCCAACCCTCACAACCCGATTACCGATAAGCACGCCGACCGGCCGGATTCGTTCCGGCCAGGGACCGGTGCGCGCAATTAGAAGGAGACAAAAGCAATGTTCGACCTGTTGATGAGCGCCGACATGATGGTTCCGGATCCCGATGCGATGGCGGATCTACTGGTCAAAAAGCTGGGCATCCATTCTCACCCGAACTGGCGCCAGGCCTTTGACAACCATCCCTACATCGCCCACTTCCTGCGGGTGCACAAGTCCCTGGCGGTGTCACCGACACGGGTCGAGCCCCAGTGGCACCTCGACCGCCCAAACCCCGGCGACCCGCTGTTCCACGACTTTCTCGAAAGCCTGATGGCCTACCAGGGTCGGCATCGCCCGATGCTGACGCACTCCATCGTGCTGGCCTGCCAGGGCCCCAAGTTCGACGCCCTGGTGGACAAGCTGATGCGTCGCCGCCTGCCGTTCCGCATGGCCCAGCGCACCCCCGAGATGCCCTTTGACCGCCTGTGGCTTGGCGTGACGCCGGAAGATCCGCGCTATCGCCCTGTGGTGGATGGTGGTCTGTGCATCGAGGTGATGCCGATGGAGCCGCTGCAGATGCCCGTCGACACCTTCGCTACGCCCGCCCCGCAGCCCCGCGACCCGAAGCCGGGCGACATGGTCCGCGTGACGGCCCGCGGTTTCCTGGTGCGCGATCTGGACCACACCCTGCGCTGCTGCTCCAGCAATCTGGACTGGGAGCCCGTCGGCGAGGTGGAGGCCCTGCACCGGGAAGGTTACCGCCGCGCCACCATGGGCCTGACCCTGCAGAACAGCGCGTCCCTCGATGTGATCGAAGCGACCCGCTGGGATAGCGAGGCCGGTCTCTATCTGAACAGCTGGGGCCCTGGCCCGTACTACATCCGGATTGCGGTGAACGGCCTCGCCGCCAAGGCGGAAGACCTGCGCGCGCGCGGCGTGAAATTCACCTGGGTGCAGGAATCGGAAGCGGTTGGCGGCGGTTCCCTGATCAAGATCGATCCTGCCGAACTGAACGGCCAGGTCTTCGAATTCGAGGAGTGCTGAAATGGGCGAAGCGACTGCAGTAGGCGCCGCAGTGACGGAGGTGATCAACCCCGCGGTCACGCTGGTGCGGGAAGGCGGCATCGGCTGGGTGGTGCTCAACCGGCCGGGGCAGATCAACGCCATCAACGACGACATCCGCAGTGGCGTGCCGACAGCCCTGGCGGCTCTCGACGCCGATCCCCAGATCCGCGTGATCGTCTTTCGCGGTGAAGGCCTGCGGGGCTTTTGCGCCGGGGCCGACATCAAGGAGTCGCGGGGCCCCGAATCGTCGATTGAAGTACGCCGGCGCATGGAGCGCGCGCGCTGGATCGAGGCCCTCGACAGGATCGAGAAGCCCGTCATCGCGGCCCTCCACGGCTACTGCATGGGCGGCGGCATGGAGCTGGCGCTGGCTTGCGACATTCGCTTTGCCGCGCCGGAAGCCATTTTCGCCCTGCCGGAAACCGGGCTTGGCCTGATTCCCGGCGGCGGCGGTACCCAGCGCCTGGCCCGGGTTATCGGGCCAGGGAGGGCGATGGACGCATTGCTCACCGGCGAGCGCTATACCGCCGAACAGGCGAGGGATATCGGCCTGGTGACGCGCATTGCCAGCAGTGCCGAAACCCTGCTGCAGGAGGTCGCCGAGTTCGCCACGCGCATCGCCGTGAAACCACCGCTGGCCACGCTTTACGTGAAGCGGGCGGCCCGGGCGGCGCTGGACCTGGACCTGAAGAAGGGTCTTGACCTGGAGCTGGACCTGTTTGCAATGCTGGCCCCGACGTCGGACGTCAAGGAGGCAGCCCAGGCCTTCCGCGAAAAACGCGAACCCCGTTTCTCCGGCCGCTAAGGCCCGAGCGTATTCATCACAACAGGATTGGACGGAGAACAGACATGGCTGGAAAACTTGAAGGGCGCGTGGCGATCATTACCGGTGCAGGCGGTGGACTCGGCGCCGAATGTGCGCGCGTGCTGGCTTCCCACGGGGCTGGCGTGGCGGTGGTGGATATCAACAGCGCGGCTGCCGAAGCCGTGGCCGAGAGCATCCGCGCCAGCGGCGGAAAGGCCATTGGCGTGAGCACCGATGTGTCGCAGGAGGCCGACGTCAAGGCGATGGTCGAGACCGTGGTATCCCACTTCGGGCGCATCGACGTGCTGCACAACAATGCGGCCATCCTCAACATGGAGCAGCGCCAGAAGGACCGGGACGTCATCAACATGGACGTGGACGCCTGGGACCGGGCAATGGCGGTGAATCTGCGTGGCGCCATGCTGTGCTGCAAGCACGCCATTCCCGAGATGCTCAAGCTTGGTCGTGGGTCGGTGATTTTCGCCACCTCCGGCCTCGGTGCCCAGGGCGACGTGACCCTGTCGGCCTACGCCGCTTCCAAGGCTGGACTGATGATGCTGGCCAAGTCCGTCGCAGCCCAGTACGGCAAGCAGGGCGTGCGTTCCAACGCGCTGCAGATCGGCCTCGCGCCGGCAGAAAACGCCCACGAGACAATGCCCGCCGCGCTGCTCAACATCATCCGCGAGAACCACCTTACACCGGAACTCGGCACCCCGCGGCAGATCGCCGATGTGGTGGCCTTCCTGGCTTCGGACGAGTCGTCCTTCATCACCGGCACGACCATCGTCGCCGATGGCGGTTTCGGGAGCCATACGCCGTCGATGGTGGGCATGAAAGCGCTGTTCGCCCAGTCCGGCAGCAACAAGATGTAAAGGACGAGCCATGCGCGCAGCTGTGATTACCGAACGGGGCGCGGCCCCGGTCATCCGCGATTTTCCGGCGCCCCAGACGCGGGAGGCTTGCATCCTGATCGATGTGTACACCGCCGGCCTGGGTGGCTGGGACGTGCTCGGGGCCTATCGTCTGGGGGTGGAATACCCCTGCGTAATTCGCGGCGAGGGTGTCGGCCGGGCGCCGGACGGACGCCGGGTGTATTTCGGCGAGCGCTCGGTGCTGCCCTACGGCGCCTGGGCCGAGCAGACCCTGGTGCCGGCCGAGGAGGTGTGGGACGTGCCCGACGGCGTGGACGACCGGACAGCGATTGCGATGGGTATCGCCGCCACCGGTGCACTGGTGCCGCTGGAGCAGGCCAACATCAAGGCGGGCGAGAACGTGCTGATCCTCGGGGCCACCGGCACCCTCGGCCAGATCGCCCTGCAACTGGCCCGCTACCTGGGCGCTGGTCGGGTGGTCGCCGCTGCCCGCAACGGCACTGCGTTGGCCCGGCTGAGCGAGCGCGGCATTGCCGATGCGACGGTGCAACTCGGTGGCGATGACGACGTGGCGGCCCTCAAGGCGGTCTCCGGCGACGGCTTCGACGTGGTGCTTGATCTGGTGTGCGGACAGCCCATGCTCAACGCCCTCAAGGCTACCCGCTGGGGGGCGCGCATCCTGACCATAGGCACCGGAGCAGGCCGCCAGCTGAACCTGGATATTGCTGATCTGTTGTTCCGTAGCCTGTCCTGCGTGGGCACCGGCCAGCGTCCGCCGGCCGATCGCCGGGCCATCTGGGAGCGTCTGCTGGTCATCGCCCGCGAACAGAACATCGTCGTCGATTACGTGGACTACAGCCTCGATCAGGCCGCGGATGCGTGGGCCGCCCAGGTGGATGGCCCGCACGCCAAGATCACGGCCCGAATCCGCGGCTGATGCCACGCATTTCCTACGTGATCCAGCCCCGGGGCAATGCCGTGTTGCGCCCGCAAGACGAGCGCTACTTCGACGCCGCCGACGCCGACCCGAGTGCCGATATTTCGGCTGTGCTCGGCATGGATGGCTGAGCTTCTGCCGCAGCGGCATCCTTCCCGGGCGGGCTACCTCGGTACCACGGTGATTCTGGCCGGACTGGCCATGGTTGGGCCGTTCTCGATCAATACCTACCTGCCGTCCTTCGGCGAGATGGCGGTGGTGCTGGGCACCGACCGGACCGCCCTCCAGCAGACGGTGTCGATCTATTTTGCCTCCTTCGCCTTCATGGCCTTGTGGCACGGGTCGATTTCCGATTCGCTGGGACGCCGTCGGGTGGTACTGGTGGGGCTTGCGGTGTATGCGCTTGCCTCCTTCGGCTGTGCGCTGGCCACCCGTGTCGAGCAGTTGTGGGTGCTGCGCGCCTTTCAGGGCTTCTCGGCGGGGGCTGGCATTGTCATCGGCCGCGCCGTGGTCCGCGACTTGCACGAGGGGCCACTGGCCCAGCGCATGATGTCCCACGTGGTGATGATGTTCGGGTTGGCGCCCGCCATCGCACCACTGGTCGGGGGCTGGCTGCAGGCGGCGTTTGGCTGGCGTTCCGTGTTCATCTTTCTGTGCCTGCTGGCCCTCAGCCTCTTTGTGGCCGTGGCCGTGCGACTGCCCGAAACGCTGCCGCTGGAAAAGCGCCAGCGTTTCAATTTTTCTGCGCTGGCGCAGGGCTATGCGGGGGTCTTCGGCAGTCTGCCTTTCATGACCTGGGCAATGGCCTACGCGTGCATGTTCGGTGCCTTCTTTCTGTATGTGCTATCGGCGCCGGTGTTCCTGATGCTGCACCTGGGCCTCGGCGAGACGGATTTCCTGTGGCTGTTCGGCCCCGCTACCGGCGGTTTGATGCTGGGCTCGGCGCTGGCCGGGCGGGCTGCCCAGCGCTGGTTGCTGACTACGACCCTCAAGTACGCCTTTCTGATCATGGGGTGTGCGATGTGCTACGACATCGTCGTGTGCCTCGTAGCACCTGCCGGCGTCGCCTGGTACGTGGTCCACATCTTCGTTTTCAATCTAGGTATGTCACTGGCCATCCCTACCCTGACTGTACGCGGGCTCGATTGCGTGCCAGAGCGCCGAGGCATGGCCTCTTCGGTGCAGTTGTTCGTCCAGACGGCCTTCAACGCGCTTATCGCCGCCGTTCTTGCGCCATTGTTGTGGGGTTCGCAGCTGAGCCTCGCACTGGGCGCTGCCGGCCTGTGCCTGTGTGCCGGGCTTGGCGTGCTGCTGGCGGCCCGACTCTCGAAGTGAGGGGGGACGCCAGCAGTGCAGGATGAATCAGGCCTTGGCCTCCTGGCCTGCAGCTGATTTCTTCGCTTGCCAATAGCCTTTGAACAGAATCAGCGGCATGCGCAGCAGTGTTCGCCAGTCGAGCAACTTGACGGCCTGCCAGCAGTCTTCTGGCCTTATGAGAATCACGGTCGACATCGAACCCATGACCTTGCCTTTCATCACGAGGTTGTCCCCATCCTGCTGGATCGATTTGACTTCCATCATCTCGATCCCTTCCTTGCTGAACATCTTCATGGTTTGGCTGCTCCCTGCTGTTCAGGCGTCGACCAGCTTGTCGAAATCCATGTTGAACTCCTCCATCAGCACTCGCGCCACGTTGCGACCCGATGATGCGGTGACGCCGCCGCCCGGGTGAGTGCTGGCGCCGGCCATGTAGAGGCCATCGACCGGTGACTTGTACTGGCCGTAGCCGGGCGCCGGGCGGTTGCCGCCGATCTGCCAGTTGTAAGAGCCGAAGTGCAGGATGTCGGCACCGATCATGGCGTTGTTGTGGCGCTCGATGTCCAGCGGCGTCATCCATGAGAAGCCGATGATGTTGTCGTCACTCATGTTGGTGGTGAGCTTGCGCAGGTCATCCAGGAAGCCGTGGGCGACTTCCTTGCCGATTTCGTCCCATTTCTGCG
>Ga0116158_10002200_pt1 | contig 17246 bp, 16 predicted proteins | sample AD_UKC052_MetaG_FD_89883 | JGI IMG/M metagenome (GOLD analysis project Ga0116158, IMG submission 89883) | Active sludge microbial communities of municipal wastewater-treating anaerobic digesters from USA - AD_UKC052_MetaG | ecosystem: Engineered > Bioreactor > Anaerobic > Digestate | place: USA... | reverse complement strand
GTCTGGAGGATCTGATTTTTGTTGGTTTCCAGTTCCTCCCGGTCGATTTCCAGTACGGAGTTGTCGTGCTCCACCAGCAATTGCAGGTGCGGGTATTCGTAGCCCGACAGTTCGAGCGTAGGGTCGTAGGGCTCCGTCAGGTTGGCGGTTTCCTCCTGTACGGCTACCACCGGCGGTTTGTAGGCATCGGCTTCGTCGGGCGTGACGATGGGCGGCGCTACCGGCGCTATGATCTCCAGATCGCTGTCGTTGCCTGGTTTGAGCGGCTCGGGACGGGGCGGGAGTTCCTGTTTGGGAGCGTCGTCGGCAAACAGGGCGGAGCGCTGGCTCAGGTCGAGGGCAAGTTGGGCGGCCGTAGGCGGCGCTACGACGGGTGGCGCTACCGTTTCGCGCGCTTCCAGGCCGGCAATGGCCTCGTTGATGGTACCGCCGGAAACGGTTTCCGGGCGTTGCCTTGCGGTGCGGGCTGCCGCTGCCGCTTTCTGGCGTTTGCCGAAATTGCCGGTCAGCAGGTCGCGCCAGGCCAGTTTGGTTTCATCCCAGAGTTTGAGCCAGGTGAATTCTTCGAGATCGGGATTGTTCGACCATACGAAAGTGGCCACCAATGCAAAGATCATCAGGGCTACGGTGCCGATGATCCCCAGGAAATTCTGGATGTAATCGCTGATGGCCTGCCCGAAAACGCCGCCCCAGGGAAATTCGAATTTTTGCAGGAAGAAAGAACTGACCACGGAAATGATCACCATCAGGATGACCGTGCGCTGCAGGGTAATGGTGAGGTAACCCAGGCCCGAACGCCTTACCAGCGCCAGTCCGTATTTGTACAACAGGTACACAAAGCCATATGATGCTACCCCGAAACCCCAGTAAATGATGGTATCGGACACAAATGCGCCCAGACGGCCCAGCCAGTTGTCGACCGGCAGGTCGTCCCAAAACACATCCCAGGAAAACCGGAAGACAATGTCGTGGTCGTTTTTCCAGGTGAAAAAATATGAGGTGAACGCTATAAACAGGTAGAACGACAGGAACAGGAAGAAAATCCCGAACAATTTCGAGACCCTTTCACCGTCGAAGTTCATGCTGAGTTGTCCGCGTTTTTTTGCTGCCATGCAGATCGGGATATCGGGTTATTGCATCGCAAAAGTAAGAGAATGTTTTTATTTATATTATCGAATACACAGGGCGGTGCCCTGTGCGGATGCTTGCGCCCCTTCAGGGCTGGCTATTATCGAAAACACAGGGCGGTGCCCTGTGCGAATGCTTGCGCCCTTACAGGGCTGGCTATTATCGAAAACACAGGGCGGTGCCCTGTGCGAATGCTTGCGCCCTTACAGGGCTGGCTATTATTGTCTCAATACACGACAAAACAAGCCCTGAAGGGGCGCAAGCATTCGCATAGGGCATCGCCCTATGAATTCAATAAAATTAATATATTCGCAGTGTTTTTTTATTCACTAATCACGCTATCATTATGCCACAATCTCTCACCAAGGTGTACGTACACCTCGTATTCAGCACGAAATACCGGCAACGCCTCATCGACGACGCCATCGCACCCCGACTCTTCGAATACATGGGCGGTATTTGCGATGAAATGGAATGCCACCCTGTCCGTGTAGGCGGCTACTACGACCACGCGCACGTGTTGTGCGTCCTTTCCAAAAAAACAGCCCTGATGAAACTGCTGGAAGAGGTAAAAGGGCATTCCTCCAAATGGATCAAATTTCAGGGCGAGCAGTACCATAACTTCTACTGGCAGGATGGATATGGCGCTTTTTCGGTCAATCCGACACAAGTAGAAGTAGTTGACCGGTACATAAAAAACCAAAAACAGCATCACCAGAAAAAGGATTATCAAACCGAATTCCGGGCGTTTTTGCATAAATACAGGGTGGAATACGACGAAAGGTATGTGTGGGATTGAGTGTCGTCCCTGAAGGTGGGTTCAAAGTGTCTTCCATTGGCTTGTTTTTTGCCTCCAATTTAATGTATACTTTTGACCATGCAAAAAGAAGCACCCGCTGATCCGATCGCCGATCAACGAATTCCGGAAAAAAAGCCCAGCCGCTCTCACAGTACGATGTTTTATGTCAATTACGATAGTAATCTGACCCTGAGTCAGATGGCCGACCACAAGGCGCACCTGCTGATCGGCTTGAATTTGTTCCTGCTTTCGTTTGTTGTGGCTAAAAAGCACATGGGCGTTTTGGCGCAACTCGATATATACTTCATTCCGAACCTGATACTGATCATTTCCTGTCTGGTGAGCATTGTGCTGGCGTTGTTCGTTGCACGCCCGATTTTGCCTGCAAAAAACAAACCCGGCGAGCCGGTCAACTGGTTTTTCTTCGGCAGTTTCAGGTATTATTCCGTAGAAGAATTTCACCAGGCCATATTTGCCTTGCAGCAAGATAAAAATGCAATTTACGAGGCAATGAGCAGGGATTTGTACTGGATGGGGCTTTCTCTTGCGCGGAAATACCGCTTGCTGACCAATGCCTACAAGGTGTTTTTGTATTGCCAGTTGACTACGGTCATTTCGTATTTCATTTGTTTCGCGTGGGATAGCCTTCATTGATTAGTGGGGAAGTGAATGGGGAACATCGGAGATACGGGGCACATTAATGTTGCAGCCGGATACGGGCACTGGCAGGCAGGCTTACACTTACTACAACGTTTTGAAAGTATCTGACAGGCCCAACTGCGAAAAATCCGTGCCATCCGGCCAAATCCATTGCTTTTCACCCATATTTTTCAAATAAATCCTTTGTTTTTTCATTCGTCCTGGCGTACCTTTGCCCGCCCTTTCAAGAAAAGGGTTTCGTTCACTAAATATTCATATTCAATATGTTCGCAATTGTTTCCATCGCCGGTCAACAATTCAAAGTTGAGGAAGGTCAGCAGATCTTCGTCCACCGGCTGGCAGCGAATGAAGGAGATTCGGTTTCCTTCGATGCCGTACACCTCGTCGAGAATGAGGGTAAAGTTACCATTGGTACTCCACTGATCGGTGGCGCCAACATCAAGGCCAGCGTTCTGGGCCATGTAAAAGGCGACAAAGTGATCGTTTTCCACAAGAAACGCCGTAAAGGCTACCGCAAGAAAAACGGTCACCGTCAATCGTTTACCAAAATCAAAATCGAGTCTATCGGAATCTAAGATTCTGCCGGGCTTTCCCCGACCAAACCGTTTTTTCTCCACGACAATTTACTCTTTGAAAAATGGCACATAAAAAAGGTGTAGGTAGTACCGACAACGGCCGCGACAGTAAAAGTAAGCGCCTCGGTGTAAAACTCTTCGGCGGCCAGACCGCTATTGCAGGCAATATCCTCGTTCGTCAGCGCGGCACACGTTTCCACCCAGGTGAAAACGTATACCTCGGACGCGACCATACGCTGCACGCCGCTATCGACGGCGTTGTAGTATTCAAACGCGGCAAACACGACCGCAATTTCATCAGCGTACTGCCCGCAGAAGCGGTAGTAGCCACGCAGGTGAAAGAAACGGTAGCACCGGCCGCCCCGAAAGCGGAAAAACCGGCAGCGCCGAAAAAAGCAGCAGCAGCACCAGCTCCGGTAGCGGAAGCGACTGCTGAAGTAGCGGAAGAGAAAAAAGCAGCAGCGCCGAAAAAAGAAAAAGGCCCGAAACTCGACGATCTGAAGATCATTGAAGGCGTCGGTCCGAAAATCGAAACGCTCCTGAAAGAAGGCGGTATCAACACTTGGGCCGAACTGGCTGAAGCCCCGGTAGATCGCCTGAAAGAAATTCTGGACGCCGCCGGCCCTCGCTACCAGATCCACGACCCCAGCACCTGGCCCGCTCAGGCCAAGTTTGCCGCAGAAGGCAAATTTGATGAACTGAAAGAATACCAGGATGTACTGATGGGTGGACGCGATACAAAAGATTAAAACTTTGAAAATGCTGCTTGTGAAAGCGGCATTTTCTTTTTATAATTGCAGCTCAAAACAAGTTCGACATAAGAAGTTTTTGTTTTCATAGCTTAATTTTTTAGTTGTTGCCCCGGCTGTAATTAGTCGGGGTTTTTTTGTGCGTAAGAGGCGTTGGGTATATGAGGATTTGAGGATGCGAGGATTTGATGTAGATCTGTTCAAATCCTCGCATCCTCAAATCCTCATATCCTCGCATCCTCAAAACAGTCTGCCCAACCACATGCAATTACCCAACACCCTCGAAGGCGCCCGGCAGGCCGACCAGGCCGATCCGCTGCACCATTTCCGCGACCAGTTTTTATTCCCGCAACACAACGGCTCGGATTGCCTGTATTTCTGCGGTAATTCGCTGGGACTGCAACCCAAAGGCGTTCGCGCGGCGCTGCTCCACGAACTCGACCACTGGGCCGAACACGGCGTGGAAGGCCATTTTCGGGGCGAAATGCCCTGGATGCACTACCACCGTTTCCTGACCGAAGCCGCTGCCCGGCTGGTTGGGGCTTTACCCGAAGAAGTCGTGGTCATGAATACCCTCACCGTGAACCTGCACCTGATGATGGTATCATTTTACCGGCCAACCCCCGGACGATACAAGATCATCATGGAGGCCGGCGCTTTTCCCAGCGACCAGTATGCCATGGAAAGTCAGGTGCGCTGGCACGGTTTCGATCCCGAAACGGCTATTGTGGAAATAGCGCCGCGGCCGGGAGAAGATACCTTGCGCACGGAAGATATCCTGCAAATAATTGAAAAAGAAGCAGATACGCTGGCGCTCGTTATGTTCGGTGGCGTGAATTATTACACAGGCCAGTTTTATGACCTTGAAAAAATCGCCGCCGCCGGCCACCGCGCCGGTGCTTTCGTCGGGTTCGACCTGGCGCATGCTGCCGGGAACGTGCCGATGCAACTGCACGACTGGGGCGCCGACTTCGCGGTCTGGTGCAGTTACAAATACCTGAACTCCGGCCCGGGCGGCCCCTCGGGCGCTTTCGTGCACCAGCGACACGCACACAACCCGCAACTTCCGCGTTTCGCCGGCTGGTGGGGGCATGATGAAAACGAGCGTTTTCAAATGAAAAAAGGTTTCAAACCGATGCCCGGCGCGGCAGGCTGGCAACTCAGCAATGCCCAGATTTTTTCTTTTGCCGCGCATAAAGCCAGCCTCGATTTGTTTGATCAAGCCGGCATGCAAGCGCTTCGCACCAAAAGTCTGCAACTGACAGCGTTTCTGGAAAAGGTGCTGATGGATGCCGACGGCGGGCGAAACCTGTTCCGAATCATTACGCCCCGCGACCCCGAAGCGCGCGGCTGCCAGATTTCCATGCTCACCGATGACCGGGGCAAGGTATTGTTCGAATATTTATCTGAAAACGGAGTGCTGGCTGACTGGCGGGAACCCAATGTGATCCGACTGGCGCCGGTGCCGCTGTATAATTCGTTTGAGGATGTGTGGCGGCTGGGCACGCTGATTGTGAGTTGTGAATCGTGAGTGGTGAGTCAGGGGTACGAAGGATTTTGTGCGGCTACGCCCCTTGTAGAGGGGTGGCAACGCGGATTGAGCGGATTTTTGCGGATTTTTGGTGGCCTTGCGGCCACTTCTTTTTGATTTTTACGGATTTGGCCCTGACGGGCCTGTTTCTATAGTTAACCACGAGGGCACAAAGGACACAAAGCGTAGATTACTTTCATCCATTCAATGATGTGGTGCAATCTACGCTTTGTGTCCTTTGTGCCCTCGTGGTTAATAAAGAAAAGAAAAGTTGGCCGCAAGGCCACCAAAAATCCGTTTAAATCCGCTCAATCCGCGTTGCCATCCCTCTACAAGGGGTGTAGCCGCACAAAATCCTTCGTATCCCTGACTCACGACTCACAATTCACCACTCACCACTCACCACCCTCATCTCCAGATCACCTTATCCTCTATCGGCTCCCGTTTGCCCGGAATAGCCGGCATGTCGTGCCAGCCCATATAAAACAGCCCGAGGCAGCGTTCGCCTTCGCCCAGCCCCAGAAACTCGCCGGCTTCCAGCGCGGCTTTCGGGCTGCTCCAGTAACAGCCGAGGTTGATGGCAGTGCAACTCAGCCACATATTCTGAACGGCCATGGCGACCGATGCAATTTCTTCCCATTCCGGAATACGTTCTTCCGGGTCGCGGTGCAGAATGATCGCGATGACCGCACCTGCCAGCAAAGCATTTTCGCCTGCTTTCATGACCTTCTCCTCCGTCAGTAGTTCGGGCGCGGTGTGCCTGCGGAAAAAATCCGACATATAAGCGCTCAACTCGTGCCTGCTTTTTTCGGAGTGAAACACCTGAAACCGCCAGGGCTCGGTGAGCCGGTGTGTGGGCGCCTGATTGGCATTTTCCAGAATCTGTTCGATCACCGAACGCCCGATGGCTTTCCCCGGAATGTAGGTTTTCGGGAAAATAGCCCGGCGACGGTGGATGAGGGAGGAGAGGTCATTCATGGTGTTGTTATTGGTTAATGGTTAGTTATTGGGGTGTTTCAGGCTGGATATGAGGAGATGATAGAAATTTTTTCCCTATTGGTGTTATATGTTTAAATCTGGGATTCGGGACATAACGGCTTCGTTTAAGCAATTCCAGCCTGAAATACCCCAATAACTAATAACCATTAACCAATAACAACTCAAACAAACAAAGCACTCTTCAATTCCTCCACCTTCCCCAGCGTCTGAATCCGGATGCCATAGCGTTTCGGGTCTATACCTTTCATGCCGTATTTGGACACGTAGATTTCCTTGAAACCCAGCCGGTCGGCTTCGGTGATGCGTTGTTCCACGCGTTGTACGGCCCTGATTTCGCCACTGAGGCCCACTTCACCTGCAAAACAAACGTTGGAAGGGATGCTCACATCCATCAGGCTGGAAATCAGGGACACCACAATGGCCAGGTCGATAGCAGGGTCGTCGACGCGGATACCGCCTGCAAGGTTCAAAAATACGTCGTTGATGCTGAAAAAATAACCGCAACGTTTTTCCAGCACGGCCAGCAGCATGGAAAGGCGTCGCATATCGAAACCCGTAGCCGAGCGCTGCGGCGTGCCGAAAACGGCTTTCGACACCAGCGCCTGCGTTTCGATGAGCATGGGGCGCATTCCTTCCATGGTAGCGGCTACGGCGCAGCCGCTGAGTTCCTCGTCTTTCTGGCTGAGCAGCAGTTCGGACGGATTGCTGACCTCGCGCAGGCCGGCGCTCTGCATTTCGTAAATGCCCATTTCGTCGGTGCTGCCGAAGCGGTTTTTCAAAGTCCGCAGAATGCGGTACGTATTGTGCCGGTCGCCTTCGAACTGCAATACGCAGTCGACGATGTGTTCCAGCAGTTTGGGCCCTGCGATATCGCCCTCCTTGTTGATGTGGCCGATCAGGAAAATGGGAATATTGGTTTCCTTGGCAAAGCGTAACAGTTCGCCGGCACATTCGCGCACCTGGGCGATGCCGCCCGGCGCCGAATCGAGGTGCGGCGTGCTCATGGTCTGAATAGAATCGACGATCATGAGTTGCGGTTGCAATTCCTGGGCCTGTTGGAGTATTTTGGTCGTGTTCGTTTCGGTCAGGATATAACATTCCGATTTGAACTCGCCCACCCGGTCGGCGCGCATTTTGATCTGCTCTTCACTTTCCTCGCCGCTGATGTACAGGATTTTGGCCGGCGTTTTCATGGCTACCTGTAGCAGAAGTGTACTTTTCCCGATGCCGGGCTGCCCGCCGATGAGTACCAGCGAGCCGGGTACGATGCCGCCGCCGAGTACCCGGTTGAGTTCCTGATCGGGAGCTGCCAGGCGAACGGTGCGACCCGTCTCTACCTGTTGCAGGAGTACTGCTTTGGGGGCTTCCGATTTGCCGTTGGGGCCTGCCGGCGCCCAGGATTTCCGTTTTTCTTCGGAAACGGTTTCTTTCTGGATAATTTCTTCCTGGAACGTGTTCCATTCGCCGCAATGCGGGCATTTGCCCAGCCACTTGGGGGAGGATGCTCCGCAACTGGAGCAAAAGAAAATGGTGCGTGGTTTTGCCATGAGGGCAAAGATAAACATTTTGTATCACCGAACCCCAGTTCGGTGATACCCGCCGAACCGAAGGTTCGTCGTCTCGCTCACACCGAACTGGGGTTCGGTGGTACGTCGGTCGCTTTTGTCAATTGCTCGAGCAGCCCTTTTACCGCTTTCAAACTCCACACTTCATCCTGCACGAGAATCAGATCCTTGTTGGTTTGTTTCAGGGAAACGCCCATTACCCGGCCGCGGGTGGCGACCAGTTGGGCGATTTTTTGAAAATGCGCGGTTTCGTAAAACGACGATTGCGGGTCGCTGACGAAATAGCAGCGCAGTTTGCCGCTTTTCAGAATGAGGCGGTCGAAACCGATTTTTTTGCACACCCATTGCAGGCGCAGCGCTTCAAACAAGGCATCCACCTGCTTGGGCAGTTTGTCGCCGAAACGGTCTTTCAAGCGTTTGGCAAATGCGGCGATACCTTCTTCATTTTCCACCGTGTTCAGTTCCGTGTAGAGGTTGAGGCGTTCCTGGGCATTGCTGACATACTCGTCGGGAATCAGCATTTCCACGTCCGTTTCGATGATGACGTCGCGCACGTAGGAGCCGCGCTGGGCGATTTCTTCCTTGAAAATATCCTTGAAATCGGTCTCTTTCAGTTCCTGAATGGCTTCGTCGAGGATTTTCTGGTAGGTTTCAAAACCGATGTCGGCAATAAAGCCCGATTGTTCGCCGCCGAGCAGGTTACCTGCGCCGCGGATGTCGAGGTCGCGCATGGCCACCTGGAAACCCGAGCCCAGTTCGCTGAATTCCTCGATGGTTTTCAGGCGTTTGCGGGCCTCCTGCGTGAGTACGCTCATGGGCGGTGCGAAGAGGTAGCAGTAGGCTTTGGCATTGGAACGGCCTACACGCCCCCGCAGCTGGTGCAGGTCGCTGAGACCGAACATATCGGCGCGGTTGATGATGATCGTATTCGCGTTGGCGATGTCGAGACCCGTTTCGATGATGTTGGTACAGGCCAACACGTCGAATTTACGGTCGATAAAGTCCACCAGTACTTTTTCGAGGTTATCGGCTTCCATTTGTCCGTGCGCCAGGGCCACGTCGATATCGGGGCAAAGGCGTTTGATCAGTTCCACAATTTTGGGCAGGTCGTTCACACGGTTGTGCACGAAGTACACCTGACCGCCGCGATTCACTTCCGAGTAGATCGTTTCACGGATCAGGTCTTCATCGAACACGCGGATTTCGGTGTGGATCGGCTGCCTGTTCGGGGGCGGGGTGCGGATCACTGACAGGTCGCGGGCGGCCATGAGCGAAAATTGCAGGGTACGCGGAATGGGCGTAGCCGTGAGCGTGAGGGTATCGACGTCAATTTTCAGAGCACGGAGTTTTTCCTTGGAGGATACGCCGAATTTCTGCTCTTCGTCTACGATCAGCAGACCCAGGTCCTTGAACCCGATTTCTTTTCCCAGCAGGGCGTGTGTACCGATGACGATATCGATCTGGCCGGATTTGAGTTTTTCCAGGATCTGCTTTTTCTCTTTGGCGCTGCGGAAGCGGTTGATGTAATCGACCGTTACGGGAAATTCCTTGAGGCGTTCGCTGAAGGTTTTCCAGTGCTGCAAGGCCAGGATGGTGGTGGGCACGAGCACGGCCACCTGTTTGCCGTCGGTGCAGGCTTTGAATGCGGCGCGGATAGCGACCTCCGTTTTGCCGAAACCCACGTCGCCGCAAATCAGCCGGTCCATAGGGTATTGCTTTTCCATGTCGGCCTTGACGTCGTTGGTGGCTTTGAACTGGTCGGGCGTGTCTTCGTACACGAAAGAAGCCTCCAGTTCCGTTTGCAGGTAGCCGTCGGGCGGGAAAGCGTGTCCTTTGGCGGAGCGGCGGCCGGCGTATAGTTTGATCAGTTCGGCGGCAATATCCTTGATACGTTTTTTGGTGCGCGCCTTGAGTTGTTTCCAGGAGTCGGAGCCGATTTTGGAGAGTTGGGGAGCGGTGCCTTCCTGGCCGATGTATTTGGAAATCTTGTGCAACGAATGGATGCTGACGTACAGGATGTCGTTGTTTTTGTAGTTCAGCCGCACGGCTTCCTGCAATTGGCCGCCGATCTCGATCTTTTGCAGGCCTGCAAATTTGCCGATGCCGTGGTCGATGTGCGTCACAAAATCGCCGGGCGCGAGTTCGCGCAAAATACGGGTCGTCAGCGCCTGTTCCTTGGTGAACCCCTGCCGGATCTTGTACTGATGGTAGCGCTGGAAAATCTGGTGGTCGGTGAGCACGGCCACTTTCAGGTCTTCATCAACAAATCCTTCATGAATAGGGATATCGACCGGTAAAAACGCCACGTCGGCTTTCAATTCCTTAAAAATGGACGCCAGGCGATCGAACTGTTTGGTGTTTTCGGAGCAGATATAAATTTCATATCCCGCTGTTTTCCACTCGTGCAGGGTGCGGATCAGCAGGTCGAAGTTTTTATTAAAAGAGGGTTGAGGCCGGGAGTGAAACGTAATCGGATGTTGTTTGCCTCCAGCGGCGGCTACTTGCGTCATGAAAACTGTTTTGAGGCAGCAAAGATACCGGAAAGTCGTACTGTTCAACGGCAGTGGCGTTATCTTTGCGCCGCATTTTAATTATTTGAAGAGGATTTAAATGGATTGGAAGGATAGCCAGTCGCAATGCTAAAAAACTTCCCATCTTTTCAGATCCTGTAAATCCTGTTCTATCCAATATAAATCGATGACAAAGAAACGAGTACTCATTGCCGGCGGGGCCGGATTTATCGGCTCGCACCTGTGCGACCGCTTCCTGAAGGAGGGTTACCAGGTAATCGCCATGGACAATTTGCTGACGGGCGATCTGGCCAATATTGAACACCTGTTCAAGGAAAAAGATTTTGAATACTATCACCACGACGTCACGAAATTCATCCACGTTCCGGGACAACTCGATTACATCCTGAATTTCGCTTCGCCGGCCAGCCCGATCGATTATTTGCAGATGCCGATCCAGACCCTGAAAGTAGGTGCGCACGGCACGCACAACCTGCTGGGACTGGCCAAAGAAAAAAATGCGCGTATTCTCGTAGCCTCTACTTCAGAAGTGTACGGCGACCCGCTGGTGCACCCACAGGTGGAAGAATACTGGGGCAATGTGAATCCCGTGGGTCCGCGCGGCGTGTACGACGAAGCCAAACGTTTCCTGGAAGCCATCACTATGGCTTACCACAACTACCACAATGTGCAAACGCGCATCATCCGCATTTTCAATACGTACGGCCCGCGTATGCGCGTCAACGACGGCCGTGTGCTGCCTGCATTTTTCTCGCAAGCCATTCGTGGTGAAGGACTTACAATTTTTGGCGACGGCACGCAAACGCGTTCGTTCTGCTACGTCGACGACCTGGTGGAAGGCATTTACCGCCTGCTGCTCAGCGATTACCACCTGCCGGTAAATGTGGGTAACCCTTCGGAAATCAACATGATGCAATTTGCACACGAAGTAATGGCCCTGGTGCAAAACCCGAAAGCCTACATCGATTACCGCCCGCTGCCGGTGGATGACCCGAAACAACGCCAGCCGGATATCACGAAAGCCCGCAATCTGTTGGGCTGGGAACCCAAATTCGACCGCGCTACGGGCATGCAGATTACGTATGATTACTTTAAGCAGGTGGTGAAAGTTTGAGGAGATGAGTATTCGAGGATTTGAGTATGTGAGTATCTGATTCAAATACTCGCATCCTCAAATCCTCATCTCCTCATATCCTCAAATCCTCCTCCAACAAAAATTAAGCATGAACATACTCATCACCGGCGGCGCGGGATTTATCGGCTCGCATGTTGTTCGCCTGTTCGTCCAAAAATACCCACAGTACCGTATCGTCAACCTCGATGCGCTCACCTATGCCGGCAACCTGGAAAACCTGCGCGATGTGGAGCAGGCGCCGAATTATGCGTTCGAACGTGGAAATATCCTCGATCCCGTTTTTCTGCGCGCCCTTTTTGAAAAATACCAGTTCGACGGCGTGATCCACCTGGCGGCGGAAAGCCACGTGGATCGTTCCATTTCCAATCCCATGGCTTTTGTGGAAACGAACGTGATGGGCACCGTACAATTGCTGAATGCCGCCCGCGAAGCGTGGAAAGACGATATGGAAGGCAAACGTTTTTACCACGTTTCTACCGACGAGGTGTACGGCTCGCTGGGCGATGAAGGCTTTTTTACGGAAGAAACCCGGTATGATCCACGTTCGCCATATTCGGCTTCCAAAGCGGCCAGCGACCACTTCGTGCGGGCCTACTGGCATACGTACCATTTGCCGGCGGTTATCTCCAATTGCAGCAACAACTACGGTCCCAATCATTTTCCTGAAAAACTGATTCCGCTGGTGATCAACAACATCCGGGAAGGAAAACCGCTGCCTATTTACGGCGACGGCAAATACACGCGCGACTGGCTTTGGGTAAAAGACCATGCTTCGGCTATCGACGTGATCTTTCATAAAGGCCGCAATGGCGAGACCTATAACATCGGCGGCAACAACGAGTGGAAAAACATCGACCTCGTGGAAAAACTCTGCGACATCGTGGACGATCTGCTCGCCCGCCCGCAAGGCACTGCCCGCCAGCAAATCACGTTTGTACCCGACCGGCCGGGCCACGACCGCCGCTACGCTATCGACGCTTCCAAACTACGCGACGAACTGGGCTGGGAACCGTCCATTCGATTCGAAGAAGGATTCCGCCAGACCGTGCAGTGGTACCTCGATAATGAGGCGTGGCTGAAAAACGTGGTGACAGGCGCTTACCAGGAATACTACGACACGCAGTATGACCAGAAGTGAGAAGTGAGATGAGGAGAAGTGAGAGGGGGAAATAAAAAATGGCCCGCAGGCCAGCAACTTTTAAGACTCCCGCACCCGGCGCGACGATCAAGAAATCGTCGCGCCAAGTGCCATAACCGAGGATGATATACAGGCGGGGGCCGTTAGATTTTCTAAAAAAAATCCTACTGCCAGAAGGACAGCAGTAGGAAAATCAAAACATACTATGAGAAAACTGGGACGAAGATAACCTCACAGATACCCTATTGCCAATATCTTTTTACGAAGCGGTGGCAAAATAGCAGGAAGCGGCGGGTTGAAATAAAAAAGAGTCTCCGGAACGTCAGTTTTCGGAGACTCTTTTTCAAAAATGCCGGCACTTTAATCAGTTGCGGCCATTGGCACGGTTCAGTTTATCCAGTTTTTTCTGGCGGTTTTCCTGTAGTTTTTTGAGCAGCGACTCTCTGAACTCCCGTTCTGCGACAGGGATTTTGGCGATTTTGCGGAGGGGCAGCACTTTCCGCAATTTTTGTCCCAAGTCTTTTTCCAGATCGAGTTCGCGCTGGCGGAGTTCGAAGTATTTTTTCACGTAGTCTTCCACGTCACTGTCGTTCATACCATCGATTTGCGCGGTGGGTTTCAGTTGTGCCTGCACTTCTTCGCGTTTATCCTGGTATTCATTAAAAATCGGCCAGAATCCTTCCGCTTCGGTTGGAGAGAGGTTCAGTACTTCGGTGAAAACGGCCACCCGGTAGGCCTGTACCTTTTTATCGCGCATTTCCGGATTCCGTTGTGCCATAGCCCAGGTGGCTGCTGTGCAAAGCAGGATGGTGACCACGAGGCTTTTTTTGACGAGCGTATTCATATTCAATTGTTTTTGTTTCTGTACTTAAAGCAAGGATTCCAGTTCTTCTTCACTCATTTGCTGGATCAGGTTTTCCATTTCTTCCGGAGATATATCGTCGACCGCTTTGGCGGCATTGTCATCCGGATATGAACCGGACGTTGCCTCCGGTAATTCCTGCGCCGGCATGGGTTCTACAGCAGCCAGTTGTTCGGAATCGAATTCGGTGATGTTTTCCAGCACGTAGGCTTCTATTTCTTCTTCCGTCAGGGTTTCGGCGTAGGTTTCCGTAGGAATGGGGGCATTTGTTCCCGGGCGCAACATCCACCAGGAAGTAGCGGCAATGGCAACTACGGCAGCAGCGGCAGCCCACATGCGGGGTTTGGGCATATGACGCAACAGTCCGCCTGGATGAGCGGTCAGGGCAGGCCGTGTCGCGCCTTCCGCCTCCATTCTGCTGAAAACGGCGTCTTCGAAATGTTCGAAATACCCGGGCGGCACCTGCATGTCCGTTGGCCGGCGCTTCTGCTCCCGGAGCAGCGGCGACAAAGCCTTCAGTTCTTCTTCCAGTGATTCGTGCTTATTCATAGCGCATACTTCATTTTTCTTTTACGACTCGCGGAAAGCCGCTTCCACTTTTTTTACTGCATGGTGAAAAGAGGCTTTGAGCGCGCCCGTGGAGGTTGCCAGAATCGTCGACATTTCCTCGTAGGGCATTTCTTCATAATACCGCAAGTTGAATACAATTCGTTGTTTTTCAGGCAATTCTGCAATTGCTTTTTGCAGTTTTACTTGTATTTCGTCTCCGTCGAACCAGTCGTCCGCTTTCAATCGGTTGCTCAGGCTGCTGGTCGATTCATCAAACGAATCGGACGCATGCCTGGCCTTGCTCTGCAAATACGAGAGCGCTTCGTTGGTAGCGATCCGGTAGAGCCAGGTGTACAGTTTCGATTTTCCTTCAAATTGCAAAACACCCCGGTAAACCTTGATAAAAGTGTTTTGCAGCACGTCGTCCGCATCTTCATGCACCAGCACCAACCGGCGTATATGCCAGTACAAGCGCTCGCGGTATTGCGACATCAGGTGCCGGAAACCCCGTTCGAAGTTCGGCTCCGAACGCAGCATTTCCATGATCTGCTCGTCTGATATCTGCTTGTTGGATGCGATTTTGGGCAATGGTTCTGATTTGTGCAATTAGGACGGAGGAAATGGGGAAAGGTTTAACGGGAGGGTAAATTTCGCCTAACTTTGTGGGTGCGTTATTGGTTATTTGTTATTGGTTATTAGTGTGATAGCCCTTGGCTTATACTTGTACCACGGCCAAGGGCTACCACACTAATAACCAATAACAAATAACCAATAACTACCAACATTAAGCACATGCTCGCTCGCTTTTTCCAGAAATATACCGGTTTCCTCCGAAGCCTGAAAGCCTCGTACGTCATCAATAACCTGTTGCATGCGGGTCAGTTGCGTTACAACCGAAATTTTTACAAACAATTCGGCCTGAAAAAAAGTGTATTCAGTCCGGTTGGCAGCAAGGATTTCAGCCGCCATCATCCGGGCGTTCCGTGGCTCGACCGGCCGGCAGCGCTGGTTCGGCTGGAGGAAGATCCGGCATTTCAGGCATTCGATGCGCGGATACAATCGAAATTACGGCAATTTGTGACCGACGGGTACCTGGTGCTGGAAAACTATTTTTCCCAATCCGAAACGGATACGCTGAATGCGGAGGTATCCCGCCTGCTCGACAGCGGCAAAACCGGTTTTAATTACACCGGCCGCAAAATTTTCAACCTGCCGGAGCAAAGCGAAACGGCGGCCCATTTTTTCCGCCACCCGGAGCTGCTCGGATACCTGTCGTTTTTGCTCGGAAAACCTGCATTGCCGTTCCAGTCCATGAATTTCACCCTGGGCAGTGAACAACGCGCGCACTCCGACTCCATTCACATGATGACCGAGCCGCCCGGCTACCTCATCGCTACCTGGATCGCGCTGGAAGACTGTACGGAAGAAAACGGTCCGCTGTTTTACTACCCCGGCAGCCACCGCCTGCCGATTGTCACTACGGAAGACTACGATTCGGGCAATACTTATTTTACCATCGGCGAACACAGCAACCGCCGCTACGAAGATAAAATTGCCGAAGTAGTTGCCCAAAACAACCTTGAAAAGAAACTTTTCCTCGCCAAACGCGGCGACGTGCTCATCTGGCACGCCAATCTGCTGCACGGCGGCAGCCCGATTCTGCGCCCCGGCGCTACCCGCAAAAGTATGGTGTGCCATTATTTCGCGGAAGGCGTGTTTTGTTACCATGAAATGTCGCAAAGGCCTGCGCTGCTGCGCAGGTAGTTATTGGTTATTGGTTATTAGGGAGTTCCAGGCTGGTAATCGGCGATAAGGGAGACGGCGTTTTCCTTATCGCCGATTACCAGCCTGGAACTCCCTAATAACCAATAACTAATAACCAATAACACACCCACGGGCAACTCCCCGACAATTAAGTACGCCATTACTTATACCAGACAACACATTCGGCACGTTTTTGGCGGCAAACGGTGTGAAAGTCGGGGAAAGTGGAATTTTCCACATTTAGTATGACTACTTTTGCCCCCTCAATTTTCGATTTACATGAATCAATCAAGACTTTGGATGCTCGTCGCCGGGCTGATTTTTTTACAGCAAAATGTTGTTTTCAGTCAAATGCGCGGCTGGGAAGCCGGCGGGCAGGTGGGCGTTTCCAATTATTTTGGAGACCTCAACACCAACTGGCGCATGAACCGCCTGCATCTGGCGGGTGGCGTAAACGCACGATTTAACTTCAACGACCGGCTTGCCATGAAATTCGGGCTGAATGCAGGCCAGATCAGCGCGTATGACTCCGATTCGAAAAACGTGTTCGAACAGCGCCGGAACCTTCATTTCAAAAGCCTGATTGCAGATGCTGTCCTGCAATTTGAATTCAATTTCCTGCCTTACATCCACGGCCACCGGGAATACTGGTACACGCCGTATATGTTTGCAGGCCCCGCGTTTTTCTACTACAACCCGAAAGCGGAACTGGACGGCACCTGGTACTCGCTCAGCGAATATGGTACCGAAGGGCAATTCAGGGGCGAAGAATACAATACCACGCAAGGCGCCATCGCCTACGGCGTCGGTTTCAAAATGGACCTTTCCTATCGCTGGAGTATCAATGCCGAACTCAGCGCCCGCAAGGTGTTTACGGATTACCTGGACGACGTGAGCGGTAACTATGCCGACCTGCGCGACATCCGCGCCCAACGCGGCGAAACCGGCGCAGCACTCGCCGACCGCTCCATCGAGCCCCAGATCGGGCAGGCCGGCCGCCAGCGTGGCAACGGTAAAAACAACGATTCGTATATTATCCTGGGCATCGGGGTGCAGTATTACTTTGGGTATATTCGCTGCCCGGCGTTTACGAGATGACATTTTTTTGTTGATGAGGGTTGATAAGGTTGATGAGGGTTGTGGTGCGACAGAAACTTATGCCCCTTAAGAAGCCATAAAGTTATGCCCTTTAAAATTTTAGTTCTTTGAATAGACGGTCATGTTATTAATTCTGTGGGATGCGAGATAGGGTGCTTGTATT
>Ga0116158_10002198_pt1 | contig 17261 bp, 13 predicted proteins | sample AD_UKC052_MetaG_FD_89883 | JGI IMG/M metagenome (GOLD analysis project Ga0116158, IMG submission 89883) | Active sludge microbial communities of municipal wastewater-treating anaerobic digesters from USA - AD_UKC052_MetaG | ecosystem: Engineered > Bioreactor > Anaerobic > Digestate | place: USA... | reverse complement strand
GTCGGCCAGGAGGGAAAAGCTCTCTCCAAACTCGGGGTCTTGTGCGCCGCTGGCCAGGCGCGCATAACCAAGGGCCAATGCCGACAGCGGCAAGGCGTAGTTGGGGGCCGAACAACCGTCCACGCCGACCTTAAAGTCGGCTTCGGCCACACCTGTGACACGCGCCACATCGCGCCTGATGGCCTGCTGCAATGGGTGATCCATCGCCAAATGGGTATCCAGCGACAGGCCTTGTTGCATGCAATACCCCAAAAATCCAGCGTGTTTGCCGCTGCAGTTGTGGTGGCGCTCGTCGAACTGCTGGGGCGCCGGTCCCAGGCCCATCTCTACAAACATGGGCACGTGGCAGCCACATTGCAGTTGTTTGTAAGTCACGCCCGCTTTGTCCAGCATGTCGCTCACCTCGGCCACATGCATGGCTTCGCCGTTGTGGCTGGCGCACAGCATGGCCAGTTGGCGTTGGCTATAGCCGAGAGCCTTCGCACTGCCGGACTGCACCAGGGGCAGGGCCTGAAAGGCCTTGAGCGTGGAGCGGCTGAAAGTAGGCCAATGGGGGTTGCCCGCTGAGGCCAACAACTGGCCCTGCAAATTGACCACGGCCACAGCGCCGAAGTGCACGCATTCCGTGGTACCACCACGGGTGAGTTCGATCAAGGGTGTAAAAGTCATTTGCCGATTGTGCGCGAGCCCGCCATCTGTTGCCTAGAATCACCCCAATGGTGTGGTTCAAGTCAATCGTCGTAGGGGTTCTGCTGGCCGCACTGGTGGCCTGCTTCGGCATTGGTGGGGACGATACACCGCCCCTCGCCGTGGGGGAGCTGCGCAGTTGGGTCCCCCCCACCTTGGCAGTAGACCATTTTGACGCCGCCCTCGCCGCAGCCGCGCAAGCGACTCCGGCCACCGAAGGCAGCGCGGAGTTCCGGATCCGCGCCAACCAGGCCACATGGTTCGCCATGACCATCCCCGCGGTACCCGCGGGCGACGCTGTCCCTTTGGTGTTGGAGCTGACCCACCCTTCTGTCCATTCGGCGGACCTGTATCTGGCCACTGCAGGCAACAGCCAACCTGTCGCGCGCAGTGGCCGCCGCACACCTGCTGCAGACCGGTTGCAGGCGCGCTTTCCCGCGACCCTGAACTTGCCGCCCGAGGCCAATGGTCAGACGGTGTTGGTGCGACTGGTGGCCACAGTCCCGGTGCGTGGCACGTTTGCGCTTCGCGTAAGGGACGAATGGGCGCCCATCAGCCTGTGGCAACTGCGGCTGATGGCGGCCTGCTACATCCTCGTGGCTGCAGGTGCAGTATTCACGCTGGTACAGGCTGTGCGCCTGCGCAGTGGGCCCTACGCGCTTTACTTTTTGGTCGTGGTGGCCACCGGACTGGCGGGCATGTTCCTGACCGGAATGGGAGAGGCCACTGTATGGCCCGGCTTTGCCCATTGGCGGGGCGAGGTCTCTGCCGTTCTGGCATGCAGCGCGTCCGGCCTTGTCTTGCTATTGGGTGAGCGTGCGTTTGCATTGGACGTGCGCTCGCCGCGGTTTTCGTGGGTGTTGCGCATCTTTGGCTTGGCGGGCACCTTGATCGGCTTCGCTGGTCTGGTGCTCCCGCTGCCGACGCACCAAGCGGTCTCGCACTCGGCGGCAGCCCTCTCCATCGTGCTGGGTTTGGCATGCATCGCCCTGGCCTGGCGTACCGACAATCGCCCCGCCCTTTGGTTGCTGGTGGGCTTCACGCCGGTGATCATCGGCGTGACTCTCACCACGTTAGGCGTCGCCACCGTGCTGTCCTTTGCCCCCTGGATGCTGCTGGCCATGCCTTTGGGCAGCCTGCTGGAACTGCCCTTCAACCTCTATGGACTGCGCTTGCTCGAGCGTCGGCGCCAGCGCGTGCGACAAAGCTTGCGAGCATTGGCTGGGGACGCGGGCAAGGGCAGTGGATCACGCGCTGCCTTGTTGGCGCGCATGGCCTCTCCGGTGCACCGCCGTGCTACGGCATCGCTGATGCTGCTTCGTTTTGAAGGATTAGCCCCCGGCGAACCCACCCTGCTGGCCGTGGATTCCGTGGACGTTGAGCGCTTTATGCACACCATGATGTCGGCCGCCGTGCGGCCCGGCAACCAGGTGGGGCGCTGGTCTTTCCACGAAATTGCCGTGCGCAATTCCCATCGTCATGCCGAGGCCGAAATTGACGATCTGAGCTCAGCCCTTTTTGCCCAGGCCCTGCGTTGCGAACGCTTTGGCCTGTCGCCCCATACCGTGCAACTGAGACTGGTCTATGCGCACGTTGACGGCCAGATGGCGCCGCGGGCCCGCTGGCTGAATCGCCTGTCGGATGCGCTGGATGACCCCGCACACAGCCGCCGCCGCAAGCTGGAATGGGACTTGCTGACCCACCAACGCGTGTCACCGGGCTCGTCCTCACGCTCGTCCGGCTGAAACCTGAAGGCCAGCCGCCCCTGTCACGCGGACGACGACTCGACCCGCAGCGCCACCCCACAATGTGCGCATGACCGAACTTCGATCCCCCTTACACGCCCAGATTGTGGAGTGGCTGGTGCAGCCCGGTGCCACCGTGCAATCGGGCGACGTGTTGTTGATTCTGGAAGCCATGAAGATGGAGCACGAAGTGCGCGCCACAGCGCCAGGTTGTGTGCGCGAGCTGTTTTACGCGGCAGGTGAAGCCGTGAATGAAGGCGATTTGCTCGTGGTTCTGGAACGCACCTCACAGCCATCCGAGGCCATTCAAGCCGAGCCTTCTCCCACTTTGGCTTCCCCTTTGCCGCCTTCAGGCCCTCGCCCCGACCTGCAGCGCGCGCAAGACCGCCACGCCCCTACCCTGGATGTCAACCGCCCCCAAGCCGTGGCCAAACGCCATGCCTTGGGCCTGCGCACCGCCCGAGAAAACATCGCCGATCTGTGCGACGAAGGCAGCTTCATCGAATACGGCGCGCTGGCCGTGGCCGCCCAGGCCCGTCGCCGCAGCGCCGAAGACCTGGCGCTCAACACTCCGGCCGACGGCATGGTCACCGGCTTGGGCAGCATCAATGCCGCCCAGTTTGGGCACGAGGCCAGCCGCGCCGCCGTCATGGCCTACGACGCCACCGTGCTGGCGGGCACCCAGGGCATGCGCAACCACCAAAAAACCGACCGCCTGCTGGGCATTGCCCTGCAACACAAACTGCCCGTGGTGTTGTTTGCCGAGGGTGGTGGTGGCCGCCCGGGCGACACCGACATGCCCATCGTGGCGGGCCTGCACGTCAGCACCTTCGCCAGCTTTGCGCGCCTCAACGGCCAGGTGCCCGTGGTGGGCGTGGTGGCAGGCCGCTGCTTTGCGGGAAACGCCGCCCTGCTGGGCTGCTGCGACGTGATCATTGCCACCACGGGCAGCAACATCGGCATGGGCGGCCCCGCCATGGTGGAAGGCGGCGGCCTGGGCGTGTACACCCCCGAACAAATTGGCCCCAGCGCCGTGCAGCACGGCAATGGTGTGATTGACGTGCTGGTGCCCGACGAAGCCGCCGCCGTAGTGGCCGCCAAACACTACCTGTCGTTCTTTCAAGGCCGCAACTCAACGTGGACTGCACCCGACGCCAACGCCCTGCGCGACGTGGTGCCCGAGAACCGCCTGCGCGTGTACGACACCCGCGCCGCCATGGTGGGTGTGGCCGACACCGGATCAGTATTGGAACTGCGCACAGGTTTTGGCCAAGGCATACACACCGCCCTGGCCCGCATCGAGGGCCGCCCCGTGGGCCTGATGGCCAACAACCCGTTGCACCTGGGCGGTGCCATTGACGCCGACGCCGCAGACAAAGCCGCGCGCTTCATGCAACTGTGCAACGCCCATGGCCTGCCCCTCGTCAGCCTGGTAGACACGCCCGGCTTTATGGTGGGGCCCGACATCGAAGCCCAAGCGCAAGTGCGCCACGTGAGCCGCATGTTCATTACGGCCGCGCATTTGTGCGTGCCGTTTTTCAGCGTGGTGCTGCGCAAAGGCTATGGCCTGGGCGCCATGGGCATGAGCGCTGGCGGCTTCCACGCCCCCAGCTTTACCGTGGCCTGGCCCACCGGAGAATTTGGCGGCATGGGCCTGGAAGGCGCGGTGCGCCTGGGCTACCGCAAAGAACTGGAAGCCGAACCCGAAGGCCCCGCCCGGGAGGCGCTGTTCAACAAGTTGGTGGCCCAGCAGTACGCCGCAGGCAGCGCCCTTAACATGGCCGCCACACTGGAGATTGACGCAGTGATTGACCCGGCCGAGACACGGGCCTGGCTGGTGCGGGGGTTGGCTTCGGCGGGGGCGGGGGTGGTGGGGAATGGGCGGGTGCGGGCTGTGGACAGCTGGTAGCCGCCTGCTTCTGCCAATAGCTGGAGAAGCGGCGCAGGCGTCCACCAAAAGCCCAGACCTCTGTGGTTCGCGACGACGCGCTCATCAACCCGCCTCAATCCAATTTTCCAATCTGATCAGCGAAATACAACGGCGTCGCAGTTGGCTCGCCGCAGGAGCATAGCCCCAGTCCGCCTACTGCGACAGCCCCCGTGCTAAGCTGATTCCCCTCCCCGGCCCGCCCTCTGGCTGTTCACCGGGACGCCCGCCAAACAAGGAGACCTCATGCCCGGATTGCTGCCCCACGTTGACCCCGACGGTCTGCTCGAATTTTCTGTGGTCTACACCGACCGCGCGCTCAACCACATGTCCAAGAGTTTTCAGGGCGTGATGAAAGACATCTCCGCCATGCTCAAAGAGGTGTACGGCGCCCACAGCGCGGTGCTGGTGCCGGGCAGCGGTACCTTTGGCATGGAGTCGGTGGCGCGCCAGTTTGCCGCCGACAAGCATGTGCTCGTGATCCGCAACGGCTGGTTCAGCTACCGCTGGACCCAGATTTTTGAGATGGGCCGCATCCCTGCCTCGTCCACCGTCATGAAGGCGCGCCAAACCAGCACCGGCGCTCAAGCGCCCTGGGCACCCGCGCCGCTGGCCGAAGTGCAAGCCACCATCCGCAAGGAAAAGCCCGCACTGGTGTTCGCCCCGCACGTGGAAACCGCCGCCGGCATGATCCTGCCCGACGATTACCTCAAAGGCGTGGCTGAGGCCGTGCACGAGGTGGGTGGCCTGTTTGTGCTGGACTGCATTGCCTCGGGCGCCATGTGGGTGGACATGAAGGCCACGGGCGTGGACATCCTCATTTCGGCCCCGCAGAAGGGCTGGAGCAGCTCACCCTGCTGCGCCATGGTGATGTTGAGCGAGCGTGCCCGCCAAGCGATTGACGCCACCACCAGCTCCAGCTTTGCCTGCGATTTGAAGAAGTGGCTGCAGATCATGGAAACCTATGAAGGCGGTGGCCACGCTTACCACGCCACCCTGCCCACCGACGCCCTCACCCGTCTGTGCGCAGTGATGAAAGAAACGCAGGCCTATGGCTTTGCCAAGGTGCGCGAGGAACAAAAAGAACTGGGCCGCAAGGTGCGCGCGCTGTTTGAGGACCGCGGCATTGCCAGCGTAGCGGCTGAAGGCTTCAAGGCCCCCGGCGTGGTGGTGAGCTACACGACAGATCCCGAGATTCAATCGAGCAAGAAGTTCTTGGCCGAAGGCCTGCAAACCGCCGCCGGTGTGCCGCTGCAATGCGACGAAGGGCCGGACTTTAAAACCTTCCGCGTGGGCCTGTTTGGCCTGGAGAAGTGGCACCATGTGGACCGCACCGTGGCGCACCTGGAAGCGGCGCTGGACCGCATTGGCATTGGCGCCCCAGTCGCAGCCTGAACCTTTACTTGAGCAAGGCCACTGCGCCCGAGAAGCTCAAAAATGCGAATGAAGTGGTGAGCAGAATGATACGGGCTATGCGCCCGTTGTCTGCCCCAAACTTTTCGGCCAACAGCGACACATTGCTGGCACTGGGCAGAGCCGCCACCAACACCATCACGGTCAATGCGAATCTGTCCAGTGGCAAGCCCAGCGCAATCGCCGCTGAACCGGCGGCAAACACCAGCAACGGATGCAACAACAGCTTGGTGAACACCACAGGCAAATAGTCGCGCACGGGCATGGGGCCATGGGCCTCGCGCGCCGCCACAATCTGCGAGCGCGCCAGCACGGCGCCAATGGTGAACAGCGCCACGGGCGATGCCGCGTCGGCCAGTAACGCCACTGTTTGCATCACTGGCTTGGGAAATTCAAATTGCAGGGCGGACGCCACGCCACCGGCCACGATGGCCCAGGGCATGGGGTTGGTGGCCATGCCTTTGAGGGCGTTGCGCATGGCCTTGGCAGTGCCATGGGCGTCTGCGCCGTCCATGCGCGACAGGCCAATGCACAGCGATGTGGTGATGACCAAGTCGATCAAGATGGTGAGGATCGCGGGGCCTGCCGCACCTGCGCCCAACAGCGCCACCAGCAGGGGCACACCCATGAAACCTGTGTTGGGGAAGGCAGCCACCAAGGCACCAAAGGAGGCGTCGTTCCAGCGCACCCGCTCGTTCATGCTGAACCAGATGGTGCCCCCCACCATGGCCAGTGCGCAGGGCAGATAGACCAACACCAGTGAGCCATCCAGCAACTGCGCAATGGGTGTGCTGGCGCCAAAGCGGTACAGCATGCAGGGCAGCGCAAAGTACAACACAAAAGTGTTCAACCCGGGGATGGCCTCCAGCGGCAGCATGCCGCGCTTGGCCGCAAGGTAGCCAGCCAGCACCAGGGCGAAAAAGGGGAAAGTGATTAAGAGAATGTTCAGCACGGGAGACATTGTCCCGCAAGTGGCATGCAGCCGCATCAGTGTGTGAATCCGGCCCGCCCGGTATGATTGCCGCTCACCCCTCTGCAGCCTCTGCGCCGCTCCTCACCCCCTGTTTGCCTGAATGTCCGCCGGTCTTAACTTCGCCCAGCAAGAAGCTGTCAATTACATGCACGGGCCTTGCCTGGTGCTGGCCGGGGCCGGGTCGGGCAAGACGCGGGTCATCACGCACAAGATTGGTCGCCTGATCCAGGCCGGGCTGGCGCCCGATCGCATTGCCGCCATCACCTTCACCAACAAGGCCGCAGCCGAGATGCGCGAGCGTGCCAAGGGCCTGATTGGGCGCGATGCCAAGAAGGTGTTGGTGTGTACCTTTCACGCTTTGGGCGTGCGCATGTTGCGCCAGGACGGCGCGGTGCTGGGCCTCAAGCCGCAGTTCAGCATTCTGGACAGCGACGATGTGACCAGCATCCTCAAAGACGCCGGTGGCAGCACCGACGCCGCCACTGCACGCCAATGGCAGTGGGCCATCAGCCTGTGGAAGAACATGGGACTGAACGCGGCGATGGCCGAAGCCCAAGCCAAGGACGACAACGAGCGCATCACGGCGCGCATCATGGCGCGCTACGAAGAGCGCCTTGCGGCCTATCAGAGCGTGGACTTTGACGACCTGATCGGCCTGCCGCTCAAGCTGCTGGCCGAGCACGCCGATGTGCGCGAGAAGTGGCAAGCCCAAATGGGCCATGTGCTGGTGGACGAATACCAGGACACCAATGCCACCCAATACGAAGTGCTCAAGCATTTGGTGGGCGAGCGTGCCCGGTTCACTGCCGTGGGCGATGACGACCAGTCCATCTACGGCTGGCGCGGCGCCACACTGGACAACCTGAAAAAGCTGCCCATCGACTTCCCCCAACTCAAGGTAGTGAAGCTGGAGCAGAACTACCGCTCCACCAGTGCCATCTTGCGCGCAGCCAACAACGTGATTGGCCCCAACCCCAAGCTGTTCCCCAAGACGCTGTTCAGCGAATTGGGCGAAGGCGAGCCGGTGCGCGTGATCGATGCCGACAGTGAAGAGCACGAAGCCGAGCGCACCGTGGCGCGCATTCTCTCCACACGTGAGAATTCGCAGTACAAGGAATGGCGCCACTTTGCGGTGCTGTACCGGGCCAACCACCAGGCCAAAACCTTTGAGAAGGCCCTGCGCAAGGCCAATGTGCCGTACAAAGTGTCTGGCGGACAAAGCTTTTTTGACCGCGCTGAAATCAAGGATCTGTGCGCCTGGTTTCGGCTTTGGATCAACAACGACGACGACCCGGCTTTTCTGCGCGCCATCACCAGCCCCAAACGCGGCATTGGCCACACCACGCTGGGCGGCCTGGGTGTGTTTGCGGGAAAATACAAGCTCAGCCTGTTCGAGGCCCTGTTCTCGTCGTCACTCTCGTCGGCCTTGCCCGCCAAAGCCGTCGGCAGTCTGCACGAGTTTGGCCGCTATGTGAACGATCTGGAATACCGCGCCCGCCACACCCACGGTGCAGAGGCCGCGCAGGCCTTCATTCTCGAATGGCTCAAAGAGATCGGTTACGAGAAGCACCTGTATGACAGCGAAGAAAGCGAAAAACTGGCCGCCAGCCGCTGGACCAATGTGCTGGATTTTTGTGACTGGATGAGCCAGCGCTGTGGCGGGACGATTGACGACGCCGCTGGCGTGACCACGGCCAGCGAAACCAAGAGCCTGCTGGAAGTGGCGCAAACCATTGCCTTGCTGTCCACCATCAGCGAGCGCGAGCAAGACCAGGACATGGTGACCCTCTCCACGCTGCACGCCGCCAAGGGCTTGGAGTGGCCCCACGTGATGATGGTGGGCGTGACAGAGGGCATGCTGCCTTTCAAGCTGGGCGATGACGACAACCCCACGGGTCGCGCCGATGGCCCCATGAGCGAAGGCATTTTGCAGCGCCTGCAAGAAGAACGCCGCCTGATGTACGTGGGCATTACGCGTGCCCAGCGCTCGCTGGCGGTGAGCTGGACGCGCAAGCGCAAGAAAGGTCGCGACATGATTGCCGCCCAGCCCAGCCGCTTTATTGCCGAGATGGCGCTCGATAAAGCCACAGCCAAAGAAGACCCGCGTGAGAAACTCAAGGCATTGCGAGCCGAATTTGCACGCAAGGCGCAAGACACCGCCACCGCCGCAGCCACTGAACACCACACACCATGAGCCACTTCCCTTGGAATCGCCGCCCCGCCGCGGGCACTCTGGCGTTGCTGCCGGGGCTTTTGATCGGCCTTTGTGCAGGCGCTCAAGCGCAATCGTCGCCCGGCAGTCTGGCCAGCGAGGCTGCGGTGGACGCCGATTGGCGCACCTGCTCCACTACCGCCGGCAGCGCCCAGCGTTTGGCCTGCTTTGATCGCTGGGCCCAACGCCAATCGTGGTCGGCACCCACCGGTACCAGCGCCAGTGGCACTGCCGCCTCGGCCAGTGTCAATCCCCCAGTTGACGCGCGCCTGCCTGTGACCCGGGTGGTGAGCATCACCTCCGAAGAGGGCTGTCACGACCAGCAGTACTCCGCATATTCGCGCTTTTGGGAGCTTGAAGCGGGCAGCGACTGCGGTACTTTTGGCATTCGCGGCTACCGCCCCATCAACTTGTCCGTCATTGGCGCAGACGGAGTGAACCGGCAGCCCACCTCTGAGAACCCGGCCAACAACGTACTCACGTCTACCGAATACCGCTCCACCGAGACGCGCCTGCAGCTGTCAGTGCGCACCAAGATTGCGCAAAGTCTGTTGACGCAAGGCGACCCGACGCGCAAGGATTCTTTGTGGTTTGGTTACACGCAGCAGTCGTACTGGCAGTTGTTCAGTGGGAGCTTGTCTCGGCCGTTTCGCAGCACCGACCATGAGCCTGAGGTCATGTATGTCTATCCCACCGACTTCAACTTGCCCGGCGGATGGCGCCTGCGCTACAGCGGCTTGGGCGTGGTGCACCAGTCCAACGGACAAAGCCTGCCGTATTCGCGCAGCTGGAACCGGGTTTACCTGATGGCAGGGGCAGAGCACGGCCGAGAACTGCAAGTGACGGCGCGTGCTTGGGCGCGCTTGCCCGAAGACGCGTCGAAAGACGACAACCCGGGCATCAGCGACTACATCGGCAGGGCAGAGGTCATTGGGAATTGGAATCCAGACCGCAACAACACCTTCAGCATGACAGTGCGCCATTCGTTGCGTGCGCTGGATCGCGGATCGGTGCGATTGGAGTGGTTGCGCACACTGGGCTCCGGTGGCCCCACGGGTACGCAGAGCGGTTTGCGCCTGCACGCCCAATTGTTCAACGGTTATGGCGACAGCCTGATCGATTACAACAACCGCCGCACGGTGCTCAGCGTGGGGCTAAGTCTGGTGGATTGGTAAGTCGCTGCCAGAGCGCCAGTCGGCAACGACTTGCGGCAGGCGTTCCAGAGCATCGACGAACATCACTCCTGGCAGTTGCAAGCGCGACAAAGCTGCGCTCTTGCCGCCTACCCACACCGTGGTTTGGATGGGCAATAGCTCGCGCAACTGGGCAAGCCCAGTAAGCACATGGCGGATGTTCATTGCCGGAGAAACGCTCAGTGCCAGCACATCGGCCCCATGCGCTTGCGTGGCCATCACCATGTCGGGCACAGGCGTTTGGGTGCCAAGGGACAGACAGGCGCAACCCTCCAGGGCCAACAGTGCCTCCACCATCAATAGGCCCAGGCCATGCATTTCCTGGGGAAACGTTGTGAGCAGCACGCGCGGCCCCCTGGTGCGGTCTGTCGGGGGAATGCGCGCAATGGCAGTGCGCAACAAGGTGGTGACGCATTCGGTATAGAGGTGCTCTTCAAAAACCTCAATGTCACCGCGCAACCAAGCCTCGCCCACACTTGAATTAAGGGGGGCAATGACGCCCGTCACAAAGGCAGCCAAGCCCATTTGCAAGGAAGCCTGGGTCAACAACCGACGCACCTCGGGGTGCTGGTGGTCCAACAAGGCGACCTCGATGGCGGGAACGTCGGGCGCGGCCGGCGCATGAGGCTGTGCAGCCGCTTCAGCTTTGCGTGACGTGCGCGATCTGCGGGCCGCAGGCGCCTGTGCGCTCTGGCTTAAGCGCTCCAGTGCGGCCAGGCCCAAAGCCACCGTGTGTACAGGCCTGTGCCCCTGATCGAGCAGCCGCCTGACCAAGCGCAAGCGGAGAACCTGGTCGGGCGGGTAAACACGTTCGCCCGCCGCATCTCGCTCTGGCATAGGAAACCCGTAGCGCCGCTCCCACACGCGCAAGGTGTCTTTGGACACTCCCGTGTCGCGCTCCACCGCCGCGATGGGTAACGCCGTCATGGCTGACGCACCCTGCGCCCGGCAACTGACTGCGGTCGTTGTGTGAAAGAGGTGAATCCAAAAGCCATGCTGGCGAGTAATAAGGGTATGGGCACTGAATTTTAGTTAGACAAATCCAGTTTAATGCAATTTTGTCCTAGACAAAAAGATATTTTTACGGAATCATACCTGCATGCGCCACGTTCCTTCACCCACGCAGCCTGCACGACCTGCGCTGCACCCCGAATCACCCCACCCGCAAAAGGGTGCTGCATGAAAGTCGCCATCATTGGGTCGGGCATTTCGGGTTTGGCCGCTGCCCATGCGCTGCGCGGCCACGCAGACATCAGCCTTTTTGAGGCAGGCAATTACTTCGGCGGTCACACCCATACCGTGGATGTGACCTTGCTCAACACCCGTGGCGAAGTCACACACGGGGTGGACACCGGGTTTCTGGTGTTCAACGAGCGCACCTACCCGCAACTCATCGCCTTGTTTGCGGAGCTGGGGGTGGCCACGGCACCGTCCGACATGTCGTTTTCGGTGCAAGTGCCCTCAGCCCCCGGACAGCGCCGCGTGGAGTGGAGCGGCAGCGACCTCAATACTGTGTTTGCGCAGCGCCGCAACCTGGTGAGCCCCCGCTTTTTGGGCATGATGCGCGACCTGCTGCGCTTCAACGCCCTGTGCACCCGAATTGCCCAAGCCAATGAAGAGGCCGCGTTGCAGCAGCCACTGGGCGACTTTCTTGAACAACATCGCTTTGGCAAGGCGTTCCGGGACTGGTATTTCTTGCCCATGCTGGGCTGCATCTGGAGCTCACCCACCGAGCAGATGCTGCGGTTTCCCGTGGCCACCATGATTCGCTTTTGCCATAACCACGGCTTGATCCAGGTGACCAACCGCCCGCAATGGCACACCGTAGCCGGGGGCGCACGTCACTATGTGGACAAGCTGATTGCCCCCCTCACCGACCGTCGCCTCAACACCCCCGTGCGCCGCATCGAGCGCGATGCCACTGGCGTGCGCGTGCTGACCGACCACACCGACGAACGTTTTGACCGCGTGGTGCTGGCCACGCATTCCGATCAGGCGTTGGCCCTGCTGGCCCAACCCAGCACGCAAGAGCAATCCATTCTGGGCGCCATCCACTACCAGCCCAATCGGGCTGTGCTGCACACCGATGCGTCGGTGCTGCCCCAATCCCGCCGCGCCTGGGCCGCATGGAACTACGAGGGTGCCGTGCCAGGCGCTGCCCCTTCGGCACGCGTTTGCCTGCACTACCTCATCAACAAGTTGCAACCCGTGCCGTTTGAACAGCCCGTGGTGGTGTCACTCAACCCCACAAAGCGGATTTCTGGCGACAAGGTGCTGGGGATCTATGACTACAGCCACCCCGTGTTTGACCTCGCGGCCATCGCGGCTGCCCAACGGCTGGGCGACATTCAAGGCCAACAACACACTTGGTTCTGCGGCGCCTGGGCGGGCTATGGGTTCCACGAAGACGGCCTCAAATCTGGCCTGGCTGCGGCCACGCACTTGCGTGCGACGCCTGCCATGGCATGGGCCAGACAAGCATGACCACCCAAGTCGCCCAGATCGGCTTTGGCCAAGTTCGCCACATCCGGTTGCGGCCACAGCGTCATGCCTTTGCCTACCCCACTTTCTTCCTGATGCTGCCCATGCGCAGCCTGTCCCAAGACAACACGCCGCTGGCAGTCAACCGCCGCGGCATCATCAGCTTTCATGACAGTGACCATGGCGACGGACGCAGCCCTGCCCAAGGCGGTGCCCTGGCCTGGCTGGATGAGTTGCTGGCCACCGAAGGCATCACCGATGCCACGGGTGAAGTCTGGCTGCACTGCTACCCGCGCATGTGGGGCTATGCCTTCAAGCCGGTGAGCTTTTGGTATTGCCACCGCACCGACGGCAGCCTGCGCGCCGTGGTGGTCGAAGTGAACAACACCTTTGGTGAACGCCATTGCTACTTGCTCGATGCGCCTTGCTATGGCGTGGAAGTGCAAGCCCAAAAGGTCTTCCACGTGTCGCCCTTTTGCAGCGTGACAGGTGACTACCGTTTCCGCTTCATGCGCACCGAAGCGCACAACGACTCGGGCGTCGGTGAACTGCCGCGCACCGTGGTTCGCATTGAGCACCACAACGAGCAAGGCCCGCTGCTGCACACCAGCGTCAGCGGCAAGCTGGAGCCCATCACGCCGCGCAGCCTGCGCCGAGCGGTATGGGGCTACCCCGCCATGACCTTGATGGTCGTTGCCCGTATTCACCTGCAGGCGCTCAAGCTGTGGCTCAAGCGCGTGCAATTTCACAGAAAGCCTGAGGCACCCGATGCCTTTGTGACACGCGCACCATGAACACTTCCACCTCGTCAACTCGCAACTTCCCACCTGGCGCGCCATCCACTCTGGCCGCCACGCGCATACCCACCGCCGCCCGCAGCGTGCTGCGCGTCCTGGAGGGCCTGCAGCACGGCACACTGTGCATGACTTTGCCCGATGGCAGCACACGGGTGTTGGGCCAGGGCGTGGGCCAAAGCCAGGCCCCACACGCCACCATGGTGCTGCACAATTGGAAGGTGTTTGGCGCAACCCTCAAGTCGGGTGACATAGGTTTTGCCGAAAGCTTTATTGCAGGGGATTGGCACAGCCCGGATCTGGTGGCCCTGCTGCGCCTGATGGTGGCCAATCGCAAGCAAATTGAAGGGGTGATTTACGGTTCGTGGGCGGGGCGGCTGGTGTACCGCATTCGTCACTTGCTCAACCGCAATACGCGCGGCAACAGCCGCAAAAACATCCATGCCCATTACGACCTGGGCAACGCGTTCTACACCCTGTGGCTGGACGAGACCATGAACTACTCGTCAGCCCTGTTCAACGGTGACCCCCACCAAAGCATGGCGGATGCACAGAACGCCAAGGTGTGCCGGGCGCTGAGCGAGGCAGGCGTCAAGCCCGGCGACCGCGTGTTGGAAATTGGCTGCGGTTGGGGTGCATTGGCCGAGATGGCGGCGCGCGACTTTGGCGCGCACGTGACGGGCGTGACCCTGTCCACCGAGCAGCTTGCCTTTGCGCAGGAGCGCATGGCGCGCCAGGGGCTACAGAGTCAAGCTGACCTGCGCTTGCAAGATTACCGAGACATCGCCGACGGCCCCTACGACGCCGTGTGTTCCATCGAGATGTTGGAAGCGGTGGGCCGCGAATATTGGCCCACGTATTTTCAGTCGCTCAAGCGCCAACTCAAACCCGGTGGCAAGGCCTGCATCCAGACCATCGTGATCGACGACAGCCTGTTTGACCGCTACATCACCTCTACGGACTTCATCCAGCAGTACATCTTCCCCGGAGGCTGCCTGCCCTGCCCGCGCGAGTTTGTACGTGAGGCAAAAGCGGCAGGCCTGCAAGTCACGAACAGTGTGGCCTTCGGCCCCGATTACGCCGAGACCTGCAAGCGCTGGCGCGAGACTTTCCTGGCACGGAAAGACCAGGTGATGACACTGGGTTTTGACACGCGCTTCATGCGCATCTGGGAGTTCTATCTGGCCTATTGCGAGGCCGCGTTTGCCGAAGGTGACATCAGCCTCATGCAGTTCACCCTCACCCATCCTGGCGCATGAGCACACCTCTTAGCGAGCGCAGGAAACTCGTCATGACGCTAGCTGCACTCACGTTGCCTGCATTGCCATGTATTGCAGCAGTCCAAGCGGCTGCGCCATCCGGGGAGCCCACCAAAGCGCCACTGGAAGGGACGCGCTTGGCGGGTACGGGGCTGCTGCGCTTCTTTGGGCTGCAGGTGTACCGCGCTCGCCTCTGGGTCAGCCCCGGCTTTGCGCCCGAGCGTTTTTCTGCGCTGCCGCTGGCCCTGGAGCTTTACTATTTGCGAAGCCTGTCAGGCAGCGCCATTGCCAAGCGTTCACTGGATGAGATGCGCCGTGCTGGCCCCATCCCCGACGACAAGGCCACCGTCTGGTTGCAAGCCTTAACCGCCGTGATGCCCAATGTGGCCGATGGCGATCGCTTGACCGGCATTTACAGGCCCAACGACGCCTTGGAGTTGCTGTACGCACAAGGCCAATCACAGCGCAGCCTGGGCAAAGTAGGCGATGCTGAATTTGCCACGCGTTTCATGGGGATATGGTTGGCACCGGTCACCTCAGAGCCCGACCTGCGCCGCGCACTGTTGGGCAGCACGGCGACTGCGCAATGAGCTTGGTGACCTTGAGCGCGCGCCAAGGCATGGCCTATGGCCTGCTGGGCCTGCCATTGGCTTTTGTGGCGCTGCCGCTGTACGTGCAATTGCCGCACCACTATGCCCAAACGTTCGGTATGCCGCTGGCCACTTTGGGGGCCTTGCTGCTGATCGCCCGTTTGGCAGACGCAGTGATGGACCCCTTGCTGGGCCGCCTGAGCGACCACTTGTTCGCACGCTCTCGCCGCGCCGTGTTGCTGACCGGGCTGGGCTCGGCCGTGCTCATGGCCATTGGCCTCACCGGTCTGTTCTTCCCGCAGGTCACGTCGCCCGCTTCGCTGGCGCTTTGGGCATTCTGCTTTTTGCTGTTAACTTACGCCGCCTACAGCCAGTTGAGCATCGCGCACCAATCGTGGGGCGCCCGACTCGGTGGCGATGAAGCCATGCGGGGGCGCATCGTGGCTTGGCGTGAAGGCGCGGGCCTCCTGGGTGTGGTGTTGGCTTCGCTGCTGCCTGCTCTGGCAGGCCTGCATGCTTTGCTGGGCGTCTTCACAGGTGCACTGGTTTTGGGATGGCTGGCGTGGACCCGCGCACCCGCGCCCGTCGCCACCGCCTTGGCCCACACTGCGGCGCCACCGGGAGTGCTGTGGTTGCCGTGGCGGCAAGCGCCTTTTCGACGGCTGATGCTGGTATTTGTGCTCAATGGGATTGCCAGCGCCATCCCGGCCACTCTGGTGCTTTTTTTCCTGCAAGACCGCCTGGGGGCCACCCCGGCGCAGCAACCGGCATTTTTGGCTGTCTATTTCGTCTGCGCAGCGCTCTCCATGGCGGGGTGGTTGTCTCTTGTCAAACGCTGGGGCCTGGCGCGCACCTGGGGTGTGGGCATGGTGCTGTCGGTGCTCGTTTTTGGCTGGACCACCTTGCTGGGCAACGGCGACCTGGCAGATTTTTTTGTGGTGTGTGCATTGGCAGGGGCCACGCTGGGAACAGACTTGGCCCTGCCCGGGGCTTTGCTGGCCGGTGTGATTGCGCAACAGGGGCACCGTGGTCACCTGGAAGGCGCTTACTTTGGCTGGTGGAACTTCGCCACCAAACTCAATTTGGCGCTGGCCGCCGGCCTGACCTTGCCTGCATTGGGTCTGCTGGGCTATGTGCCAGGTGAGCGCACCCCTGACGGGCTGCAGGCTTTGGGCTTGGCCTATGCCGTGCTGCCCTGCGTGCTCAAGCTTTTGGCCGCGACCGCCTTGTACCGCCTGTTTATTCTCCCTGCCCCATTTGCGAAGGAAACCCCATGATGAAACGACGTCTTCTGCTGGGTGCCAGCGTGGCCGGTGCCGCCGCACTGTCTGGCTGCGCCAGCCAGAACCTGGACGGCTACGCCAACGAAAAACCCGTGCTCGACCTTGCCGCCTACTTCAACGGCCGTGTGCTGGCGCAAGGCATGTTCCAGGACCGCAGTGGCCAGATCGTCAAGCGCTTCAAGGTGGTGATGGACTGCACCTGGAACGCCAACCAGGGCGTGCTCGACGAAGCGTTCACCTACTCGGATGGCAGTACCGAGCGGCGCATCTGGCACGTCACGCGCCACGCCGCAGGCCATTACACCGGCACGGCTGGCGATGTGGTGGGTGAGGCCGAAGGACGCGCTGCGGGCAATGCCCTGCGCTGGAACTACACTTTGCGCCTGCCGGTCGGCAAATCAGTCTACGATGTGCAAATGGACGACTGGATGTACCTGATGGACGAACGCACCATGATCAACCGTGCGCGCATGACCAAGTTCGGCATCCATCTGGGTGATGTCACGCTGGCCTTCACCAAACCCTGAGCCCCATGCCACTCAACCCCCGTATCCCCGAATGGACTGGCAAACGTGTCTGGCTGGTGGGGGCTTCCACCGGTATTGGCCGTGCCACGGCGATCGCACTGCACGCAGCGGGCGCCAAAGTGATCGTGTCGGCCCGCAACGTGCAAGCATTGCAAACCCTGGTGGATGCACACCCTG
>Ga0116158_10002196_pt1 | contig 17265 bp, 12 predicted proteins | sample AD_UKC052_MetaG_FD_89883 | JGI IMG/M metagenome (GOLD analysis project Ga0116158, IMG submission 89883) | Active sludge microbial communities of municipal wastewater-treating anaerobic digesters from USA - AD_UKC052_MetaG | ecosystem: Engineered > Bioreactor > Anaerobic > Digestate | place: USA... | reverse complement strand
CCGGCTTCAGCCGGCTCTCCCGCCTTATTACTGCAAGAATCGGACAGACTTTAGCGCGAACAACATGCGTTCTCAAAAGAGGGTGAACAGTGTGCCGGAAATGATCACTGCGACCCCGTTCCCGGCGGCGTCCAACTGGAGGTAGATGTTGTCGCCGCTGATCGCGCTCTGTCCCTCGCCCAGCGAGAGGCCGGATACGGGTTTCCAGCGCCGGCCGCCGACCATCCGCTCCTGACCGGTCAGGAAGACGTTGAACAAATCCCGCATCTGCGTCTGGTCAAAGCCCAAGACGGGGGCATAGAGCGCAATCGCCATGCCGTCAGTCAGCGCATCGCACCACAGGGCCACCTCGTCCAGACGGCCAATGAAATTTCCTTGGTTGTTGAACTCAAGCGGGGACGTGTTGCCGAATCCCGTGCCGTGGTCGTACGTCTGGCTCAGCTTCAGCACCCCGTCCACGAACTTCTTGGTTGTTCCGTTGGCGGTCGTGCCGTTGCCGTTGTCATAGGCGACGATAACCACATGGTGCCAGGTGCCGTCAATCTCGCTGCCGGAGGAGGAGAGCCTGTTCTGGTTGAACGTGCCGCCGCCGCCAGCCGTATCGTACCGGATTCCGATGTTGAAACTGCTGCTGTCGCGGTCGATGAGCCACCCGTTGCGTGCGCTGCTCTCGTCGCTTTTCCTGAGAAAGCGGGTCCAGCTCGGGGTGTCGGTATACATCTTCACCCAGAAACTCAGCGTCATGGCGTCATTGACCGCCAGCGTCTGGCTGTTGGGCACGGCGATCTGGGCGAGCGTGTCGCTTCCCCCGAAGAAGGCCGCCGCTCGTCCGGTCCCGGTCGGGGTGTCATTGGTGAACGCCACGTTGGACTCGACCGTGCCGTCGTTGCCGAAGCCGGAAAGGTCCGAAGCGTCTTCGCCGTCGAAGGTCCAGTAGCCGACGAGATCGACTGCGGCGGTGGCGAGGTTGGTCGAGGCCACGCCATGGCCGGCGGCGTCAAGTTGCAGGTAATATTCGTTGCGGTTGGTCCATACGAAGCTCTGCCCCTCGCCCAGCAGCAGGTTGCTGACCGCGTGCCATTGTCGCTCGCCAATCGTGGCCGGCACGCCGCTGGTGTAGACGTTGAACAGAGTCTGCATCTGCGTCACATCGTACCCGCAGATCGGTCGATAGAGCGCGAGCACCATCCCGTGATTCAGCGCCGTGTCCCAGACCGCCACATCATCCATGAGGCCGTCATACTCACGGGCACCTTCTTGAAAGCTGCGGCCCAAGACCAGGTCGGCGGTGTTGTCAAATCCGCCGGTGTGGAAGTACGCGCTGTTGTTGACCGTGCGCACACCGTTCAGCCAGGCGCTGGCCATCCCGTTGTTCAGCGAGAAGACGATGTGGTTCCACGCGCCGTTCCAAGCCGGGCCGATGGCTTTCGATTGGTTGTTGGTGGCCGTGTCGATACGGAGCGCGGCGGTGGCGCCTGCATCGTTGCGCTGGATCTCGAACCCGTGCGAGCCCCCGTTGTCTTTATTGATGGCGCGTAACCAGGGGCTCGGGTCTGCCGCGTTCGCCTTCATCCAGAAGGACACGGTGACCATGCCTCCGGTGAAAGAAAGGGAATCGGCATGGGGGATCTGAACATACGACCCCGTGTTGTCGGTCCCGTTGAACGAGATCGACCGCGTCGAGGGGATCGCCGCGGGCACATCGTCGGTGAAGATGGGCCCGTTGACCAGCGTCCCGTCGTTGCCGTAAGCAGAACCGTCCGACGCATCGCCGGCCTCGAAGGACCAGTAGCCGACAAGATCAGCCGCGGCTTGGCTTGCGGTGAGCAGCGTGAGACAGAGAAGGCCGGCGGCTGCCCCACGCCCCGGACCCTGATGCGCCCCCACATGCACGGATGCGATCTCGATCAAACATTCGATTGCTCCTTCCTTATGGCCCATGCGTTCTGAACCCAATGCGCTGCCATTATAAAGGTCTCGGCAAGTGACGTCAACGCTGACGCCATGATCGAAACCGTGCTGTCGCGCGATGTGTTCCAACTCGCGCCGGTCACGAAGCCGATCCTATTTCTGCAGCAGTACGCCGGCGTATCCGCAGGGGATCACCACCTTGCCGGCGTGGAAATCGGCGATGTCGGGATTGCCGGATAATTTCCAGGCATTCAGCAACGCGGGACGTTCGGCGTCCGTGAAATCGTAAAGCGCGGCGCGGCGTTCGATACGGCTGGTGAAGACCACCCGCTGGCCGTCCGAACGCGGAATGCCGTTGATCGCATCCCCCCGTCCTTCGCCCGGGAACGCCACCGGCAGCTTTAAGAATTTCCATGGGCTTCCGTCCGCCGGATCGCCTTCTCCAGGCTGGAGCAACACGTAGCTGCCTCTCGCGCTGGCGATGGAAAGCCCATCACGGAAGGTGCAGATGCCATTCGACAGGCTCAACCGGTTCACCAGCGTCTCAACGGTTTGCCGCGGCGCGGGCACGGCGGCGAGGTCAAACCACTTGACGCTGGCGTGAGCGTTGTTGAACGCAAAGAAACGTCCGTCCGGCGAAGCGTCTGAGAGGTACTTGTCCCAGCCCGGGCACGAGCCGCTGTGCAGCACATGCTTGAATGTCGGCAACGCGCGCACGTCATAAAGCTCGATCCCGCGCCGGTCGGAACAGAACAGCCAGCCCGGCACGGCCGGCTGCACGTAAAGCGCCAGGTCCTTTTCACCGGAGATCTTCGGCAACCGCGCGACTTCCTTGAAGGCCACCTCACTGTCCAGATCGTACACGCCGAATCCGTCATGCCCTTCGGCCGTGTAGAGGCGGTTGCCTTCCACCTTCACATCGAACACCTTGTCGTGTCCCGGCAGTTTGGCGAGTTCCTTGAGCCCGCCGTTATCCGGCAGAATGCGCAAGGCGTAAAGCCCCGCGTCGCCGCAGGCGGCGTAGACGACATCACCCCTCACCGCGACGCCGCGCGCCTGGCCAACGTCGCGCGGCTTCCATACATGCCAGGCGGATGCGTCCACGGCATACGGTTCGCGGTAAGATGCGTTTTTGGGCGGCGCGCCGCGGTCGAAGGGCTCCGCCTTCGCGCGCGGACACGGAATCGCGAAAACGCCCGCGCCGTTGACGGCCGCGTACACGACGCCGTCGGCGACGGCCACGGAGCCGACGCAGTCGCTCGGCCATTCCGGCCGCTTCGGATTCGGCGAAACCCAGCGGTCGAGCGTGCGGGGACGGGTTTTGTCCGAAATGTCCACGGCGAACACGCCGTTGTGCGTTTGGGCGGCGAACAGCAGGTTGCCAGACGTGCGGGGCGTCCACATGTCGAGGCCGCGCGCGTAGAACGGCGGATAGTCTGCGCGGCCGACGCGTTTCGGACGCGCCGGGTCCGTGACGTCGAAGATGTCGAGCCCGTGCCCCATGCCGCCGCCGTCGGAGGGGCCGCCGAAGCGTTTCATCTCCTCGGTCATCACGCCGCCCGACACCTTGCGGTGCTTGGCGTGGTGTCCCGTGGCGGCGTACAGATAGTTGCCTTGCAGCCACACACCGTCGCCGTACCCGTAAAGTTCCACATGGTCGGTCTGTCGGATGGACGTCATGTCGTGCGCGTCGAAGACGGTGACATACCCCGACCCCCAGTCGCCTGAATAGAGCCACCCGTCGCGATAAACGATACTTTGGGACTCGTCCGTCTTGCGCATCGCGATGTGGCGGGGATGGTCTGGGTCAGAAACATCGATAAACTCCACGCCGTTCTGGCGCTGGCCGAGGAAGCAGACGTCGCCCGCGACATCCACGCCGGTCGCGAGTTCGCAACAGTCGAAGCGGGAGCGCACGCGCGGCGCCTGCGGCCGCGTCGCATCGACGATCCACAAGCCGTATTCGCGCGTGGAAACATACGCCATGCCCTTCTGCACGGCGATCTGGCGCACGCCGCCCAAACCGTCCACCTCGCCAAGTTTCCGCGGCGCGAGCGGTTTCGAAATGTCGTAGACATAGAGCACCGCACCTGCGCCCGCATACAGCGTATCGCCCTCGAGGCACAGCGCCATCGCCTTGTCGCCGATGCCCTCCACCCGGAACGCCTCGCCGAACACCTTGTCGTCCTCGGCCTTCGCGACCGCCAAGAACGCAACCGAGAATGAAACCAACAACGCCATCGCAGTTTTCACTGTTCTTCCTCCTTGCCGCACACCTGACACGCCGTCGTACTCCGCGTTGGCCGGCTGAAGCCGGTACACCAGCCTGCACGGTCCAAGGTTGGTGTACCGGCTTCAGCCGGCTGTGTCCGCGTATCCGTTGGTGTACCGGCTTTAGTCGGCCGCATTCTCATACGTCCCACTTCCTTCCGTACTCCTTGACCGGATATTCCGCCCAGAATGCCGTTGCCTCCTCATGCCCAACCCGTTCGAGCCACGCAGTCGCGCTCGAGTATGGCCAGTCCTGCCATTTTGCGCACACGCCGTGCTTCACCGGATTGTGATGGATATAGTTCAGCGTCACACAGGCGTGCCGGTCCGATTTCATCGCCGTCTCCGCAGCCTTGCACCAAATCTGACGGCCGCGCTGTCCGTCCTCGCCATTCCAAAGGTGTGAGATTCGACCGTGCAGGCGGCCAAGTTCATGTAACAGTCCGAGAATGTCGCCGCATGACACCAACAGGTGATAATGGTTGGGCATCACCACCCATGCGAGAAGGCAGGGACCGGGTTGGCCGGCTTTAGCCGGCTGTATCCGCGCATCCGTTGGTGTACCGCCTTTAGGCGGCTGGATCGCACCCGCAGCAGGATGTCGCCGTTCCTGTTCATTCGTCAGCCACGCCTCCACAGTTCCGACCAGCGCGGTCGAGAAATCCGCCAGCCGTTTTTCCGATGTTCCGATAATGGGACGGTGCTCATAGCAGGCGGCGGTGATGTGATAGCGAGAGGAACCATCCGAGATCCTGTGCGCCGGACTGTGCATCGGCTGCTTCAGTTCGCGACGCTCCCGCATCAACGCCTCGCGTTCCACGTCCGACATCCTGCGCCAGTCGTACATGTGCCCGCTCCTTTCTTGGGGCCGGCTGAAGCCGGTACACCATCAGGGGTTGGTGTACCGCCTTTAGGCGGCTCTCTCCCCGGCTTCAGCCGGCTATTCCACCACCTTGAAGAACGCGCGGCCGACGGCGCCGGTCACGCTCACGCGTGTCACCGCGCCGGTCACCGCGTACAACCCGTTCGTCTCCCACAGCCCGGATGCGAGGTCGGCGCACCGCGCCACCCGGAACGTCCGCCCCAGGCCCGCCTCTCCGCCAGACGCGCCGACCGCCAGCTCCGCCGCCCCGTCCGGCCCCGCACGCAGCCCCGACGCGCGCAACGCGCCGAGCACCGTCGGTATCGACGAAGGCGTTGTAATGTAGCATGCACTCATTTCGTACCCTCGGTCCTCCACCCCACCTGCGTTCGCCGCCAAGCCGAGCGGCCGGCCTTGCAGCAGGGATGAGTTCACGAACAGCGTGCCGTAGAACACGCTCCCGAAAACGAAGCTGAACGCGTTCCGTCCGCCGCCGTTTTCAACGCCTATGGAGCCATTCCCCGTGTCAATCGCGTAGTTCCAACTGTCCTCTTGGAGGTTCACAACGAAATTCGCGTTCCCGTCCGAACTCCCCGCCACCATTTCCGCCATGGCCCCGTACCGGTCCGCGTTCATCGTCAGCAGGCGGTCCATCAGCGTCCGCGAGGACTGGAGAACGGCCGAGGTGTATTCAGTCCCCGCATCCGTGTTTGCGATCTCGAAGTTGACCGCCGTGTAGGCGCCGGCGTCTCTCACGTTTCCCCACGCCGTATCTAGCCCGAATACCTGCCGTGCGCACAACAGCAGCGCCGCGGCGGCCAAGAGGCGGGATGGGGTGTCGCAACGCGTCATGGCCCACACCTTACATGAGAGGACTGCGGAGTTCAAGCGTATGAAAATGAAAACCGCTGACTGGGGCCGGCTAAAGCCGGTACACCAGCCCGCACGGCCTAGGGATGGATCAGCCTGCATGGTCCGGGGTTGGTGTACCGGCTTGAGCCGGCTGTATTCGCACATCTGTGATTACATATCGGCCGCCAGTTTCGCGATCTCGTCGGCCGTCAGCACGCGCCGGTAGATGCGCACGTCGTCAAGACAACCGCGGAAACGCGCACGTTCCATATCGACACTGCGCGCGCCGACGATGATGTCGTCGCCCGGGTTGATGAAGCCGCGCCGCTCTAGCGTGCCGACCTCCTTGCCGTTCACGTAGAGGCGCATGACGGCGTTGTCGAAGGTGGCCGCGACGTGCGACCATGCATCGACCGGCAGCGCCTCCGGACTGCTCAGCGAGTGGCTCCAGCGTTCGCGCGGCACCTGCCAGGTCGCCCGCCCGCCACCGAGCCCGAGGCGGTAGCCATCCGTGCCGCTGCCCACGGTGTTCAGCATCCAGCGGTCGCTCTGCGCCTTTTCGGAAGGGTTACACCAGAGGGCGACGGTCACGCCGCCGGGACTGAAGAAGGGCGCGGGGAGCGTCGCGGTCGCGCCGCCCTCGCCACAGCGCAACACCCGGCCGCCGCGGCCGTCTTCCAACGTGACGCCCTCGCAGGCGAGGTGACAGCGGTTCGGCGAAGCGTCCGCGAGAAGGCCCTCTTGCGTTGTGGCCTCAAAGGTCCAGTCGGCCAGCAGGTCGCCGGTGATGCGGATCGACTGCCACGGCATGCGGTCACCGAAGCCGGCGCGGACCGCTTCGTAGCGCTTCTGCGGCGGCGGCAGCCCCACATCTTCGGGGATGATGTCGGTTTCGGCCTCCGGTGCCCACGTGCTACAGAAAACACGTTTGATGGCATTGACAAAGGTGAAGCCTGTGCCGGTGGTCGGCTCGATGTAGTGTCCCTCGCCGAACTCGGTCCAGTTGTCGAACACGACGATCTTGCTGTCCCAGCGCCCCGCCGGCTTGGCGTCGACCAGCGCCTTGGCTTCGCGGCAGGCCACCTCGAAATTTTCGGCCTTGGGGTCTTTGATATAGTTGTTGAAGCCGCGTTTGACGCGGCCCCACGGCCGGTCGTCGCGGCCCATCACCACGTTCGGGATGTCCGGCACGTCACCGGTGCTGGCGTCGCGGTCGATCCACGTCTGCCGGTAGCGGCTGAGCACGTCCGCGTGGTCGCGGTAGGAGAGCCCCGCCAGATCTTCGCCGACCGTCTGGACGCCGGCGGGCGACAGGCCGTAGCCCGTGACCGCATCCCAGCCGCTGGCGGCGATGTCCGCGCCGAGCTTGGCGTTGGCCGCGTCCATGCAGGCGATCACGCGCAGGCCGCTGAAGCCGGCCTGACGGCACTGTTCGCGCATCTTGTCGAGCGCCACTTTCGTTTTTTCAGCGCCGCCCAGTTCGGCGAGCAGGACGCGCGGCTGCCACACGAAGAGGACCGGCTTGTTCTCGATCTTGAGGTACGAAGGATGGGTGAAGTAGTTCTTGATCCAGAACGGCAGCACGTTGTCGAGCAGGTCGGCTTCGTTCTTCACGCCCTTCGCGCAGCCGTTCTCCCACATGATGGTGAACGTGAAGGCGTCGCGGTACTTGGCGTTGTAGAGGCCCTCGTGAATCGCGTGTCCGAGGCTCTGGTTGATGGTCGGCTCGAAATCGGCGCGGTACCAGCAGTAGATGAAGCCGTTGATGCCGTGTTCCAGCGCCATTTTGATGTGCCAGTCGGCCACTTCAGGCGTGCCCTCGTCGTACCAGCCGATGGCCGGACGCTTCTCCGGCCACGGCTCGATCCGTTTCCACCCCCAGTGCGTGCCCTCCTTCCAGAGCGCGCAGTAGTGCATGAGGCTGATGTAGTCGGTCTTGGCCGGCTGCGGTGCCGGCACGTAGCCGGTCTGGGGCAGACCGGGGCACGGTTCAACCGTCAGCGCCAGATCTTGCACGCTGGTTGCAGCGCCTTTGGCGGAGACCGTCACGCGCACGGTGTAGGTGCCGGGCCGCGCGGCCCGGATGCGCCAGGTCGCCAGGTCGAAATCATCCATGCCCAACCACGCGATACGACGCTTAGAGCTGCCGATGAGCGTGATTTCCTTGGGAACCTCCAGGCGCGCGACGATGTCTTCGGTCTCGCCGCCGACGTTCTGGATGCCGGCCACCACGCTCTCCTCGCGCCCGGGCCGCAGCTTGGCGCGGCCCGCGGCGAGCGAGCGGATGTAGAAGACGGGCGTGCCGACAGGCCGGTCCGCCAAGGCCAGGCCGCGAACCGTCACCGGTCCGGTCGCGCCGGAGAAGCTCACCGCCAGACGGCGTAGCTTCCCCGTCCAGGCATCGGACATCGTGCCGGAAAGGATCGTGGGACGGCCGCCCGCTTGCGGCACGAAGCTGAGCGATCCGGCGCCTGAGTCGGTCACGAAATCGAGGGTGCCCGTCACGCCGCGACCGCCTGCGTCCACATCGAGACAGAGGAACGGATACGGGGCGAGATCAACCGACAACACCGGGCTTGCCAGCATGGCCGTCGTGTCGGGAAAATCGGCGATGAGCGCGTCCTTCTCCGGTCGGCAGGCGGCACCGTTGAGGGGCTGCCAGCCGGTCCAAGCGGCGGGGCCACCCAGCACGACCGGCGTGTCGGAACGTTCGGCACGCGGGGAAGGGTTCATGAGCGCGCGCCACACAGAGCGGAAGAAACCGGGACGGGTCTTGGCCGGGGCCGGCGCGTCGGCTGGCAGGGCTGCCAACAGTGTGGTCCGCGCCAAGACCGGGTTGAACAGCTCGAAGCGAGACAACTCTCCGGCGACCGGCCCGACCGTCAGCGGTTTCGGTCCCGGCGTGATGCGGCCGAGGCGCGGCTGGTTGAAGGTCTCGCCGTTGACGGTCAGACTCATCGCCTGCCCCGTCCACGTCGCGCGTACGTCATACCACGTGTTCGTTGTGACCGCCGGCCCACGCAGCCGACTCTCCCATTTGCCCTCGATCTGGACGAAGAAGGCCAGGTGTCCGCCGTCGCCCTGTTCGTTCACACGCAGCAGATACTCGCCGTCTTTCAAAGCCAGGTTCTGAACGCCGTTCCGGAGTTCGTCGAGCCGGAAACGGCACACGATTTCCAGCCCCGGGCGCAGGCGCAGTTCAGGGCGGTCGGCGGCTTCGATCGGCCTTTCGGCCATCCCGCGCGGCAGCCACCGATCGAGTGTGAGGACCGGCTTGTTGCCCGTCGCAACGGCTTCTGCTGACCGCGCGCACGGCGCGGCGCAGGCCCAAAGCGACAGGGAAAGCGCGAAAACATATCGGCAACTCATTTTTGCGTGCATGTTGGTTCCCCGTGGGTCATACCCGTGAACATAGGCGCGTGTCATAGTTCTCCCTGTCATGCCGGATTTCTCCCGGCTTCGGCGGTGTTTTTTTTGAAGAGAAAGAAATGTTACCTGAACCGTTTGAAAGAACAATAGCAAAGAGTTCGGTATGCCCAGCCTGGCACACGGCGTGCTCGACAAACGGGTTTTCTGCCGTTAACATCCTCCCGTTCATTCTTGGGCGTAAGGGGCATGAGGACATGGATAGACAAGGAGGCGTGATGAACAAGCGTGTGTTGGGGATAGGGTGTGTGGTGCTGGCCGGGCTGCTGGCCCGTTGTGAGCCTGAAAAAGAGTTCTTTTTCAAAGACAACGATTCGGTTGTTTTCCTGGGCGACAGTATTACCCAGCAAAAGCTTTACACAACCTACCTCGAGGCCTATACGCTGACGCGCTTCCCGGACAATCGCTTCCGGTTCCGCAATGTGGGCTGGGGCGGCGACACCGCATGGCTGCGTAAGCGGTTCAAGACGGACGAGAAAGCGCTGTTCTCTGCGACGGGCGCCGTGCTGGACGAGATGGTTGAGAAAGCCGTGCGGGCCGGCCTGCAGCGTGACGTGCTGCCGCACAAGCCGACGGCCGTGACGGTCAAATTCGGCATGAACGACCATGCGTATCAGGCGTTTCGCGAGGATATCTGCCGCGCGTATGTTCGCAGCCAGACCGAGATCGTGAACATCCTGAAGGCGGAAGGCGCCCGGGTCGCCCTGCTGACTCCGCAGCCGATTGAGGACAAGCCCCCGGCCGAGCATGACAAGAGTGTGAAGAACCAGTCGCTGCGCAAATTTTCCGACGCCTTGCGCGATGTGGCTGCCGCGAAGGGTGCGGTGTATGTGGATCAGTTCGCTCCCTACATGAAACTTATGCTGGCCGCGCGCGCCGCGAAACCTGACGCGATGATCGGTGGCGGCGACGCTGTGCATCCCGGGCCGGCCGGCCACACGCTGATGGCATGGGCCATTCTGAAACAGCTTCATGCGCCGGCGCTCGTCTCCGGCGGCGGGGTGGATGTTTCGCGCTGGTTCTTCCGCAGCAAGGTCATGTGCCAAAAGAACTGTACGCTCTCCAACGTGAAGGTCAGAAACGGAACAGTCAGCTTTGACCGTCTCGACCACGCGCTGCCGATGCCGGTCGACGCCCGGGCCGCGGCGGCCCTTTCGCTGGCGCCGGTCAACGACGAGCTGAACCGCTACATGCTGAAGGTCGCCGGGCTCAAAGCCGCGCGCTACGCCTTGACCATCGATGGGCTTCACGTCGCGGAGTTCAGTCGCGAGGAGCTTGCGCAAGGAGTGAACCTGGTGAATTATTCAACGCCGAACGCCGTGCAGGCGATGCAGGTTTTGGACTTGGTGTTTAAAAAGAACGATGTCTACTTCGAGCGCTGGCGCAAGGTCCAGCTTGAAAACGGCCCGGCCGCGAAGCTGGCCGAGCTGGACGTGCGCATCTCTGAGCTTGAAGCACAGATCGATGCCGCGCGCAAACCCAGGCCGCACCGCTTCGAGCTGACGCCCCAGACCTGACGGAGAGAGTGAGCTGCATGAGAAGCCTTGTACGATTGGTTCTGCTAGCTGTCTGTGGGGCGCTCGCCTTCTCGAACGGGAACGCGCAGTCGGTCGCCCCGCGCTTCGCGGGATACCGCGCCGGGTTCAACCGCGATACGCTTGCGTTGCAGGTGCTGCTCGACCGGCAGCACCTCTCCTGCAACTGCGTCGATGGCGTGTGGGGCGCGCGAACGGAAATCGCGTTGGTGACGTGGCAGACGCTCAACGGCATGGTGCCCTCCGGCATCCCCGACGCTGCGGTGCTGACGGCGCTGGGCGGCGACACGAATGTGCTGATGCGCTACACGATCACGACCAATGATTGGGGCGCCCTAGGCCCGGTGCCGCAGGCCTGGGAAGAGCGTGCGCAACTCAAGACGCTGGCTTACGAGACACTTCAGGAACTTTTGGCCGAGAAGGGCCATACCTCGCAGCGGGCCGTCGAACGCCTGAATCCCGGGCTGGCCTGGCCGAATCCGCCGGTGGGCAGCGAGGTCGTTCTGCCGGATTGTGCCTACGTGAAGCCCGCCAAGGCCGGGTCGATCCGCATCTCGCTCTCACGAACCGAGGTGACGGTCTTCAATCCCGAAGGACAGCTCGTCGCGCTCTTCCCCTGTTCGATCGCGCGAGAAAAATCCAAGCGGCCCGACGGTGAGGTTTCGGTCAGGACGGTCGCGCCGAATCCCAACTACACCTACGATCCTCAGCTCTTTGCGCCGGGCGGGTCCAATAAAACCAAACTCGTCATTCCGCCGGGCCCGAACAATCCGGTGGGCCTTGCCTGGATCGGGCTTTCGCTGCAAGGCTACGGCGTCCACGGTACGCCCATCCCTGAGCATATCGGGCGCGCCGAATCCAAGGGGTGCTTTCGACTCGCCAACTGGAATGCGGTCAAGCTGCTGGCGATGGTAGAGTACGGCACGCCGGTGATGATTGAGGAGTAAGGAGAACGGATGAGGCTGGTGGTGTTGGACGGGTTCACGATGAACCCCGGCGATCTGGAGTGGCGCGCGCTGGAGGCGCTGGGCGCGTTGACGGTCCACGCGCGCACGCCGCCCGAGGCGATCCTGGAGCGCGCGGACGGCGTGGAGATCCTGCTGACCAACAAGACGCCGCTGGCGCGCGATACTATATTGGCGCTGCCGACGTTGCGGTTCATCTCTGTGCTGGCCACCGGCTACAACGTGGTGGACCTCGCCGCGGCGCGCGAGCGCGGCATCCCGGTTTCCAACGCGCCGGCCTACAGCACGCGGTCGGTGCAGCAGATGACCTTCGCGCTGCTGCTGGAGCTGACGCAGCTTTGCGGGGCGCATGACCGGGCGGTCAAGGAGGGGGCGTGGTGCCGCTGCGCGGACATCACCTTCCAGCTTCAACCGTTGACCGAATTGGACGGGCTGACCTTCGGCGTGCTGGGCTTCGGCGCGATCGGACGGGCTGTCGCTCAGGCGGCACTGGCCTTCGGCATGCGGGTCGTGGCGCATTCGCGCACGCGGCCGCACACCCTGCCCGACGGCGTGGCGTGGGTGTCGCAAGACGAGCTGTTCGGCTGTTCGGATGTCGTGTCGCTGCATTGTCCGCTGACGCCGGAGACCGAGCGGCTGATCAATGCGCGCACGCTGCGCCTGATGAAGCCGGGCGCGCGGCTGATCAACACCAGCCGTGGCGGACTGATCGACGAGGCGGCGCTGGCGCAGGCGTTGAACGAGGGCCGTCTGGCGGGCGCGGGAGTGGATGTGCTTTCGACTGAGCCGCCCGCGCTGGATAACCCGCTGCTGTGCGCGCGCAACATCGTCATCACGCCGCACTGCGCGTGGGCGACGCGCGCGGCGCGTCAGCGTCTGCTGGACATCACGGTGGCGAATGTCAAGGCCTTCCAGGCCGGCCGACCTGTCAACGTGGTGAACGGGTAGCTTTATTCCGCATCGTATGGGCCTAGGAAACGGATGCCGTTGAAATGGATCAGGTGCGTCGGCGCGTCCGCAACCCACACTTCCGACTCCCACGCGATCTCCCCCAGATATCGGGCCATGACCGTACGGTCGGGAAAAGCGGTGACATAGACCAGTCCGGCCTTGGAATCGGCAAATAGTTGCGCCAGTTCTCTGTGCCGCTTAGCGTCCATGGGACCGTGACTGGTGACGGATTCGACGAGAAGCAGCCAATTCTTTGCCGGATAAAAAAGAACCGCGTCTGGCATCTTGCCGTGCGAATCGACCGCAACGCCTAACCCGTTTAACAGTTCGTTGTCGAAATAGCCCCACTTGTCGCCGGTGTCGCCAACGTAGACAAGCGCGCATCCGGGCGCGAAACGAGGGGCGAAAGATTCGATGACAGCTTTGATCAGCTCGCTATGCTCGCCGGGACTCAGTTTGATTTCCCGGCCTGGGGCGATCTCAACCGGAATCAGTTGCAGTGACCGCCGTTTGGCGTTCTTCTCGGCCAGCGTAGGGCGTTTCGACAGATAAGCCAGAAGATTCTTTTTCCACTCCGCAGAGCCGAACGTTCGCAATAAGGTTAAGGCCTCTTTCTCGATCTGATAAACCGCATGAGGGCTGTTGACTGGGCGAGCGGGATCATCAGGGTTGTAAATGGCCACGCCCGCGTCCACAAATTGGTGCATGGTCTGACGGCGAAAGGTCTCGCGTGTGTTGGGTGCGTACCGTTTCTTGTAATTGACGCGGGCCCAGTCCATGATGGGTGTGATGCCCATGAGAGGGGCGGAGGCATGAGTCCATGACTTGTCGTGCGTCAGATCGAGAAGCGCGAGGAGACAAAGCGCCGAGCGTTCATTCAGTTGGGCGCGGGGGAAACCAAGAGCGGTCAATACCTGAAGCGCCTGCTTGATGTTATTTGTTATGCAGTAATGGCCTTCACTTTTTCGTCAATTTGCTCCGGTTCCGCCAGGGGATGCCTCCTCGCCCATTTCCCGAGACGTGTGAGCAGGAGATTGCTGGGGTAACGCAGTTGCCGTAGGTCAGTCGCGTTGACCTGCGTGTGACCGTTGAAGCTGCGGAAGTAGTCGTCAAGGGCGCGGGTATTGAGAAAAGCCGCCAGACCGTAGGCCATGTCCTCCGGCAGTCCGTGCTTTTGGACGTGGAAGACGTTGAGATGGTTTTCGAATCCGAGCCATTCGGCAGCCGGAAAAGCGGCAGGGTTAACCACGCTGGCGACGATCCGCCGCTTCTCCTCTTTTGACGAGAAACGGCGGACGACCGTGTAGAACCCTTTCGGGTAAAGCCATCGCGTCGTGTCCTCGTTCATCGTGATCGCGTTGGGTTTGCGGAAGTCCTTCTTCGGCCACTCGAAGCTCTCGCCGGAAAAATGTCCCGGATAGAGAAGCGGCGCAGCGTTTGAAGACGGCATCTGAAGAAGGTGCTGGCGCATCCTGAAGTCCACAATCGGCCCTGTGGAAACGGAAACGCCCAAGTCGGCGAGGGTTGCCGTCAGCGTGGCCGCCTGCGTGAGTGGTGAGTCATTGAAGGTCGAGGGCACATGGATGAATCGTTCCGGATCGTGAGGGAAGACGACTTGGCTGAACGGTATCGTTTGGCTGCAAAGGTCTTCAAAGCTGTCGTCTGTGGAGACGGAGACCGTAACAGACTGTTGCCGTACCCCGCGCTCCAACTTGATGATGATATTCTCTTGTAGGACCTTGTCGTCACGAAAGGCTTTATCTCGCGCGTGAAAGAGATGCATATGCGTGATGGCGGCGCGCGCGAGGATGAAATCTCGGAACGGACGGTAATAAGGGCCGTTGCAGAAACTGCGGGGTATGATCGCGACCAATTGGCCTTGGTCTTCCAACAACGCAAGGGACAACGCGACAAAGGCGGAATAGAGGTTTACCGTTTCAATGCCGACACGCCGCAAAGCCGAACGGTGGGCAGAATCACTCCGCATCTTCTTGTAAGGAGGATTCAGGATCGCATGAGTATACCTTGGTAAGGGACGCATGAAAAGATCGTCAGTCAACGCCGAAACTGCGGTTTCGATGAAGTCTGTACCCCGCACAGTTGCGTCGCAGTAAACGTGCGGACGGAAGGACTCCAGCGTGCGGAGCAGATGAGGCTGGAGCCGGTCGTCTATCTCAAAGGCATCGATGCTGATCCGGCGGAAACTAAGCTCGCCGGAAACGCACCTGTCTAGAAAGGCTGCTGAAAGCGTGCCGATGCCCGCACCGGGATCCAGAAGAAGGCATTCCGGGGATGCGCTGGAATCAAAAAGAGAAGCCATAAAACGAGCAACAGACGAAGGCGTCAAGAATTGCCCAAGTAGGGCCTTCCTGCTGCCCTCAGTCTGCGCTGAAAGCGCCAATCTCACCTCGTCTGTATTGACGACCAAAACAAGAACTCCTCTCAATTCATGGTATGGGGTCAAGTTACGCCAGCCTATCGGGTTTGTCAACAGAGTCGGCGCGTTTCAGGGCAGGCGTGTCAGGGCAACGTGCCGCGCGCCGCGTCGAGCGCGGTCTTGCGGAAGGCCTGGGTGGCTTCGTGCGCGCAGGCCGGCACCACCTCCGCCGCGAACGCGGCGCTCTTGGCCATGCAGGCGCGCCCTTCAGGCGTGGCGTAAAAGGCGGCCAGCGCGCGCAGCTCCGCTTCGCTGAAGTGGCGCAGCAGAGCCTCGCGGATGATGCGGCGCAGTTCGGTGGCGTCGAGGTTGCGCATGAAGGCCGTGTGCGCCTGCGTCTGCTTCTCGGGCCGCGTGTAGGCGGCGGCGTAGGGGCGCGCCAGGTCGGCGACCATGATCTCCGGCGGGACGATCTCCATCAGCGCGTCGGCATGCCGCTCTTTGGCGGTCATCGCACGGGAGGCCGGCACGACAGTGCGGCATGCGCCGGACAGGACGAGCGGCGCGAGCCAGAACAGCGCACGCGCGGTCATGACGAAACCTCCTGCCGGGCGGATGAGGAGGAGCCCAGCACGCTCTGGTAGACGGCTTCCGTGGCGCGGGCCGACTTCTCCCAGGTGAACTCGGCCGCCTTGCGGTAGCCGGCCTCGATCTTCTCTTTGCGGAAGACCGGATGGTCGAGCAGCAGGCTCACCGCGCTGGCGATGGAGGTGCGGTCGCGCGGATCGCAGGTGACGGCCGCGGTGCCGCAATTTTCGATGACCGCGCCGCCCGAGCAGACCACCGGACAGCCGCAGGCCATGGCTTCGAGCGGCGGCAGGCCGAACCCTTCGTCATGGGAGGGGAAGACGAAGGCCTGCGCCAGCGAGTAGAGCACGGGCAGATCCTCGGCGTTGACATAGCCCGTGCGGCTCACGCGGTGGCGCACGCCGTTCTGGCGGATGGCCGCGTCGATCGCCGCTGCGGTGGCAGAATCGGCTGCGCCGGCCAGCACAAGGTGCAGGTCCGGCCGCTCGCCTTGCACGATGGCGAACGCGCTGATGAGGCCGAGGATGTTTTTGCGCGACGTCAGATCGCCGACGAAGAGCAAGAATGAGGTGGGCAGCCCGTAACGCTGTCGTACGGCCTGCAGGCGCGCGTAGTCGGTGCAACGGGTCATCGTCTGCGAGAGGCCGGGCGGTATGACGTGGATACGCTCTTCGCGCACCGCCGGGAAACGCGTCAGGACGGTCTGCTTGGTATAGGGGGAGAAGGCGATGATCGCGGCGGCCTTCTTGACTGAAGGCGGGATCAGCAGTTTGTAGTGCAGGATGTTGCGCTTGCGGCAGAACTGGGGGTGGGTCATCACATGCAGGTCATGGATCGTGAGGACCACGGGGCAGGGGGCCAGCAGCGGGGCGACGTAGGCGGGTGCGTGCAGCAGGGGGGCGCGGGCGCGCAGCAAGAGCAGCGGAAGCGCGGTCTGTTCCCACACGATGCGCAATAGGCGCGAGCGCGAAACCGGCGCACACGTGGTACGCAGGCGCAGGTGCGGTGCCGCGGGGATGGCGCGGTGTCCGGCGGGGACACAGGCGCAGGCCGGGAACGAGCCATACTGCGCCAGCGCGCAGGCCAATTGATGAACCGTGACCTCCACGCCGGAATACGGCTCACGCAAGACCATGGCGTTGTAGAAGATTTCGGGCATGATGATGGCAGTATACCCGAGAACGTTCGGCAAAGGAATGCGAAATGCGGCGGGAAACGGCGGGAAATGGCGGAGAGGGAGGGATTCGAACCCCCGGTACCCGTAAGAGCACACAGCATTTCCAGTGCTGCACCTTCGGCCACTCGGTCACCTCTCCATGCAAAAGGCCCTCCTTTATAGCGGTTCGTTCGTCAGAACTCAATCCCAAAGTGGATAAAAAGAAAGTGCGTTTTTTTTTCAACGGTTTGGTTGACATTGGGCACGAGGGATGGTTAAATGACGCGGTTTTTCGCCTTCAGAGGCCAAGTGGGGGTATAGCTCAGTTGGTAGAGCGCTTGAATGGCATTCAAGAGGTCAGGGGTTCGACT